>AUXO016448211.1_pt1 | contig 46425 bp, 36 predicted proteins | sample 768731 | NCBI WGS metagenome assembly AUXO01 (sample SAMN02715735, study PRJNA202380) | gut metagenome | biome: sheep rumen | host: Ovis aries | place: New Zealand: Palmerston North | reverse complement strand
AATTTATAATTCACAATTTATAATTCACAATTTATAATTCACAATTTATAATTCACAATTGATAATTCATAATTGATAATTCACAATGTATAATTGAAGATTTGGCTCAATTTGTTTGCCACAATGAAGGAGAAATGCCTATCGGCATCTTTCCTTGATTGCGGCAAATAAATCCTTAGACTTAGAAGATAGAGAATCAGGGTTTATGCCGACGGCATTTTTAGAACCTTCTTTTCTTTTTCTTCTTGTTCTTATCCAGTTTAGAGGGGTCTGGTTTGGTGTTTAATTCAGGATACTTGATGCGAGTATGATAAATAGCCATCAGTTTCTCTGTCAATACATCCTTGGCAGTGGCAATCTCACGGAAAGTGATTTGACACTCGTGGAAGAATCCCTCGTTCATTTGGTTGTCTATCAACTTGTTGACCAATGCCCGAATGCTCTCCTCCGTATAATCCTGTAAGGAACGTGAGGCAGCTTCTACGGTATCTGCCATCATCAGGATGGCTTGCTCACGTGTAGAGGGATTAGGACCAGGATAAGTGAATGGCTCAGTGTCCACCTCCTCGTCGGGATGCTCGTTCTTGTATTTGATATAGAAGAACTTTGCCATACCCTTTCCGTGGTGGGTGAGGATAAAGTCTTTGATGTCGGCAGGGATATTGGCTTTCTCTGCCAGTTTGATACCTTCTGTGACATGACTGATGACGATTCTCGCACATTCCTGGTACGGCATATTATCGAGAGGGTTCACACCCGCTTGGTTTTCGATGAAAAAAGCAGGACTGTTCATTTTTCCGATGTCATGATACAAAGCGCCGGTACGGACCAACAGACTATTGGCACCAATCTTATTAGCAATCTCTGAGGCTAAGTTGCCCACCGTGATAGAATGCTGGAAAGTACCAGGAGCCACCTCACTCAGATGGCGCAGCAATCCCCTGTTGGTGTTTGCCAATTCAAAGAGTGTGACACTTGAAATGAAGCCAAACATTCGTTCTATTAAGTACATCAACGGATAGGCAAGCAACAGCAAGATACCATTGACGATGAGGTAATAAAACATGTCGGTGTCTATGTTCATGATGTCGTAACCCTGCATGAGTTGCATTGCCACGTAGATGGCTGCGCTCGACACCGTTACCAAGATAGCAGTCTTGAACACTTGAGCCCTGCTTGACAATTCGCGCAATGAATAGATGGCTACCAATCCAGCCACCAATTGGATGATGATAAACTCGTATTGGTATTTCACCGCCGCCGCACAGATGAGAATCATGACGAGATGAGACACGAATGCCGTTCTGGAGTCTAAGAAAATATGGATGAAGATTGGCACGATGGCAAAAGGCAGGATATAGATGCTGAAAAAGTTGTGCGACACCATTAGCGACACCAAGACAGGGAAGATGATGATGAGCGAATACAGCATCAAGATGCTACGCAGTTTGTCAAAATAGGCGTGATGGAACAATATTATATATAAGGTGAACAACAATATCAGGAGTGTTACGAAGATGATTTGTCCGCTCAACGTGATAGTCATCTTCGAGTCGGCATCGTTGAGTCGTTTCATCTCTCGCTCCAAGGAGTTCAGCACCAAATATGTATGTTCATCCACAATGTCGCCCCTGTCCACGATTTTCTGTCCACTGAGCACCAATCCGCTGGCTTGAGATATACCGCTGAGCAAGTCGTTGAGTTCGGTCTCACTGCGTTCCTTGTCGTAGATTAGGTTAGGTTCGATGTAATTGTTGAGGTTGCACCGTTGCAGCAGTTGTTTGTGAGGTTCTAACCGATGGTCTTGAAACAACTGCTCGTAAGCCGTGAAGACAGAGAAAATCTTATTGATTTGCAGACTGACGGCTTGCTTGTTAGCCACCACTCGAACCATATTTGACGTATCCTTGTTCAAAGTATTATATTCAGGTGTCTTAATGATACCCTTTTGATACAGCAAATGTAGTCTTTCGCAGATGATAGACTTATAGACGGAGGGCAGTCCAGGAAGACCGTCGTGGAAATCCTTGAGAAACGTCTCTATTTGCTTTTTCTCTACGTTATTGTCGTAAAAGTAATAAGGTTGGAACTGTTTGGTAAGCGAGTCTTGTTCTTCCTTGATCGTTTCGTCGGTCTTGAAGATGGGGAAGTCAAAACTGGCAATCAACGAACCATACATCCACGGTTTGCCCACGTCGTATCGGAATACGGGCCCGTCGTTTCTTGGAAGGAACCAAACGATGAGCAACACCGTGACGAAAAGCAAAATCACTTGAGTGAAGAAATTTCTCCAAAAATGTCCGTTTGATGTATTGAAAGTGTACATTTGTTTCTTATTCTGGCTTTTATGCTGCGAAAATACCAAAAAAATATAGAAAACTGAAAAAAAAATATTATTTTTGCATAAAATTTTCGTCTTGGGCATTGATTTTCGTCAATTTTTGCCCCAAGCTAATTAATTGTTATGATGACCGAAAGAAAAGTTAGGGTGCGCTTTGCACCAAGTCCTACTGGACCATTGCATATTGGTGGAGTACGTACGGCGTTGTTTAATTACCTGTTTGCCCGTCAGCATCATGGTGATTTTGTGTTCAGAATTGAAGATACAGATTCCAATCGTTTTGTTCCTGGAGCAGAAGATTATATCATCGAGTCGTTTAGGTGGCTCGGTATCAAGTTTGACGAGGGTGTGAGCTTCGGAGGAGAGCACGGTCCTTATCGCCAGAGTGAGCGACGCGCCATCTATAAGAAATACGTGGACCAACTTCTTGCCGCAGGAAAGGCTTACATTGCCTTTGATACACCAGAGGAATTGGAAGCCAAGCGCAACGAGATACAGAATTTCCAATACGATGCTCATACGAGAATGCTGATGCGCAATTCATTGACGATGGAGGCAACGGAAGTGCAGCGTCGCATTGACGAAGGCGAGCAATACGTGGTGCGCTTCATGGTAACACCAGGAGTAGAGGTGCATGTACACGACATGATACGTGGTGAGGTGGTCATCAAGAGTGACATCATCGACGATAAAGTGTTGTATAAGAGTGCTGACGAGTTGCCTACCTATCACTTGGCAAATATCGTTGACGACCACCTGATGGAAATCACCCACGTCATTCGAGGTGAAGAGTGGTTGCCCAGTGCTCCGTTGCACGTGTTGCTGTATGAGGCTTTCGGTTGGCAAGATACCATGCCTGCCTTTGCCCATCTGCCCTTGTTGCTGAAACCAGAAGGTAAGGGTAAGTTGAGCAAACGTGATGGTGACCGTCTGGGATTCCCCGTGTTCCCATTGGAATGGCACGACCCCAAGAGTGGTGAGATTTCAAGTGGCTACCGCGAGAGTGGCTATTTCCCGGAGGCTGTTATCAACTTCTTGGCTTTGTTGGGATGGAATCCCGGAACGGAACAAGAGATGTTCACACTCGATGAATTGGTGGAAGCTTTCGACATCAGCCGTTGCTCTAAGGCAGGAGCCAAGTTTGACTATCAAAAAGGCATTTGGTTCAACCATGAATATATCCTCAAGAAAAGCAATGAGGAAATTGCCGCACTCTTCGCACCCATCGTTGCCAATAATGGCATAGACGTACCCATGGAACGTGTGGTGAAGGTGGTAGAGATGATGAAAGACCGTGTGAGCTTTGTCAAGGAGCTATGGCCACTCTGCTCGTTCTTCTTTATTTCTCCTACGGAATACGATGAGAAGACCGTGAAGAAACGTTGGAAGGAATACTCCGCACAACAGATGTCGGAACTCGCCGAAGTGCTCAAGGGCATTGACGACTTTACGGTAGAAGGCCAAGAACCTGTGGTGATGAAGTGGGTGGAAGACAAGCAATATAAGCTTGGAGACGTGATGAATGCTTTCCGCTTGGCTCTCGTAGGTATCGGTAAGGGACCAGGTATGTTTGACATTTCCGCTTTCCTCGGCAAGGAGGAAACGTTGAAACGATTGAACCGTGCCATTGAAACATTGAAATAAAAAGGAAGAAATGTATCAGATTGCTATCTACTTGTTCCAGTTGGGTGTTGCCGTAGCGAGTCTTTTCAACAAAAAGGTGAAGACGATGTGGCAAGGAGAGCGCAATGCCTTTAGCGTGTTGAAGGAGAAAGTAGATCCGCAAGCAAAGTACGTGTGGTTTCATGCCGCGTCATTGGGTGAGTTCGAGCAAGGTCGCCCATTGATGGAACTATTGCGCAAGAATCATCCTGAATATAAGATACTGTTGACATTCTTCTCACCATCAGGTTATGAGGTGCGAAAGAACTACCAAGGAGCAGACATCATTTGCTATCTGCCGATAGATACCATAGGCAACTCGCGTAAGTTCTTGAGAACCATCCGACCCTGCATGGCATTCTTCATCAAGTATGAGTTTTGGTATAATTACTTGCATATCCTGAAGCACCGCAATGTTCCAGTTTACAGCGTTTCGAGTATTTTCCGTGAAGACCAGATATTCTTCAAGTGGTATGGACACCAATATGCCTACGTGCTGAAGTGTTTTTCACGTTTCTTCGTGCAGAATGAGGAAAGTAAGGATTTGTTGGCAACTATCGGTATCACCAATGTGGACGTGGTGGGAGATACACGCTTCGACCGTGTGTTGCAAATCAAGGAACAGGCAAAGCAACTCCCCATCGTTGAGGCATTCGTGCGTGGCGACTCTCCATGCAAGGTGTTTGTGGCAGGATCGAGTTGGCCTCCTGATGAGGATATCTTCATCAACTTCTTCAATGAACATAAGGATTGGAAACTGATAATTGCCCCTCATGTGATTGGTGAAGACCATTTGACGCAGATTTTGTCGAAACTGAAGCGGAATACCATCAGATATACGCAAGCTACACTTGAGAGTGCTGCCAAGGCAGAATGTCTGATAGTGGATTGTTTCGGTTTGCTGTCGAGCATCTACCACTATGGCGATGTGGCATACGTGGGCGGTGGCTTTGGCGTGGGTATTCACAATGTGTTGGAAGCCGCCGTATGGGATATTCCTGTTATATTCGGTCCGAACAACAAGAAGTTCCAAGAAGCACAAGGCTTGAAGGCTGCTGGCGGTGGCTTTGATATTTCTACGGCAGATGACTTCCGACAAGTGATGTCTCGTTTCATGAACGATCAAGAATATCTTTCTACGGCTGGCAAGAATGCCGGCGCATTCGTACAGAGCTTGGCAGGAGTAACAGATAGAGTGTTCCGCTTGTTGGGATTCTAAAAATGGCGAACCAATTGGCTCGCCATTTTTTATATAAAATCTTGGGTGTGAATGATTATTGGTAGTTACTGAAGCACATTTGCTATTCTTTCCAATCCTTCCATCATCCTACTTCGAGGACATGCGATGTTGATGCGAATAAAACCTTCGCCAGCGGTTTTTCCATACATCGTTCCGCTGTTTACCATTACCTTACCTTCTTTCAATAAAAGATGAGTCACTTCGTCTGCGCTTTTTCTTGTGGCTGTGATGTCAACCCATACAAGATAGGTGCCTTCTAATTGGAACACTTTCAGATGGGGTAGGCATTGCTTGAAAAATGTGCGTAAGGTCTTGTAATTCTCTTCTAAGTATTGATTGAGTTCCAAAAGCCAAGGCTCACCCTCATTGTAGGCAGCTTGTAACGCAACGACACCGAAGGGATTGACATCGCAAATCTCGTTGTCGTTGATGGCGCGGTCTATCTTCTTGCGTGTTTCTTCATCATTGGAGATAATGTTAGCTATTTGCAATCCGGCGATGTTAAACGATTTGGATGGTGAGTTGCACGTGATGGAATTATCCTGACATTCCTTGGAGATAGATGCAAATGGGATGAACTTGTGATTGCCAATTGTCAATTCGCAATGTATCTCGTCGCTCAATACCTTGACACCATGCTTCATGCAAATGTCGTTCATACGCTCCAGTTCATCTCGCTTCCATACCCTTCCTGCCGGGTTGTGAGGATTGCAGAGGATGAATAACTTCACCGCAGGGTCTGACACCTTTCTTTCCAAGTCGTCAAAATCTATCTGATAAGTAGGAGCGTCTTCGTGAGAGTAATCAACCACTAATGGTGACTCCACGATTTCGCATCCGTTGTTGCGAATACTGGAGAAGAAACAATTGTAAACGGGAGTTTGGATAACCACCTTATCGCCAGGCTTTGTCATGGCTTTGACAATGGCAGAGATAGCAGGAACTACCCCCGTGGTATAAATGATCCATTGACGTTTGATGATCCATTGGTGTCTTCTCTTAAACCAATTGATGATAGACACGTAGTAAGAATCAGGGACTAACGTGTAACCGAAAATGCCATGTTCAACTCGTTGCTGAAGAGCCTTTGTGATACATGGAGCTGCTTCAAAGTCCATGTCAGCCACCCATAAAGGAATCACTTGTGCGTCAGTGGCCTCATCCCATTTCACGGAATTGGTGTTGCGGCGCAGCGTGAGTTTGTCAAAATCGTATGTAGGCATGGTGAAATATCGTATTTGTATGAATGAATCGTTAAAAAGTCATTGCTTTCTTGTCTCGATGATGCAATTGGCTGGTTGGCGAATGTTCTCGTCGATGGTAACAGAGCCAATCTCATCGGCAATGATATGTCCGCTTGTGGGATTCTTGATGTTGGTAATCTTTCCGCGAATGTCTGCGTTTACGGTAGAATACTCAAAGGTACGGTCGCAAGCCTCATCGAAAGTGCAGTTTTCCAGTACCAGATTGTCGGCATAACAGAGTAATTGCTCACCTGCAAGATGACAGTTTACCAATTTTACGTTTTTGGAGTGCCAAGCTAAATATTCACCATCAAGTTCAGAATCATAGATGGTGATGTTCTCACATTCCCAGAAAGAATCTTTCGTGACAATCTTGGCATTGTGTAATTCTACGTTCTTGCAATATTGGAAAACATACTTGGAATCCGAAACCAATCCGTCGATATAAATGTTTTCACTGAACATGAAAGGATATGTACCATCGTGAAGAGTAAGGTCCTTGGCACGAATGCCGTTGACTTTCCAGAATGTTTCGTCAGCATCGTTGATGGTGACGTTTTCCAATTCCAAGTCGTTCATCTCACGAAAGAACTTAGGGCCGTCTATCACACAGTCTTTCATCTTCATGTGATTGGAATACCAAATGGCAGACCTACTGCCAGGGGCAAAATAGCAATTGGTGATAACGCTTCCATCTACGTGCCACCAAGGATATTTTCCATAAAACTTGCAATTGTCTGCCTCAATGTCAGAACATTCCTTGATGCCAGATTCGCCGTCGGTAATTGTTACGTTCTCTAATCTGAGATGATGGGATTCAAAAAGAGGGCGCTCGCCTCCGTATTCTTTATCTTTTATGATTTGCATATTAATAAATGTATATAGATAATTTAAACAAAAAACATGCCAAATAACAAGATGAAAGTTATTTGTGCTTGATGTCTCGTGTTTTTTAGAATCATTTTGCTATTTTCCTTGGTAAACAATCACTTTTCCCTGATGCACATAGATGTTACCTTTGATAGGATGGGTTATCGGCCTTCCCTGTAAGTCGTGGTAACGATGATCGTGCGACATGCTGATTGCATGAATGCCATCGACCAAACTTTGTTGTTGGTTTGCCAAAGCATGGATTTCGGCTGCTCCCCACAGCCAACAACCATAGCCAAAATCCTCGAAATTAGGAATGGAATTGTAGGTGATTATACCTCCATCTTCAGGTTTGGAACCCGTGCCTTGCAAGTAACCAATAAAGCCAGTGTCTTGATGAACAGCATGATTCATGGATTGCCAACCTCTACAAATAGCTGGCATATACTTGGTGCTGTCGAGCAATCCCGTGCGCACCCCATAAGCCATACCTCCGACAAAGAGAGATGTACCAGTCATTTCTGGTCCTTCACTGCCTTCTGCTCCATAGTTGGTGGGAGCAGCCAAACTTACGTTCCATGACCCGTCTGGGCGTTGGCAGTTTAACAAAGCCTCGCTCATGAGAATAAAATCATTGATGTATTCTTGTCGGTGACGCTCATCATTGGGCGTAAATTGTAAGACACGCGCCAAAGCCATGTAAACCCAACCATTGCCCCTGCTCCAATAACAGTCTTTATCAGTCTCTTTCAGGTCGTGATAAGGCGGGTCAAACTGATAGTCACGATACCATAGTCCGGTGGCAGTATTGAATAAAGGCTTGCCTCCTCCCTTTCGTTCCCCTCCATGTTGGTTACGAGTAAACTGGTACATCTCATACATGCGCTCCCAATAAGCATCATCGTCCGTGATGGTGCCCAGCATGGCGAAGACAGGCATTGCCATCTGTATGGCATCTATCCAGTACCAATCGTCAATTTTGTTGGATTTCAGCATGTCGTCAATACGCATCTTGATATGTGACATACGTTTAGATTGCGTCTTGTCCATCAAATACATTTGCAAGTATGCTTGTCCACAACATTGGAAATCCGCATGTCGCTTTTGGGAGTCAGAACAACTGTACCAATCATGAAAATCACCCCAGTCGATAGTGTATTTCAACCATTCCTCCTGTTGTTTTTCACGATAGATATTGAGCAATCCTTCATAAAAGACACCACGTGTCCATATTCTGCTATTTCGCTTTTTCCCACCTACATAGCTATCGGCTCCCACATCAGGGTAGTGAGTCATGAAGTAATTCACTACTTTTTCGGCAGTTGCCATGATACTGTCTGTGTTAAGAGTCTGTGAAGAACTGCTGAGTACCATCAGTGAGGCAATGAATACAATCAATAATCTTTTCATAAATACTTATGACTTATTCTTCTAAGGCATTCACCAATTCTTCTAACGTACAGCAAATTCCGTCGAATAACTTATACATCAGTTCGGGCTCTTGTTTCACGGGGATGTAAACCAATACCCGTTTCCATTTTCCTGCAAACCAACCAGCTTCGGTATGGGCGCTTCTGCCACAGGGTAACACCAAGACACAAGTATCACATGAGAGCATAGCCTTGATGTCGTTGCTGAATTGTCGTTCTGCCTTGGGATCATGTAATCGCTCACGATATTCTTGTGGAGACCAATCCATGTAATCTTCTCCTACATGACTCCACTTGAATCCTTCATCGCCAGATGGTGGGTTTCTGAAATCGTAAACATCATGCCCAACCTTGCGTAGGCATTTCACAACTTCATCGTAGTATTCGTTTCGCCAACTACTTGCTACATAAATCCTTTTGTTCTTCATGAATAAATGATCTACTTTGCATAGAACAGAGTCTCGTCATGATGGCACTCTTTTCTATTATGTATCAATTTTGTCACAAATATAGGCTATAATCAACAAAAAACATTATCCATGCGACATAAATAAAGTTAAACTGACCAAATCGTAATATATCGGTAAAGGTTAGAGCAGATACAAACGAAAAACGACCGCAACGAAAGTTGCGGCCGTTCCCTGAATATCAATTTTTTACTTTTGCTTTTTCATTAGACAGAACGTTAGCGTTCTTCAGTAGTTCTGTCAACTAATAAAATCACTGCAGTAGTGATCATCATCAATGTACAAATACCTGTTAGTGTCATTTTGTTATCCTTTCTTTACTTTAAATTAAACATTGTCCGAGCTTCACAGCTTGAGACTTTTTCTAAAAACAATCTTTTATTATTAACTAAAACCTAAATGGAAATTGAAGTCTGTTATTTGTTATCTCTCTATGCTTTCTCTATTCTCTCAAAGATCACCTTTTGTTCCTTTTGACGATGCAAAGGTACTACTGTTTGCGGACACAGACAAGCTTTTTGAATAGATTATACATAAATACTACCCCTTTTTTGATATAAATCAAATAATTGTGTTCGCACACAATGTGTTTTTTCACCAAAAAAATATGGAATATATCGTTGAAAGATATATTCCACATTTATATAAGAGTGTTTATTCCTCGATCCAACCGTTTATTTGCTTGGATTGAAACGATGGGGGAGTTTCATTTGCCCGATAGAAAGCTTTCAGTGTAACTTCAAATATCAAGGTTGAATAACCTGGAATGAGGCTTTTCCCGTTGCTGTCAGTAGAGCCGTTTACTCCATATCCCAATTGATACGGTACATAAATCTCCCAACGGTCTCCTATTCGCATATTCATGATTGCCGTAGCGAAACCTGCCGTCAGCGATGAACATCTGAAGGTAGAGGGGACGGCGGTAGCTGAGTTGAACGTTCCTACGTATGATTTGTTGAATATATATCCCGTGGGGAAATTCGTGGAAGGGAGAAGTTTACCGGAATAATGAACTCTCACGGAGTCTGTGTACATAGGATAGCCACTGCCACTACCTTCTTCCAATACATGAACGATGATGTGATTGTAGGATTTCTTGGCAATGCTGTCTTGCAAAGACCAATTCGTGATAATTTTCCAATCCTTGTCGTTATTGGCAATCTTCTGTTGGGTTTGCGTGTAGAGATTCTCGAAATACTTCTCGTTCTTCTCTTTCCAATTGACAAACTCCTCCTCTGTGTTGTTGTGTTCGCTACAGGAAACCAAGAATGAAGAATGGAGAATGATGAATGCTGATAACAACATCCTGAACACTCCTTTCGTATAGGTGGCTATTTCCTTGTTTTTTCCATTGGTTGGCAACCAATGGCACATTACTTGGTTGATAAGCGTTCCTTTCTTCATTCGTTATTCTGTGATTAAAGTTTCTTGAGTAAACTTGAAATGCTCACTTGGTCTTCGATGATGGCACGCAACTCATTGATAGGCACACGTTTCTGTTCCATCGTGTCACGATAGCGCAACGTTACGCAGTTATCGTTGAGCGAATCGTGGTCAACAGTCACGCAGAAAGGAGTTCCGATGGCATCATGGCGACGATAACGCTTGCCGATAGTGTCTTTTTCCTCGTAATGTGTATTGAAATGGAATTTCAATTCATCCACAATCTCGCGAGCCTTTTCTGGCAGACCGTCTTTCTTAACCAATGGGAACACGGCGCATTTCACGGGAGCCAACGCTGCTGGCAACTTCAATACTACGCGTGTCTCTCCATTCTCCAACTTCTCTTCCTGGTAAGAGTGGCACATGATGGAAAGGAACATACGGTCAACACCGATAGATGTCTCAATCACGTATGGCACATAGCTCTCGTTGGTTTGTGGGTCAAAGTACTTAATGCTCTTGCCTGAGTACTTCTCATGTTGTGATAAGTCGAAGTTGGTACGGCTGTGAATACCTTCCACTTCCTTGAATCCGAATGGCATCTTAAACTCGATGTCGGTTGCAGCATTGGCATAGTGAGCCAGTTTCTCATGGTCGTGGAAACGATAGTTCTCTGCGCCAAATCCCAGAGCTTGGTGCCAAGCCATACGAGTTTGCTTCCATTTCGGGAACCAGTCGAGTTCAGTACCTGGTTTCACGAAGAATTGCATTTCCATCTGCTCAAACTCACGCATACGGAAGATAAATTGGCGAGCCACGATCTCGTTACGGAATGCCTTACCGATTTGGGCTATACCGAAAGGAATCTTCATACGGCCAGTCTTCTGCACATTCAGATAGTTCACGAAGATACCTTGTGCGGTCTCTGGGCGTAAGTAAACTTTCATGGAAGCATCGGCAGAGGCTCCCATCTCTGTAGAGAACATCAAGTTGAACTGGCGAACATCCGTCCAGTTCTTCGTTCCGCTGATGGGATCTACAATCTCTTCATCGAGGATGATTTGCTTCAGCATCTCAAGGTCTGGTCCTTGCATAGCCTCAGTGAAACGGGCGTGCAGGGCATCTCTCTTGGCTTTGGTCTCTGCCACACGTGGAGAGGTCTCCAAATACTTAGCTTCATCGAAAGCATCGCCGAAACGTTTGCGGGCTTTCTCTACCTCTTTCTGTATCTTTTCGTCGTACTTGGCGATTTGCTCCTCAATCAGCACGTCAGCACGATAGCGTTTCTTCGAGTCGCGGTTGTCAATCAGTGGGTCGTTGAATGCATCTACGTGTCCGGAAGCTTTCCAGATGGTAGGGTGCATGAAGATGGCAGAGTCAATGCCCACAATGTTCTCGTGGAGCAATACCATGCTCTTCCACCAATATTGTTTGATGTTGTTTTTCAGTTCCACGCCGTTCTGTCCGTAATCGTAAACGGCAGCCAGTCCATCATAAATTTCACTGCTGGGGAAAACAAAACCATATTCTTTGCAATGGCTTATTATTTTCTTAAAAACGTCTTCTTGTGCCATAAAATGATTATAATTTCGATAATTCGGATGCAAAGTTACTATATTTTTCCGAAAATATGTACCTTATTTATTTAATAATTGTCAATATCCAAGATTTGCCTTTTTATCTTCTGTTTGGCATTTGTCAGTATGGGCTGTTCTTTGTGCTTGCGTAAACATGGTGTTTGTCGTTCTCATCCCTTATGTTTGTTGTCGGTAAACATGGTGTTTGCGTTCAGTAAATCTAATGGAGAAGAGATGCAAGTAGTGGCTCCATGAGCCATCAGAAAGTCTTTGTCCCTGAAGCCCCATAACACGCTGATACAGGGAATGCCACAGTTGTGAGCTGTTTCAATATCCACGTCGCTGTCTCCCACATATACGGCACCTTCCTTCTTCGCATTCAGTTGGCGTATGGCTTCCAGTACCGTATCGGGTGCAGGTTTTTTCCTGATGTCTTCCCGTTCTCCGATAGCCACATCTATTGTTTCGCTGAAGAAATGTTGGCATAAATCCTGCGTTGCCGCATAGAATTTGTTGCTTACCACAGCCAGTTGCTTTCCTTCTCTCTTGAGTTGCCTCAATACATCCATGATGTCGGGATAGGGGAGAGTGGTGTCTAAATTATGTAAAAGATAATGTTGGCGGAATGTCTGTAATGTTTCCTCAAACGCTGGATGGTCTGTTCCATGGGGAACAGCTCTTTCCATGAGTTTCCTCACGCCGTTTCCTACAAACATCCTCACCTCTTCCAAGGTTCTCTCTGGCATTCCGTGGGTGCGTAGGGCATAGTTGCAACTGGTATATAGGTCGTTGAGCGTATTGAGCAACGTGCCGTCTAAATCGAATATGTAAGTGTCGTAAGTGTTCATGATTCTATTTCGCTCAGTTCTAACCATCTCATGGTCTTCTCGTCTATTTCGTCTTTGATGGCAGACAGTCGTTTACTCTTCTCGGTAAGGTCATCTACGGAGAGCGTTCCGCTACAAAGTGCTTCCTCTATACGTTGCTGTTCTTCTTCGAGAGTGGCGATGTCTTTTTCCAATTGTGCAAACTCCAACCTCTCCTTATACGTCATTTTGCGTTGGGAGACGTCTCGTCTGGACTTTTTCTGTACATTGTTGGTTTTGTTGTTTTCTTTCTTTTGCGCATTCTCTTCGTCAGAGTGAAGGCTTTTCCATTCCCTGTATTGGGAGTAGTTGCCTGGGAAATCCTGAATGTCTCCCTGACCGTGAAACACCAAAAGATGATCTACCACCTTGTCGGTGAAGTATCTGTCGTGGCTTACCACAATCACGCATCCGGCAAAGTCTTGCAGATATTCTTCCAATACTTGCAGGGTCTGAATGTCGAGGTCGTTGGTAGGCTCGTCGAGCACCAGGAAATTGGGATTTTTCATCAAGACGGTGCAGAGATACAACTTGCGTTTCTCTCCACCACTGAGCTTATACACATAATTATATTGTTGCTCTGGGGTGAACAGGAAATATTGCAAGAATTGTGAAGCACTCATCTGCTTGCCGTTGCCCAAGTTGATGTATTCGGCAATGCCCCGCACGATGTCTATTACCTTTTGGTCTTCGTTGAACTTCAGTCCTTCTTGCGAGAAATAGCCGAAACGGACGGTCTCGCCAATGTCGAATTTTCCCGAATCTAAAGGCTCCAAACCCAATAGGAGTTTGATGAAAGTAGATTTGCCCGTGCCATTTCTGCCTACGATTCCCATCTTCTCGAAACGGGCGAAATTATAGTAAAAGTCCTTCAAGATGACGTTTTCGCCAAACGCTTTCGATACGTATTGGCATTCGAAAATCTTGGAACCGATGTAAACCTTACTGGCTTTCAGTCGGATTTGCCGTTCTTCGATGCGTCTCTTGGCAACTTTCTCCAGTTCGTAGAATGCCTCTTCACGGTAGCGAGCCTTATGTCCACGAGCCTGGGGCATACGCCTCATCCATTCCAACTCTGTGCGATAGAGGTTGTTGGCGCGAGCCACTTCTGCCCGAGCATTGTCGATTCGTTGTTGCCGTTTTTCCAAATAGTAACTGTAATTGCCACGGTAAGTGTACAATTGTTGGTCGTCTAACTCGATGATAATATTGCAGACACGGTCGAGAAAGAATCGGTCGTGCGTTACCATCAGCAACGTTTTGTTACCTCGTGACAGAAATCCCTCCAACCATTCTATCATCTCCAAGTCTAAGTGGTTGGTTGGCTCGTCGAGAACCAGAAATTCGGGCTCGGTGATGAGTACGTTGGCGAGAGCCACGCGTTTTTGTTGCCCGCCACTCAATTGTCCCATCGGTTGGTTCAGGTCCTTGATCTTCAGTTGGGTAAGTATCTGCTTGGCTCTCAGCACCCGTTCCTCATTGCCTTGGTGGTTGAAACAAGCATCGAGTACAGATTCGTTGGGGTCGAAACGTGGCGATTGTTCCAAGTAACCAATCTTCAGGTCTCGCTTGTAGATGATGTCTCCAGAGTCGTGACCTTCCTTTCCCGTCAGCACGGAGAGCAGCGTAGATTTTCCCGTGCCGTTTTTGGCAACGAAGCCCACTCTCTGTCCCTCGGCTACAGAGAAAGAAATGTTCTCAAAAAGAACCTGTGCGCCGAAGGATTTGCTCAGGTTTTGAATGTCTATATACGGAACTGGCATGGTGCTAAGTTGAACATGATACTTTACTACGTGTCTTCTCGCTGTTTCCTCATTTTCGTCTTCAATGCTTATTGATTTGCCTCTTCTGGTTCAGCCTTGAAGTCAGACAGGGTGAAACTGCCGTCTTCAGCCATCTTGATGCTTGCCGAGAGGGTAGGCATATCGTCGTAGGTCAGCACCAACCCCGTTGTAAACTTCACACCTGGCACAAAGCACACACGTAGATTGCCGTTGTCCACGTTGTAGCTGATCTGTTCGCCTATCCAAATGGGTTTTTCTTCGTCAAATCCCCCCATGTCCTTGACGGTGTTGGTGGCAGAAGCAATCTCTGTTTCGTCGGCAAAGAAGGTGATTTCTTCCCCGTCAACGGCATATTTCAGATGTTCCAATATTTTTTGTTGCATCTGATAAGGCTCGATGGTAGCCACTACTTGGGCAATGTCGTTCGAGCCAAAATGCAGTTTGTAGAGTTGTTCCACATTGATTCCCGTTCCTTCCATCACGCAAGAAGTCAGCCAAAGGTCGCTGGTAGATGCGTCATAGAAACCCCGTGGCTGTCGGGTGTTGCGGATGTCGGTAAACGTAGTGGAAGTGGCATTCTTGGTCACCATTATTCCAAATCCTTCGGTTGACAAGCCACCGTCTAATTCGCCAATGCCGCATACGTTGATGTTATTGATAGTGTCGTTCAAAATATCAAAGGGATGGACCTTGATAGTCTTCACATATCCCTCTTCCACTTGCTTGGGTATTTTGTTCACTACAGGTTCTTCCAATACTCCACTCACATTCTTCAATGTCTTACTGCCTGTGCAAGAAGATGTTAGCACACTCATGCCGCAGATGAAGACGATGGCGGCAATCATCCAAAAATTCTTTCTGTTCATACGAATCACGTTAGATTTAAAAACAAGAGGCAAAATTACAAAATAAATCGGAGAATAACATGTTTCTTGAATTTTTTGTTTATCTTTGCATAATCATAACAATTAAAACGGTAATATCGTTTTTGAAATACATACATGTTAAATTGTAAAATGATTGCCTATGATGGAATAAAATCATGATGACATATAGAAATTGAAGCGTTAGCTTTGTATTCTTGTTTTTCGGACAATTGGGGAATTAGAAGAAAGCAGTCAAGGGTAAAAGTTAATGCTCACGTCGTAAGGCGTGGGCTTTTACTCGTTTAAGATAGTAAGGTTATCCCCAATACCTCCAATAGCATAGACGAAGTTATTAGTCCACGTTTCTTTTTCTGTCTTTTTTCGGGGTATTGGACTTATTTAAAACTATTAACTAATGAAACAAAATAAACGATATGATGAAGAAATTATTATTTGTATGTCTCTGCTTTCTAAGTACCATAAATGCAGGGGCTCAATCATTTGTATTTCCTATGGGCTTTGTGTTTCCTTTTTTTGATTTAAATATTGATGTGAAATCTAATAAAGTTTATTTTCGCATTGCTTCTTATTTTGATAAGTACCCTTATAACAATATTATTAAGAAAGAAACCTTTTTCAAGAGCTATATTATTACAGAATTGGAACATGGGGTTTTAAATGAAAAGGTTTGTATTAGAATGATTTTAAAAGAAACTAAATCAGGAAAACTATTAGGCACTGTTCTTTATTTATATGAATATGAAAATGGAACAACAAGTGTTCGGTGGTTTGTAAAAGAAATGGATAAGGAAAACTTTCAAGCTTCAGATTATGCCATCTTTGAAACGCCTTCTGGGGGTGTTGGTGAAGATGGACCACGTTCTGTACAGGAGTTTAAAAAATTATTAAAATATGTAAAGACGCATCCTATAGGTGATTCTTCCTCGCAATCAAAGACCACACCATCACAAACACAGCCAAAGACAACAACATCTCGTGCTTATATCAGTTGTCCAGACAACAACCATCCTCATGTCATTGACCTTGGACTTCCCAGCGGTACGAAATGGGCATGTTGCAATGTTGATGCCAAAAAGCCAGAAGATTATGGTGGGTATTATGCGTGGGGCGAAACATCTACGAAAACAGAGTATTCTTCGTCAAACTATCGTTATGAAGGTGTAAACATAGGTAGCGATATTAGAGGAACTCAATATGATGTGGCTCATGTAAAATGGGGAGGTAAGTGGCAAATGCCCACCCAAGAGCAAATCAAGGAATTAGATGATAATTGTAAGTATGAATGGACAACATTGAATGGTGTGAAAGGAGGAAAGTTTACTGGACCAAATGGAAAAAGTATATTTATTCCCGCTGCTGGCTACCGCTCGAACGGCGACCTCTACATCGCTGGTAGCTACGGCAACTATTGGTCGTCCACGCAGTACCCGGACTACTCGTACTACGCCTACGACCTCGACTTCTATTCGGGCCTCGCCAGCTGGTACTACTTCGACCGCTTCTACGGTCAAAGTGTGCGCCCCGTGGTCAGAAATTAGTGCATCCTTACCCAAATGAAAACGCAAACCAATGCCATATTTATCGCAGGGGGTGTGGTGGGGTGCAGGCTCCCAAGCCTGCGTGAAACCCCACGACAACCCCTGCGACAAATATGGCTCAAACGAAATGAATGGGAAACAATTCACAATTAAAGGTCTAAGGATTTATGGATGAAAGGATATTCGTAGTTTACATCATTAAAATCCTAAAATCCCTAAATCCTTAGACCTTGAAGACTTGTCTCGAAGAGAGGAAGTAAAGTGGTCAAATTCGACCACGTTAAAATACGGGTTGTGTATCATCTCCCAAGTACCAAGAAACTCAATCGTGTATCTTGTACGAATCTAATTCATGATGATGTCTGCTGTTCGACTTTCAGACCTATTTTAGAAGATTTCTGTTACTATTTCCCTCTAAAACCATCATCTGCTGAATAGCAATCTGATTGAGTTTCAGAAGTCTTTCTCCTTGTGGAACTCCTTCATTGATAAGTACGGCATTAATGTTTTCCATGTTTGAGAGGCAAATCAACTCATTGATGGTTGCATAATCACGGATATTGCCCTTCAAGTCTGGATTTGCTTCGCGCCATTGCTTGGCTGTCATTCCAAACATTGCCACATTCAGCACGTCAGCCTCTTCTGCATAGATGATACTGGCTTGTGCAGCGGTTATCTCTTCTGGTATCAGATGGCTCTTGATAGCATCCGTATGGATATGGTAGTTGATTTTGGAGAGTTCTCGTTTGGCAGTCCAACCCAATTGCTTTTGTTCCTCAGCTTTCAGTCGTTGAAACTCCATGACAAGATAAAGCTCAAACTCAACTGATACCCAATTGGCAAATTTGAAGGCAATATCACGCTGGGCATAAGTACCGCCCCTTGCTCCGTTTTTTGTAAAAATACCGATAGCCGCAGTTAATTCTATCCATTTAGTTGGGCTCATGGTGAAAGAGTTGCTACCAGCTTGTGCCAAAAGGGGGTTGAATTCGACCCCTTTAAAGTTTGGGTTATTCAATTTTTCCCAAAGCCCCAAATACTCCAGTGTATTCTTTTGGCGCATCCAATTCTTAACAACATCTTTCGGCTCTGTAGCATTTGAGGTTATTGTTTTGAGTCTATATTAATTTCCTTGCAAAGTTAAGCATTATTATTGAAATCATATCATTTTGTATCAAAAATTGATGAATTGTTGGCGTTATATTTTGAATTGTCAGTATATTTGTGTATTTTTGTGAAGAATTATAAGTATCATGAGGTAACCATGTAAGGAACCGTTGGTAACCATATAAGAAACCATCGGTTACCATGCAAGAAACCGATGGTTACATAGTAAGGAAACAAATCGAAAGAAAATGATAGCATTTGTACCATTTCTCGTTTTAATCGTCTTGCTTATTTGCTGCATCACGGTATTTGGCAATTCCACGCTTGATGGAGCCAGTCAGGTGGTCTTGTTGATTGCCTCTGCATCCTGTGTCCTTGTGGGGTGGATGCGGAAACGGTTGGAATGGGAGACGTTAGAACGAGAGATGACGGATAAGGTGGCAAGTTGTACGCCCTCCATCATCATCCTCCTGCTCATTGGAGCCATTAGCGGAACGTGGATGGTGTCGGGAATCGTTCCCACCATGATTTATTACGGTATGCAAATCCTTCATCCCCAGTGGTTTCTCGTCAGTAGTTGCTTGCTTTGTGCCATCATCAGTCTGTTAATCGGTTCTTCTTGGACAACGATAGCCACCATTGGCGTTGCCTTGATGGGTATTGGCAAGGCTCATGGGTTTGATGACGGGTGGATAGCGGGCTCTATTATCAGTGGAGCATATTTCGGCGATAAGCTCTCACCTTTGTCTGATACCACCGTACTGGCATCAAGCGTGGGAGGAACACCACTTTTTACCCATATCAAATATATGATGTACACCACGGTACCTACCTTTTGCATTGCGTTGTCCATCTTTCTGATTACAGGATTGTCGATGAATGTGACCACGGTGGGTAATGTTGGCGAGTTTTCGGAAGGATTGAGCCATACCTTCCTCATATCCCCTTGGCTATTGCTGGTTCCCATCATTGTTGGAGTAATGATTGCTCGCAGATGGCCATCGTTGGTGGTGCTGTTCATTGCAACCTTAATAGCTGCTTTCGTGGCATTGTTTTTCCAGCAAGACCTACTTTGTGAGATTTCCAACAATGGCAACGAGCCCGAATTTATGATACTCTATGAGGGCGTGATACGTGCCTGCTATGACTCTACCAACATCGATACTGGTAATGAGATGCTGAACCAATTGGTTAGAACGCGGGGAATGGCAGGAATGATGCCTACGGTATGGTTGATTATTTGTGCACAGGTGTTTGCCGGGGCACTTACCGCTACGGGATTGTTGAAGGAAATGATGGAATATATACTCAGAATGGTGCGAGGCACGTTCTCGTTGGTGGCTTCTACCGTGATGAGCGGAATATTCCTCAACATCACCACAGCCGACCAATTCCTGTCTATCATATTGACCAGTTCCATGTTCAAGGAAACCTATAAAAAACATGGATTGGAAAGCAGACTGCTCAGTAGAAGTTGTGAGGACGGAGGTACCGTAACGTCTGTTCTCGTACCTTGGAACACGTGCGGTCTAACCCAAAGCACAGTGTTGGGTGTTGCCACGTTGACTTATCTGCCTTATTGTTTCTTCAACATTCTCTCACCTATAGTGAGCATGATAGTGGCAGCTTTAGGGTGGAAGATTTATAAGAAGTAAGATGGAATTAGCGTAGCATGGTGATGGATACAAAAAATGAGAGACCTTGAGCCTCTCATTAGATGAAGTGAATCAACATGTTAATTCTTTATTTCAAAAAGGTTTAGGAATCCCGTAATCTTGAAAACCTCCTTGATGTCTTCGTTGACGTTGATAACCGTTAAGTGACCACCTTTCGCTGAGGTCTCCTTACGGAGCATCAAGAACAAACGGAGCCCCGAACTGCTGATGTACTTGAGTTCAGTGCAGTCGATGGTAATTTCTTGGTCGGCATTTTCAATGAGTTCCCCAAAATCCTTTTGGGCTTCCACAGCGGCAGGTGTGTCGAGCCTGCCAACGAGATTTACTTGATAACCATTATCTGTCTTTTTGATATCTATTTCCATTCTATCTTTTGAAATTAAAGATTAAAGATACCGTCAAATCCAGTCATCTTGAAAACTTTCAGGATTTCATCGTTAAGGTTCACGATGTTCACCTTGCTGCCTACGGCAATGGCATTTTTCTTGATGGCTAACAAAATACGAAGACCAGAGCTACTGATGTATTCCAGTTTCTCACAGTCAATGATGATGTCGTGTCCCGTACAGTCTTTCAGTACTGACAATTCCTTTTCAGTCTTTTCTGCGGAGGCAGTGTCGAGCCTTCCTTCCAATGTGGCAACATACTTGCCGTCTTTTTCACAAAATGTAGTTTTCATATTATTAATGTTATTATGTTATATCGGATAAATGATGTTTACGATGAATAGACACGCAGTGAGCAATATCACGTGCATGAGTAAGCCAATCTTCATGAAGTCGGTAAACTTATAGCCGCCAGGACCATAAATCAGCATGAGCGTGCTGGAACCAATGGGGGTGGCAAAGCTAATGGTTATTGAAATCATCAAGGAGATGACAAATGGCAGAGGGTTACATCCCAATACGGTAGCTTCTTGAAAGACGATAGGGAAGAATACGCCGCTTGCTCCAACGTCGCTGATAAACTCGCTTACGATAGAGGCGAGCAGACACATTACAATCATGATAATATATGGGTTGTGTCCACAGATGTTTAACACCCCCATAGCAATGACATCGGCAATGCCCAACTTGGTGATGGCGGTACTGATGACCATCGTGCAGCCCAAGATGAGCAGCAGTTCCCATTCTATATATTTGGTCACTTTCTGAATCTTGCAGCATTTAAATAACAACATGGCTCCAGCTGCCATCATGGTCGTAGCCATCAATGGCATGATATGAAACGAGGAGAGAATGAACATCCCTAAAAGAATGATGGCAGAGATGACGGTCTTCTTGCCTAACTGCGGAACAAAATGAGAATCGAAGAAATTCAAGCTGCCTTTTGTCAGCATCTCCACCTTTTGTTCGTTTTTTTGTGGACATTCAAAAAGCAAGGAGTCGCCTGCCCTTAATTCCACTTCGCGAGGTTGCATGTCGATACGGTTTCCTTGACGGGCAACGGCAACAAGCACCATGTCCATGCGATGCTCAAACTCGTTTTCACTCATCTTCGTTCCTATCAGGTCACTGTTGAAACCAATGTAGGCAGTGCGCAGTTTACGGTTGGTGTCGATTTCGCTCATGCTAAACACGTGATGGTCGGCAGCTACCAATCCATGTGTGTGCTTCAATTCCAGAATCTCATTGATTTGACCTGAGTAAATCAAACGGTCGCCTCCAAAGATGAACTCGTCTTGGGGAACGGGCGAGATAATCTCTTTGTCAAACCTGACAATCTCTATCAGTGAACCACCCCTGACGTTCATCAATCCTGTTTCAGCAACGGTCTTGCTCACTGCATCGTTGTCTGAGGGTACCAACAGCTCAACGGTGTAGTCGCTTGTGGATTCAAAAGAAGACTCTGGCGACCGACGGCTTGGAATCATGTTTCGGAACAAGACAACCGAGATGATTCCCACGACGGTACAGAATAGTCCAGGAATAAACGGTACAAATAGGTGCATTGAAGACCCTGTTTGGTCAGCGTAAAGACCAGATATAATCAGGTTAGATGAGTTCCCTATCAACGTACATGAGCCACCCAATGTTGCAGCATAGCTCAATGGAATCAGCAGACGTGAAGGTTCTGTTCCCAATCGTCGAGCCCAAATCTTAACCACGTCGATAAACAGAACCACCACATTCACGGAGTTAAGCACTGCTCCCAATGCTGCCATCGGAACCATGAGCTTCACGATGGCCATCTTGAAGTTCTTAGGTACGCCTAAAAAGTTCTTTGTCAACCAATACAAGAATCCCGATTGCATCAAGCCCGCCATCACCACGAAGAAAGCGGCATGTACCACCACCGGCTCGCTTCCGAATCCAGCCATTCCCTCTTGTTCGGTTACAATCCCAAACATCAAGAGAATCGTAATGGCACCCAGAAACGCCACTTCCGCAGGAATATGGGTACGTGCCATTACCACAAAGATGCTGAAAATCGTGACAATGGTAATCCAGGCGTAAAGGTTCAGACCTAAGTAAACGATGCTCTCCATAGTTTATGATTCATTGTTGGGGGTGTTGAGAAACTTCCGCAACGTGAGAACGTTCTTACCGTCTATGCGCTCATAGTTGACGGAATCCATGATTTGACGAACCAGATAAATGCCCAATCCTCCTATTGGGCGTTCTTCTACAGAGAGAGTCACATCAGCATCTTCCTTTTGGGTGGGATCAAAAGGAGTACCGTTGTCGGTGATGATGAATTTGAGCCTTTTAACATTGGCTTTTGCTTGAATATAAACAGACCCCACCATTCCTTGTGGATAAGCGTAGCTCATCACGTTGACAACAGCCTCTTCCATTGCCAAGTTCATTGACATGGTTGTAGCCATGTCGAATCCCATCTTTTCGCAAACCTCATCTACGAAGACATTCAGTTGTGGAATGGTGGAAATATCGTTGGGCAACTCTAATGTCTTGCTAAAGGTGTCAGGATAATCCACCTTACAATAGCGCAAAGCCAGCATGGATAAGTCGTCACTTTGCTCGGCATCTTTCACGAAATTGTTGATTTCTTCACTCATTTTCTTGATCAATGACATGGGTGATACTTCATTGCCTTGGCAAAAGGCTTGTCCAACTTGAATCATACGTTCCTCACCAAAGAGTTTCTGATTGGGGTCTTCTGCTTCAGTGAGTCCGTCGGTATAGAGGAATATGGTCGTATTATACGGAATCTTGGTTTCTTCCAATTGGTATTTGTATGCTCGTAAGATTCCCACGGGAATGTTGGCTTTCACCTTCAACAAGGTTGCTTCTTTCCCTAATAACATGGGTGCGCAATGACCTGCATTGCAATAACGGAAACGACCTGAAGGTATGTCGAGAACACCGATGAAAAGGGTGACAAACATGGAGGTCTCATTGTTTTCCGCCAAGAAATCATTGATTTGCGATACGATGCGTTGGGGCTGACTCTCATGAGTGGCAATGGTATGGAAAAGACTGCTGGTTACTGCCATGACCAATGAGGCTGGCACACCTTTTCCACTGACATCTCCTATGCAGAAAAACAACTTCTCGTCGCGAATGAAGAAATCAAACAGGTCTCCTCCCACTTCCCTTGCAGGTGTTAACTGCCCAAAGATATCTACGTCGTCCCGCTCTGGATAGGGAGGGTAAACCTTGGGAATCATGGCCCTTTGGATATTGGTGGCAACATTCAGTTCTCCCTTGATGCGCCCTTTCTCCTCGTTGACGGTTTGTAGCTTTTGGATATAATCGCTCAACGACTGTTGCATGAACTTGAAAGAGTTGTGCAACTTAAACATCTCGTCTCTTGACTTGATTTGAGGCAATGGGGCATTGAGATTGCCTTTAGCGATTTCTTCGGTAGATTCGGTAAACCGTTCCAGAGGGTACAAAAGACTTTTTACTTGTATGGAACAAAGGAACATGATGAGCAGTAATCCAATGAGCAATAAGATAATGATGATGATGCTACTTGCCAGAGCTATTGCCATGAAGCTATGTTCAGGACACACAATGCCTATCGACCACTTCATCCGTTCTACAGGTGAGAAGAACACGTAGCATTCTTCATGGTTGTAATACAACTTTTGTGTTCCACTCTTCCCTGATATCATGTCGTTGACTACCGAATTAAATTTGGCGTCTTTGCTTTCATTGGCAAAGTCGAAAATCTTCTTCGTGAATAATCTGGTAGTATCGGGGTGTACGATGTATGTTCCGTCATGGGTAATGGCGAAACTGTAGGCATCATCGTAATACTTGATGTTATCTATCAACATACTTAGCTTGTCGAGGGATAAGTCGGCAGTCACCACGGCTATCAAATTGCTGTCGTTGTCTAAGATGGGATGAGAGTAAGTGGTCATGACCATGTTTCCGCCACCCTCGTCATAGTAAGGTTCACTCCAACTCTCTTGCTTCTTTTCTTGAATTTTCTTAAACCAGTTTTGGTTGAGGTAGTTGTAGTCTTTGGAACCTAATTGCTTGGTATGTATGCCCATACTATCCTGAAAGGCGTATGGTGAGAACAATGAACCCTCATCAGAGAAATAATCGGGTATAAAGGCTATAGCAGAACCGGAAATCATGGGATTTACCCTTACGATACGGCGTACCACCTCATAAATCTTGCCAGGATCATCCAAGTTGTTCTCTATAATAGGTATGTTGTTTTCTATTGCCACTTCCACAGAGTTAAGTATGTTCTCTATGCTCTGGTTGGTCATGTGCAAAGCTCCTACGGCTCCTCTCTCTGCCTCTATTAACAATGCTTTTTTGATGAAAATATTGATGACATATCCAACACAACCAAAGATGATTGTAACTATCAGGATAACTCGAAGGGTGAGCCTGTGCCTGAAAGATGTTGACGTTGGAAAATATCGTTCAATTATGTTCATTTTTCTTTCACAATCAAGAGAAACACTTAAATTGTGCTAAATTATAAATAAAAACTGGATTAAACAAAAAATAAAGATTGTTTAACAAAGAAAAATGTCTCTCACTCTCATCGTCTTGAGTGGATGAATAATCATGAACGACCTTTAAAAACCTTCGTGACTTCCTTAAAAAACTATTTCACAATATCTGATAGCCAAAATGCTTGCCTACAATCAAGACAAGCCCAATGTGGCGTGATGACAGGACTGTGTCGTTGCTGAGTATGGCCGAACACCTGATAAATATGAGGGAATGGCTTACAGGTTTCCATCTCGTTGATGTCAGCCCAGACCATACTGCCATATTGGTATCTGCCGCCACGTTCATAGCCAATCTGTGCCAAGGCATTGATACCTTCCGCAGAAAGAAGTAATTGATTGAGGTGACTGGCATTTAGTTCGCCAATGGTCTTTTCGTTGTACTTAAACCATCCTTCATTGACACCTGCATGGGTGAAGAGCACTTGCCTGCCGTTGACTTGACATTCCCAACTCAGGCAAAAGAGAGATAGATGATTGGTGAAGACACGATGGAAATCGCTTTCCATGTAATGGCAAAACCTACTGGACATAGCTTTTTCCTGATAAGATTGAAAGATGTAATGCAAATCATGATTGCCCAAGAGCATGGTTACCCTTGGAGCATGTTCCTTGGCAAATACGATGATGTCAAGAAGGTTTATCCACGCTTCCTCGGGAGATATTCCCTCATGTGGATAAGGGTCTGCATAATCGCCGAGAAAGATAGCGTAATCATCTGGAGAAAGATTCTTAACGGCTTCTCTCCAAAAGCTACGTCCATGAATGTCGGGTAATATGAGAACGTCTTTCATGTTTTTTGCCAAGAAATAATTGGAAGTGATTTATTTCCCCAGAAACTTACTGTCTAAGTATTCGTTGAAAGCAGATCGGTAGAGGTCTCCAATGGGCAGGAAGGTGTCTGCGTCAAGGATAACCCTGTTCTTGTTGACTTCTTGAATGTATTTCAGATTGACAATATACGACCTGTGAATGCGCATGAAATAGTTGGGAAGGCGTTCTTCCATCTTTTTCATACTCAACAGTACCACTATTGGCTTTCTGTCGTGGAGATAAATCTTCAGATATTCACTCATACCCTCCACGTATCTGATGTCGCTTACGTTTACCCGTACTACTTTATAGTCGGTCTTGAGAAAGAGGGCATCATCTTCGTCTGGCGTGGAGATAATGGTGGGTTGAGCATTCTGTAATTCGTATTGTTTCTTTACTTTCAGTGCAGCACGTTGGAAATCGTCTAAACCAAAGGGTTTAAGCAAATAGTCAACCGCATCCACCTTATATCCTTCCACTGCATATTCTGAATAAGCGGTGGTAAATACCACGATGGGCGGAACAGACAACGAGCGTATAAAATCCATTCCATTCAAGTCGGGCATGTTGATGTCTATAAAGATGGCATCAATAATGTCTTTTTCCATGATGGCTTTTGCGTCAAGTGCACTTTGACATTCTCCCACCAGTTCTAAATAGGGTATCTTCTTGATGTAAGCAGCCAGTTGTTGCAAGGCTAATGGTTCATCGTCTATGGCTAAACATTTGATCATCATGATTCTATTGCTCTTATATCCAGTTTTACGTCATATTCTTTCTCGTTGTCATTGATGTCGAGCGTGTAATTGTCTCCATATATCAATTCCAAGCGTTTTTTCACATTTGCCAATCCCACACCTCCTTGCTCCTTATGACCTTCTTCATGTTTGCTGTTGGCACAAGCGAAATGCACATGGTCATCGTCAAACTTCATTTCTACATGGATGTAGGATGGTTCCTTGTAACTAATGCCGTGTTTGAACGCATTTTCCACGAAGGTGATGAACAACATGGGGGGGATTGATTTCTCTGGAATTACCGTCGGAATGTTGACATTGATTTTCACTTTCTCGGAAAAACGCAGTTTCATCAACGTGATATAATTGTTGAGGAAATCCACTTCTCTGCTCAATAATACGGAAGATTTGGCCCCCTCATACAACACGTATCTCATCAGCTTAGACAGTTCCAGGATCGTGGATTTTGCCTTGTCTGCATCTATATCTACGAGGGCATGGATGTTGTTGAGGGTGTTCATGAAGAAATGCGGATTGATTTGGTATTTCAAGTATTCCAGTTGATTTTCCAAGTTCTCCCTTTCCAACAATTGCATTTCCATGGCATCACGTTCAGACTTAAAATAAAGTTTGATGCCTAAGTTCATGCCTAACAACAAAACCACCATAATGGAATGGATGATGTCAGTTGGTCCCATGGGGAAAGGAGACCTTTCCTCAAACCTTTTGTGACGAGGATGATTGAATGCGGGTTTCTCTTTTGGGGGATGCATGGGAGGAAATATCTCGTCATGCTTGTCATTGAATAGTTCTCGCTCTCCTCTCTCTGACATGTCTTTTGGCATTTCCCTCATTTCTTTTTGTTGGTGCATCCTCCCGTGTCTCTCAGGGCCATGAGGTCTTTGGGTGCATTGGTAAACGACAAACACAGCCAATAATGCAATGGTCGTAACCAGATACATTAATTTCTTGTGCTTATAAATCAGTAAGGGTGCAAGTATAAAATTATGAATGAGGAAGATAATCAAGTAGATGCCCCAAGTCTTCCATACATGGAATACATGAGTCCATTCAAAGGTGAAGTCTGCATTGGAAGATGCACGAATCGCCATGCTCACGAATGGCGTGAGAAAAAGTAGTAGCCAAAGGGCAAGGTATGTGAGATTTTCTTTAAAGTCGCGTATATGTGATGTCATAGGCTATTTCTTATATTATTAACGTGAAAAGATGGAGATTATTTTATAAAATGGGTGTCGAACGACGTATGTCCCAGCTGTACTCGCTCGACACCCTGGCCATTTAATGCCATCCAGGCATTCCACCGCCCATGTTTCCCATGCCTCCTGTAGAATTTCCGCAAGTGGAGTATGGGGTGCTTAATGAGCTGATGGTGGCTGTTGAAGTGCCAGTAGAACTTAGTGTGGCAGAAGTGACAAGTCCGTACCAATCTGTACCAGTGGCAGAAGCACCATTATATATCGTGTATGAGCTGCCTTTTTTCAAGTTGGGTGAAGTGATGAGGAAACATGATGAGCCATTGAAGGATCTTCCCATCTTAAAAGATAGTATGTTGCTGTCTCCGTTGTTGAGGGCAAGGGTCGAACCGCTTGATATGTTTCCACCAAAGACAATACTGGGTTGTGTGCTGGATGAAGATGGGTAAGAGGTTCCACCGCCTATGCCTATCAATGTGCCGCCTGTGACAATCACTTCATATCGTTGTTCTTCGTTGGCATCAATGCCACATTCTGGTTGACCACATCCGTATGCTACGGTAGTTCCTCCCTTGACATAGACGTTTTTATTGGCATCAAGTCCGTCATTGTTGATGGCAAATGCATACGTATAACCACCATTGAGGGTGAGGTCATAGGCTGAATTGATGGCATCATCGTATGAATATACTTCAACGCTTCCGCCATTGATGGTGATGGCTTTCTTGCTCTCGATACCTTCTGAACCACTATCGCCTGTGGCTCTGACCATCACGCTTCCACCGTCAATGGTGATATTTCCATCGGCTTTAATGCCCTTTGCTTTCGCGCTGTAGCTACTGTATGAATAAGTAGTGCCAGTAGTGATAACTTTCACGTTTCCGTCTTTCATGTTAAATTCCTGGTCAGTGGAGATTCCCTTTCCACCTTTTCCTGTGCTTTTGCAGAACAATTCACCACCATTGATAGTGATGGCATAGTCGGCTTTTATTCCTGCTGCTCCACTCACATCGTTCTCATCGCTGTCGTATTCTCCTTGTCCTGTGGTAATGGCAGTTACGCGTCCGCCGTCCATCACGAACACACTGTCAGTGGTGATTCCCTTACTTGCCTGTGCCGTTGTTTCACAGTTGATGATGCCACCTTTCACGAAAATGCCATCGTTCGACTTGATGCAATTGCTGGAAGTGGATTTCACGTAGATATCGTTGCCCGGGCGAAACATGATGTAATCGTCTGAGCATATTCCGTTTTTGGTGTTCGAGTAGATTCGTAGCTTGCCACTTCCGTTGAAGAGCAATTCACCCTCGCTGAACAGTGTTGCTTTCTGGTCTTCACTGCTGGTGGCATACGAAGTACCATCGGTAAGTGAGTTGAAGGTACCATTTGCCAATGTCACGTAGCAACGTTTTCCCACCTGAATGTTAATAGCTGGACCATCGTTATTCTTGATGCTCACGCCATTCAGTGTAAGTTGAAACTTCTTGTTGTCGTCTCCGCTTGCCATCTTGAACATTCCGTCATTGGTGGAACCGCTCAATACGTAGTTTACGCCTTTTACGGTGGAGGTCACTATGACATCGGCACCATCAATGTTTACGTTCACACCTTCTACCAGACCGCTGCAACTTGCCGTAGTACCATCGTAGTTGATGTAAACATTGGTGTTGAAAGTGTTGTTTTCCAAATAATCCTCATTGTCAGATGGTATGTTTTCTGTTTCGCTCAATGCCGTAGAGTCAACGGCTATTTCAAATGTTGTCAGGTCGCCAGCTGTTTCTGGGGTTGAGCCAGCTGAACTGGAGCCATTGGTAGTGTTGCTCCATGTGTTTTCGTTAATTGTCAAGTCTCTGTAATAATCATCAGAGGTTGAACACGATGCTGCAATCATTGTTGCAATGGCAATTACTGTAAGATTCAAATTTTTCTCCATAATTCACATCTTTTTCGTTTAACTCATTGCAAAGATAAAGATAAGACGCTGAATGGGGAAAAACATTCAACCAATTACCAATTTTGTTCAGTAAAATTATGTGATAAAAAAACATGAGGTCACACATTATGCGACCTCATGCTTATAATAATTATATAAGGTGTATGGTTACTTGATGTTTGGTTCTTCCAATCCAAGTCCTTTTTTCTTGTCAACCACTTTCAGTACCAAGCCTAAAATCAGTGCAGCTACGCCAAGACAGGCTAACATGACAAGTGGGGCAGTGTAATCAAACTTCGTGGGGTCGGTCACTCCCTCGTTGGTGCTGTCGAGCACCTTACCAATGAGCAGTGGGAAGAGCCACAAACCAATGTTTTGTATCCAAAATATCAGGGCGTATGCTGAACCAATCACCTTGGCATCAACGAGCTTGGGTACGCTTGGCCATAAGGAAGCGGGTACCAAAGAGAATGAGGAGCCCAATACTAATATCGTGACGTATGCAATGATGATTCCACCAACGGCGTTGCCCTTGAAAAGAGGCAATACAAAGGCAAAGGTGAGGTGACAGGCAATAAGTAACAATGAACCAAGTACCAACATGGATGCAGCCTTTCCCTTGTGGTCAACATAACTGCCGAGGATTGGGGTGATAAGTACTGCCAACAAGGGGAATACGGCGAAGATGGATTCTGCCGACTGACGCATGTAACCCATATAACAGTAAATAACGAGCGATGCAATGGAGAGGGTGAGCAATCCGTACTTGCTGGCAGCTTTCTTTTGGAAGTTGCTGGCAAAACCTGCAGCCGCTACTACGAGCATGATGATATATTGGACGATGGTAACGGAAGAACTTGCCCAAAATGAATCTGCTGACGGTGGGGTTAACGTCAGGTTGCATTGCAACATGTTTACCGCATATTTCTGGAATGGGAATATGGCAGAGTAATAAAGTACGCAAAGCAACGCAACAATCCAGAAACCACTGTCGGTAAGTATCTTCCCGATGTCGCTAATCTTGAATGGGTCGTCTTTTTCTTCAGCTTCTCCTGTCTGCGCATCAAGTTTCTTGTCCATGAAGAAATAGACAACAAACATGATAAGGGCAATACACATCAATACCACTCCAAAGGCTACAGAGCGTGATACGCTAATCTCACCACCCAACTTGGCAAAGAAGGGGGAAAAAATCATACAAGTGGCAACGCCCAGTCGAGCCAATGCCATCTCTGAACCCATTGCCAAAGCCATCTCACGACCTTTGAACCATTTTACGATACCACGGCTCACGGTGATGCCTGCCATCTCGCAGCCACAACCGAAAATCATAAAGCCACATGCGGCAAACTTAGCTGAGGCGGGCATTCCTTCATAGAAGGGTGCAACACCTAATTCTTGGAAAAGTGGGATGTAATTGAGGTTGTTGGTAAACCATGTTTCAAGTCCACTACCCATGAACGACTCACTTACGGCGTACCACTTGATACATGCTCCAATGAGCATCACGGCTCCAGAGAGTACAGCGGTGAAACGTACGCCCATCTTATCAAGGATGATACCTGCGAAGATGAGGAAGAATACAAAGACATTGAGGAACACTTCGGAGCCTTGCATGGTACCAAAGGCGGTGGAATCCCAACCACGAGTTTCCTGCATGAGGTCTTTGATGGGTGAGAGAATGTCCATGAAAATGTAGCTACAGAACATGGCGAGTGCCAAGAGCAATAGGGCTGTCCACCTCATGCCTGCAGAGTCGCGAAGGGTTTTTACAGTGTTTGTCATTATGATATTATTTTTGTTGTTAATTTTTGTGATTCTCGGAGTTCTCGGAGTTCTCGGAGTTCTCAGAGTTCTCAGAGTTCTCTGATCTTTCCTATTACTTCAGCCAACGGTCAAGCCAATTGAAGAACGTGCGCTGCCAGAGAATTCCGTTTTGTGGTTTCAGCACCCAGTGATTCTCATCAGGGAAGAGCAACAGTTCGGCTGGAATACCCTTGAGCTTGGCTGCATTAAATGCACCGAATCCTTGGTTGGCATTGATGCGATAGTCCAGTTCTCCGTGAATGCAGAGGATAGGGGTGTCCCATTTGTCCACAAACTTATGTGGGGAATTGTCGTATGTGCGTTTGGCATTTGCCGATAAGTCCTTGTTCCAATACGCATCTTCGTATTCCCAGTTAGAGAACCATACTTCTTCGGTGTCGGTGTACATAGACTCAAGGTTGAATGCTCCGTCATGGGCAATGAAACACTTGAATCGCTTGTCGTGATGACCAGCAAGATAATACACGGAGAAACCACCGAATGAGGCTCCTACACATCCCAAACGGTCTTTGTCCACGTAAGGCAGGTTGTTGGCAGCATCGTCAATGGCTGTGAGATAGTCGTCCATGCACTGTCCAGTCCAGTCTCCTGAGATTTCCTCACACCATTCTGAGCCGAAGCCTGGCAAGCCGTGGCGATTGGGAGCCACTACGATGTATCCTTGAGAAGCCATGATCATGAAATTCCAACGATAGCTCCAAAATTGAGATACAGGACTCTGCGGACCTCCTTCACAGAAGAGTAGGGTAGGGTATTTCTTCGTTTCATCGAAGTGCGGTGGCAAGATGACCCAGTACATCATTTCCTTACCATCGGTAGTCTTTACCCAACGTTGCTGTATCTTGCCTTTTGCCAGTTGGTCAAAGATATGCTTGTTCTCCTGCGTGATTTGTTTCACGTCAGTCTTTTCTGGCTTCTTGAAATTGGGAGTAATCACATAGAGATCGGCAGCATTCATGTAATCATGTCGCTCTGCAATGATTTGCTTTTTGTTGTTAAGCATTTGCAGGCTACCAAAGTCAGCCCAATCGTTGGTGAGTTGTTTCAGTTCTCCTTTCCAATTGATGGCATAAAGATTTTCTGTTCCGTGCCAAACGCCAATGAAATAGATGATGGCGTCTTTGTTGTCACTCCAACAGAAATCGTCAACGTTTGAATCAAATGACTCTGTCAGATATTTCTTGTCTCCCGTTTGCAGGTCAAAGCAACAAAGACGTTGCCTGTCGCTCTCGTAACCGTCTCGCTCCATAGAAAGCCAAGCTACATAACGACCATCGGGAGAGAATTTCGGATTCTGGTCGTATCCCACGTTGAGGTCTCCCTCTAAGTGATTAATACGTTGGTTTTTCATCGTCTTCGATGGGTCTATGCGCCAGTTGGCATCTTTGGCGTGGATGCTGGGTAAGTTCACTCCCTCTTTACAGAGGTTCTTATTGCGGTTTGTGGAGCCTTCTTCTGCTTCTAAGTCATAGAGGAAGATGTCGCTGTCGGTAGAGATGGCATATTCCACGCCTTCCTTCATCCTACACGTATAGGCGATTTTCTTCGAGTCGTTGCTCCACGCCAATTGCTCGATGCCACCAAATGGAGCCATCGGACACTCGTATGGCTTTCCCTCTAAGATGTCTTTTGCCTCGCCAATCGTACCATCGCCATTGACGTTGGCAACGAATGGATGGGCGATGCTCTCCACATAGTGGTCCCAATGACGATAGTTCATGTCGGTAATCAGTCGTCCCGTAGCCTTTGGCAAGTCTGCGGGATTCTTTTGGATACTGCCATGATAAGGTATCGACTTGATAAGTATGACTTTCGTCTTGTCGGGTGAGAACAAGTAACCTTCTACCTCACCTTTGGTATTGCTCAGTTGTTTGCGGTCAGTACCGTCAATGTTCATGCTCCATACCTCTCCGCCAGTGATAAAGGCAATGTGGTCGTTGCTGAGCCAAGCCACATCAGTCTCGTTAGCTGCAGAGGTGGTGAGTTGCTTTTGGTTCTTTCCGTCAGCATCCATCATATATAATATATGGTGGCTCTTGTTTTCGGCTACGCTATAATATCCCACTTGATAGGCAATGTGTTTGCCATCGGGAGAAGCTGCATATCCCGAAATCCTTCCCATAGCCCACAAAGCTTCGGGAGTCATGAGGTCACTACTCAGTTGGATGTTGTTCTTTTGAATCATCTTTTGTGCAAATGTGCTACCCAATGTCAGTGAGATTGCGGTAAGCAGAATAATAATCCTTTTCATACTCAACGTCTTTGTTGGTTGCAAATAATTATTTTCCTAAGTTTCTTTTCTTGCGCTCCAACTCTTCACGTTGCTTCTGCAATTGCATTTGCTGTTCTTGCATCGCTTGCAGACGAGCTGCCAAACCACCCACTTTCTTGTTCGGGTTGTTCTTGTTTTCTTGGTAACGAGCCTCTAAGATAGCCAAGAGTTTAGCGTCGTTGGTTGTCTTGCGAAGTGTCCACATGATGGCTGCACTGAAGAATAAGCTGATAAAATAGTAGAAGTTAAGACCGGATGAATAGTCATTGAACATGAAGAAGAACATCAATGGCATCAGATACATCATCCATTGCATCATCTTCATTTGTTCTGCTTGCTGACCCACCATTTGGTCTTTCTGTTGGCGCATGGTCATCCAAGAATAAAGAACGTTAGCCACGCAGAAAAGGATACAGGTGAGAGAGAGGTGGTCACCAATCATCCAGATGTTCGTTCCCCATTCAATGATCGGGTCGTATGTACTCAAGTCATCTATCCATAGGAAACTCTCACGACGTAATTGAATGGCATTTGGCACAAAGTTGAACATGGCAATCCAGATAGGCATCTGTATCAGCATGGGCAAGCAGCCAGAGAGAGGGCTTACGCCATATTTAGCATATTCAGCCATCATTGCCTGTTGCTTCTGCATTTGGTCTTCAGGCTTGTTGTATTGTGCAGTGGCAGCGTCGAGTTTTGGTTTCAACACACGCATCTTGGCAGAACTCATGTAACTTTTCTTCACCAATGGGAAGGTAATGAGTTTCAGCAAGAGCGTAATCAGTATCAAGACGATACCCATGTTGATATTCAAGCCCGTGAGCCAGTCGAAAACATACAAGGTAAACCATCTGTTGATGATGCGGAACAATGGCCATCCTAAATATACCAAGCGTTCCAACTCCAAGTCTTTGTCAAACTCACTTTGTTTCTCTACGCGCTTCAGCAAACGGAAGTCGTTGGGACCATAGTAGAAGTCAAATTCACTGGGAGTTACACCCTTTGGGTCGAAGAATGTCTTCAGTTTTGCCTCATATTGCTTGAGGAATCCAGAACCCTTCTCTTGTGGCAATGAAGTCATCAGAGCATTGCTTTGGAAGTCGTTCTTGGCAATGATGACAGCAGAGAAGAATTGGTTCTTGAATGCCACCCAGTCTATTTTTTCCTGCACAGGCTCATCGGTAAATTCCTTCATCTCGTTCAGATAGTCGGTACCACCTTCTGTCTCGTGCCAGGTAAGCGTAGCATAGCGATTCTCGAACATGAATCCTTTCTCTTGTTGGCGACACTTATCCTGCCAGTTGATGTCCATCGTGTTGGTGTTTGGCGCAAACATTCCTTCCATTCCCGATACCAGCATCTTCATGTGCAGCATATAGTCTGGTCCCAGACGGTAGCTCAGTGTGATATCCTTGCCTTCGCCAGCGACAGCCTTGAAGGTTACGGTACTGTCAGACACCTCAGAAGGTTGGAAGAACAAGTCTTGCGTAGAGATGTTCGACTCTTTTGCGACCAATGTATAGTTCAACTTCTGGGTCTTTTCATCAAACAAGGTTAAATTGGGATGGTCTTCTCTGTCCTCGAAATTCTTGATAATGGCCTTCTCCACGGTAGCCCCTTTGGTGTTGAACGTGAGTTCAATTTTCTCATTCTTCAACACAATCTTGCTCTCTGTGCCATTCAGGGCTTGATGGAAAAGAGCTGCTGTATCGTTTTTTGCTTTCAGTTTTGCTTCAGCTTCCTTGGCGGCAGCATCGGCTTGGCGTTGCTTCTCAGCATTCATCCTTGCCACTTGTGCGATAGAGTCTTGTACGAAAGCGGCACGTTGCTCTTCCTCTGAAGGACGTGTGTACCAACTGAATCCGATCAGTACAATGGCGATTAATACAAATCCAATTAAATTGTTTTTATCCATTTTTCTTTACTTAAAACCTAATTATTTGGAGCATAAAAAGCTCAGTTATCCTTTAATGTTGTCGATGGCAGTCTTGATGAAATCTACGAACAATGGGTGAGGATGTAAGACCGTTGACTGGTATTCGGGGTGGAACTGTGTGCCGATATACCATTTCAGACCAGGTATCTCCACGATTTCCACCAAGTCGCTCTCAGGGTTGCGTCCCACGCATTGCATTCCTTCACGTTCATACTCTTGTTGGTAAGAACTGTTAAACTCATAACGATGGCGATGGCGCTCATGGACGATTGTCTTTTGGTAAATGTTGGCAGCACGAGAATTTTGTTTCAGTACGCATTCGTAAGCGCCCAATCGCATGGTGCCTCCCATGTTGGTGATGTTCTTTTGCTCCTCCATGATGTCAATCACGTTGTGTTCGGTCTTTTCGTCCATCTCCCGTGAGTTGGCATCTTTATAGCCCAGTACGTTGCGTGCAAACTCAATGACCATCATCTGCATTCCCAAGCAAATGCCAAAGGTGGGAATGTCGTGGGTGCGAGTGTAGTGAGCGGCAATAATCTTGCCCTCAATGCCTCGTTGACCAAATCCAGGACAAATCACGATACCGTCTTGACCTGCCAGTTTCTCTTCCACATTGCTTTCGTTGATGTTTTCAGAGTTGATGAATGTCAGCACCGTTTTATAATCGTTGTACGTACCAGCTTGCGACAGACTCTCGCGGATGCTCTTGTAAGCATCTTGTAAGTCGTATTTGCCCACCAAGCCGATATGCACTTCCTTCGTAGCCTTATTGCGACGGTCCAAGAAACTTCTCCATGGTCCCAGAGCTGGTTTCTCGCCGATTGGCTCACCCAGTTTCTTCAAGATAGCCACGTCAAGACCTTGGTTTTGCATGTTGACAGGAACCTCGTAGATGCTTGGCAGGTCTTCGCTCTGGATGACGCAGTCTGCATCCACGTTACAGAAGCTTGCCACTTTCTTCAAGATGGCTTCGTTCAGATGCTTCTCTGTGCGAAGCACCAGCACGTCGGGCTGTATTCCCACGCTCTGTAATTCCTTCACGCTGTGTTGGGTAGGTTTCGTCTTCAGTTCACCGGCAGCCTTGAGGTAAGGCACGTATGTGAGATGTACGTTGATGGCGTTCTTGCCCATTTCCCATCTCAGTTGTCGAATGGCTTCCATGAATGGCGCACTCTCGATGTCGCCAATCGTACCGCCAATCTCGGTGATGACAAAGTCGTAATGGTATTTCTTGCCCAACAGTTTTACGTTGCGCTTGATTTCATCTGTGATATGTGGCACCACTTGGATGGTTTTTCCCAAATAATCGCCACGGCGTTCCTTGTCTATCACGGCTTTGTAGATTCTACCCGTGGTGAGAGAGTTTGCCTTGGTTGTCTGAATGCCAGTGAATCGTTCGTAGTGTCCCAAGTCAAGGTCGGTCTCCATACCGTCAACGGTGACGTAGCACTCGCCATGTTCGTATGGGTTGAGTGTACCTGGGTCTATGTTGATGTAAGGGTCAAACTTCTGGATGGTGATGTTGTAACCTCTTGCCTGCAAGAGCTTACCGATAGATGACGATATGATTCCTTTTCCCAAAGATGAAACCACACCGCCAGTAACGAAGATGTACTTTGTTTCTGCCACTTTTTCCTATTGATTATATGGTATAAATAAAATAATGTGCAAAGATACAACATATTTTCTGACTTTTCTCCACTTTCTTCCAAAAAGATGTGAAAATCACGAATTATATTGTCTAATGCCGTTTGTTTGTAGATAAAAGTAACATTTTTATCAACATCTGATTTTTTTCAAATAATTATATTATCTTTGCAAACAGAATAAATCAAAGATAAGCTTATGAGACATTTAAGACCAATTATCCTGACCTTTGCCTTGATGGTGTCTATGGGAATGTGGGCTGCCAACTATGGGGCGAATGCTGACACGTCTATCGTGAAAAAGTACCAAGACTCCTTGGCTTTGTACAAGGCACGTTTTGACAGTATCAAGAACGTACATACCCAAAACGGGTTTGCTTCTGTTAATCCCAAGTTTTACCAGTTGTTCTCTCCCTTGCACTTCTACAATGGGGTAACACATGACTTGTTCGGAATGGAAACGAAGAAGAACGAATCTCATGACGTAAACATGGCATTGGCAAAGGTTTATTTAGACAGACCTGATCTCGTGAAAGGAACGCTGACACAATTGGAACAGGCAAGTCTGCCAGTATCTGCGGTGAATGCAACTCCTGCTGTTGCGGCTACCATTGAGGAGCTGAGCAACGAGGCTCCCATAGAGGCAGACCCCGAACCTGTGGAAGTGGTGGTGGAGAAACCTAAGTTCTGGACTTTCAAGGGCGATGGTTTCTTGCAGTTCTTGCAGAACTTCGTGTCGGGCAACTGGTATAAAGGTGGTGAAAGCAACTATTCTTTGTTGTCAAGCCTTACCCTTGAAGCCAACTATGACAACAAGAGCAAATGGAAATGGGACAATAAGTTGGAAATGAAACTCGGATTCCTGACCTCTCGCTCTGATACGGTTAACAAGTTTAAGTCTAACGAAGACCTCATCCGTCTCACCAGTAAGGTAGGACTACAAGCTACCAAGCATTGGTACTATACCTTGCAGATGATTGCACAAACGCAGTTTACGCGTGGCTTGAAGGTAAACGATTCCCGCACCTATTCCGACTTCATGTCTCCATTGGATGTTAAGTTGGGTCTTGGTATGGATTACAAGGTGGAGTGGCTTAACAAGAAACTCACGGGAACAGTCAACCTTTCACCGCTTGCTATTAACTATCGCTATGTGGACCGTACCATTTTCGACAATGGAAACGGCAAGTTCTCATGGTTCCCCTCACGTCATGGAGTTGACGAAGGCAGACATCACTATACCGATTTCGGTTCTCAGTTTACGATAGACGTTACTTGGGTGTTGGCTGAAAACGTGAAATGGAAGAGCCGTATGTATGGTTTCACCAGTTACAAACGTGTGGAATATGAATGGGAAAACACGTTTACGTTCCAGTTCAATAAGTACATTTCCGCCAATGTATTTGTCTATCCGAGATTCGACGACAACCGTGCTCGTGACGATGAATACGGGTATTGGATGTTCAAGGAGTATTGCTCCATCGGATTCAATTACAACTTCTAATCGTCTCACGTGAACAGTCGTTTGCAACTATATCCATTGCCAAGAATCGGTATTATACTGATTCTTGGCATTGTGTTTGGAGATTGTTTGCGTCCTTTCATACCTTCCTTTGTCTGGCTCTTATGTGTGTTGGTTGGCTTGGTGGCTTATTTCCTGTCGCAAAGGCAATCTCTCTTGCAAAGTTCCATACTCCTTATATGTGTTTTCTTTCTCGGTTCGTGGTTGGTTCAAGTGCATGAAGACAATCGGAATTTTATTGACACAAATACGGAGATTACCTATCAAGCTGTGGTTGCAAGTAAACCTATTGCTCATGAGCGTGTGACAACGTTTGATTTGTTAGTAATAACCGACAAGGAACCGCTGAAGGTGAAGGCTTCTCTACTACATACTTCCCATGAAACAGGTAGTTTGCCATCATTGGGAAGTGGTTTGACCGTACACTCCCGTATCAAGCCCATCACGCCTTTCGTCTCTTCATCACGATTTGATTATGTCAGGTGGGCACAGGTGCATGGATACAGAGGACAAACATTTATATATGATGAAAAATGGCAACAAACAAAAGTGAGCTTAGCTTCGTTGTCTTGGTTGCAACGAACACGTTTGAAGGCGCTGGAATGGCGAGAACGTTTGCTCCATTCACTCGTTGTGAAAGGGAAGGATTCTTCTGCCGCATCAGTCATGGCAGCAATGGCGTTGGGAGACAAGAGTGGGTTGGACAAAACCACACAATCTGTTTTTTCGCTGACGGGAGCCTCTCATGTGTTGGCGTTGTCTGGCTTGCATTTAGGCATTCTTTATGCGGTATTGATGATGTTGTTTCCTCGTAGGAGAATGCGAGCATGGAGTCAAACGATGGTGATTTTGGTTGTCTGGACATACGTATTGCTCACGGGTTTCCCCACGTCGCTTGTCCGTTCTGCCACTATGTTTACCATCATGGGATTGGTTTCGTTAACCTATCGCTCGTCAGTATCTCTCAATACATTAGCTCTATCCGCAATCATCATGTTGGTGGCAAATCCGTTGTCTTTATGGGACATAGGTTTTCAATTGTCTTTTGCTTCCGTATTCAGTATCTTATTGATATTCCAATGGCTCGATAGTTGGGGATTGATGTTTCGTTCCACCGTTCAGAAAGGCATTGCCACGTTTGTGGTTCTTCCCATTGCAGCCCAAATCGGTACGTTCCCGTTGGTGTTGTACCATTTCGGACAGTTTTCTTGTTATTTTCTAATGTCCAATTTGGTGGCTGTTCCCGCTACGATGTTCATCCTTGTCGGAACAATGATGTCGTTTGTGACTTTGCCTTTGCCGTGGTTGCATTCCTATGTGTTCCAGTTGCTGGCAGGAGTGGTGGATATGCTCCAACGCTATTTATCTTGGGTTGCATCATTGCCCTACGCTACATTTACGGAAATCAAACTATCCTCGTTGCAAGTGATGCTGATATACTTGTTGATAGCCAGCTTGTTCGGCATAGTACACCACGTTTTCAAGGCGTTGGAAAATGGAAAGACTTTGAAAACATTAGGTTTGGAAAGAGCAAAAACCATGTATGGATGAGTCAAACATGGTCTTTACACCCGTCATATTTAAGGTTTACCGACAATGTTTTCCGTTTTTTTTTCGTACCTTTGCAAATCATTCATAAACAGAAAGAAAAATATCAAGCATGAATATGGCAGATAACATCATTACAAGCGTACAAAATCCGAAAGTGAAAAAGGTACTCGCCTTACAACAGAAGTCGTCTGAACGCCGAAAGGAAGAATTGTTTGTGGTGGAAGGACAACGTGAATTGGGACATTGCATGGAGGCGGGGTATGATATAGATTCCGTCTTTGTTTGTCCTAACTTGTTGGCTAATTTCTCTTGGGATGATATACGGGTGAAGTGTCACTGCTTTGAAGTGACTCCCAACGTCTATGAGAAAATGGCTTATCGGGGAAGTACGGAGGGGATGTTGGCTGTAGTGAAAGCAAGAAAACTACGACTTGATGACCTGAAGTTGCCTGCCCATCCGCTCATCGTGGTGTTGGAGAGTGTGGAAAAACCTGGTAATCTTGGGGCAATCCTACGTAGTGCAGATGCGGCAAGTGCGGATGCGGTAGTGGTTTGTGACCCACTGACCGACTTGTTTAATCCCAATCTCATCCGTTCAAGCATCGGAGCCATCTTCAGTGTGCCTTGCGTGGCTTGTAGTTCTGCTGAATGTATCTCCTTTCTCAAGGCTCACGGCATCAAGATACTGACTGCCCAATTGCAAGATTCCCATTTGTATTACGATACCGACATGAAAGAGGCAACAGCCATTGTCATGGGAACGGAATCGACAGGCCTTACCGACCAGTGGAGAGAAGCTGCCGATGCGCATATCAGGATTCCCATGCTTGGAAAGTTAGATTCCCTGAACGTTTCGGTGAGTGCTGCCATCTTGCTTTTTGAAGCTGTAAGACAACGAAAAAGTGGGATTTAGAACGAAAAAAATAATATTTAATGTGTCAAATAACATTAAATTAGGTGTTATCTTCTTGTCTTTATTCGTTTTTTCGTACCTTTGCACCGCTTTTAGAAAACGCGAATAATAAAATATTTATGAGTAAACAAACAGAAAAAATCAAGGAACTGATCGAGAAACGCCAAAAGGCGCGTCTCGGAGGTGGCGAGAAAGCCATCGACAAACAGCATCAACGTGGTAAATATACCGCACGTGAACGCATTGAGATGCTGGTGGATGAAGGTTCGTTCGAAGAGTATGACATGTTTAAACTCCATCGTTGCCACAACTTCGGTATGGAAAAGAAGCAATACATGGGCGACGGCGTAGTAGTGGGAAGTGCCACTATCGACGGTCGTTTGGTGTATGTGTCTGCTCAAGACTTTACCGTTAACGGAGGTTCCTTGTCGGAAACCATGAGTCAGAAGATTTGCAAGGTGATGGACATGGCTATGCAAAATGGCGCGCCAATGATTTGCATGAACGACTCTGGTGGAGCTCGTATTCAGGAAGGTATCTGCTCTTTGGCAGGATATGGTGAGATTTTTGAACGTAATATCCTTGCCTCGGGTGTAATACCACAAATCTCTGCCATCATGGGTCCGTGTGCCGGTGGTGCTGTGTATAGCCCTGCACTGACCGACTTTATCTTGATGATGGAGAATACCAGTTATATGTTCTTGACTGGTCCTGCCGTGGTGAAGACGGTGACTGGCGAGAATGTTGACGCAGAGCATCTTGGTGGTGCTTCTGTTCATGCTACCAAGAGTGGTGTTACCCACTTCACGGCTAAGAGCGAGGAAGAGGCAATGCAGATGATCAAGACTCTGCTGAGCTATATTCCATCTAACAACATGGAAGAGGCTCCACGTATCGAGTGTACTGACCCCATTGACAGAAAGGAAGACTTGTTGAACGAAATCATTCCCGATGATCCTAATAAGGCTTACGATATGTATAAGGTAATTACGGCATTGACCGACAATGGCGAGTTCTTCGAAGTACAACCTAAGTTTGCCAAGAACATTATCACTGGCTTTGCACGTTTCAATGGTCAGAGCGTAGGTATCGTAGCCAACCAACCAGCTGCATACGCTGGCGTACTCGACACCAATGCCTCTCGTAAGGGAGCTCGCTTCGTGCGTTTCTGCGATGCTTTCAACATCCCAATCGTTTCTTTGGTTGACGTACCAGGTTTCTTGCCAGGTACAGGACAGGAGTACAATGCCGTAATCTTGCATGGTGCACAATTGCTTTATGCTTATGGAGAAGCTACTGTACCCAAGATTACGATTACATTGCGTAAGAGCTATGGTGGAAGCCACATCGTGATGGGCTGCAAGCAATTGCGTGCCGACCTAAACTTTGCTTGGCCATCAAGCGAGATTGCCGTGATGGGCGCAAGTGGAGCCGTTGCCGTGCTCTATGCAAGAGACGTGAAAGCCAAGAAAGAGGCTGGCGAAGACGTGCAGGCATTTATCGCTGAGAAAGAAGATGAATATAGCGAACTCTTTGCCAATCCTTATCAAGCTGCCCAATATGGTTACATCGACGATGTGATAGAGCCACGCAACACGCGTTTCCGCATCTGTCGCGGCTTGGCACAGTTGGCTTGCAAGAAACAGGGATTGCCCGCCAAGAAGCATGGATGTATGCCCATGTAATGGAATGTCTGACTATTTAAAAAGGTAAGAGATGGACAAGAATATCTATGCTGCCATTGCGCTGGCTTTACATGAATACAGAGGCAACAACGTTCACGACAAGGAGCCTGGTATCATAACGATTAAACCACGTCATACTCTGTGGAATGCAAAGTTCTTGAGCATGACTCCAAAACCATAATGGATGCAATAAAAAACAGATGATTATGAAAGAATATAAATATACGATAGACGGAAAGGAATATCAAGTGGCTGTAGGCGAAATCGTTGATAACGTGGCTACGGTTACGGTGAATGGCGAGGACTTTAAGGTGGAGATGGAACCAGAGGCTGAGCCAGAGAAGAAGAAAGTGGTGTTGGGACAACCTACCGCTGAACAGGCATCTTCTGATGAGGCTACTCCCGCTGCCAATGTCAACACCGCCAATGCAGTAAAGGCTCCTCTGCCAGGAGTGATTACCGAAATCAAGGTGGCTGTTGGCGACGACGTGAAAGCTGGTGACGTGGTCGTGGTGTTGGAAGCCATGAAGATGGCAAACAATTTGGAAGCTGAGAAAGACGGAAAGGTGACTGCCATTTGTGTGAAAACAGGCGAAAGTGTACTCGAAGATTCACCCCTTGTTGTGATAGAGTGAGTTAATTCTTCATAATAAAACTATCATTTTGTTCTCTTTGAGCAAGATTTTCGTCATTATTCAAATATTTTTTGTATCTTTGCATGGAATTGTTTGGTGGACATTGTCTATCTGCAATTCCATGTAATTGTTAAAACGAAAGAAAATGGCAAAGAAAGTATTGTTCGTCAACCAAGAGATTATGCCCTATGTACCTGAGTCGGAAATGTCGATGATGGGTCGTGAAACACCACAAAGGATACAAGAAAGCGGATATGAGATACGCACCTTTATGCCTAAGTGGGGCAATATTAATGAACGTAGAGGGCAGTTGCACGAGGTGATTCGCCTTTCAGGAATGAACCTGATTATAGATGACACTGACCACCCCTTGATTATTAAGGTTGCATCAATACCTTCCACCCGTATTCAGGTGTATTTCATCGACAATGACGATTACTTCATGAAACGACAGATGTCTGTCGATGAGACAGGTGCTGAATATCCTGACAATGGAGAAAGGGCTATTTTCTTCGCTCGTGGAGTGTTGGAAACGGTGAAGAAACTAAGATGGACTCCTGATATCATTCATTGCCAAGGGTGGATGAGTGCCGTTATCCCTCTTTACGTGAAAACTGCTTACCACGACGAACCTTCGTTTGCCAATACTAAAGTTATCACTTCGCTCTTCCAAAGCCAATTGAAAAATGATTTAGGACAGAAGTTCAAGCATTGCGTGGAGTTCAGAGAGGCTAAATTGGAATTGCTCAAGCAATACAAGGATGAATTCGACTTCATCGAACTGGGCAAGATGGCTATCGACTATAGCGATGGAGTGATAGAGGCAGGCAAAAAGGTAAATTCTACATTAATTAAATATGCCAACACCAAGAATGTTCCCGTATTGAATTATCCTGGTGAAGACTTTGCAGGTGCTTATAAGGACTTTTATGAGCGCATCTGTCCTAACAATGAATAGGTAAATTGATTCGTTACAATGAAATTTAGATTCCTCGCGGGACTTTCTTTTCTCGCTTCTTTCATGTTTACTGCTTGTGATGATACTACCGACCAAATAGGAATATCATTGGTAAACAATATGGATAACCTCAATGTGTTGACAGATACATTCACGTTATCTACACGTTCCATCGTTGCCGACTCGGTGCTTTCCCGTAATTCGATTGGATATTTGGGTAACATCAAGGATCCTGAAACGGGAAGCTATATCACTGGTGATTTCATGACGCAGTTCCATACGTTCGAGAACTATGGCTTTCCAAGCTCTGATAAAATACTGAGCAAGAGAGATGGGGAAGTTATTGCCGACTCTTGCGACTTGAAATTGTACTATACGAGTTTCTATGGGGATTCGCTCACTTCGATGAAGTTGCGATTAACAGAGATGGCAAAACCGATGTTGGAGAATCAGTTGTATTACTCTAACTATGACCCGAAGAAGAATGGCTATCTGAGAGAAGGGGGAATCGTGAAGGAACAGGTTTACACATTGGCAGACTTAAACGTACCCAAGTCAACTCGTAATAGATCTTCCTATTGGCGTAACGTGTACCTGAAACTGAATGACGAATATACTGATAAGAATGGAACTGTTTATAATAACTTCGGTACTTATTTAATGCGTACCTATTATAAACATCCCGAATATTTCAAAAACTCTTTGACGTTCATGAAAAACGTGCTGCCAGGCTTTTATGTGGAGCACGTGAATGGATTGGGAGCGATGGCATACGTTTCCATGACCCAACTGAACGTGTATTTCCAGTACAAGGAGCGTGTGAATGGGAATGATACCATCCTTACGGGTGTTACTTCTTATTCGGGTACGGAAGAGGTGCTTCAACAAACGAGGATTGTCAATGACAAGGCTACCATCCAAAAATTAGCTTCTGACAATTCTTGCACATACCTGAAGACTCCTGCCGGGATATTCACGGAAATGACAATACCTGTTGATGACATATTGAATGGTCATGAGAAGGATTCTATCAATACGGCGAAAATCGTGCTTTCCCGTATCAATGACAATAATTATAGCAAGTATGCACTTCCCGTTCCTACAGAGCTGCTGATGATTCCCGCAGACAGTCTCTATTCTTTCTTTGAGCAGAGTAGGGTGACCAACAACAGAACTTCTTACTTGGCTACATATTCAAAAGACCAGAACACTTATACCTTCAGTAATATCAGCGGTTTGCTGTCTTACATGAAAGCGCGTAGGGGAAAGCCAAATTGGAATAAGGTGATACTTGTTCCCGTAACCAAAACCACCAATACTTCTTCCGGAGAGGTTACTAAGATAGCTCATGACATGGCTCTCACAAGCACTCGCTTAGTGGGTGGAACAGAGAATCCGCGTGAACCGGTGAAGATAAGTGTCATCTACAGTAAGTTCAAGTAGCATTGTTTCTTTATGGCTGATAATTTCTTGGAACGACATCAAGAGGAATACGAAAGGCGCAAGGAGATGTGGCTGCGTAAAAAGAAACATCTGCCAAGGCTCAAGAAGAAATTGGATAAGCCTGACGATGAGGCATTATAGCTTGATTCGTGTCGTATCAAGCTATTGCCAAGACAGCCCATCCTGCCGCACCAACATTCGATAACATTCAATGATTTAGATACAAACAAAAAAGCCTCGAATATTCGAGGCTTTTTCTTTTTTCAAGTGGTACCTCCAGGAATCGAACCGGGGACACACGGATTTTCAGTCCGATGCTC
>AUXO012790640.1_pt1 | contig 46477 bp, 40 predicted proteins | sample 768731 | NCBI WGS metagenome assembly AUXO01 (sample SAMN02715735, study PRJNA202380) | gut metagenome | biome: sheep rumen | host: Ovis aries | place: New Zealand: Palmerston North | reverse complement strand
GAAGTAAAAAGGATAAAGAGCTTTATTGGCGAAGGAGATGTGGCAGAGATGTCAATCGGAGCAATTGAAGGCGATAAGGTTCGTATATCCGAAGGGGCACTTAAAGGACAGGAAGCCTTGATTAAAAAGATAGACAGGCATAAGAGAACAGCAAAAGTAGAGACCACTTTTATTGGAGAAAAAAGGCTGATAGAAGTGGGACTGGAGATAATATCAAAAAGCGATCAGCCATAAATATGCAAAATAGTCTGATAAGCAAAGAACATAGTGACGGGCTTAAGGGGTGGATGTGCATTGCAGTGCTTATCCACCATTTGGCCATATTTTCGGGGATATTTGATAATACCTGGTTCGGACACTTTCTGTATCTACTTGGATCCTGGGCTGTGGCGGTATTTCTGTTTCTGTCGGGATACGGCTTATACTGCTCCTACGCCGAAAAGGGTATGGATTACCTGAAGGGCTTTTTCAGGAAGAGATTCCTGCCACTGTATGCGTCATACGCCGTAGCCGTAGTAGTATACTTCACATACGACTTCAAAACCGGAATGACGGCCGTAAAAGTGATCAAATCACTTACATGGGGCGGAACCATTGTGAGTTTCGGGTGGTTCTTCCAGATGCTTTTCGTAATGTACCTGCTCTTTTTCTTTGTATTCAGATTCTGCAAGAATAAATACTTAAAGAGCGGGATCATCGGAGCTGTGCTCCTTACTTATCTGATATTTGCCCACTGCTTTGGGCAATATGATACCCCTATAATAGCTTTTGCCACCGGAATGATAGCCGGGGTGCACAGGGCGTCTATACGCAGGTTCATTCAAAAATACACGGGCCTTGTGATGCCCATAAGCTTTATGGCCTTTTTTGCAGTATATATGCTGTATGTGCTGGGCACTATAATGGGCAAGTTTCAAATGGGGTATGTAACATGGGGCGCGCTCAGTGTTTTAGCAGGCCAGGGAATCATATGGTTTGCGGTCTGTATCTGTACGATATGTGAAAAGCACAGGGCCCGGATGATAGATAATCCCGTGATGCAAACGATCAAAAAGATATCATTTGAGGTATATGTTCTTCAGGGAATCGTAATAAGATCTTTAAGCCTTATTATCGAAAACCGCGTAATTTTCTTTTTCGCGGCCTTTGCAGCGGTAATGATCCTCGCGGTTCCGTTTCATTTTGTGATCAAAATGATCAATAAACTCATTAAAGAAAAGTCACCCATTGTTATCCCTCTCATCCACTTCATCCTTTCATTTGCTTATGAGAGGGCTATCCTGATCTTTGATAAAGGTGATTTCTCGGTGATCTCAACGGTAAAAGCGAACATAATAAGCGATATCGGAGAACGGATCATTGGCTACGTCCTCTCAAAGGTATTTGCGGGTATAATAATTTTCCTTTTCTGGAAATTGATTTTTTACATCATAAAAAATATCAGGAATAATGTACCACTGATCAGTTTTTGCGGGATATTTGCGGTGTTTACTCCGGTGGTGTTCCATTTATTCCCGGATTCATTTATGAGAAGTGTTGACAATCTGATAACATATTCGTACGCCATCAGATTCTTTCCCGAGTACTGGCACAATGCATACACCAGCATCATATACTGCGCTTGCTTGATGGTTTTTCCACATCCTTTTTCGATCGCACTGATTCAGTGGATGTTTTTTCTATTTCTTATGGGATATATTTTTATTAAGAGCCAAAAGATAATCCCCGGGAAAAGAGCACTTCACATCCTTATTACCCTCTTTTTCCTGATCCCCGGAACATTTACACTGATTACAAACCCATACAGAACAGAGCTTTATGCACTCGTCAGCATCTTTTATGTTGCATATATCATATTTACTGTTTTGGATAAAGATAAGCCGGATACTAAGAAGACGGTCATGTTCATCTTACTCGGAGCGTTCCTGGGAGTATGGCGGACAGAAGGAATAGTGCTCGCTGTATTCGGAACCGCGGCGTATTTTGTCGCCATAAGAGCCGGAATAAAAAGAGCTGCTATATTTATCATAGGATTCATCCTGTCTTTCATTGTTATATCGATCCCTCAAAAGCTTGGAGATTCAAAATATTATCCCTCCAATGATTACATGATGGTAAATTCATTTGAGAGCCTGAGAAATATATTACTCCGTCCGGATGCAGATACCTCCTATGCCGGGGCGGATAAAGACCTTAAGAGAATAGATAGTGTAGTCCCGACAGAGCTGATAAAAGCCTACGCGCTGGATGGCTATAGGAGATACAATTTCAAGAACGGACATACCGACATCAACCAGTCGATGGCGACAAAGGAAGAGGGTAAGGAATACCTTAAGGGGTATCTGAATCTTCTCAGTCACAATCCGGTGATATATTTAAAGACACAGGGAAAGATGCTCGGAATGGTACTTGATGTGATCCCGGTCGAGGAATTTGCGGATTACAGCGACGGGATGCTTTCGGAAGAGTATCCGCCGTGGAATCTGCCTGCATGGATGGATGGATTCTCGGACTATCTATTCCTGTACCCGGGGATGGACGGCATCTTTTATTCACAGAGACGGGCTGCGTTTTCGGAAAGAGTGTATTCATTGTATGACAGGGCCTGCGATGCCGCGGAAAAAAGGCATATTTCAACGGCAATATACCTAATGGTGTCCGGAGCGTTAGTTTTTATATGCCTAAGGGAGTTTATTGCAGCCATCCGCGGGAAGAAGGAAAAGGATAAGGATGTTGCGAAGCATATTGCACTATTTATACTTAGCGGGGGGCTTCTTTTGCAGGCGATTGCCGTGATACTCGTCATGCCGGCAGGCCTTTCAGCCTATTTTCATCCTTTTATTTATGGTACAATAACCATGGAAGTGATATATCCGTATTTTGTTATCAAGGATGCGGAGTGATAATGTCAAAAAGTAATTAAAAATTGAAAAAAACAATGTAAGTTAACATAACGGAAATCTTGTAAACAGGCTGAATGCGATTTGCTTTCAGCCTGTTTTTATAGTATAATATTTAAGTTAGTGGTATGTTGCCCAGCTGTGACTTGAGGGCAGCGAAAACACGCCGATTCAGGACTCTCATAGATACCAATGGTCGCAGGTGCGCCTTGAGTAAAAGGGGATGACAAAAAGGTAAGTAAAAGCCGATCTGAGGGACCGGATGGCGAAGCTTACCTTGATTTAAGGAAAGAAAGCAATGAACGATTATACAAATGATGAAAGATTCAAAGGAATAAAGAAACTTGAAAAGAGAGTACTGCTTGCGTCTCCTACTATGCACACGACAGACGATAAAAAAAGCTGGGTGGAGCTTGAGTATGTGAGAGAAGCATTTGAGACAAATTGGATCACGTGTGCAGGATCAAATATCCAGACACTTGAGCCGATAATAGCAAACTATCTTGGAGCAAAGTACGTGGTCGGGCTTTCCTGTGGAACAGCAGCGATACACCTTGCAGTAAAACTTGCTGCAGAGAAGCTCTACGGCAGCAGTTCCGGTATTTCAACACCAAATGGACTTGGAGCGGGCGGAAGTTTATACGGAAAAAGAGTATTCTGCACAGATCTTACATTTGATGCCACAGTAAACCCCATTCTTTATGAAGGAGGAGAGCCTGTATTCATTGATTCCGAGTATGAAACCTGGAACATGGACCCTAAAGCACTAGAAAAGGCATTTCAGATATACCCCGATGTAAAACTTGTAGTAGCAGCTCATTTATACGGAACACCGGGAAAGATGGATCAGATAAAAGCAATCTGTGAAAAACACGGGGCACTCCTTATCGAAGACGCAGCCGAATCCATGGGAGCAAAGATAGGCGGCAAGCAGACCGGTACATTCGGGGATTACGGAGTTGTATCTTTCAACGGAAACAAACTTATCACCGGAAGTGCAGGTGGAGCGCTAATCTGCACCACATCAGAAGATGCAGACAAGGCAAGAAAATGGAGTACACAGTCAAGAGAAGCGGCTCCTTGGTATGAGCATGAAGAGCTGGGATACAATTACCGCATGAGCAATATAGTTGCCGGTATAATCAGAGGTCAGTTCGAATATATCGATGAGCATATAGCAAAGAAAAAGGCGATATATGAGAGATACAAAGAGGGCTTCAAGGGACTTCCTGTAAAGACGAATCCCTTGGGTAACAGTTCAGAACCCAACTACTGGTTGAGCTGCCTGATAATCGACGACGAAGCTATGGCCAAGCAGTCAAGATCTGAAAGAGATTATACGTTTAGAACTGAAAAAGGAAAGAGCAGCCCCTCAGAGATTCTTGAAGTATTGAGTTCATTTAATGCAGAAGGCAGACCGATATGGAAGCCAATGCACATGCAGCCGATGTACAGAAACAATTCCTTCATCACGGCAAACGGAAGCGGAAGAGGTACATCGAACGCATACATTGAGGGTGGAAACAAGACAGATGTGAGTGCAGACATCTTTAACAGAGGCCTGTGTCTGCCTACAGACATAAAGATGACAGCTGATGAACAAGATAGAGTAATAGATATCATTCGTAAGTGTTTTTCGTGAGGTAGCTGATGTACGCTAAAGGAATAAAACGAATACTGGATTTTATCCTGTCAGCGCTTGCAATTATAATCTTATCGCCCATTCTGATAGTTCTGACAATAGTCGGAGCAATTAAGATGAAGGGCAATCCGTTTTTTACGCAGGACCGGCCCGGATATCACGAAAAGATATTTAAACTCGTAAAGTTCAGAACGATGACCAACGAGAAAGATAAGAACGGAGAGCTTCTTCCTGATGAAGTGAGATTAAACCGTTATGGAAAGATCCTCAGATCCACTTCCCTGGATGAACTTCCCGAGTTATTCAATATTTTTTCAGGAAAAATGAGTATAGTTGGCCCAAGACCATTGCTGGTCAAGTATCTTCCGTACTACACAGAAGAACAAAGACACAGACATGATGTCAGACCGGGACTAACCGGTTATGCTCAAGCGCATGGGCGCAATACCGTAAATTGGGATGATAAATTCGCCATGGATGTAGAGTATGCAAAGAATATATCCTTTAAGGGAGATTTAAAGATAATACTCGATACAGTTAAGGCAGTGTTTAAACGGGAAGGAATCAGTTCAGCGACGTCGGCAACTATGGAAGGCTTTGATGACTACTGCAATAGCATAGGCAGGATACCTCGAAAATGAAATATGGAGAATCAGGATGGAAAATCCGCTAATCAGTGTAATAGTTCCGATATACTTAATAGACAGATATTTGGGTTTATGCGTTGAAAGCATAATCAATCAGGCATATAAAAATCTTGAGATAATACTGGTTGATGACGGGAGCACTGACCGATGCCCGGAAATATGTGACCTATACGCATTAAAGGATGAAAGAATAAAAGTTATCCACAAACCAAACGGTGGATTAGTATCTGCAAGAAAAGCAGGCCTGCGTGAGTCAAACGGAGAGTATGTTTCATATGTTGATGGCGATGATTGGATAGGTCCCGGCTTTATAGAGGGACTTTACACAACAGCAGAGATATCCGGTGCGGATATGGTTTGTGCAGGTTTTACGAGAGAACTGTTTACGCAAACGGCAACATTCACGGATGTATTACCCGGAGGGATTTATGCCGGAGAGAAACTTGAGGAATTATGGAAATCCATGATTTCGATCGATCCATTCTACCGCCCAGGAATATCGACTTATGTATGGAACAAGCTTTTTAAGCGAGAGGTTCTGCTTGGGATACAGGACAAGGTAGATAACAGGATAAGCACAGGAGAGGATGGCGCAGTTACCTATCCTGCCCTGCTTAAGTGCAAAAAAGTGGCTGTTACTGATAATGTGGCATATCACTATCGTCAACGTGAAGACTCGATGTTAAAACAAAAAGCCGGATACTCTAAAGAAGCAAAAAGGTTAAAGTATTTGTACGAGTATCTGGAGCAATGGTCTTATAGTACGGACCCGGAGCTCAAAATAAGAGAACAGGTTATAGACTATGTTTTATCAATTGCTTTGATCCGCTCAGGTGGCGGATTGCCACATTTTGATTATATTTCGTTTAATAAGGATTATCGCAGAAGCAATGTGGTAGTCTTTAGCGCAGGAACATACGGTCAGCAGCTGGTTAACAGGCTCAAGGAGCAAAAAGATTGCAACATTGTTTCGTGGCTGGATGATGATTTTAGAGAGTACCGAAGATGTTGCCTGAATGTAGACCCAGTTGAGAGTATCACAGGACTGTCCTATGACTATATTTTAGTGGCAACCGTAAACAGCACGGTATCGGAAGCAATCACAAAGAGATTGTTGGATCTGGGAGTGAGCAGAGAAAAAATCCTGACTATAAGCACCCCGGACAACAAAGAAGTATTGCTAAACCGCTTCCTGGATGTCGAAGCAATAGAAGCTGAAGAGAAAAAACGCAGATTGGAGACAATATCACATGCCTGATTTTGTAACAAAACTATTATGTGCTAAGGGACCAAGCATATTTGCAACCGGCCAGGCAGGTTTCATTATTAAGAGTAGTTCGGGACAGCTGCTGGCTATAGATCTTTATCTCTCAAACTGTGTAGAAAGACTTGAGGGACATAAAGGATTTAAAAGATTGCTTCCGGAGATATTAAATCCCGGAGATATCGCTTTTGATGCTGTTATTTGTACGCACCCACATTGGGATCACTTTGATTTTGATGCGATTCCGGAAATGATGTCAAAATCGGGACAATTGTTTGCATCTGTGGATTGCGAAAAACTCGTCAAACAACTGCAGATGGAGTATTTTGAATCACAGATTACTTATGTTAAACCCGGAGACCACCACATAGTCGGAGATTTTGACATTACTCTTGTAAACTGCGATCATGGAGAAGGTGCCCCTGATGCAGTTGGTGTTGTAGTCAGGGTTGACGGGAAAACAATATATGAAGTCGGGGACAGTTGCCTTAGACTGGACAGAGTATCTGAACTCCCCCGGCAAATCGATGTTCTCATTTCGCCAATAAACGGTATGTACGGAAATATGGACAGTAAAGAAACATCAGAATTGGCAGAAGCACTCAAGCCGGGCGTTACAATTCCCTGCCACTACGGAATGTTTGCCTCACATGGGGGAGATATCAAGGCATTTTATGACATTATGAGAGAAAAGAGTTTACCCTTTCTCATTATGCAGCAGGGAGAAGAATACAGATTATAAATCTTTGAAAGGACAAATACCATGTCTAAAGAATTTGAAGGAAAGAAATTACTGATACTCGGAGGAAATCCGGAAACAATTCCCCTTGTTGAAATAGCAAACAATATGGGCATAAAAACCATAGTAGCATCAGCCCGCCACACAGATCCTGCCAAGGCATACGCATGGAAGTCATATGACTTCGAAGGACTTGATGTTGGGGCGGTTATAAAGATAGCAACCGACGAACAGGTTGACGGAGTTCTTGTAGGCGTAGCAGATATTCTTGTTCCTATGTATTGCAAGGTCTGTGACGCGTTGGATCTTCCCTGTTACGCAAGTCAGGAGATTGTCGATGTATTCAGCTTCAAAGATACTTTCAAAACGACCTGCGAACGCTATGGTGTGCACGGTATTCCCGAGTATTACTTAGACGCGGATCTCAAGAGAGAAGATCTTGATAAGATTAAGTATCCTGTTATGGTTAAGCCGGTAGATAACGGCGGCGGTGTCGGTATGACCGTAGCATACAATGAGGAAGAACTCAAAAGAGGAGTAGAGATTGCTTTGGAGGCATCTCACTCAAAGCGTTTCATAGTCGAAAAATATATGCAGTGTGATGACATGGGAATGTATTACACATTCAAAGACGGATATTGCTCCGCATCTTGTATTTATGACAGATATACAACGGATGAACAGCCCGGTCTTTCAAGGGTATGTCTTGGAGGAACATATCCTTCAAAGCATCTGGATGAATACTTTGAACGCATGCACCCCAACGCACTCAGACTGTTTAAGGAAATCGGAATTAAGAACGGTGTCCTGATGTTATCCGGATTCTATGAGAACGGAGAGTTCTATGTATACGACACCGGATTCAGATTACAGGGTGAAGCTCCTCATCTTCTTATGAAAGCGATTCATGGATTTGATCAGAGGGAGATGCTGATACGATTTGCACTTACCGGTTCCGAGGGTGACATCGATCTAAAAACAGAAGATGATACAAGGCTTAGGGGCAAATGGGCGGCGACACTGTGGTTCCTTTTAAAAGAGGGTAAAATAAGCAGTATAGAAGGCCTTGATCAGTGGAAAGAAGATACCAGAGTCGTAGATAATATACAGCGTCTTCATGAAGGTGATATGGTTTTGCCTGAATGGATAGGAAATGAGAAGCAGGTGCTTACTCGTATGTATATAGTCTGCAACAGTAAGATGGAATTAGCCGATACATTAAAATACTATATGAACACAGTAAAAGTACTGGATGAAAACGGTAACAATATGGTGCTCAAAGGATTTGATGTAAACAAGGCGCTGGAACTCCGTTGATCAGACACGTGAGAAATGTGGGGTTTTATTAGGCAGAACGCAGGGAGTGAAGATGGAGTTCGGAAGATTAAAAGATAAGGTTATAGTAATATCCGGCGGTACAAAGGGAGTCGGTAGGGCTTTTGCGGAAGTGGCCGGGAAAGAGGGCGCAAAGGTTGTAGTTGGCGGACGTGACGAAAAAGCGGGCAAGGAAGCAGTAAGAAGTATTAAGACAGCCGGATCGACGGGTATTTTTGTCAAAACCGATCTGCTTAAAGTTGATGATTGTAAACATCTTTTTGATGCAGGCTATGATGAATTCGGAAAAATTGACGGATTCTTCAATTATGCCGGTGTTACACCGGTAAGCCCCTTGGACACTTGTGATGAGGAAACCTTTGACTGGGTAACGGATGTTAACTATAAAGCAGCCTTTTTCTGCTGCCAGTCAGCTGTGAATTATATGAGAAAAAACGGTGGGGGAAGTATTGTCCTTACCGGATCTGCGCACGCATGGGGTGGGCAGAAGGATAGGGCTGCTTATGCGATGACGAAGGGAGTTCTAAGAATACTTAACGAGCATATAGCCCATCAGTACGCCTCCGAGCAGATCAGATGTAATTACCTTACGCTTGGATGGACGCCTACCGAAGGAGAGGTTAGTTTGAGAATCAGTCAGGGAGAATCCGAGGCTGAACTTAGAAAACGCGCGGCAGATATTCTCCCAATGGGGCGTATGTGTGAACGAAATGATTATATGGAAGCCTTGATATACTTGATGTCCGATGCAAGTGCAATGATGACCGGAAGCGTATTTAGGCTAACAGCGGGAGAATATATTTGATGAACATATTGTTTATGTCGTTATCGAACTTTGATACTATTTATTGTCCCGGCATATACTCTGATTTATTGAGACAGTTTATAAATCACGGAGATAAGGTATATGTTTTGGCTCCGTTTGAACGGAAAAATGATGACACGGAGCGTGTTATAGATGAACCAGGGGTTAGGATAGTAAAGATCAGAATCCGGAAGATGCAGCAGACAAATGCCATTGAAAAGGGCATTTCCATGTTGACCATAGATGGAATTTTTAAAAGGGCAATAAAAAAGTATTTTGCGGATATCAAATTCGATTTGATCCTTTACCCGACACCACCAATCACACTTGTGAATGTTGTGGACTATGTAAAGAAAAGAGATGGCGCAAAAACATACTTACTTCTTAAAGATATATTTCCGCAGAATGCTGTAGATATAGGTTTAATGTCTACCGACGGAATAAAAGGATTAGTGTACAAGCATTTTCGTAAAAAAGAAAAGAAGTTGTATGCAGTTTCTGATTATATTGGATGTATGAGCCAGGCTAACGTTGATTATGTTATCAATCACAATCCAGAGGTTGATGCTAAAACGGTTATGGTATGTCCAAACTCCATTGATCCGGTAGATATGAGCTGCACCGCAGAAGAAAGATTAATAATAAGAGAAAAATATGGCATTCCGGCAGACAAGACTGTGTTTGTATATGGTGGAAATTTAGGAAAGCCACAGGATATCTCGTTTGTATTAGAGTGCGTAGATAAGTGTAAGGATAATAAGAATGCATTTTTCTTAATTGCCGGTAATGGTACAGAGTTTGGAAAAATTGAAAGCTTTATAAGTGATAATCATCCAGACAATTTGAAATTGATACAAAGGCTGCCTAAGGAAGACTATGACAGAATGATAGGAAGCTGCGATGTCGGTCTTATCTTTCTTGATCATAGGTTTACAATTCCCAATTTCCCCAGCAGGCTGTTGAGTTATATGACGGCCAAGTTGCCCGTTTTGGCGTGTACCGATAAAAATACAGATATTGGAAAAACGATAGTGGACGGCGGATTCGGTTGGTGGTGTGAAAGTGATAACGAATATGGCTTTTCAGAATTAGTAGAAACAATAATCAGTCAGGGGACAAATTTACCGGAGATTGGAAAACAAGGCTTCAGATATTTAAACGAGCAGTTTACATCTGAAAGGACATATAGAAAGATATTTGAAATAATGAAAAATGAATAGAATATTAATCATCAGTAATCGTGTTTTGAGTGAAACGGATAACAACGGTAAAACACTTTATTCATTTGTAAAGGATCTTCCCCGAAATAATGTATCTCAATTATATTTTTACGGGAATAAGCCAAGAATAAAGGGGTACAATTATTTTCAGTTATCTGACAAGGATATATTAAAAGGGCAAATAAAAAAATCAAATAGAGGAAGGCATATTCAAGCTGATGAAACCATACAGGAAGATATAAGTAATACAGAAGCTTTCAGGATGAGAAGAAGTGAAATAACATTACTGTTAAGAGAACTGGCTTGGAAAGGCTCGTGGCGCTCCCCGCAATTGGAGGCATGGCTTAATGAGGTTAATCCTGAGATTGTCTTTTTCATGGCTGGCGACAGCCTCTATGCATATAAAATATGTGAAAGCATCATAAAAAAGTACAATTCAAAATTGATTACTTATGTTACTGACGATTATGTCCTGCCTAGGGTAAAGGAATCTGTTTTTGGAAAGATTCGAAGGAGCCTAGTAAAAAAAGCTTTAGCTAATTGTCTTAATAATACGCATTATTTTTTAACGATATCTGAAAGAATGCGTGTTGTATACAGAGATTTGTTTAATATCGACAGTAAAATTGCGTTTAATATGCCAGATTCGTTGTTTGATGTAGATATTAATCGAGAGTCACTAAGTAATGAGAGAATCGAGATAGTATATGCAGGAAGCTTGTACTATGGGCGGGATGATATTCTTTTACAACTTAAAGAAGCCATTGACAGATATAATAAATGTGACAAAGATAAAAAAATCAGATTAAGGGTGTTCACGAATGCTAAACCCTCAAGCAACTTTATAGATACTTTGGAGGAATCAGGTAACGCTATATATGGAAAGAGTTTAAACTCACAGGAACTAAAACGAGAATATAATTTAGCGGATATACTTGTATTTGCTGAGTCCTTTGATAATGAACAGGCTGAAAAGACAAGGCTGTCATTCTCAACCAAAATACCTGAATATCTATCAACTGGGAAGCCTATCTTAGCGATTGGACCACATAGTATCGGCTCTATGGATGTATTGGAAAAATATGCTGTATGTGCATTTGAAATAGGAGAAATAGAGTGGGCATTAAACAACGTGGTTGATCAAGTTGGCATACTCCAAAAAGATAACATGAACGCTTATGATAGAATGCGAGTAGAAGTCACGAATAATTGTAATTTTGTAGAAGCTCTTAGCACTCATTAAAAGAATTGAAGGGATTCCGGTAAATAATGAAAAAAGCCGTACGGTTGTTTTATATAATTTATACCTTATACATGATTCTGTTTTGCTCAATCACTAGCCTTAGTCTGTCAAAAGTAATAGTATCGTTGGTATTATTGTGGATAGTTTATTTTGCTTTTAGCGCGGGTTTTGGAAAAGAACAGAAAATATTTAATACTCAAGCAAAGGAATCATTATCATTACTAGGGGTAAATTGCGATTCCGTTACGTGGTTAAGGATAGTACTAATTGCTGGGATGTCTTTACTATTGGCAGTGGTTTGCGCAAAGTTTTATACCGGGATGACTCCTATAAGATTAATTTCCAATCTTCGAAATGGAGTATCATCCTATCAGAATTATCAAAGATACTTTGCCACCATGGAATTAGGCAAAATGACTATTAGAAAATTACCTATTGCTTTATTGATGGGCTTAAATAGAACTCTTTTTTATTTCTCATTTATTTCGCTGACAGTCTCTGGGAGAATTAAGAGATTTAAGTCCATAGTATATCTTTTTATAATTTCAATGGGACATATATATTTTGGATTGGCGCGCGGCACTAATTTTGAGATGTATCAGCTGTTTACCTTGTGTGCTTTTTGCTATATTTTATACCATGTTAAGAACAATAAAAGGATAAATTATGTACTACTATTCATTTTGGGTGTAATAATGGTTTGCTTTTTTCTTGTTATGCTCAAAAATAGAGGTCATTCTCTCGTACTTGAACCGACTATAAAAAATAGGATTTTTCTTAATTATGAATCATTAATAGTTAGAAAATTCCCTGTAATTGTAATCGCGGTCGAATATGTGTTTGGTTATCTTGGATATGGGCTATATTATATTACTGTAATGATGATTGATGTTATGGCTAGCACCGCTGAAGGTTTGTTGGACTTTTTTATACCAATCACAGATTCGCTTACTCAGACAAGTGTCTTGGCAAACATTCAAGTTAACTGGTTGCCAGATTTAGCAGATTATATCGATTCATTTGGGTTTATAGCGGTTTTCGCTTTGCTGATTCTGTTTGGAAGAGCACTAAGGTTTTTGGGAGTGACTGATAAGTATTCAGATTTGTTTTATGTGATGGTATATTTTGCTTTTATGCAAATGATTTCATTTCCAATAGGAAATTTCTTGCATTTTTCTTCGGAATTAATTGCGATTTTATTCACAGTATCATTGATTTTATTTGGAAAAAGAATACGAATTAGAGTAGGGATGTATTCTTTTTCAATTACTAATAAAAACACTAACTATTCAAAGAGGGCTATAAATGAGTAGGGCGCTAATCACCTGTCCAATACTAACATATAACAATTTTGAACACATATATGAAGCTATAGACAGTATTCTAGCACAGGATTATCCAGATATAGAAATAGCTATTTTTGATGATGGAAGTGAAAGATTTCCATATTCGGAATTATCACAGTATATCGAGTGCAATAAGAAAGAAAATATTAAGAATGTAATAATATCCCAATCTGAAATTAACGAAGGAACAGTCAAGAATGAAAATAAAATGATTTCCATGACACATGGAAAGTATATAGCGGAGATTGGTCAGGATGATAGATTTCACAACTCATCATCTGTAGGAATAATAGTGGATTTTTTTGAGAAAAATGAGGCGGACATTGTATCGGCGTATCGTCAGTCTTTTTATGAGGATAGTAGTAAAAAACAGATTGTTCCTAGAAGAATTAATGCCAAGAGGTTTAAAAATGCAGATCCCAAAGAACAGTATAAAATGATAGCAACCGGAATAGCGATAGCGGGTGCTGGAACTTTTTACTCACGAAGGATTTATGAAAAGATTGGGCTTTTTGATGAATCGTATGTATTACAAGAAGATGGGCCGTTTTTTTTATTGGCTACGAGGAATGGTATTAAAATCCACTTCCTAGATCAGCTAGTTTATGATTATAGAATTGGGAAAGGGGTTTCATCGAGCCCGGAATTTAATCAAAAGCTTTTGAAAGATATTAACAGAATGTTTGAGGTAGAAATTGATCCATACATAGAGCTGTTTACGCGATATGAAAGAAGGATGATTGAATATGAAAGGACTCGTATAACATATCAGAAACATCTTACAAAATCTGATAAAATTATGCTATTCAAGAAATATGGAGATGTGATGCTTTATAGAAAACTATTTGCACATTAAGGAGGTTTTAAAATGTTGGTTACAAAATATGTTTTTCAGCCTCATGGCGATAATAGAGGTCAATTGATAGCACTTGAAGAATTTAAAGATATCCCATTTAGGATTAAAAGAGTTTATTATATGTATGATACTGAAACAGGCTTCGTTAGAGGTAAACATGCACATAAAAAGCTTGAACAGATACTTGTATGTATTCATGGGAGCGTAAAGATTAAGCTTGACAATGGGAAAGAGCAAAAGATAGTACCACTGGAGAAACCCTATGAAGGATTATATGTGGCAAACAATATGTGGCGTGAAATGTATGATTTCTCCCCTGGCGCAGTTTTGTTAGTACTAGCTTCTGAATTGTACGATGAGGATGATTACATCAGAGACTATGATGAATTTTTGGACTTTGTAAGGAAGTAATTTAGAGAAATGGTTTCAGCATATAAATACAATGATTATGAAAAAGAAGAGTGGAATTCATTTAACAAGTCAAGCAAAAACTCACTATTCATGTTTGACAGAAACTATATGGATTATCACAGAGACAGGTTTACAGATCATTCATTGATCTTCCGAGATGACGAAGGGGGAATAATTTCAATACTTCCTGCGTGTCAGATCGAGGATACTTTGGTATCCCATGGAGGGTTGACATTTGGTGGGTTTATTTCTGATTCAAACATGAAACAGCATACTATGAATGATTGTTTCGATGCTCTGATTTCATATGCAAGGACTAATGGCATAAACAGAATAAGATATAAGGCAATCCCCCATATTTACCATTCTCAGCCGGCGGAAGAAGACAGGTTTTCTCTTTATGCTAATGGAGCTAAACTTGTGACGATTGATGCATCTACATATATAAATCTGGATCAACCATTAAAAATGCCTAAAGGTAGGAAGGCACAGATTTCACGAGCAAAACGAGAGGGCGTATCAATTGTAGAATTATCAGATGCTAAAGATTTTGAAGTGTTTATTGAAATAGAAAACGAAGTTCTTGAAAATAGACATGATACGCGGGCTGCACATACCGGTGCAGAGCTAAAGATGCTTCATGATAGATTCCCTGATAATATACATTTACTTGGTGCAATAAAGGATGATAAGCTGATAGGGGGGACGGTTGTATATGAGTATGAGCAGGTTGTTCATACTCAGTATATGGCCACCAATGAAGAAGCACGAAACATCGGCGCATTAGATTTAGCAATAGCTACAGTTATAGATATGTATAAAGTTTCAAAAAAATGGCTGGATTTTGGAATTTCAACAGAGCATGACAGAATATATTTGAATGAAGGATTAATTAGTCAAAAAGAAGGTTTCGGCGGGCGAACCGGAATATATGAAATCTGGGAACTATCTATTTAGCGTAACGTGCCTTAAGACTGAATGATTTGAATTCGCACTTTCGAATATTCATACTAATGGGAGTAGTTGATTAACATGTGCATTGACAAGATATCGATGTTAATTACATATTATAATCAAGAAGATTTTGTCGAAAAAAGTATCAATAGTGTTTTAGCTATAAACTATCCCTGTGAATATGAGATTCTAGTGGGCGATGATGGTTCAACCGATGGAACGTTGAAACGAATAAGGGCTTTAGAAGAAAGATATCCTAAAATAATTAGAGTATATGTCGCAGAAAGAGATATTAAACAAAAGTATAATCCGGTGCTGAGAGCAAGTGCTCTTAGAAAAAAATTGTTATCGATGGCTTCGGGAGCATATTACTGCATATTGGATGGAGATGATTGGTATTGCGATACTAATTTTATCATAGAAGCACTTGAAGTAATGAAAAAACGCTTAGACTGCTCCGTGGTGTCATTTTTGTATGACGAGGCTTTCGAGCAAAAGGATAATTCCTTATTAAGGAGAGGACCTTATCCAGTCGGATTTCAGGAAAAGGTGGTATCTAAAAAAAAATATATCAGAAGAGTATATATACATGCTGGAGCATGTGTGTTCAAAAAGTATCCGGATCCTATTTATATGAAGATGATAGACGACTGTATTTCGTTTGATGATAATGATATTGTAATGAACAATCTTCGTTATGGAGAAATGTTTCATGTCAATAGATGTATCTATTGTTACAGACAAACTATAACAAGTGTGTATCACGCTGTTGATATAACAAAAAAAGCGATTTTGAATGTGTGGGGCTGTGATGCGAATATTTTTCTATGTCCGGGATACGATAGGTATTTTTATTCACGTTATTTGTATTCAATCCTTGTCACGCTACTGCTATCAAGAAGAATCAGGAAAATGTATAGTTACGAAGAAATGCAGAAATATACCGAGGGCATGAATAAGTCTATTTTACGGACCATACTACATGATAATTGTGATAATGATATCAATCGATCGTTTTTTTTTATAAGCATTTTTTTTATTTCGATAGTACATCCAAGAACGTTGTTGAAAGCCTTGAGTGATTCAATTAAAGTGAAACAAGAAAAGGATTGATGATAGTGGTAAAACACAAGAAAAGAATAAAGATGTTGTATCGAATTATATATATTTTTTGTTTTTTCTCGCTGTCTTTGATTGACTGGTCTGTTGGAAGCATGGAAGGGCGGATTCAGTTTGTCACTATTAATTGCACAGGTATTATTGTTGCAATAATAATACTTACAGGTTACAGCATCAAAGAGTTTTTTAGGCCGATTTTTATAATATGGACTGGTGGTGTTTTATTAGGGGCTCCGATTGCTATATATTTTGGTATAAAACTATATCCGTATAAGGGACAATGGATTACTGCTGTCGTAAATGTATGCATATACGGGTATATTATCATTAGAGTTGTCTTAAAATACTTAGTTGAAAAAAAAAGGTCAATTATCAGATGGAAGATTTTTGCAGCCTTTGCAGTTATGATTTTTTTAATGATGCTATCTCCCAATGAAAGTTTATGGCCATTTTGGTTTGGAGGAATATTTGGGTCATTCTATTTGACCGAATATGATAATGGAAAGAATATACAGATTTATAAGGGCTTGGTTGATGGAATTGTTTTGGCCTTTTTTGTTATTCAGGGATTAGCTCTTTTTTTCAGACCATACGATATAGTCAGATATAGAGGACTGTATCTAAACCCCAATATGAATGCCTTGTTTTATGTTACTAGTTTTTGCGCATTTTTATGTAAGTGTTATATCCTACAAAAAGAGACAAAAAGGATGTTTATTAAGATCCTTATGGTCCTCATGTCGGGAGCGATGTATGGTTTCTGTATCCTTACTGGATCCAGAACTTCAATAATCGCCCTTACATCTGTACTTATAGTATTTGCTATATGTGTTGCTAATGATAATAAAAAAAAGGCGCTTACATTGATAAGGACTATGTCATTGGTTCTGGTTATAGGAGCATTAAGTGTTCCGATTACATACCTGGCGGTAAGGTATGTACCGACGGTTCACCTTCATCCAATATACTTTATGGATGAATACAATAATTGGAGCCGCATTAATTCCGGAGATCCAAGAGATTCTGATAAATATGTCTCGTTCGATGAGATGATCACAAATAATATATCAGGAAAATATAAGGATTTATTCGACCATAACTCAAAAGGAGGATTGGATTTTCTTTTTCCTGCTAGAAGGGTATATGCAACTGAAAGCGAAGTGCAGGAGGAGCAATACCTTGTTACAAGTGATAACTCTTCCGGAATTAACATTCGCTTCCAGATTTATAAATGGTATTTTAGTAAGCTGAATATTTTTGGACACTCAAATGGGGATCATGGCGCCCCTGTCTCAGCTGGTTATACTGCTCCCCATGCGCATAATTGGTGGCTACAGATGACATTCAATTATGGTATCCCGGTGGGAATTCTGCTAATTGCTGCAGTCATCCTCTATATAAATAGGATTTTTATTATCTTAAAATACAGGGATACTATCCGCGCTTGTTTAGTAGCTTGTTTCCTGACTGCTTTTTTGGTATTTGGTTCCTTTGAGATGGATTTTTCTCTTGGGCAACTTCCTTTTACGCTGTTTTTCTTTTTATTTAGGGAGGTTATTGTCCGAAGAGAACCAGTCACTCAAAAAATAGAATAATAGGTTATATAAGTAAAACATTTAGACTGAAAAATATGAATAATAAAGAGATTAATTCAAAAACAAAAATGATTGGAATATTGACATGGTTCAATTCAGGAATGAATTATGGTCAAACTTTACAAGCATATGCACTATATAATGTTTTGAAGAAAATGGGATATGATGTACAGGTATTGTCTTATGGGCCCGGTATATTTAATCGATCTAAAATAGTTAATCGTGTAATCAATTCGTATTACAACAGAAAAAAAATGGGGCTTTTTAAGCAATTTAACAGGTTTATAGCAGATAATTTGCAGACATCAAGACCATTAAAGAATAAGTCGGATATTTGTAAATACTTAAAAAAACTTGGGTTTGATGCGATTATATGCGGAAGTGATCAGATATGGAATCCATTTAGCTTTGACTCGGTTTTCTTTCTGGATATTGATGTTCCAATTAATAAAATTGCATATGCTCCAAGTGTAGTGGATATTAAATGGAAAAGAGAGTTCGATGCTCATCCGGAAGTAAAGGGGTATTTATCGAATCTTACGTCTATTTCCGTACGTGAAAAGTCAGGAGCACAGATAGTCGAGGAATTATGTGGAATCCACCCAGAAGTTGTTCTGGATCCTACTCTTCTTTTAGATAATAATGAGTGGAACGATCTGTTATACGGAGAGACCCTATTAGATAAGAAATATGCTTTTTGTTATATGTTTGATCTGACAGATGATCAGAAGTCCTTTATTAGCGAAGATGCTGACCGCAGAAAATGCGAAGAGGTTATTTGCTTATGTCCAAGCGAGATTAATCTAACTAATTCCGACAAAGTAATCAAGTTTATTCCAGTTAAAGACATAAGTATAGAAAAATTTTTAAGTATAATTAAAAATGCGGAATGTGTTTATACCGATTCTTTTCACGGAATGGTTTTTTCTATAATCAATCATAGGGAATTTTATGTTTTTGACAACGGAAAAAATGATGATGCAGATAAATATTATAATTTTGATAGAATGATAACCCTGTTAGAAACATTGGAGCTTTTAGACAGAGTGTGGGATATAGGGTATATTAAAGACAAAAATGAAGATATCGACTATGTGAAAGTCGATAGTATTTTAGGTAAAGAAAGGAATAGAAGCAAATCGTTCTTACAAGATGCTATAGAGAAGAAACCCATCAAGATTACTGAAGAGAAATGTGTTGGATGCGGAGCATGTTATAATGCATGTCCCGTGGGAAGTATCGAGATAGAAACAGATGAGATGGGATTTGCGTATCCCATGATTAAGAATGTGTTATGTACCGGGTGTGGATTGTGCAAAACCGTCTGTCCACAGAATAAAACAACACAACAACTTACTGAAAGACGGGTAAAATTGATTTATGATAAGAATACTGAAAGGCGCTGTGAAGCAACATCCGGAGGTGTTTTTGGACTGTTAGCTGAAAAAATACTTGATGCTGGAGGAGTTGTTTTTGGAGCTCGCTATGACCAGGATTATAACGTTATTATAGATTATATAGAAAAAAGAGAGGATATAAAGCTTTTTAAGAAGAGTAAATATACACAAGCAGTTATAGGTTCTTCATATACAGAAGCAAAGAGAATACTTGACGAAGGGCGAAAAGTCCTTTATAGCGGAACACCGTGTCAGATCGCCGGTCTTAAATCCTTCTTAAAAAAAGAATACATAAATTTATATACTGTTGATATAATTTGTCATGGTGTGCCATCACCAGTAATCTACAGAAAATGGCTTAGTACATTGGAAGATAAGTATTCATCTAAGATAGAATCAATCGATTTTAGATTTAAGGAAGTATCAGAACAAGATGGGGAAAAGAGATGCTCAGAATAACATTTGAAAATGGCGAGGAATATGTTAGTGATTATTACAATGATCCTTTCATGATTGCCTTTCTAGAGGATTATATCTTACGGGATTCATGTTTTACTTGCAAAAACAAAGATGACAAATACGTTAGTGATGTAACAATAGGAGATTTTTGGGGCTATGAAACATTTTTTGGAAATATTGATGATTACGGTATTTCTGCAGCGATAATCAATTCTCACAAGGGGGAAATGATCATAAGTGATATAGTAGGTGATGCTGTTGTTTTGGAATCAACAATTGATGACATGAAAGTTGGTAATCCATCTTATTATTCATCGGTTAAGAGAAAAAAGTTAATTAATCAATATAAAAAAATAGTTTTGAATAATCCTAACTGGTGGAACAGAGTGTTTTTGTGGCTGAGATTTGAGTCGAGAATAAATAGATTACTGCGTTGTGTTCGTTTAAAGAAGTAAATAAATTATATAAATAAAGATGAGAATAGAAGAACTATGGAGAGAAAACCAGATAAAAGTAAGACAATAAATAATATTATTATTACTACAAATGAATGGTATACCAATGAAAAATTCCGAAGAAATGGAATCCAGTATTTTATAGATTTGGGATATTATGTAGAGCTGTGGAATGAGAGTGCATTTTGCTTTAGTGATATTCCAGAAAAACCGCAAGATCTTTATGAAGGGACCGTTATAGTAAGAGATTTCTGTACAAGAGAAGAGTTTCGTGAAGAGCTAGCTAAGCTAACCGAAGATACTTTGTTACTTTGTTATTACTCAGATTACTCTGATATGCAGTCGGTATGTGATGCAAGGGTAAAATACTGTAATGTTTATGGTGCCTCTATACTTTGCGATCCATGGTACTCTAATATTGACTTTTATTATAATAGATATTCAATTAATAGAATAAAAACGGAACTGATTGATTTTATATTAGATTTGAAGAGGGGGTTTCCTCAAGCTAAATTGAAGAAAAAGGTAAAAGCCTGGCCACCTATTTATAATTTCATAAGTGGAGCAGGCGATTATTTCCCGTTAGTACGTTTCTCTCCGACTGAGACTATTAGGCATTTACATACCTACGATTATGATTCGTATTTGGAAGACACGGACAAGTCTATAGGAGATCGTGGGTATATTTTATTTGTTGACGATGGATTTGGTGTCCATCCAGAGGAAAAGTTGCGAGGGACAGGTCCGTCTACACACGAAATAAGCTTATATCGCGACCAAATGAATAAACTATTTAGTGAGTTAGAAGAATTAACGGGGAAGAGGGTAATTATAGCGGCTCATCCTAAAGCAGAGTATCAGGGAGATGAATTTGGAGACAGAGAGCTATTACAATATCAAACATATGAATTAATAAAGAACTGTTCCTTTTTTATTCATCACTGGAGCACCGTAGCTAATATTGGATTATTTATGGATAAACCAATGATTGTTGTTGTATCTAAACTGGTCGATAAAATGTATAATAATTCGTTTAGGAAAGTTTTAAAAAAATATTTTGAATGTAATATACTAGATTTAGATGAAGAATATGGAAATCCTATAGATTATATATACTATAATGAAGAAAAGTATAATGAACATGATAGAGATTTCACAATAAGAAATAAAAATGATAATAGGACAAATATAGAGATTATTTTGGATGAAATTAGTAAGATATAGAGTCTTGGCGGAGGAACGTTGATAAATGTCCATTTGGAGAGTAGTAAAAAAAATCAATAGTATATTAACGAAAGATCAAAGGAGAAAGATTGGACAGTTAACATTTTTAATGATAATTGGTGGGATACTGGAAACATTCTCAATGACTTTAATTCTTCCGTTCGTGGATGCTGTTATGGATCCTGATAAGATTATGAATTACGCTTTTGTAGTTAGAATTTGTAGCTTGTTTGGAATAAATGAGGCAAGAGAGTTAATGCTAGTGTTAGCTATATGTCTTGCATTATTGTATATAGCCAAAAATGCATATCTATTATTTGAGTATAATATTCACTACAAATTTGTGTACGATAATATGTTTACCATGCAGAAACGATTGCTAAATACACTAATTCATAGACCCTATGAGTATTTTTTAGGGATAAGTTCGGGAGAAGTGACAAGAATAATCGGAGCAGATACATCTGGAACGTTTCAATTGCTGATAAGTATGCTTTCTATGCTTACAGAGATAATTGTATCTGTCATGCTTGTTGGAACTATTTTTGTTATTGCTCCATTAGTCACTGTAACCGTATGTGTGGTACTGCTCTCGTTGTTGTTGTTTATTAATGCGTTTATAAAACCCAAAATGCGAAAGGCTGGGAAAAATCAGCAGGTAGCTTCAGCAGGAATGACCAAATGGCTGCTGCAATCCATTCAAGGGATTAAAGAATTAAAAGTAATGTCAAAGGAAGAGTATTTTCAAGAGAACTATAGTATTTACGGAAATAGATATGTTAATTCATTACGTAAAAACCAGGTATTAGCATTACTCCCCAAATACATAATTGAGGGATTAAGTATGTCTGTGTTTTTTGGGGTGATTGCTGTATTCTTATATAAAGGTAGTATTAATGAAACATTTATACCATTAATATCCGTGGTTGCGATGGCCGCATTAAGAATACTTCCGTCTGTTAATAGGATTTCTATATCTCTTGCTCAAATATCATATAGTGAACCTATGCTAGATAAGTTAATAGAGAACCTACAAACAATTAGCAATAGAAAAGATGTATCACTTGGAATGGATTTCAATCAGAGCAATGAGCAACAAGTGAAGGGAAAAAATTTTCCTATATTATCTGATAGTATAGAGATGCATGATGTTTCGTTCTCATATCCTGGATCAAGTGTAAATGTTCTTAATTGTGTGAATATGCGGATCAAGTGCGGAGAATCGATTGGCGTTGTTGGACCTTCCGGGTCGGGGAAATCTACAACAGCTGATTTGATTCTTGGGCTTTTAGAACCTAAACAAGGGAAAGTGTTGGTGGATGGAATTAATATAAACGATAATATGCAGGAATGGCATTCACAAATTGGGTACATTCCTCAAACTATTTTTATGTTGGATGACACGGTTAGATCTAATATTGCGTTTGGAGTGGATGAAGGTGATGTTTCGGAAGATCAAATATGGAAATCATTAAAAGATGCCTCTCTAGATAATTTTATTAAATCATTACCAGAAGGTCTTGACACAGAAATTGGAGAAAGGGGAGTTAGACTTTCAGGAGGTCAAAGACAACGAATTGGAATAGCCAGGGCGCTATATACTAATGCTAGAGTTTTAGTTTTTGACGAGGCTACGTCAGCATTAGATAGTGAAACAGAAAGCGCAATTATGGAATCTATTAATCAATTAAAGGGTCGTATAACGATGATAATTATTGCACATAGAACCAGTACGCTTGAGTCCTGTGACCATATATACGAAGTAAAGAATGGCGATGTATTAAGAATAAAATAAATATATTAGGAGAGCAGCAGTGAGCGTAATAAAAGAAAGAATTAAGAGAAATAAGGCGTTTATTGTTCCACTCAAGATTTATCGTTTTGTGCACAAAGTGTTCACGTATTTTAGGGCATACATATGTAATTTTTTGAGATATAGAATAAATCCAACAATTCGAACTTTGTTAGGGAAAAAAGATACACAATTAATAAAAAAATACCAAAATAAACACAAGGGAGAAAGAGTCTTTATTATTGCATCTGGTCCAAGCCTTAGGAAAGAGGATGTAATGGTGTTGAAGAATGAATATACTATTGCAGTTAATTCCACAATTACTCTTTGCCGGGAAATAAACTGGAAGCCAACATATTATTGTATCGGGGATGCTGAAGTGTTTTTGAGATGTAGAGAGTATATTATTAATGCAGAATTTATTGAATGCTTTGCTGATATTAATCTAAAAAAATATTTAAAGAATTCTTCATTCATACCTTGTTATTTTGAAACACGACATAATGGAGTGGCCTATTTGGAAAAGTCTAAGAGAGTAAAAAAGCACACAAGGTTTATTATGGATGCTTATTCGAAAGGAATATATACAGCAAGATCGATTACTTATAGCGCAATTGAGTTAGCCGCATTTATGGGGTTTTCTGAAATATATATATATGGAGTGGACAATAGTTATGACAAAAATAAGGCTCACTTTAGTAAAGAAGGAAATGTAGATGATGAAAATAACAGGGTGAATGTTATATTTCAAAAAAAGTTTTGTGAGGATAATGAGATATCGTATGAGATAGCAGAAAAGTTTTCAAGAAAGCACGGGTTCAGAATATTCAACGCCACAAGAGGTGGCGCGGTACGTGCGTTTGAAAGAATTGACCTAGAAAACATTCCAGGGATAATTAAAGGAGTACAATAATGGGAAAAGTATATGTTGTTCATTGTGTTGATACAGAGGGACCACTCAATGAATCTATTACAGCTACATTTCAAAGGATAAAGAATTCATTTAATGTTGAACTTGATGCATCATATGAGATGCTTGAGAAAATTCAAAACAAGGAATTGAAATTGAATGGGATGGAGGATGCCATAGCATGTGCATTTTCAAAGCGTATTATGTCATACAATAAGGATTGGTCATATGTGGACAGGATGCTTGACAATTTAACTTCAAAAGATTTTAGATTATCTCATGCAGACACTGAAGGAAGAGGGTGGCAGTATACTTGGTTTATTATGGATCATATTGACTATATAGATAATCCCAGAAACAAAGTTACAGGTTATAATGCAATATGGGATCATTATAGGGAATACTACCAGGTTAAAGGAATAGAAGACGATGAGTTTCAATGGCACGTTCATCCTGCAAATGTATATCGAGCTGGAAACCGTTGTGGAACATCTTATTGGAATTCGGATCATGTTTTACAATCATTATGTCACAGACTATTAGATAGAGGGTTCTTTCCAAGTGGATTTAGAGCAGGGTATCATACAGAAAGACCAGATAGCCACTGGTTGTTAGAACAATACATTCCTTACGACTTTTCGAATCAGTCTATTAAAACTTGTGGAACAGAGACAAAACAGTTAGATCTATCAGATGGTCGATTTGGAGACTGGAGAAGAGCAAGAAGCGATTGGGGATGGTATCACCCATCACATGATGATTATCAGGTTCCGGGAGATTGTCGTAGATATATTTTTCGATGCTTAAATGTAGGTACTCGTTTAAGATTGATTAACCAGTTTGAGGTAAACAAAGCATTCGAGAAGGCTGAGAAAGGAGAAGATGTACTTCTAGCATTTTGTGACCATGATTTTAGAGAGATGAAGTATGATGTAGATGAGGTATATGAACTAATAAAGAATGCTTCTTTGGACCATTCTTCTGTTGAATGGATTAATTCCACTGCGGTTGAAGCAGCAAAATCTGTTATAGGAGAAACTAGTGATAAAATAGAAATTGATTTAAATATAAAAGAAGTAGATAATGGAAGAGTAGTTTTAGAAATACAAACAAATGAAGATACCTTCGGAATACAGCCTTTTTTTGCAATTAAAATGAAAGGAAATATCTATCGTGCTGAGCAATTAGATGTTCAGATACCATATCGAAAATGGTCCTTTGTTTTTGATTATGATAGTATTTGTTCAAATGATGTTGAACTAATAGGAATTGCATCTAACTCAAAAAAAGGAAGTGGTGCATTGAAGGTTTTTTCTTTAAAAAATAAGATTATCTTCGAAAAAAAATGGTAGAGGAGAAATGCTAAATGGACAGAAAAGATTACTGGGACAAGAAGTATGCTGAATATTGGAAGTCTGTTACAGAAGAGGCTGAATTAGGTGGGACAGCCGATAGTAGTATTAAAAAGTTGTCTGGTCATGATTATAAAACTCCAAATACGGAAGTTTTTACATCTTTTTTTGACAGACTGCAGTATTCAGATAAAGATAAACTTTTAGATTATGGATGTGGACTTGGACGCTTTTACCCATATTTTTCCTCTAAATGCATTTATTATGGGATAGATATTTCCAAAGCCATGATAGAAGAGTGTATAAAAAAGTTCCCAGCAGATGCGGGAAGGTTTATTGTAGCCGAAGGTGAAAACCTCCCATTTGAAGATTCTTTCTTTAGCAGAATTATCTGCAACGGAGTTTTTGATGCATGCTATCAAGAGCAAGCTCTAAAAGAAATGCTTCGAGTATGTGAAGTTGGAGGATGTATACTCATAAGTGGTAAGAATGCGGAATATTTTCAAGATGATGAAGAGGCGTATGTGGCAGAGGTAAATGCTGCAAAGAAAGGTCATCCAAATTATTTTACAGATTTACATGAAATGCTTTCCCAGATTAGCAAGTGTTGCGATGTTATTGATGAACGATATGCACTTAGACGCGGTGATTTTGGAAAAGGTTTATTTGTATATGAACTCCCCAATGTTTTTTATGAATGGCAGATTATCATAAAAAAACAACAAAACATTATATTTGATTTTGCAAAGTTTTCAGATTCACATAGTAAAGTGTGGAAAAGAAAGAATGAACCATTGATACAATAAGGTCTAGTACAAAACTTTTTTAAATAAATCTATCTAATAAAGTAATTAAGGGTATTATAGAATATGAACGAGATTGACAGATTTATAAGCGGGTTATCAATTTCTGTTTCTGATGCGATGAAAACCATTGATGCAAATTCAAATGGTATACTATTTTTGGTTGATTATAGAAAACGGATAGTTGCATGTATCACAGATGGTGATATAAGGCGACATCTGATTTCAGGAGGGAAGTTGACGGATAAAGCTATCAATGTAGCAAACCTCAACCCTAAAATTGCGAAAAGTTTAGATGAGGCCAAGAGTTTATATCATAGTAAGAACCTGGTTTCTATTCCGATTGTTGACAAGGATAAAACAATAGTTGCTGTTTATAATGGAGAGATAGGTGCGGCAGTTGATAAACCTTCTCTTAATGTCCCTATTATTATTAATGCTGGCGGCAAAGGAACTCGCTTAGATCCTTTCACTAGGGTCTTACCCAAACCTCTTATTCCGGTAGGAGATTTTCCAATTATAGAATTGATAATGAAAGAGTATCAAAGTTATAATTGTAATGACTTCCATATTATTGTGAACTATAAGAAAGAGTTGCTAAAGGCCTTTTTTTCCGAAAACGAGAATTGCTATAATATTACTTGGTATGACGAGGACAAACCGCTGGGTACAGGTGGTGGGCTCAGCTTGCTACGTGGGAGAATGAATAGCACTTTCTTCTTTGCAAACTGTGATGCCTTGCTTACTGCAAACTATGGAGAAATGTTGAAGTTCCATCGAGAACAGCATAATTGCATTACTATGATATGTGCCAAAAAATATTTAAATATTCCATATGGAGTAATAGAAATGGATGATAGTGGAACTATCTTAGAAATGCGCGAGAAACCGCAATTCTCGTTTTTAACTAATACCGGAATTTATATAGTTGAACCGGAAGTAATTGATGATATAGAAGATGGAGAGTCCATTGGGTTTCCCGAGGTTATCGAAAGAGAGAGGCAAAAAGGTAGGAAAGTATCGGCATTTTCCGTGTCCGAGAATGACTGGATGGATATGGGTCAGTTGCCAGAGTTAGAGAAAATGAGGGCGAAATTGTATGGGGAATAAATTGGTTTTGATTGGAGGAGGAGGTCACTGTAAATCAGTGATTGATACTGCTAAAAGATTATCTCGATTTGATGAAATAGTCGTTACGGATCCCATAATTTCAATTGGAGAGAGCATTCTGGGGTGTAAAGTCGTAGGATCTGATGATAGCTTAGGAATGCTTCGAGAGATAGGATTTGACTACGCATTTATTACTGTTGGTTGTGTGAATGTTAGTAGTACTAGAGAGAAGCTTGTTGATAAAGCCAAAGTTTTTGGATTTAAATTTCCGACTATTGTTGATCCTTCCTCTGTAGTTTCGGAATCTGCATTTATCGGGGAGGGTGCTTTTTTAGGGAAAAATGTCATTATTAATGCTGGATCGACAATTGGTAGACACAGCATTGTTAACTCGGGCTCAATAATTGAGCATGACTGTGAAGTTGGGGATTTTTCACATGTATCAGTTGGAACCATTATTTGCGGGGATGTAATTATAGGTGAAAATAGTATGATAGGGGCTGGAAGCACCATAATTCAATCTGTTAGAATAGGTAATCATGTTTTGATAGGAGCCAATAGTACTGTGTTAACTAATGTTCCGGATAATGCAAAAGAGTATGGTGTTATCCATAGTTATAGTCAGAAGTGAATTGTCACAGAAAACCATGCGAGGAAATGAGAATGATAATATGTGTTATAGGTCTTGGATCTATGGGGAAAAGGCGGATTCGGATTTTACAGGAAAACTATCCAAACTGTAAAATAATAGGTGTTGATGGAAGAGAAGATAGACGTAGCGAGGCTGAAAAAACCTATTCAATAGTTTGTTTTGCTAAGGTGTCAGAAATTTCAAATAAAAGAGTTGACTGCGTGTTCGTATGCACATCTCCATTATCGCATCATAGAATTATAAAAGAATGCTTAGCTTTAAAATGTCATGTTTTCACAGAGTTGAATTTAGTTTCAGATGGATACGGAGAGATCCTTCTGCTTGCCCAAGAAGTAAATAGAAAGGTTTTTATGTCTTCGACATTCTTGTACCGAGAGGAAATTCAGTATATAGAAAAAAAAGTTTCAAATGAAAAAAAATGGAATTACACATATCATGTAGGACAGTATTTACCGGATTGGCACCCATGGGAGAGTTATAATGATTTCTTTTTGGCCGACAAGAGGACAAATGGGTGTCGTGAAATTCTAGCCATTGAATTACCTTGGATTCTTAGTGCTTTTGGTGAGATAGAAGAAGTGGGTAGTAATCATAACAAATTAACGGATCTAAAAGTGGACTATGATGACAACTTTATAATACAAATACGTCATAAGAATGGGAATAAAGGATGCTTAGTTGTTGACGTTGTATCTCCTATAGCAATCAGAAAATTCACGGTTTATACGGAAAATGATTATATTTCGTGGGAGGGAACACCGGAGAGCTTATTGGAATATAATCATCTGACAAAACAACTAGAACAAGTGGTTTTGTCAGAACGTGCTGAGCATAGAGAAGGTTATCAGGCCTTTATAACGGAAAATGCATACAGAAATGAAATCCAGGCTTTTTTTGATTATATCCAAATAAATCGACAACCCCGGTATGGACTTATGGAAGATAGGAATGTATTAGATATTATTGACAAAATTGGAGCATAATAAATGAAGAAAAAACTGAAGGTTTGTTTTATAGGAATTGGGTCAATTGCAAAAAGACATATAAAAAATCTAAGAGAGATTGCCGAGGAAAAAGGATTTGATATCCATATTGATGCGTTACGACGTGGGACAGGATATTATACAGGAATTGAAAAGATATATAATAAATTTGACGATATTCCATCAGATTATGATGCAATTTTTATTACAAACCCTACCGATCAACATTTACATACACTTCAGCATGTCCACGATAAATCCAAGAATTTTTTTATAGAAAAACCAGTTGTAGATGTTAGTCAAATAGACTTGGCTGAGATGTTTAATCTTCGAAAGAATTCGGTTTATTATGTTGCATGCCCGTTAAGATATAATGCCGTAATACGTTATATAAGGGAATATGTAGATATTAATGATGTGATAGCTGTTAGAAGTATCTCCTCGAGTTATTTGCCCGATTGGAGACCAGGACAGGACTATAGAGACACATATAGTGCACACAAGAATAGAGGTGGAGGGGTAAGTATTGATCTTATACATGAGTGGGATTATTTGATTGATTTATTCGGGTGGCCTAAGCAAGTCAAAAGCATGATGGGAAAACTGTCTGATTTAGAAATAGATAGTGAAGATTATGCAGTATATATAGCGGAATATGAGAAAATGATTCTAGAATTGCATTTGGATTATTTTGGGCGAAAAACAGTTCGAGAGATTCAACTTTTTTGCAAAGAGGATACGATAATAGGAGATATTGAAAACCAAACAATTCATTTCTTGAAAGAGGGAAGAATGATAGAGTTTAAAGAAAATCGGGATGATTTTCAAAAACGGGAATTGAATTGTTTTATTGATATGGTTTTTGGAGAAAGAGTTGATAATAAAATGTTTCGTAATAGCATCAACGTATTAAAAATTTCTCAAGGGAATCTGGTACATGTTTTATGAATATACTATTTACAATTTGTGGAAGAGCAGGATCAAAAGGGTTTAAGAATAAGAATTTGAAAACTTTAAACGGTGTTCCGCTTATTTTTTATTCCTTTGCTGTGATTAAAGAATATATAGATACACATAAAGAAGATGATTATATCATTGTAGTAAATACCGATAGTAAGGAACTGCTTGATATTTCAAATAGTCAGGCCATTTTACAGGTTAATACTATCAGTAGGCGAAATGAGTTGGCGGGTGATAGGGTAGCAAAAGTAGATGTGATCAGAGACACCTATTTGAAATACCAAGATTTTAATCCAAATGTTGTAGTGGATTTAGATATAACCTCTCCCGTGAGAAGATTGGTAGATTTGGAGAATGTAATATCAGAATTTGAAAGAGGTATATATGATTTGGTATTTAGTGTAGTAGAAGCAAGGAGAAACCCATATTTTAATATGGTCAAAAAAAACTCGGATAGGTATTATAATAAAGTGTGCGACTCTACCTTTACAGCTCGGCAGCAGGCACCGGAAGTTTATGATATGAATGCGAGCATATATGCATATAACCCAGGATTTCTGGTATCCGAAATCAAGGGAACGATTCTCGACTACAAGTGTGGTATTTCGGTTATGCCGGATTATTTAGTCTTAGATATAGATTCCGAGAATGATTTTGAAATGATGGGAATTCTGCATAAGTACTATTGTGAAAAGGATAATGATTTAATGACAATATATAATATAGCACAGCTATTCGTTTGAATGAGTTTAGGAGGTTAGATACATGAGAATTATAGGAGTTATACCAGCAAGATATGCATCTTCAAGGTTTCCAGGAAAACCATTAGCAGATATAGAGGGAAAACCCATGATTTGGTGGGTGTATAACCAGTGTAAAAAGGTTGAAGAGTTTGATGAAGTATATGTTGCTACAGATAGCGAACAAATAGCTGAGGTATGCGAACAATATGGCTTGAGTTTTGTAATGACATCAGACAAACATAAAACGGGGACGGATAGAGTAGGCGAAGTAGCAGAGAGAATCCCTGCAGATCTTATAGTGAATATACAGGGAGATGAACCATTACTTGAACCAGAGACAATTAGGGCCGCTATAAAGCCGTTTTTGACGCAATCAGACCTAATGGTCACTAATTTGATGACGAAAATATTTGATCCTGTAGATGTTGTGAATTTTACTGTTCCCAAGGTAATAACAAATAAAGATGGAATAGGGATATATTTAACAAGAGCGACAGCTCCATATCCCAAAGGAAGTCTAGATTATTCATACTATAAGCAGGTATGCGTGTACGGTTTCAAACCAGAAGCGTTACGATTTTTCTGCAATTATGGAAGAGAATACGGGAAAGGAAAAGTTGAAGCGGTCGAAGATATTGAAATATTAAGATTTATAGAAAATGGAATCAAGGTTCAATATATTGAAGTTGATTCAGAAACCATAGCAGTGGATACACCAAACGATCTTGAAAAAGTCAGAGCGTTGATAAGGCAAAAGTAGCTGAGATTTTATTAGGAAGTAAAAAGTGGACGGTTGTAATGATAGTTTTTGATATAGATGGAACACTATTTAATACGTTACCTGGCATTTTTGCAGCGTTAGAAGATGTATTTAAAAAATATAATATTGGTTCGTTTGACAGAGCTAATGGGATGAAATATATAGGACCTCCGATAAAGAAATCCTTAAAAGAATACGCAGGTTTACCAGATTCTATAGCTGAGGAAGCTACTTTGTACTACAGAGAAGTATATGTTAAAAAATATATAACTAAGTCCTCTTTGTATAAAGGAATACCAGAGTTGCTTGTTTATCTGAAGAAAGAGGGTCATGCATTATCAATTGCTACGCTAAAGACAAAAAAACAGGTTGATAGATTGCTTGATGTTACAGGAGTTGATAAGAGTTTTTTCGATTTTGTTGAGACTGCATTAGATAATGTAAATTTAAAAAAATCCGAGATGCTTACAAGAATTGTGAATGAAAGTAATGAAGCCCACGTAGTAATGGTTGGTGATACAGAAGGAGATTATAAAGCAGCTGAAGAAGCTAAAACGGGTTTTATAGGAGTTACATACGGTTATGGATTTAAACCAGATAAAACATATGGTTTTCCTGTTGTGAATAATATTTGTGAATTAAGTATAGCGTTAAAAAATATGGAAAGAGGAGAGAAATAAATGCGCAAAATTTATATTTTTGGGACAGGTAGTACGGGGAGAAGAATCTATGGAGAGATAAAAAACTCCGCAGAGATTCTAGGGTTCTTGGACAATGATTCGACAAAATGGGGAGGTGAAATAGAGGGGATTCCAATTATTGGGGATGGTGAGGCTGTAAGAGATGTAGATTATGATGAGATAGTTGTTTGCTCTTTGCCAGGTATGAAAGCTATTCATAAGCAACTTATAGAAATAGGAATTCCAGCTAATAAAATTAATTGCGAATATATATCGACACAAGTTAATGCAAGATTGAATTTTTTGCAGGATTTTTCGTGCATGCACGAAATATTGCCAGAAAATATATCAATAGCGGAAGGGGGTGTTTTTCAGGGCGATTTCGCCAAGGAGATTAATAGATGCTTTCCAAACAATAGGTTGTTCCTGTTTGATACATTCGAGGGGTTTGATGAGAGAGATACAAAGAAAGAACATGAGGAAGGATTTTCTATATTTGAAAAAAAGCACTTAAATATTACGAGTAAAGAAAGTGTTCTTGAGAAGATGCCTTATCCCGATATGGTTGAAATCCGCAAGGGATATTTTCCAGAAACCACAGAAGGACTCGAAGAGGAAAAATTTTTCTTCGTAAATTTAGATTTTGATTTATATAACCCGACACTTGATGGCTTGAGATTCTTTTATCCTAGATTAGATGAACAGGGCGTAATGCTAATTCATGACTACTATAATCCGGGATATACAGGAATAAAGGCAGCGGTAGATGCATTTGAAAATGAATTAGATATGAAATTGTTTAGATTCCCTATTGGTGATCATTGTAGTATCGCTATAATAAAAAAATGAATCTTGATGGAGTGATATGGGATATATGAATAGAGTATGTGTGCTCGATTGCACGTTACGCGATGGCGGTTATTGTAATAGCTGGAAGTTTGGTAAGGAGAACATTAAGCGTATTATCACTGGACTTCATGCTGCCAATGTGGAATATATTGAGTGTGGATTTTTAACAAACCGGGTTGAATATGATGAGGATAGAACAAAGTTCACTAAATTAAGTCAAATTAACAGTATTATACCTAATGGAAAAGTCGGTAAACTGTGTCTTGTAATGATCAATTATGGAGAGTATTCTGTTGAGGATTTACCTAATTGTTCAGAAACCTGTATTGACGGTATAAGAGTTGCATTTCATAAAAAGGATGTTATAGAAGCAATCCATTTCTGCGCTGAAATCAAGAAGAAAGGCTATCTTGTATTTGTTCAGCCCATGGTATCCATGAGCTATTCCAAAGATGAATTTGTAAAATTAATTTTTGAGGTTAATCATCTAAATCCATATGCATTTTATATTGTTGACAGTTTCGGAATGATGAAACAAAGCGATCTAATGCCACTAGTTGAATTAACTGAAATGTATTTATTAGACGATATTATTTTGGGATTTCACGCTCATAATAACCTTCAGTTAGCTTATTCTAACGCGCAGCATTTAGCAGACATTCCTTTAAAACGTTCATTGATTATTGATGTTTCGGTTCATGGAATGGGTAGAGGCGCCGGGAACTTGAATTCTGAGTTGTTTTTAGATTACCTTAACGAGGTACACAATACTGGTTATTCAATTCGCCCCCTTTTATTCCTGATGGATGAAATAATTAGTAGGTTTTATGAGGAAAACCCCTGGGGATATTCACTTCCCAACTATTTGTCTGCATCACATATGATTCACCCCAACTATGCTACATACCTTGATGACAAGAAAACTCTTACTTTGGAGGCAATGGATGAGATTTTTGGCATGATGGATTCGGATAAGGGTTTTGAATATGATGCAAAGTATATAGAAAATCTTTATATTGAGTATTTGTCAAGGCGAAATCTGGAAGATTCTTCGCTTAAGGAGATTTCGAAGATTGTTAACGGAAAGAAGGTGCTTATTATAGCTCCAGGAAGAAGCGTTGTTGACCAAAAAGACAAGATAATGAATTTTGTGCAGGAAGAACAACCAGTGGTTTTTAGTATTAATCACGATTATCCATATCTCGAATCAGATTACATATTTGTAAGCAATATGAGACGATTCAGACAGTTGAGCGAAAAAGTCTACGATAAAACAATTGTTACTTCGAATATTAAAACCAAAGATGTATATGCATGTGTAGAGTATTATCGTCTATTGAATGTTGTTGAGGGCGTAAGAGATAATGCTGGATTAATGGCGATAAAGTTCCTTTCGGAAATGGGTGTTTCAGAATTCTATTTAGCGGGATTTGACGGTTATTCTCATGATGTTTACAAGAATTTTGAGACAAGAGATATGGCTTTGTTAAATTCTTCAGATTTTCTTGAAAGGATTAATGAAGGGATGAGACAGGTTATGGAGATTTATGCAGGAGAGTATCAGATTCATTTTTTGACAGATTCAAAAATCGCTCCCAGCAACCATTGAAGACATGGAGAACTATCATCTTAGGTAATTTATAAAGAGGATGGATAAGTGAATAGAATAAAAATCATAGCAGAAATTGGAGTAAATCATAACGGTGATATAGAAACTGCAAAAAAGATGATAGAGGTAGCAAAAGAATGTGGAGCAGATGTTGCAAAATTTCAAACAGCAAAAATTGATTCAATTGTATCTAAACATGCCGGTATGGCAGATTATCAAAAAGATAATATTGGTCAAGTAATGAGTCAAAAAGATATGCTAAAGGATTTGTTACTCCCATTTGATGCTTATTATGAACTCTCTTATTACTGCAAAAAAGTTGGAATTGAATTTTTATCCACGCCATTTGATATCGACAGTATTCAGTTATTGAATTCGATACAGTCAATATGGAAGATCCCTTCAGGAGAAATCACAAATTATCCATATTTGCGTGAAATTGCTAAAACTGGAAAAGATATTATTTTGTCTACAGGGATGAGTACATTTGACGAAATTAATGATGCGATAACTGTTTTGGATAAATATAAAGCAGGAAAAGTATCATTACTTCACTGTACCACGGATTATCCTACTCCGATGAATGATGTGAATCTAAACGCGATGATAGCTATGAAGGATAGATTTCGATTGCCAGTTGGATATTCAGATCATACTAAGGGAATTGAAGTAAGTATAGCTGCGGTGGCTATCGGGGCGACAATTATTGAAAAACATTTCACATTGGATAGGAATATGCTGGGACCGGATCATAAAGCAAGCCTCGAACCTAATGAATTAAAGGATATGATTAAATCTATTAGGAATATAGAAATAGCTATGGGCGATTACGAAAAGAGGCCTTCGGATGCTGAAATGAAAAACCGCAAAGTGGCTAGAAAAAGTATTGTCGCATCTAGAAAAATAAAAATAGGGGAAATACTTGGAGAAAATAACCTCACAACTAAACGTCCAGGAAATGGTATTTCACCCATGAAATGGAATGAAATTATTGGGACGAGAGCAATAAGGGACTTTGACGAGGATGATTTGATAGAGATATGAAAAAGATTTGCGTTGTAACATCTACCCGAGCAGAATATGGGATTCTAACTCCTCTGATTAAAAGAATTTCAGATGATGATGATTTGAGTCTTCAATTAATAGTTACTGGAACCCATTTATCTGAAAAACATGGAATGACAGTAAATCAAATTAGAAAAGACGGATTTGAGATATTTGCGGAGATTCCGATTCTAGAGGATGGTAATACTCCTTTGGATATTTCAGTTACTGTTTCTAATGCATTGAGGGGGTTTGCTCTTCAATTCCATAAAGAAAAGCCAGATATAGTAGTTGTTTTAGGAGACAGAACTGAAATTCTTGGTGTGGCTATCGCTGCAATGAATGAAAACATCATGATAGCACATATTAACGGAGGAGAGTTAACCGAGGGGGCTGTTGACGATTGTGTTCGACATTCATTATCTAAAATGAGTTATCTTCATTTTGCTAGTACTGATTTGTATAAGAAACGTATTATTCAGATGGGCGAATCCCCAGATAGAGTTTATAATGTAGGAGCATTAAGTACTGAAAATATACTTAGTGTTCCATTGCTTTCTAAAAAAGAATTATGTACGGAGGAGGAGATTTCGCCAGATTCTTTACTTGCAGTTGTCACTTTGCATCCTGAGACTATAGGTAATTCTTCTCCAAAGAATCAGGCATTGCTATTGTGCGAATGTATGAGAAATTTGAGTAACATTTTCTTTCTGATTACTGCTGCTAACGCCGATACGGGAGGTGATATAATTAACGACATTTTTAGAGATTATGCTAATCAAGAGAAAAACGCAAAATATGTCATTTCATTAGGTATGCGGAAGTATTTGAGTGCTGTCAAGGCAGCAGAGTTTGTTTTAGGAAATTCTTCAAGTGGTATTATTGAAGCTCCAGTTTTAGGTACTCCAACGGTCAATGTTGGTAATAGGGAATCCGGAAGATTATTGACCGATTCTATAATTAATGTGCCATTTGAAAAAGATCAGATTCTTGATGCTATTGAAAAGACTAAAACTATTGAGCGCAGACCTAATTATTTATACGGTAATGGTGATACCTCCAAAAGGATTTTAGACATTTTAAGAAAGTATACCAGGGATAAAGTTGATATAAAAAAAAGTTTTTATGATATAAATGATATGACGAAGATCTGATTTATAGATTGATGATAAAAAGGTATGGAGAGACATGATTAAAGTTAATCGATATTCTGATGAAGACAAAGAGATATGGAATGAATTTAATAAGAAATCAAAGAATTATTTGTTTATGTTTGATAGAAATTATATGGATTATCATCGAGATAGATTTATAGATACGAAGAAACAGTTGAGGAAGAAACTGGGTGATTCTGGATTGCATATAGAATATATCGGATATTTCAACTTCTTTCTGTTTTTTCCTGCTGCTGTTTTAAAGCTTTTATCAAAATTAACGAGGTCTTCGTTATCATATGATGTTGGAAATGGATATAAAGATACTTTTGTAAATAAATTATTGTATAAGATATTTAGAGTTGAGGGAAAATTCATTAACAAAGGAGTGAGATTCCCTTTTGGAATCTCTGTAATAGCGGTATGCAGTTGTGAATAAATTCCAAGATATTTTAGATTTAAAACCAAGGAGAAGTATGGTATGCAAATAACAGACGCATTTAAGAATAAAACATTAGTTATTACAGGAGGAACAGGTTCATTTGGATCAACAGTCCTTAAACACTTCCTTACATCCGAAATTAGTGAGATTAGGATTATATCACGTGATGAGAAAAAGCAGGATATGATGAGACATGTACTTCAAGCCCAATATCCGGAGTATTGCTCAAAAGTGCAGTTTTATATCGGAGATGTAAGGAATATCGATTCTGTGCGTGATGTAATGTATGGAGCTAACTATGTTTTCCACGCAGCCGCCCTTAAGGAGGTTCCATCTTGTGAATTCTTCCCGATGGAAGCGGTTAAGACCAACATTATCGGAACGGATAATGTAATTACAGCTGCGGTTGAAAATGGAGTTGAGAGAGTAGTATTCCTTTCAACGGATAAAGCAGCTTATCCCATCAACTCTATGGGTATGACTAAGGCTGTCGGAGAGAAGGTGGTTCAGGCAAGGGCTCAGAAGGCATTTGAGAGAGGTGGTACCGTCCTTTCGTGTACCAGATACGGAAATGTTATGTGCTCACGTGGCTCAGTTATTCCTCTTTTCATAGATCAGATAAAGAACCACAGGCCAATTACCATTACAGATCCTAACATGACCAGATTCCTTATGAATCTTGACGAAGCCGTTGATCTCGTAGCCTTTGCGTTTGAGCATGCTGAACCGGGAGATTTGTTTATCCAGAAGGCTGACGCTTCAACTATAGGAGATTTAGCAGATGGCGTTATGAAAGTCTTTGGAGAGACAGAGAAGAAGATTATCGGAACCCGTCATGGTGAAAAGCTCTATGAAACCCTTATGACCAGGGAAGAAAGATTAAGAGCTACAGATATGGGCAACTATTTCCGTATAGCACCTGATGGAAGAAGCCTTAACTATGATAAGTTCTATGTAGATGGAGATGTTCTTACAGAAGGGGAAGAGGCATATACCAGTCATAATACTACCAGATTGGATGTTGACGGAGTAGTTAAGAAGATAATGACCACAGACTATGTCAAAGAGGAACTTGAAGGCCGTCCGCATGCTGTAGAAGCATAATCAGGGGGATAAAAGCTTGAAGATACTGGTTACGGGATCAAATGGGTTTGTCGGAAGAAACCTTGTATGGAATCTTAAAGAAATCCGAGACGGAAAGAATAAGACAAGACCTGATCTGATTATAACAGAGATATATGGATATGATATCGGTTCTACGCAGGAGGAATTGGAGTATGCCTGTAGTAGAGCCGATTTCGTGTTTAATTTAGCAGGGGTAAACAGACCAAAAGATACCGCTGAATTTATGAAAGGTAATTTCGGCTTTGCATCCACATTACTTGAAACTTTAAAGAGATGTGGCAACAAATGTCCGATTATGCTTTCCTCATCAGCGCAGGCCAGCCTTATGGGACGTTTTGAGGGGTCGGAATACGGAAAGTCCAAACTTGCAGGAGAAGAACTGTTTTTAAAGTATTCAGAGGAAACAGGAAGCAAGGTACTTATATATCGATTTCCAAATCTGTTCGGCAAGTGGTGTAAACCCAGATATAATTCAGCTGTAGCCACATTTTGCAATGCGATAGCTAATGATGAGGAATATACGGTCAATGACCCGAACACAGAACTGGAACTCCTTTATATAGATGATTTGGTAAAGGAAATGCTTGATACTCTTGAAGGAAGAGAGCACCGCTGCGAATTTGATGGATTGGATGTACTTCCCAAAGAGGATGGAAGGTACTGCTATGTTCCAACTACATATAATGTTACACTTGGGGAGATAGTTGATCTTCTCCAAACATTCAAATCCATGCCGGAAACTCTTGTTATTCCTGAAATCCCCAAGGATTCTTTTGAGAAGAAGCTTTACAGCACTTTTTTGACATATCTACCTCCTGAGAAGATGAGTTATTCTTTTAAGTCAAATATAGACAACAGAGGAACATTTACTGAGCTTATTAAGACGCTTAATTGCGGCCAGGTAAGCATCAATGTGACTAAACCCGGAATCGTTAGGGGCGAACATTGGCACAACAGTAAGTGGGAACTATTTATAGTTGTTTCAGGGCATGGCCTGATTCAGGAACGAAGAATCGGTATAGATCCGGAAACCAAACAGGGTTATCCTGTCATTGAATTTGAAGTAACAGGGGAACAAATGAAGGCAATTCAGATGATTCCAGGTTATACGCACAATATTATTAATCTTTCAGAGACACAGGATCTTGTGACAGTGATGTGGGCAAACGAGACCTTTGATCCGGAGTATCCCGACACTTTTTATGAAGTGGTTAACAGGGATGGGGATGAGATAATAAATCTTGAAAAGGGAAATGTATAGACATTAAAAGCACATAGGAGAGGTTATACAATGGATTATCCTAATTGGAAAAACAACGGAAAAATAAAGCTTGCGATTATTGTCGGAACCAGACCGGAAATTATTCGCCTGGCAGCAGTCATCACAAAATGCCGCAAATACTTCGATACGCAGTTATGGCACACAGGCCAGAACTATGACTACAATCTGAATGGTGTGTTCTTCAAGGACCTTGGCTTAGATGATCCGGAATTGTATCTTGATGCTGTGGGAGATGATCTTGGCGCAACAATGGGAAATATCATCGATAAGTCATATAAGGCGATGGTGGCGACCAAACCGGATGCAGTACTTGTACTTGGAGATACGAATTCTTGTTTGTCTGTAATAGGTGCCAAGAGGCTTCATATACCTATCTTCCATATGGAGGCAGGTAACAGATGTAAGGATGAATGCCTTCCTGAGGAGACTAACCGAAGGATAGTCGATATCATTTCGGATGTAAACCTAGCATATTCGGAGCATGCCAGAAGATACCTTGCTGATTGTGGACTCCCCAAGGAAAGGACCTATGTTACCGGATCTCCTATGGCAGAAGTGCTTATAAATAATATTGATGCAGTTAAGAACAGTGATATTCATTCCAAACTGGGACTTGAGAAAGGCAAGTACATTCTTCTGTCAGCTCATAGAGAAGAGAATATCGATACAGAGAAGAATTTTAACAGTTTATTTACTGCAATTAATAAGATGGCAGAAAAGTATGATATGCCTATTCTTTACTCTTGCCATCCAAGATCTAAGAAACGCTTAGAAAGTTCAGGTTTCAAGCTGGATTCCAGAGTAATAGCTCACGAGCCCTTGGGATTTCACGATTACAACTGCCTTCAGATGAATGCATACTGTGTTGTATCGGATTCCGGGACTCTTCCTGAGGAAAGTTCATTCTATACTTCGATAGGTCATCCGATACCTGCTGTATGTATCAGAACCAGTACAGAGAGACCTGAAGCACTTGATAAGGGATGCTTTGTTCTCTCTGGAATAGATGAAATCGGGCTGCTTCAGTCTGTTGATTTGGCAGTAGAGATGGTAAAGAACGGAGATCTTGGTATACCCGTCCCTGACTATAAAGATATCAATGTAAGTGATAAGGTTGTACGAATTATTCAATCCTACGTTGGTGTAGTCAACAAGATGGTTTGGAGAAAATAGTTAAGGTATAAAAATGTTTAATATAAATCAGTTTATTGGTGAGTATGTTACAAAAAGACCCGGTTCAATGTTTCAAATTGATATTGAATCAAATAGAGAAAAACTGCTTGAAACTATAGGCGGGAAGTCTGTTTTGGTTATAGGCGGCGCCGGATCTATAGGGAGTTCTTTTATTCGGGCAATTCTTCCGTTTAAACCGGTTGAGCTTATAGTTGTTGACACAAACGAGAATGCACTGACCGAATTAACGCGTTCCTTGCGTTCATCGGATGTGTTGAGTACTTATATTCCTGATATCTATCTTCCCTATCCGATGGATTATAGCTCTATTACATTTAAGCGCATGTTTTCCCATCATAAGTGTTCAAATGGGATGCACGGTTTTGATATAGTTGCGAACTTTTCTGCACACAAGCATGTAAGGTCAGAAAAGGATGTTTATAGTGTTGAGGCACTTCTCCGCAACAATGTTATTAGTGCTAAAGGGTTGCTTGATTTACTAGAAGAAAACCCTCCGGAAGAGTATTTCTGTGTTTCCACCGATAAAGCTGCTAATCCGGTTAATATAATGGGTGCAAGTAAGAGAATTATGGAGGATTTAATCTTCTCATATTCTTCAGCTTTTCCTGTAAAAACTGCCCGATTTGCAAATGTAGCTTTTTCCAATGGCTCATTACCCGCCGGTTTTATAGACAGGATAAATCAGCGACAGCCCTTATCAGCACCCTCAGATGTAAAACGATATTTTGTAAGCCCTCAGGAATCGGGGCAGATATGTATGCTTTCAGCCATGCTTGGGGTTAACAGGGCGATTTTCTTCCCTAAACTTGAAGAAGCCCAGATGACTACTTTTGATAAGATCGCAGAGGATCTTCTTCATACTATGGGATATGAGGTGGATTATTGCTCATCTGATGAAGAAGCAATAGAAAAGAGTAGGATATGGACAGAAGGAAAGCCGTATCCGGTTCACTTCAGTAAGTCAGATACATCAGGCGAGAAAGCGTTTGAAGAGTTTTTTGTTGAGGGAGAGGCGGTAGATTTTGGTACTTTCAAGTCCCTTGGGGTAATTATGGACAAGGCAATTCCAAGCCGGGAGAAAGTAACAAAATTGATTCATACGCTTGATGAAGCGTTTGATAGTGAAAGTTGCACAAAAGCAGACATTGTGAAGATTATTGGAGAATATCTTCCGAATTTTGAACATATTGAGACCGGAAAGAGTCTTGATGGAAAAATGTGATGAAGATTATTTATAGTAGTATATACAATCATTTAAGGAGAATTATATAATGACTGCAGAAAGAATGCATTTAAAAGAAACGAAGGAGATAGACCTGATTGATCTTATCATAGAGATACTCGTGCACTGGAGAGGCCTTATTATAGCAGCATTGATCGGAGGTCTTGTACTAGGCGGTTACAGCATTTATTCTTCAATAAAAGAAAACAAAGCAGCCAAGGTGGCGGCAGCCGCAGTTGAGGAGGAAAGGACGAAGGTACTAAGCGACCAGGAGTACTTGGAGCAGGAGCAAGAAAAGACAGAAAACAAGATTGCTCAATTGGAAAGCATTCTTACAGAAAAAGAAAAAACCGCTGTTAATCAGTTACTTACTTATAGGGAAAAACTGAAAAAACAGGAACGATATGTGGCGGATTCCGTTATTATGAATGCGGATGCGCTGAATATGCCAACAGGAGTAGTTTCCATTCACATAGTTTCAGGACAGGTATCGATAACAGCTTTGGAGGATATATACGAAGGAATTCTGACCTCTGTCGAAATGTATGATTATTTAAAGAATAACCTTGGATATGGAAGCGAGATAAATGAGCTTGTTAAGCTGAATGGGTTTGAGAACAATAATGATAATAATATAATAGATGAAAACAAGGTTAATGTAGGTATAAAAACAGACTTAATAACTGAAAGTGACACAGATAGGATCTTGATGTTTAGTTTTCTTGCGCTAACGGAAGAAGACTGTGAGGCACTAGAAGATGCTTTTATAGACTTTTTAATGTTCAAATTCAGTGAATATCAAAAATCTTTAGGGAATCATCAAGTTATAGTGGTTGATAAGTCGGTAACCACCATATATAACACGCTAGTTAGCTCTAAGCAGAATGAGATAAAGGATTATGTGGCAAGTTTAAAGGTTTTAATTGCAAATAATTATGATTCTCTTTCTGATTCCGGGAAAGAGTATTACAATCTGCTGGTCAAACAGAAGGATAACGAATCACAAATTGCTGAAAAAATAGAACGTGCCGAAGTGGCAACAGTAACTATTCCCCCCATTTTGGTAGATAAAAAGAAGCTTCTTATAGGACTGGCAGGTGGTTTCTTTATGTATGCCTTTGTTTTATGTCTTATATACATATTCTCACGTGAGATTAAAGATTCAGATGATTTCAGTATCACTTTTGGTGTTAATCAGTTGGGTAAGATTTATCGAGAATCAAAGTCAGTGAAGTATGCAACAAGACTAGATAAGGCTATATATTTGCTTAAGAGACGCGGGAGAAAGAAAGTCCCTTACGATGAAGCGGTTTCTATTGTTGCAACGAATTCGTCGCTTACTGCATCAAAGGATGGCATTAAGAAGCTTGGAATCATTACAGCGGATAAAGAGGATATTATCAATAAAAAGGTAACTGAAGCACTTAAAGCCGAAGGTGTTGAGGGAATAGTTTTATCTGAACCCCTTTACAACAATGTGGAGATGTCTCAGTTAAAGAATATTGATGCAGCTTTGATTATCGCCAAGCCCGGAGTAAGTCGTTATGATGACCTGCGGGACATTATAGATGTCCTCGATAACCAGAAGGTTAAGATACTTGGTGGTATTATGGCATAGGGACATGATAATAATACATTGTGCATGAACAGTATATTCATGCTGTGAATTAAAAAATCCATAAGGATTGGGAGCGGATACAGTGAAGATATTTCCCATCTGTGGAAAGTCAAATAGCGGAAAGAACGAAGCTATAAAACATGCAATCAATAGTTTTCTAAGGTACAGCGAGAGCTAATAATACATGCTTTTCCTCATCGAATATAGCATGCCAAGTGAGTACTTCCGTGCAGCATAGTCAAGTAAATGGATACACTTTTTTAATAATTTTTGGCCGAGGTATGCAATACCTATGAATATTTGTGGATACATAGTAGTATCGGGTTTTTACAAAAACAGAAAGGAATCAAATAGTGGATATGCTGGTCAGTGTGATCATTCCGGTTTATAATGTCGCACCCTATCTCCGGGAAGCGCTGGACAGTGTGATCGGACAGACATATCAAAATTTGGAGATTCTTATAATAGATGATGGATCTACGGATAGAAGTGGCAGTATCTGTGACGAGTACAAATCTGATCTGCGAGTTGTGGTTGTCCACCAGAAAAACGGTGGCCTAAGTAACGCGAGAAATGCCGGACTTGACCTTGCGAAAGGAGAATTTGTATGTTTTCTTGATCCTGATGACGCATATGATACATCTTTCGTGGAAAAGATGCTTGAAGTAATGGTATTGCGACATCCTGATATTGTTGTATGTAGGTTTTCTATTTGTAATACAACCGGCAGATTAAATGATCCTTCGAAAAAGAGATTAATCAGGGTGATAACTTATCCATCTATGAAAGAGGGGGAATATAGTAGGGATGATGCTCTTAGGGCTCTTATAGATGGTGGATTAGATACATCTGTATGGAATAAAATGTACAAGCGTTCTCTCTGGGATCGGATCCGCTTCCCGGACGGCCACAATCATGAAGATTTGGATACCTTTTACCGGGTCCTTGATATATGCTCTTTCGTCAGCATGACAGGGCAGCTATTATATTTTCATAGAATACGTCCGGGGAGTATCACGCGCTCTTACACAAAACAGAATGGTGAAGATTTTGATCTGGCACACCGTCATCTTTTCCGGTATGTTGAAACAAATACACCCGGGGTTTTCAGCGCGTCACAAATGTCAAGGCGACGTCTTTCCTGTCTCAATACAATGATGCTCCGATTTGCGAATATAAAAGGAGATGAAGAATACAAGAAATATCTGAAGACCGAGGTCGTTGGTAAAGCAAAAGAGATTGATCACTGGAATTTCAGATCAAGAGTCGCTTACTGCATGGTTCGCCACTGCCCCTGGCTCCTAAAAATCTCATATCCGGTCTATCTTTCGGTCAAACAGCTCATCTGGAGGATTAACGGAAGATGAACCAGAGGGGACGCATTTCGAAGAGAAAAACCTTTAAAAACATATCAGCTAATCTGTTTATAAAACTGGTCACCTATTTATTCTCATTTCTGACAGTGGCTTACGCAGCCAGAGTTCTGCAGCCGGAAGTGTATGGTAAGATATCGTTTATCTCGTCCTTTACGAGTTATTTTGTCATGCTGGCCAACCTTGGAATGCCGATCTATGCGATGCGTTTGTGCGCGGAGAATCGGGACGACAGAAAAGCATTAAGCAGGGCAGCAAATGAGCTTTGGAGCATAGGGATCATTCTTTCCATTTTCAGTCTGGCGGTATTTCTCCTGATAGTGATGGCGACTCCTAAGCTTAGGGAAGATCGGCTGCTCTTTTTTATTTTTGGAAGCGGCGTAATATTTCAGGCAATTGGCTTTGAGTGGCTGTATAAAGGAATCGAGAGATTCCGGTTCCTGGCGGTTTGCCAGCTGGTGTCAAAAGCGGTGTCTTTGATGTGCATGGTTCTGTTCATCCACTCGGAAAGACAGCTTCCGCTTTATGCGATCCTTTCCGTGACAACGGGCTACGGAGCCAATCTTGTATATCTGTTTTCGTTGAAAAAACATATTGATATATCGCTGGCGATACGGATTAACAGAAAGCATCTGAAGCCAATATTTGTATTCGCGCTGATGTCTACCGCTGTGTCGGTGTACAGCAGCCTCGATCTGACTATGCTCGGGTTCATGAAGACCGATCTTGAGACAGGGCTTTATTCTGTAGCCGCAAAGGGGAAGGGTGTGCTTACGATGCTTGGTGGCATTGTGTGGACTTCAATGCTCCCACTGGCAACGAGGTTGTGGAACGAAGGAAAGAAAGAGCATTTTAAGTCGCTTGCCGAGAAGGCTGTTACGATCGTAGCTGCGATTCAGTTGTTTGTAACGGTCATATGCTTCATATTTGCCCAGCAGATTGTGATTATCATTGGCGGAGAATCGTATGCAGGCGCTGAGACGGCGTTTCGCATTCTTTTGTTTTCGCTGGTTCCAATCGGAATCAGCAATATTTTCGGCGGGATGGTGCTCATTCCCGCAGGAGCCGAAAGGTATCTTCTGTATGCAGAGGTAACAGGAGCGGCGGTCAACTTTGTCAGCAACATTTTCGTCATCCCTCTGTGCTCAATTGAAGGAGCTGCTGCGACCACAGTATTATCAGAGCTCGTGGTCACTGTAATGTGTGGGT
>AUXO010512336.1_pt1 | contig 46599 bp, 29 predicted proteins | sample 768731 | NCBI WGS metagenome assembly AUXO01 (sample SAMN02715735, study PRJNA202380) | gut metagenome | biome: sheep rumen | host: Ovis aries | place: New Zealand: Palmerston North | reverse complement strand
TGGGCGACAACACGCAGATATATGCCAACTGTGTCATAGGCGAAAATGTCACCATAGGCGACAACTGTCTGCTCTACCCTAATGTAACGATATACAAAGACTGCAAGATAGGCAACCGCGTCACACTGCATGCAGGTGTCGTCATCGGTGCTGACGGCTTCGGCTTCGCGCCGACAACTGACGGATATGAAAAGATTCCGCAGATAGGAATCGTCACCATTGAGGACGACGTTGAACTCGGTGCAAACACTTGTGTGGACCGTTCAACCATGGGCACAACACTCATAAAGAAAGGTGTCAAACTGGACAACCTGATTCAAATTGGGCACAATGTCGTGGTAGGAGAAAACACCGTCATGAGTGCACAATGCGGTGTCGCCGGCTCAACAAAGATAGGGCAATGGTGCATGTTCGGCGGTCAAGTAGGCGTAGCAGGGCATGCCACTATCGCTGACAAAACACAAAGCGGCGCCAAAGCCGGCATCGCCGGTAGCATTATCAAAAGCGGACAGACGGTTATTGGCGTCCCTGCCATCGATGTCAAGAAATTCTCAAAGAGCAATGCGGTCTTCCGCAACTTGCCCGAAATGTACAAGGATTTATATGACTTGAAAAAAGAAATCGAAGAACTCAAAAAGCAACTAAACAAATCATAAATATGTCAAAACAGACAACCCTTAAAGGTAGTTTTTCCCTATGTGGTAAAGGGTTACACACAGGACTTAATCTCACGGTCACTTTTTACCCGGCACCCGAAAACCACGGATATAAAATCAAACGCATTGATTTGGAAAACCAACCCGTCATTGATGCTGTCGCTGACAATGTTATTGACACACAGCGCGGAACAGTCTTAGGAAAAGGTGACGCCCGAATCAGTACAGTTGAACATGCCATGGCGGCTCTATATGCGCACGGCATAGACAACTGCCTCATTGAAGTCAATGGCCCGGAATTTCCAATCCTTGACGGCAGTGCGCTGGAATATGTGAAGAAAATCAAACAAATCGGCATCGAAGAGCAAAAAGCACCTAAAGACTTCTATGTCATACATCATAAGATTGAGGTAAAAGACGACAGCACAGGCTCATGTATCACCATCCTTCCTGATGAACAGTTTTCCATCACATCCATGATTTCTTTTGACGGCACAGTGCTGTCCAGCTCATTCGCTACGCTGGATGACATGACGAAATTTGACAAGGAAATCGCCGCAAGCCGCACTTTTGTTTTCGTCCGCGAGATACAGCCACTGTTGAACGCAGGTCTGATAAAAGGCGGAGACTTGGAAAACGCTATCGTCATCTACGAGAACAAACTGCCGCAAGAGCAACTTGACCAACTGGCAGACCTCATCGGCACCGAGCATCGCAATGCCGAAGATTTAGGATATTTGCAGACAAAACCCCTTGTCTGGAAAAATGAGCCGGCAAGACATAAGTTGCTTGACATTATTGGTGATATGGCCTTGATCGGCAAGCCTATCAAGGGTCGTATCATCGCTACCCGCCCGGGACATACCATCAATAACAAATTCGCACGCCTGATGCGAAAGGAAATACGGCAGCATGAGGTACAAGCACCTATCTATGACCCGAACAAAGCCCCAGTAATGGATATCACGAGAATCAGAGAACTGTTGCCTCACCGCTATCCCATGCAGTTGGTTGACAAAATCACAGAGATAGGCTCTGATTATATCATCGGTGTCAAAAACGTCACCAGCAACGAGCCATTCTTCCAAGGGCATTTCCCGGAAGAACCAGTCATGCCTGGTGTACTGCAGATTGAGGCTATGGCGCAATGTGGCGGGCTACTCGTCTTGAACCAGCTGGAAGAACCCAGCCGATGGAGTACGTATTTCATGAAGATTGACGACGTGAAATTCCGTCAGAAAGTTGTACCCGGCGACACCATGATTTTCAAGGTTAAGCTATTAGGCCCTGTCCGTCATGGCATTTCTTCAATGAAGGGCTTTGTTTTCGTAGGCGAGAACATTGCCATGGAAGCTACATTTACAGCCCAAATAGTTAAAAACAAGTAAACATCTTATATTTATGAGTAATATCAGTCCATTAGCATTTGTTTCTCCTGACGCCATCATCGGAGAGAACTGCGAAATAGGTCCTTTCTGTTATATTGACAAAGATGTTGTCATCGGAAATGATAATGTTTTTATGAATAGCGTGACTATTCTGTCGGGCGCGCGCATCGGCAACGGCAACATTTTCTTTCCTGGAGCAGTCATCAGCGCCATCCCGCAGGACCTCAAATTCAAGGGAGAAATCACAACGGCTGAAATTGGCGACAACAACAAAATACGCGAGAATGTCACCATCAACCGCGGTACTGCTGCAAAACAAAAAACTGCTATCGGCAGCAACAACCTGCTCATGGAAGGTGTCCACATCGCCCATGATGCGCTTGTGGGCAATGGTTGTATCATCGGCAACACGACTAAAGTGGCAGGAGAGGTTGTTATAGATGACTACGCCATTATTAGCGCATGTGTACTCATACATCAGTTCTGCCATGTCGGCGGATATGTTATGGTAGGTGGAGGAACACGAACCAGTCAGGACATTCCACCCTTCGTCACTGCAGCGCGCGAACCCGTAGCCATGTGCGGACTGAATCTGGTCGGATTAAGAAGACGCGGTTTCACATCTGCCCAAATAAGAACAATACAAGACGTCTACCACATCATCTATGACAAGAGTATCATCATGGCAGACAGACTGAAACTTGTAGAAAGTTCCTTCCCTGATGACCCACACGCAAAATATGTAACCGACTTCGTACAAGCCTCCATTTCTCCAAAGGGAAGAGGCATCATATATTAACTATCATACTATGATTTTCAAAATATTACTTGTTAGCGACGAAGTTGAAAACTTTCAGCGGGAAATCGCCATTGACGCAGATGCGACATTTTTGGACCTAAACAACGCTATCCTCAATGCATGCCATTACAGCGATGACCAAATAACTTGTTTTTATACTTGTAACGAAGACTGGGAGCAGGAAGCTCAAATCATTCGCGAAGAGATGGACTCCACATCAGCTGAAGATGATGTCTATCTTATGCATAACACAGCTATAAGAGATTTGCTGAATGACGTCGGTGACAAACTGGTCTTTGTTTTTGACCCCCTCTCAGAAAGGATGTTCTTCCTGAAAGTATCCGAGGTCATTACAGGCAAAGATCTCAAAGAAGCGCAATGCACAAAGTCTGTCGGAAATGCACCAACGCAAATTATTGACTATGACGACGCCCTTAAAGGTCTGAATGTGGACGACACTAACATCATGGATGACGATCAGGACTTTTACGGAACTGACGGATATAATGAGGACGAATTTGATCCGGAAGCTTTTGAAATAGAAGACAATTAAGCACTTCGTTCCTCATCCTTACAGACTATGGGGAAAACTCTATTCATTCTTTTAGGACCTACGGCTGTAGGGAAAACCGAACTCAGCATCTCCATTGCGGAGCGGTTAGGTGTCCCCATCATCAATGCGGATTCACGACAGATATATAAAGGTATGCCCATAGGGACTGCCACACCGACCCGTGAGCAGCAAGCCAGAGTAAAACATTATTTTGTAGAGACACTGCCCCTGGAACAAAATTACAGTGCCGCATGCTACGAGAATGATGCATTAGAACTCATTAACCGCCTGTTTGAAAATTCTGACACAGCTTTTATGAGTGGCGGCAGCATGTTGTATATCGATGCCGTGTGCCATGGTATTGATGATATCCCAACTGTAGACGACTTAACCCGCCGGGAATTGGCGGCGCGATTGAAAAACGAAGGACTGGACCAACTGCGTGAGGAACTACGGATAATTGATCCTCCCACCTATAATAAAATAGATTTAAAAAACCCGAGGCGCATTGTCCATGCTCTCGAGATATACTATTGCACAGGCAAGCCCTACTCTACTTTTCTACGCCACACGAGCAAGCACCGCCCGTTCGATATCATTAAGATAGGTTTGCGGCGGGAGCGGACAGATTTGTTTCACAGGATTAACCAGCGCGTGGACGCCATGATGAATCAAGGCTTATATGACGAAGCACTAAGTCTCTATCCATACAGGACATACAATGCGCTCCAGACTGTTGGATACAATGAGCTGTTCCGAGTCATAGCGGGCGAATGGGAAAAAACTTTCGCAGTAGAAAAGATAAAAAGGAACACACGTGTCTATGCAAAGAAACAAATGACATGGTTTGCTAAAGACCAGGACATCCACTGGTTTCATCCTAATAAAGCTGAAGATATCAAACAATTTATAGCCACTAATTTATCATGACGCCATACATGGCTTTATTTATAATCAAAAGATAAATGAAAACATTAAACAACTCCATACGTCTCATCCAGACAGGCTTCAAGAGATTCATCCGTTGGTACAAGAGCCTATATCAGCACACACCGTGGTATAAAAAAGTGCTTGCGCTCTTCACTACATTTATTGTTCTCGTGACAGCATATGTCTTTGCCGTATACTTTAACCTCTTCTGGCTATTCGGCAAGTCGCCTTCGATTCACAAAATAATGAATCCGGAGATAAGTGAAGCGTCCGAAATCTACACAGCCGACAGTGTCCTGATTGGCAAGTATTTCAGTGAAAACCGCTCGCCTGTCAAGTACGAAGAAGTTGCCCCTGTCTTTTTCACCACGCTGATAGATACTGAGGACGAGCGTTTCTACAGCCATCATGGCATAGATTTCCAAGGCGTCCTCGCCGCAATAAAGGACATGGCTAAAGGCAATGGCCGCGGAGCATCAACCATTACCCAGCAACTGGTAAAAAACATGTTCCGCATCCGTACGCAATACTCCACCGGACTACTCGGCAAGATACCTGGTGTAAAAATCATCATCATGAAGAGTAAGGAGTGGATTGATGCGGTCGGACTGGAGTTCCTGTACAGCAAGAAAGACATCCTTACGATGTATGTCAACACCGTGGACTTCGGCAGCAATGCCTATGGCATCAAGACAGCCGCAAAAACCTATTTCAATACTACGCCCGACAAACTCAAAGTAGAGGAATGTGCCGTGTTGGTGGGATTGCTGAAAGCTACGACCTACTATAACCCTAAACTAAACTATGACAACAGCATAAAAAGGAGAAATGTCGTCCTCAGTAATCTCAGAGCGCACGACCATCTGAGCGAACAAGATTATCAAAAACTGTGTAAACTGCCGATAAACCTTAATTTTAAAGTTGAGAATGTCTATGAAGGGAAGTCTCTCTATTTCAGAGATTATCTGAGGACATATATCAAGAATGAACTGAATCTGGATGCTGACGTCTACTCTGACGGATTGAAAATTTACACCACGCTCAACTCCAAGATGCAAGACTATGCAGAGAATGCTGTTAACAAGCAGATGAGAATTATACAACAGCGATTCAACAGCCATTGGGGCAATGTCAACCCATGGCAGGACGAGAACCATATCGAAATCGCTCACTTCATTGAGGACATCGCCATGCGCTTGCCCGTATACAAATATCTGGAAAACAAGTATCACGGCAACAAGGATTCTATAGACTACTATCTGAACAAGCCTCATGAGGTGACGCTCTTCAGCTATGACGGCCCTGTCAAACAGATCATGAGCACAATGGACTCTATCCGGTACATGGTCAAGTTTATGCACACTGGATTTGTCGCTATAGAGCCAGACACAAGGCATGTCAAGGCATGGGTGGGAGACATTGACTTTGATTCATGGAAATATGACAAAGTCACCGCCATGAGACAATCAGGCTCAACCTTCAAACTGTTTGTTTACACTGCAGCCATGAACAAAGGATTGACTCCATGTGACGAACGGGAAGACTCTTACATCGGTATTAAAGTCTTTGACAAGAACAAAAACAAAGAAGTGCTATGGGCACCGCACAATGCCAACGGTTACTTTACAGGCCGCAACATGAGTCTGCGCGCAGCCTTTGCCCAAAGCATCAACAGCATAGCCGTCAAGCTGGGACAAGAAGTAGGTATCCCAAGCATTATTGAGACTGCACATAAAATGGGTGTCAACTCACCTCTGGACAACACCCCGTCGCTGGCTCTGGGGTCGTCAGACGTCTCACTCCTTGAAATGGTCAACGGATATAGCACTGTCGTCGCCGACGGCAAATATCAAAATCCTCTGCTGGTACTGAAGATTATAGACCGCAACGGTAAAGTCATCTATGACGTCAAAAACTCACCTTCTCCCAAGCAGGCTATCCCCTACCGCAGCGCCTTCCTCATGCAAGAGATGCTCAAGGCTGGTATGAAAGAACCCGGCGCGACGTCTATGGCGCTATGGTCATACGTACGTGAGTTTGACAGGACAACAGACTTCGGGGGAAAAACAGGTACGAGCAACAATCACTCTGATGCATGGTACATCGGTGTCACTCCCGGGCTGGTTGGCGGTGCATGGGTAGGCGGCGAATATCGTTGCATACACTTCCGCACCGGAGCATTAGGACAAGGCAGCAGGACCGCACTGCCTATCTGGGGCTATTTCATCCAGGACGTGTTAAAAGACAACACCCTGAAAGATAAATATCAACTTAAATTCAAGAAACCTCTTGAACAGATTGATTACGACTGCTACAATTGTCCGCTCTACCAACCGCAAGCAGAGGAAGACTCACTCATTCTGGATTCTATTGAATATTTTGTAGATATCAATGGTGACACCATCACGCGTCACATCATGAAACCTCAGGCTCCCGCTGAAGATACTCCTCCTGCAGAGGAAGAAGCGACAGGCCATAATACGCAACAAACAACCTTATAAACAGGCTTCAAGGACAATGCCCCACGCTCACGGGCATCAATACACCTCGTCATAAGGCATTGTCCTTCGCGAATAAATCTCTGTTCCAGCCTATGGAACAAAAGTTCCGCCAGGTGGAATGTACGTTCCGTCACATGGAATGTAAATTCCACGTGACGGAACAGCGTAGTTATCAGCAAGCTGCATCTGATGATACAAGCTTACTGATGCGCAGTTATTCTGAAGGTTGAAAGACGATAAGACAGAATCCTACCCCGTATACAGGTACACTGAAAGCGTAATATAGGGTACAAAAAAGCTCTCTTTTTCAAGAGAGCCTTTTTTATGTGATTAAAACGTTTATTCCGTCGGAGTTGTTATCTGGATATTATGATTTGCTATGAACTCTTCAGGTGTAAGCTGGCCTTCAATAATCTTCTTTACCTCAGCCTCACGCTTAACCATCTCTTCTTTCTGTGCACCGTCTTGGAGGTTATAGTACACTGTCTGCAAGTTGTAACCCCACAGAGCTATTTTATCCGGAGCAAGAACCATAGTGTTCTCGAAATAAGGTAAGGCTTTACGATAATAACCACGAGCCTTTGCCATATCCTCATTGTATTTCTTTACATTTGTACGGTCCTGGACAAGCTGGTCCTTAATGCTCATCAACTCATTGACATAAGTACAGCCTAAGTTAAATTGTGCGAAATAGAATTTCGGGTCTATCTCCAATGCCTTCTTGAAATCAGCACGTGCCTCAGCGTATTTCTTCAGGGTATTCATATACACACAACCGCGTGTATACCAAGAAATTCTGTTGTTAGGACTCTTTGTTATCAACTCGTTCGCCATTTCTTCTGCTTCCTTGGACATCTTATGATCATCATAATATTTCAGCAGATTCTGACAGTTAGCCACATTGTTGGGCATGTCATGGATGGCCTGCTTTACAGTCTCAACCCATTTAGCAGTATCACCTTTCTCCAGGAAAGCACCCAGCTTCATGACATAGCCGTCACGGAGTGAAGAAGAGTCGGCAATGGCGAAATCAACATATTTCAGAACATTGTCCCAATCCTTCTTTTCGTAATACAGCATTGCGGTATAATAACCTATACGATTATAGAATTTCTTATCCTTTTTATAGATTTTTTGGGACTCTTCAGGGGTAAACACAGCGCTCTTAGGTAAATCCATTGCCTTTTTGAAATACTCCAATGCACCTTGCTGGTCTTTCCGGGCATTCTTGAAGCCTGCGCAATAACTGTAGTATTGCAACATACCCTTGATACGTTCTTTGTTACCAGAGTATTTGACCAGTGAGGAATTCTCAAATTTGTTAAGATACTTAACCTTCACCCTGCCCTTTGAGTCAGGTGTTTGGTCTATCTCATTACTCTTCAGGAAAGCCTCAATAGCATCGTCAGTAGCCTGAATAAACAATGCTGTGTCACACGCTCCGGAATGCAGTTTCTCTATCTCCGCATTAACCATACGGGCATTGATTTCTCCCAGCAAATGATAAGCCAAGGCTTTCTTCTTTGTTTTGGGATTAGCCAGACATTCTTTTATGACAGCAACGGCCTCTTTGAATTTTTCCTCATTATTAGGCGTTTCTTTACTGCCTTCTTCCATTAACTCCTCTGCCTTAAATATCTTCATATCTTGAGCATAGGACACTGAAGCTATCATTAAAGCCACCAGTGAGAAAAGTATTTTTTTCATTTCACTCAAAATTTTGTTAGTTGTTACTTTAATTATTACGCTACAAATATACAAGTTTTTCGTTTATTCAGTAGTGTTTTCAATATTTTCTGCATTTTCCTCCTCTACGGATTCCTCTTCAGGTTCTTCGTGAATGACGCTGCAGACACTGCTGATTTCATCATTACGCTTCATGATATCAATCAATTTCACGCCTTGCGTAGCACGACCCATAACGCGAATATCAGCGATACTCGTGCGAATAGCCGTACCACTCTTATTGATAATCATGAGATCGCGCTCGTCAATGGCATTGACAATTGCCACTAAGTCACCCGTCTTCTCCGTGATGTTCAATGTCTTTACGCCTTTGCCGCCACGATTGGTTATGCGATAATCTTCTACGGCACTACGTTTGCCGTATCCTTTCTCACTGACAACCAAAACAGTGTCTTTTTGCAAGTCGTATACGCAGACCATTCCAACAACCTCGTCATTTTTACTGTCCAATGTAATACCTCTCACGCCTGTAGCTGTGCGACCCATTGTGCGGACAGTGTTTTCATTGAACCGGATAGCGCGACCTTTTCTGTTGGCTATAATGAGTTCATTGCTGCCATTGGTCAACACTACATCAACAACAGAATCATCTTCACGGATATTAATAGCTATCACACCATTGGAGCGTGGACGGGAATAATCTTTCAGGCTGGTTTTCTTGATAATACCGTTCTTCGTGCAGAATACAACATTATGAGTTGCACAGAACTCCGGGTCTGCCAGTTTACGAATATTCAAGCAAACACTTACCGCATCATCTGAGTCCAAATTCAAAACATTTTGAATGGCACGGCCTTTTGTGTTGCGCGCACCTTCAGGGATGTCATATACCTTCAGCCAATAACAACGGCCTTTCTTGGTAAAGAACAACATTGTGTTGTGCATCTCCGCAGGATAGATATTCTCAATGAAATCCTGATCACGCGTACTGCTTAACTTGCTGCCGACTCCACCTCTGCCTTGCGCGCGGAACTCAGCAAGTGGCGTGCGTTTGATATAGCCGGCATGACTCAGAGTAATCACTACTGGATCATTTGCATAGAAGTCCTCTGGATTAAAATCATCACCGCCGCCGGGAATAATCTCACTACGACGTTCATCAGACCACTTGTTCTTCACTTCCAGCAATTCTTCTTCAATGACTTGCTTGCAAACCTCATCATCATTCAATATCTGATTGTACCAGTCTATCTTTCTCTGCAACTCATTGTATTCATCGTGCAGTTTATCCTGCATCAGGCCCGTCAACTGGCTCAGGCGCATATCAACTATCGCCTTCGCCTGCACCTCGTCAAACTCAAAGCGCTTCATCAATGCCTCTTGCGCTGACTGGGGTGTCTTAGATGCACGCATCATATGCACAACCTCGTTAATGTTGTCACTGGCAACAATCAAAGCGTCCAAGATGTGCTGTCTGTCCTGTGCTTTCTTCAAATCGAACTTCGTGCGGCGAATCACCACCTCATGACGATGTACTATGAAATTACTGATACAATCTTTTAATGTCAGCAGTTTAGGACGTCCGTGAACCAATGCAATGCAATTGACACTGAAACTTGACTGCAATGCCGTCATCTTAAACAATTTGTTCAGAACAACATTAGCGTTTGCATCACGCTTCACGTCAATCACGATGCGCATTCCCTCACGGTCAGACTCGTCATTAACATTACTGATTCCCTCAATACGCTTTTCAACCACCAAGTGAGCAATATCCTTAATCAGTTCTGCCTTGTTGACACCATAAGGTATTTCGCTTACTATAATAGCCTGATGCCCTGAAGGCGTTTCTTCTATCTCCGCACGAGAGCGCAATATGATGCGGCCACGACCTGTCTCATACGCCTCTTTTACACCATGCAAACCATATATATAAGCTCCAGTCGGGAAATCAGGTGCCTTGACATAACGCATCAAACCCTCGACATCGATATCATTGTCATGCAGATAAGCAATGCTGGCATCTATCACCTCACCGAGGTTATGTGTAGGTATGTTAGTTGCCATACCGACCGCTATACCACTGCCACCGTTAACGAGCAGGTTGGGTATTCTCGTCGGCAAGACACTTGGTTCGAGCTCATCATTAGAGAAGTTCGGCACCATGTCAACAGTGTCTTTTTCTATATCCTGCATCATCGCCTCGCCGAGCAATGTCAGGCGGGCTTCCGTATAACGCATAGCCGCAGGTGAATCGCCGTCAACACTGCCAAAGTTTCCCTGACCGTCCACTAAAGTGTAACGCAAAGACCAGTCTTGTGCCATTCGTACCAACGCACCGTAAACAGAAGAGTCGCCATGAGGATGATACTTACCGAGTACCTCACCGACAATACGCGCACTCTTTTTATATGGCTGACTATGAACATTGTTCAGCCTCATCATTCCATAGAGGATACGACGATGCACAGGCTTAAATCCGTCACGCACATCGGGCAAGGCACGTGCCACGATAACGGACATTGAATAGTCAATATAGGCGGTTTTCATTTCCTCGCCTAAATCAACCTTGATAATTTTATCTTCTAATGCCATTCTTTGTAAAATTACTATGTTTTAATTTTACTCAAAGTTACCACTTTAGATTGAATTATGCAACCTAAAACCGCCAGATTTTTTCCACGATTCCCGTTTTTTAGTTATTTTTAAGCCTTTTCAGCCTTTCCGGCTCACTTACCGACAGGGGGTCGGCATCAAACATACGAACTGTTATACAGCAAAAAAGCAAGCCAGCGATGAACCCACAAACTTACACTTGTGATAACAAAGACTTACACCGGCACACGGGTCCCGGCGTAAAGGCGAATTGACAAGCCGTCTGTGTTTTATTGGAAATAGAGTGTATAAAGACAGCCGTCGGCAGAAGGGAAGATAATCTGTCCTTTATACTTCATACATGCATAAGGCTCCATGTCTATGCCTGAAGCAGCGAGGGGCACTTCGCTAAGTGTCTTTTGGTTGTCAATGTCTATGACGTAAAGTCTGGGCTCGCCCGCAGCACTGAGTGTCAGGTATAACTTTGACGAGTTGATAAACATACCGTTGATTTCCTTGTTCTGGAGAAATGCTCCTGTAAGGTCTTTCACGATGAAGAACTTTGACGGATTGCCCAATGTCACCTCTGTTTTAGACAAATCGGCAGGAGCGAATCTTGACACGCGTACTTGAGCGGCATCACTCGTATTATAAGAACACACTATGAAATCACCCGTCAGAGGATCAACTGTCAGCCTACATTCATACAAGCCGTTGGATGACGTGGTTGCCGGCAACAATATGGTCTGTACTGGCTGCACTGTAAAAGATATCACGGCAAGACCTTTGGAGTCCAACTGAGGTATTATACGCAGGACACTCACAATGAACTGCCCGTCAGTGTTGGCGCGCTGGCTGACATACAACAGCGGGAATACGTCGGCATCGTCATATTTAAGTTTACCGAAAGCCGCATGACTGCAGCTGTAGATTGCCTGTCCAGAGGCATCAGTTTCTGTATGCGGAGTAAGGCTGCATGTGCTTACAAGTTTTTTTGATCTCAGGTCGTACAGACTGATAGCTGACAGTTTTTCCTGAATAAAAAAGACGCAACCGTTATATACCACCGAGCTTTTAGCCAGCGGCAAAGAGGAATGTGTCTTTCCTATTCCGAATTCATTTGCCAATCCTATTTTAGTTCCGGCGTAGTCATATGCCTTTAATTTCGCCGGAATTTTGCCAATCTCCACATCGGTGTACGCATAAACCGTGTCGGAGTGAAACATGGACTCCTTCAGGGTATCCACATCTGCTATGGTTACAGAGTCTAAATTGGACGTTGAGAACCCAATGCGGGATTTGTTAGTTTTTCTAATAAGGAAGGCTCTCTGGGCACTTATATAGCATGTGTCGGCAATAAGGAGCAATGCAATTATTGATAGTATTTTTTTCATATCTGCAATTTTTTCATCCTACTCAAAATAGAATTTATATATCGGACTGCCATTACATGACATCATAACGTCATTACCATACCTGAAGAATCCCTCAGGTTCGATGGGGAAGCCATCGCCAAGGAGGTCAATGTCGTTAATCAATTTACGGTTTTTCAGGTCTACAATACGAAGATAGATGAAATTACAGGAAGGATAGCCCTGAGAGATGTAGAGTTTGTTATTCCAGATAAAACCGCCCTGCATATTCATAGCACTGATATTTTTAGTGCTGTTCAACTCGAATATTTCATAAGAGTCCAATATATCCGCATCGTTCAGATAAACCTCTTCGGCGGACAGCTTTACCGGGGCAAACTTACTAATACGGCAATTCAGATAATTGCTTGCTGATGTTGTATTATTGCGTGAATATGTATAGCAATATCCTGTCTGCGGGTCTATGGTGAAATTAGCATTACCCATGGCATTGCTGAAGGTGGACTTAGGAAGATAGATTGTTTGTACTTGCTCCATCTTCAGTATATTGTATTCTGTTCCGGCGGAATTCATCGTCGGGAGCAGGCGGAAGACAGTCACGAAACAGCGTCCGGTAGAACTGGGAGCGCGCTGGCTGATATAGAGCAACGGAAACGGGTCGCTCTCGTCATATTTGAATGTGCCGAACGTGCTCTGATTGCAATGGTAAAGCACCGATGAAGACGAAGCGCTGACCGTCTCGTTATGAGCGGTCATGTTGCATATCGCCACTACGCGCTTTGTCTGCAAATTATACATATATACCGTTGCCAATTTATCTTTCACAAGGAAAAGATATTTGCCATAAGCAGCGGAGCTCTGGTGAGAATAGCTGTTGTCGGAATATACCTCATAGGCATATTTACTGGCGCCTTCCAATGCGATGTGGTCTCCGGTATAGGCAACAGGGACAATGTCTTTGGGAAAGTTCAGATCCGTTGTATCGTTAACTGCTATAGTCACTTCATCAGACCAATAGCTTTTCTTGATGACGCTTGTTTCCAGCGTAAAGACGATTGAGTCAATCTCACTGTTTCTTATCGCTACAGCTTTCCCGTTATTGCGATGAAATACCATGGCTTTCTCTTGAGCTGCAATCAGGACTGGCATGCTCATAAAAAGGATAATTGCCAGGATACATTTTTTTATATACATTTCAGATGCTGTTTATTGTTGCAAAGTTATAAAAATATCATATCTTTTTCCTCCTTTTTTAGCTTTTTCGTGCTATGCCACTGGTTTCAAAAGGATTTGAGGGACTACTTCCCCTCAGGCATTATTTTTCTTGTTATTCGTATCCCTGAGATGAGCTGCAAATTAACGACACACGGCTCTACCGTATTCAACGGCATGGACAAACGGTTTCCCGTCAATTTACGTCTTGCCATCAGCCTGCCGTCAATAGCATAGACTGCAACCTCGTCAACGGATTCCCTACATTCAATATCTAAACAGCTGTTGCGTAATGTTATCCTGGCTTCATCACCTACGGTGGTTGTACGGATTCCGGTCGGTACTTTCAACTGAAGAGGCATCCAGGTCCATGTCTTCTGCGCTTTAGCGTCAGGGATGGTTTCCGTCGCGATGCCTTCTGCTGTGGCGTCATACAGCACTATGTTTACGCGCATGTCATTTGAAGGGGGCCCGGCAAGTTGCATATCTTCCCAGGGTATGGCAAGCTCCATTATGTAGTAACCTATGTATCTCTTTACGGCCAGATGCGCCCCATTGCTGATACTGCTGTCCCAACCGCCTCTGTCGCCACCGGAAAAACGGGACACATTCCCATTGAGTTCACAATAGTAGTTGTATGAGGTTTTCATGGGCCTGACAGCTACTGCTCCGGCAGTTTCGACATAAAGGCGCACTCCGTCAACATTGGATCCTTCCGCCTGTTGGGTGTTATCTGCGGCACGACAGAAGAAATACAAGGAGTCACTGTCATATGCGAAATCCATAGCGACTTCATGCCCTAACCCGGAGCCCATTTTTACCTGATTATGGTTGGTCGTGAAGTAATGGTCGTTAAACCTTTGTTTACCGTCAACGACAGGAGTACTGTAATTTGCCGTAAACTGCGTCATTGCCAGACCGGTGACCATCTTGATTGTCCCATTAATACTGGCCACTGCTAAAATCGTACCGTCTTTCAAGACACAGAGCGAGTTCCACAAAGCCTGCTGGTCTGCCTGCAAGATGAAAGGGCGCGTCATTGATTTGAAATTCTTCGCATCTTTATCTCCGACATAGGCATACATTGTGCGTTTGTCGCCATTGTTAAGCGCAGACTGATGTGACAGTACTGTTTCGCCACTTGTCAGTTTGCGCAGATAAGGCGCACCACCTTTTGCCAAAGCGCAGAAGTCATAGTCAGGGGCCGCCAGACGGTTACCGCTGTTCGCATCAACCCAGTAGTTGTTCCAATTGGTCTCCAACAGGCACCTCACCGTTGCCGGCACAAAATCGCCGTAGCCGCATCCATTGTCTTCTATAGCGACGACAATAGTTGAATTATCTTGCAGGAGTATAGGCACGGGCATACCGTCACGGTGTCCCTTGCGATAACTGACAATTTGAGCTGAGGTCCATGTCTTTCCCCTGTCAAGCGAACGGCACATGGAAATCTGTTGCTCGTTACTGGAAGTATAAGGACCCTCGTCAGAAAAATACAACTGCACCTCTCCCGACGGCAACTCCAACATAGAGGGCTCCCAACAACCGTCGGAGAAGGTGTAAGACGCATCATTCACCCATATCTCTTCACTCCAGTTCTTACCGCCGTCAGTGGAGCGCTTGCAACGGATTCCGAACAGGCGGTCCGGACTGTACGGAACAGACGGACGCGGATTGTAGGCTACGATAAGCGTTCCGTCAGACAACTGTATCACGTCTGGTACGCAATTGGGAATATTATTAACATTTTGTACTATCTTGGTCGGAGTCGTCCATGTCTTGCCTTTGTCGCTGCTGAATGAGATTTTGATTCCAGCACCTTCGCAACATGCCATCAGCCTGCCGTCCTGCAGTTCTATAATCCTACTATAAACCCCCGAACTGAAAACTACATAAGGATTGGTTGAATCCCAGAAAAGACGGGAACTGTTATATGGTGCCACTGCAAATATCACACATGCGCACAGTGACATGACAGCTAAAGCAAGTGTTCTTTTGTTTTCCATTAGAAACCACAATATCTTTTAGGCAAAGTTAAGACTTTTTCCGTAGTCACCGGCATCCAGGTGCGGTTAATATACGAAGAAAGTATAGCCTTACCGCATGAAGTTTTCTGTCCCGTCTTGCAGAATGTCCGTCCCTGACAATGGAACCAACATCCCGACCCATGGAATTTATATTCAACCCGATAGAACTGAAAAGATATCACGACAAATGACTGACGGCAAGACTACTCCTGCGCATTACCATCCTCGCCGTAGCTCAGAAATATCATAATAAGGGCGGGCAGAAGAGAAAAACAATAAGGATAAAGGCCAAAAAATAAGAGAGATACCCTTGTGGAGTATCTCTCTTACAAATATCATCTAATTAAGCCCTACTTCTCTACAGGTAGGCTGAAGTACCAATTCTTCTCATTAGATAATTTATCAAACAATGACGTATTATACTGAGAGTAGTCATCGGTAACATTGTAGTCACGCCGTGCCACCTTCCATGCAAGCCATTTTGTTCCATCCAAACCGGCTGCTGTTTTGTGACCTGCGATTCTCATAAGATCGATGAAACGGTTGCACTCAAATGCAGTCTCAAGTGCGCCTTCGTCAACTATAAGATTCTCGACTGCGTTGATAATTGCATTCTTGTCTGTAACCAGCAAAGTGTCTTCTTTGTGGAGACGTGCCTCGCATTCAAGTTGTTGCTCATAAGTCCATCCTTGGGCAATAGCAGAATCTTCGGCAATCTTCTTGGCTACCATTCTTGCGTATGTGTACACTGAGTCATAATGTCCGCCAGTGTCACCGCAACCACGTCCATGGATTCCGTAGCCCTTGTCTACCGGGTCAATATAGTCAAATGTCGGTGAGATCTTGAAGCCGATAGCCTCTGGATAATTCTCAGACTCTTTGATTTCATCTAATGAAACATAGTAGCAGCCACCGTCTTTCTTTTCAGGAGCAACAAACGCTTCAACATTCAACAAGGTACTGTCAACCGTGTAGCCGTCCATGAACCAAAGCGTATCTCTCATGACAAAACCTTCGTCATCGTACATCAGATTTCCAAACTCATCCTTCTTGTCTACAATAACACCTACGGTATCTGTTGCATAAATGCCGGAGCCTTCTTCCTCTTCGTATGTCTGTGTATAGTATTCATTCATGTCGAAGAAGCCGTATGTAGGCAATGACTGATTGGATAAGCCGTCTTTCAATACACCGAATGCAAGTTCAGGGAATCCCATGCGGTTGATAGCCTCAGCATAACGTAGCCATACGACAGGATTACGGTACAATGCATAAGAATATGCGTTATTAAATTGATTCGGAAGCAAGTTGCGTGATGACAGCACACTCATCAAACCATTGTTTCTTGATGAAGCAGGAACATACTTGTCAATGATGCGGGAACGCGTTCCATCGGCAAATTCTACCATAGGAGCAGTAGCATACAAACGGGCATCACCTACGCCATCATAAGACTCACTGAAATCAATCAAGGGAGAGTAGTTGTTATACACCTGACTCTGGTTCAATGAAATATAACCCTGTGAAGGTAACAGTTGCTGATACTCATTATTAGCCGATACACTGATGTTACTACCTCTTCTGACCGATGTAGTAAATCCGAATACATTCTGGACGGATGTCAGAACCTGTCCGTATTGAGAACTTGTAGCACCGGCAACAACAACCAATCTTTCTCTTGTATTGTTGCTTGAGAAAGCATCTAACCAGCTGTAACGAGTCAAATCGTAGTATCTGTTATCAGAAGAACCAGCGACTCCGGCTGTCATATAATAACTATTATTCATATTCGCATTGTAAGGTGTAGTGAAACGAATATTGTTATTATAGTAAGACTTGTCAAAGAAATGGAAATACATCTCTGCAGCTTTCTGATATTGGTTTTGCATCAAATATGCATCACCTAATATCAATTCTGCAGGGAAGAACATCTGGCAGGTATTGAAACTACCGGAACCTGTAGAAACGCTGCTATAGTTAGGCAAGCCTAAAGAAGCCTGAATTTCGTATGCATTCATAACACCTGACTCCAGGAATCTGTCAACAACATTGTCCTTTGATATTGTCACACCCTTTGTCATCAGTTCATTAGCGTCAGCTACACTTGAAATAGGCTCTGTAATATATGGTACTGTACCATAGAGGTTAATCAACTGCAGATATGCCCATGAACGGATGATTACGACTTCAGCATATTCACGCTTCATCTCGGCATAGCCGTTCTTGGTTGAAACAGTATCAGCCTTTGCCAGATAGAAATTACATGAATTGATGATATGATAGTAATCAGCAACATTCAACAATGCATTGCTACCATCCTCAGGATTTTCGAAATTAACAAGTTCCATGATGGAGTCAGTAGTATAGGCGCTTGTTGTAACCAAGTCACTTCTTGTTGCATCAAGAATGATTGTACGCTCTGCAACTTTCTGGACACTCATCAAGATACCAAATGCAGAATACACAGAGTCTTGAGCAAAATTCTCTGAATAACGATCCATATTCGGCTCCAGCATATCGGAACAAGATGTTCCGAAAATGCCAAAACTCAAAATACCAATCAATAGAGCTATAAAAGATTTTTTAGTATTCATTGTGTTTCTTTTTTACAAGTTAATAGTAACACCGAAATTAAAGTTTCTTGACATAGGTGTCATGCCAGCATCAACTCCTTGATATAAAATATTATTTGAACAAGAAACTTCTGGATCGGTTCCGAGATATTTAGTCAGAGTTACGACATTGTTTGCCTCGCCCCATACTGTCAATCCCTGCAACCATGAAAGATTCAACGGTAACTTATAAGTCAGACGTACTTTCTTCAATTTCAAATAAGAGCCATCTTCAATCCAGCGATCAGAGAAACGTTCATTGTTCACCCATTCTGAACTCTGTGTCATTACGGCACGAGGAACACTTGTCGGCTGACCATCGTATGTCCAACGGTTGCATAATGCAGTGGTCTGATTCCACAAATTGTTTCCCTTCTCTAACTGAGAACGCTGATAATTGTAAATGTCATTACCCAAAGAATACTTGAAGATAACATCCAAAGTGAACTGTTTCCAAACTAACTTGGTATAGAAATTACCGTAGATGTCCGGGTTAGGATCTCCAATCTGCACCATGTCGGCTTCTGAAATCCATCCGTCACCATTCTGGTCAATGAAATGAACATCACCGGCCTTGAAGTTGCGATATGGATCACCTGTATAACCTGTAGGATATCTCAAATAGCCATATGCACCAGCTGTACTTGCCTGAGCGTCTGTTGTGAATATTCCATTAGTCTTATAGCCATAGAAAACACCCGCAGCTTTGCCAACAGCGGTAAGAACATTGTCAGTACCATAAACAGAAGTTGTGTAACCGTTGATTGTCTTATAGATACCATTACGAGAGCCGTTTGCATCCAAATTATACAATTCAATAGTCTTATAGCCATAGAAAACACCCGCAGCTTTGCCAACAGCGGTAAGAACATTGTCAGTACCATAAACAGAAGTTGTGTAACCGTTGATTGTCTTATAGATACCATTACGAGAGCCGTTTGCATCCAAATTATACAAATCAACACCTTCTGTTCTTAATGATTTGATTTCATTATTGTAATGTCCTAATGAGAAACCTGCTTCCCATTTGAAGTTCTTAGTGTTCAATAGGATTGCATTAACATTCAGGTTTACGCCCTTGTTGGTCAAGGAACCATTGTTAGCCCACATAACGGGCAGACCAGTAAGGTAACTTACTTCTTGCAATGACAACAAATTAGATGTCTTACTGAAGAATACGTTAGCGCCCAATGTCAAACGGTTGTCAAACAAACTTGTCTCAAGACCGATGTTGAAGCGACGTGTTGTTTCCCACTGAATGGAGGTGTTGGCAATATTAGCCAGACGTAATGCTGTAGCGCTACTGAAGAATTTGATGTTCTCGAAGTATGTACGCGTAGCGTAGTTGTCAATGTGGTCATTACCTACTTCCTCATAACCGGCAGAAAGTTTCATGTAATTGACCATGTCTGACTTAAACCAAGGTTCAGCAGAAATCAACCATGCTGCTTGTACTGACGGGAAGAGACCCCATTTAACACCAAACAGTTTCACACCCTCATCTGCATTCTTTCCGAAGCGTGAAGAAGTCTGAGTGGTAACACCAGCATTAAGGAAATAACGGTTCTTGAAATTATAACCGGCATGCAGATAGTATGAGAGTTCCAACCACTTGTCGTTAACACCGCCATAGGTAAGATAAGCCAAGCCGTAAGTCAAGTTTGGCATCTTATCATTTTGGTTATTATATCCGCTTAAGTAACTGTCAGAATAGTTAAACGAATTCAAGCGGAAACCAGCGATAGCATTCAGATTGTGAGCACCGAAATTTTTCTTAAATGACAAATATAAATTGTTTGTAATTTCATTCTCGGTACTTGACTGAGACTTAACCGCACTGCGGATGTTACCCATTCCTTCAACAAACTTGCTTGGAGTTCCATCCCAAGGCAGATAATATTTCTCACTTGTACTATTCAGGATATAGCTGAAACGATCACCCAGTGTGAAATATTTATTAATCTCATAGCGAGGATTAAAATTCAGCATGAACTGAGTTTGTTCTTGATAGTTCTTGTTGTCTCCATCACCGTTACGGAGAATCCAATATGGATTTCCTAATGCTTCGGTACCATACGCTGTAGAGAATCTAAAAGGATTGGCATTTGCGGAATATTCCTGACCGGAATAAACCTTAGGATCCAAATAAATTCTATTCATATAAGAAGCATCGTCCCAATAAACAACATAATTATATTTGTTAATCATTGGAGCAACGAGTGTTCCTAATACATTCGGTGAAGAAATATTCGCAGCAGTATAATTCGGCATCCAACCATTATCAAGCACATAATTAGTATTACGGGCATATGAAATATCGAATGACGCAAATACTTTCTCAAACAAATTAATGTCTGTGTTGAATCGGATGTTCAAGCGGTCAAAAGAATTCTTCTTAACTGTAGCATCAGCTGTTGTGTAACCTAATGACAAACCATACAAAGCAACGTCATCACCACCCTGTACATTCACTCTATAGTTTTGGGTGAAGGCTGTCTTGTACAAGTCTTTCTGCCAGTCAGTATTATTGTGATACAAATTATAATAAGTATAATTCGGATCCTCATTCATAAATGGCTGTCGGGATATACGATACAACGCCGCAGCGACAGAAGAGCCTCTTGTCGGCTCATATGTTCCTAAAATGCCAGACATATAATTGCGGTATTGATTACCATCCATCACATCAATTGTAGCAGGAGCTGTTTCAAAACCGCCATAGATACGAGCCTGAATTCGTGTAGCACGATTGCGACCACGTTTTGTAGCAATCTCAATCACGCCATTTGCACCTTTAGCACCATAGAATGCTGTACCAGTATTCAAAACCTTGATTGACTCGATATCCTCCGGGTCAAATGTGCTTAATACATTGTTCAGGAAACCAGTGTGCAAAGTTGTACGCTCATACTGCATATCCCAAATCACGCCGTCAACAACTACTAAGGGTTGAGTCGTAGCGTTCAGTGATGAAATACCATTCATAAGCATGTTAGCACCCTGGCCAGGCATTCCGCCGCGTGAGATAGTACGGATATTACCTTCAAGGAGGTTTTCAATCTCAGTCTCCGGAGTAATAGAAGACGGATCTTTGATGTTTACCTGCTTGTTAGTAAATATATCGGTTCCATTCTTATAGAAGGAAGAGAATGCAGAACTGTACAGTTTCGTTACCTGATTCTTCTTCTGTATCGCAATTTGAACAGAATTATAGTCAGGAGTAGAAATAAACAAAGATGTTGCGAAAACAGGTACAGAGAATTTATAGCATCCGTCTTCTTCTGTCATAGTAGAGTAACGGGCATCATCTAATGTTTCTACACGAACACCACTGATAGGCTTCTTTGTTACAGCATCTACAATCTGCCCACTAACTTCTTTCATCTCATATTTAGGAAGGCTGGCTGCTTTGCGTGGCTGTTTCCTGACAACAGCTACTTCCTCTTCCTCTTCTGTCACATCATCTTGAGCATATGAAGACATTACTCCAGTATAGAAAAACATACAGAGAACAACGCCCAAGACCTTAGCCAAAAAATAATTTTTATTTATATGTTTCATTTTTGTCAATTTAAAAAGTTAATTGGCATTATTCATCCTTAGATTTCAAAATAATTTTGTCTATGTAAAGATGTGGTGTCTGCACTCTAGATTGCATTGTTCTAAATTGAGACTGCAACTGGAGAACCGGAGCTGGTCCAGATATGCCATAGTAACAAATCGGGAATTCGTAATCTTCGAACAATAAGATTGTATCCACCTTCGTCTTATCTGTTGTAAATGTTTTTGAAGTCAACTTTGTACCAATTTCAACTTTCGATGCATCGCGTTTACTTGGAGTAAAATCAGAGTTGATTGTCGCCGTGAAAACACTACTCTTCGGATTAGTATTCAAAGAATCTATCATATTTTCAGGAACAGTAACTACATATATGTCGTATCTTCCTGACAAAGTCCCCGTTAAATTAAATGCAACTGTAATTCTTGAGGAAGAGTTGTTTGGCAAGAAATCCACATACCTATTATTACTGATTGATCCTTCCACATACGGATTACGTATTGCATCCGTTACAAATATGGTGTTATGAGAAGAATAGTTGGCAGCAAACTGGCCATTCTCCTGAAGATTACTATTGTATTCTGCCTCATATTCCAGATCAAATTTCCAAGAGTTAGGAGACCTGAAGTTGAAATTGTCAGTAATAAATGCGTAACCGTTACTTGCCTCAATAGGATCTTTGCCTTCAGCCAAGTCTCTACAACTTACCAAATCGCCAGTTGCATGCTGATGATATTTGTAATTAGAACGATAGTATGTTTTAGACACCAATGAGTCACAAGTGCGGAAGAATTCTCCCACAGTCTCTACACTGGCTTTTTTAACATCAAAGGCCGGCTGCTCGTCCAAGCTATAGAACATATTGTTTATAACTGCTGAAATAGCGCGTATTTCCTGAAGAGAGTCAGCTGCAATTGTATCTGTCTGGAGGACATTTGCAGATGTTGAAGTTACGTAATAGTATCTGTTTTTGTATTTGTAATGCGGAGTAATCGCCGTCATAGCCTGTTGCCAAGCATTATTTGACGGAAGGATTGCTGCACAGCAAGAGTCCTCATTTTCTGCTATGGTAGGATATATCACATTATAGTCATAGAAAACAGAGTCTACATAGTGAACAACACCGTCAACAACAGAACCGATAACACTTGCATTCTCATTGAAATACACTGTGTCATGATTCTCCACACACTCATATAAACTACTGAGATTATCGTGCATGGCAAGAATCTCACGCAGATTCGGTAAGAAGACAGAAATAGAGTCAATCACGTGAAGAGTACCGTTTGTTGACGGCTTCTCATACTCACTTAATATTTCTCTATCCTGGAAAGTGTTTGGCATAACAGAGTGATCATAATCTGCATATTTATGGTTCGACAGCATCACTTTCTGATTCTGAGGAAAACTGCCGGTATAATTGAAATATGCGATATGATTGCCCACGAACTGCTGTTCAACAGTTTCATTATCGCCTGCTTCCAATAAGTCAAGCCACTTCTGTGCATCGTATGTCCCGTCTATCGGTGCCCATACTGTGAGAACGTGATCTGACCTTAAAAGTGCATCATATGTCAACGTTGCAGGAATACCGTAATCTTTCTTTGCTACTAAAGTCTTTTGAAGAATCAGCGCAAAATCATCGCATTTCTGAGTAGCAACAAGATTATCCCAAAGCGTACCACTGGCTTCCGTCTGCGTTCCAACGTCAAAATGATCATCGGAGCAGGACGAAATGCTGAAAATTGCCAGGAGACCTAACAATCCTCCTACTAACAAATTATTATATCTAATATTCATAATCTTTATTTTTTTCGACATGTAAAACTTCCAATGACTTACAATTATTTTCTCTCTGAAGTATTATCATCACCCCATGCCGGATTTTGGACAAGTGCAGTGTTCACCTTCATTTCTTCCCTGTAAACAGGATTAAACAAAGAGTTCATCGTAGCCATTTTAGCCTTGATGGCGTTAGATCCACCCGCGAACTTCAACGACAGTATATTCAGGAGTCTTGATGTATCACCTGAACGATATGCCAGACGAACCAGATCAAACCAACGCTTTCCTTCACCGATAAATTCTCTTTGACGCTCTCTTAAGATGTAGTCCATAACTTCAGACTGAGTACCATAAAAGAAGTTAAGCCGGTTAGCCTGAATCGTCGGATTAGAACGTATGAAAATTGCCTTAGTCAGCTGCATAGCTGAAGCCAAATAACTTGCATCAAAACTACTAAGAGCTGCCATTGCCTCAGCTTTCATCAAGATAGGGTCAGAAGCTCTGTATACTATCCAGTTTGCAGCAATGTTATTATGCAGACGTGTGCCTGAGTATGTAAAACATCCTCTTGTCGTCATATCGTCTCTTGTAGAAGCCGCAGAATTTACGGTTATACCAGAAGCCAAATTCTTCACGATATTGATAGGAATTGTTGTTCCATTCGTAGCAGGGGCGTAATAGAACGTTTGTCCTAAACGGTAGTCTGACTTATAGAATGTAACACCTTCATTTTCAACTTCTGTTGTAGAGACTTCTTCAAACACTGTTGAACGCTGAATTCTCGCACCTGTAATATTGCTGCCAGAAAAACCGCCAAAGAAATAATTGAGCGTTTCGTTGTCGTTTGGAGCATTGCCATATTGAACTTCGAAAATACTCTCATCGGAGTTTTTAGAACCGAATACCTCATTATATGATGTGAATGCTGTAGAACGAGGTTCCATTACAATCAAAGGCAGTTCAGGAGTATTACCGTCGCCTTTTCCGAAATGGTTAACACCTTGTTCATTCATCTTATAATTCATCGCACTGATGACATAATTACAACATTCAATACATTTCGCATAATCATCGCGATACTGATCACCATACACTGCGATAGAATCAGGAGAGGAATTCTTGGATGCTCTCCACAGATAGATATCTGCAAGTAAGGTATAAATAGCATTTCTTGTTATACGTCCATGATTATCTGCATCATTTCCGTAGTTAGTCATACCATTGTCTTTTATTGCCTCCAAGTCATTAATCAAATATGTCAATATCTGCTCTGATGGAACTTGCGGCATCGGGTCTGTTGCACCTACGCTGGTATCGTTTGCGTCTACTGTAAAAGGTACATCGCGAAAAGCTCTTACCAAGTAGAAATAGCTTAATGCGCGCATTGTAACCAATTCAGCCTGTATCGGCAGCCAATCGCCTTCCGAGAAACTGTTATCTTTTGACAACACTTCTGGTCCTTTGGACAATGACAAATTGCAATATCCGATCAGTTTATAAAATGACGCCCAGCTGAACCAGGAATTTATTGGGAGCAAGTTGGCGGTCATCAAATTCACCAAGTTGTCGCTACTTGTATCAGCCAAATCAAAATTATCAGATTTCAATTCTCCCCAAGCAAACATTCTTTCTCCCATAGCATCAGATGCCATCTGTCTGTAGCATGCGAAAAGAACACTTTCCAAGTCTGTTTTATTCTCCCAGAACTGCTCTCCTGTGATCTGATTAGTCGGATAGACTGTCAAGAAATCATCGAATGCACTACAAGAAGACAGCAAACCTACGACAGATATGCATACTGGAAGGATTACCTTTTTATATATATATAATGCTTTCATACTTATTATTTTTTAGAATGTTATATTCAAGCTAAATGTAAAAGAACGAGACCTTGGTGTCTGTGAACTGTCCTTTGCAGGTGAATAACCACTTGCGGCGTGCTCCGGATCAACACCAGAATACTTCGTGAAGAAGAACAGGTTGTTTGCAGACAGAGAACAAGTCAGATTTCTTATACCCAAATTTTTGATGAGTTTCGGATTGAACTTGTAACTTAACTGCATATACTGTAAACGAATAAAGTCTGAACTTTCTACATAGCGGTCACTTGCCAAAGCATTATAGGATGATACGATTTTACTACTTAATGCTCTTGGTATTTCTGTTATGTCACCATTCTTACGCCATCTCCAGCTAACTGCGCTACTTTGGTTTTTGTTGGTACGCATATCTTCAGCTTTCATACGAGCCATATTGATAATCTTAGCACCGAGACGGATATTGAACGTTGTCTTCAATGTCCAGTTGCCATATTTGAAATCTATACCAAAACCACCATTGAACGTCGGATTTGAGTTACCTAAATAAACAATATCCAATTCGTTGATCTGACCGTCATGGTTGATATCTTCATAAATAGCATCACCACCACTGAACATGTAGTTTTTGCCACCGTAGTTAAAATACATTCTAAGAGGATTACCCTCGCCGTCATAGATAATGTTACCATTTGCATCGCGTGCAACCGGACATGTGGCATTTTCACCTCTTGCGCTTGCAGCGGCTGCGGTATTCTCGCCATACATTGTATTCTTTACATTAGGAGAACCGTCTGAGTTATCGGGGAAATAACCGCTGTGATCGTAGTCATAGCGATAAACACCTAAATAGCGGAATCCGTAAATTGAGTACAGTGCGTTGCCGACTTGTACACGGCTCAGGTAAGTTTCATTTGTATAATCATAGTCTGCGTTCAAACCTGCGAGCACACTGGCATCCATTTTCTTGATGCGGTTGCGGTTTTGAGCAGCGTTGAACTTAAGTTTAACAGAGAATTTACCTGTATTAAAGATAGGCTTGGTGTAAGCATTCAAATCCCAACCATAGTTATCCATTACACCGACGTTCTTGTAATCGAGAGTTGAATAACCTCTTGATGTCGGGATTGAAACATTTTTCTGCAACAAATCAGTTGTGTGTTTGTGATACAGATTGAAGTTGAAACATGCCAAATCCTCGAGGAAATTCAGGTTGAAACCTAAGTTCCATGAGCTTGTCTTCTCCCACTGAACATCTGTCAGACGAAGGTTTGCCGGATAGATTGTTGTATGAGAACCATAGGTATTTCCCTGTGAGTATTTATTGAACATAATAGAGTTCGTTGTCGGGCTGTTACCTGTCACACCCCATCCTGGAGCAAATGAGAACATATTGATATATTTTCTCAAAGGACGGAAGAAATACTCATCGCTTATATTCCAACGTGCAGAGATTGCAGGGAAATATCCCCAACGCTTGTCCTTACCGAAGTTAGCAGAACCATCACCACGGATACTTGCATCGAGCACATACTTGGATTTATATGAATAGTGGAATGCTGCCAACAAGTTAGCATCATGAGTTTTTGACGTACTTGTTTCACTGTTTCTCAGGTATGCATTCACAGTCGGGTCAGTTATACCGCCAACCAAACCGGAAGAAGACATTGTCTGCGTGTTACTCGTTGATGTCTGAATCTCACCTCTAACTCTACCTGTGAAATAATGGTCTTTCGGCAATTTAGGAGTGAATATCAACTGATGTATCGTACTGAAAGACAATCTGTGAGTCTCTGTGTTAGAACTCAAGTTGATACCGCTACCATAATTCCATGACTCCGTTGTCAACGAACCGGGATAGTATGCATCGGTACCTGTTGTCTTTGCATTCATGTAAACCTCACCCCTATAGTTGAGTTGTGTCTTATCCTGGTCTTTACCGAGCAACTTGTATTCCAATTGGAACTGAGGAACAATAGTGTAATCGCTGACTTTCTTCCAAGACAGATTCGCTACTGCCACAGGGTTTCCCCAACGTCCGTCATCATCTGTAATCAAGTCGCTCAAATAATAAGATGTATAACCGTCAACCGTTCCTGTCAATCTACTTCCGGATGAACCTACCGGATACATCTTGAAGTATTCGCCTGTATCATAATAAGAGTCAGTTGCGGGATCATATTCCCAACGGTTCACTGCCATATTAGGCATTGCGTGATATGCCTGGGCTAAGATACCTGTGTAGTTCTGATTGTTCTTTGTATAGGTCAAAGAGAAGTTAGAACTGAAAGATATACGGTCAGACACTTTATAATCAAGCACCATACGGGTACTCAAGCGGTCCAGAGACTGTTTAATCACAGTACCTGTCTCATGGTCATAACCGCCAGAGATACGGAACGTTGCCTGGTCACCACCACCGGTTATACTAACATAATATTTATGTGACTGACCAAACTGTGTAACCTCGTCAATCCAGTCAGTGTTTTTATTATAGTTAGCAAAATACATTGTACGGCTGCGGTCATAGTTCAACTCGACCATGTTGGACGTCAAGTCACTTTGTTTCGGATTGAAGTAAGCTTCCTTCAACATCATGGTGTAGCCGTCACCATTGAGCATCTTCATGCCCTCAGGCTGCCAGCTTCCCATGAAATAGTAGTTACCGCTGACGCGTGTGTTACCTTTAGAACCACGACGTGTGGTAATCTCGATAACACCGTTTGCACCTCTGGCACCCCACTCAGCACAAGCTCCTGCATCTTTCTTAACGTCGATACTCTTGATATCCTCAACGTTAATATTCAGCAAGTTTGCGAATTGCTCATTGTTATCCATATCCTGCAAATCCACATCAGTAGACTCGTAGTTTTCAAGGATGTGACCATCGACAACGATCAAAGGCTCCTGGCTACCGCTAATGGTGGAGACACCACGAACGCGCATACTCATACCTGAACCAAGGTTACCGGAGTTGGCTACAACATCAAGACCTGCGATTTGTCCCTGCAGAGCCTGGTCGGCCGACTCAAAGGAGAGACCTTGCATTTCATCCATGTCAAGTCTTTGCGTTGCCACAGATACTTCGCGCTCAGGAATGGAAAGACCATTTGAGTGGGTCATCTTCTTACCTGTGACCTTAACCTCCTTAATCGAACGGGTATTGGCTTGAAGTTCTATTTTAAAGACTGTCTGCGTGCCAATCTTTCTTTCCCACGGACGATATCCGAAGAAATAGACCTTAAGTGTATTTTCAGGGTTCTTTATTGCGAGGGTAAAGTTACCGCTCATATCGGTTGTCGTTGAAGCCTGGATACGGTTGTTCGCATCGATTTCAATGACATTCGCCATCATAATAGGACCGTCCTTTGCATTCCAAACGTGTCCAGAAATTCTTTTCTGTGCATATGCCAATGAGCAACTAAGGCACAGCATTAAGAATAATAGATACTTTATCCTTTTCATATTATTCATTTTTATTTTATACCATATTTAGCAAGATATCTCTTTGCCGCACCAGCTGTTGCCCAACCAGAATCAAAGCGGAAATTGCCACCTGCATGTTCTTCTTCAAAATCCAAATAGCCATCAATCTGATGTATTGCAGCATATGATGTTGATACAATCTTCCATGCATCAGCTTTTGAAACAGGTTCACTGGATGTAGGATCTGCCGATGAGTTACAGTCCAAATCACAGGCGACGACATTAAAGTCTTTACCATCAACTCCACCGGCAACCAGATTACGAACATTACCGGCCAGGTCGGTTACGATAAGTTTGTGACCGCCCGGACGCTGTATTTTCAGCGAGTAGTTACGGTTTGTCCTAGGATTCATAGCGGACGTCTCGTTATTTTCATCAGCAAAACCGATATTATCTGCAAACACTGACTTGTCCACGAAATGATATCTTACGAAATTGATGATACAGGTACACATAGCCTGTGCAATCTCGCGATATTCTTCCGTAAACGCTGCTTCGTCAAATGTAGAATCCTTCAATGAATCAACATAAAATGCTATCGTATCCTTCTTGTCCTGAATGTAAGCTGCGATTGAGTCCCATGTAGGAAGACCTTTCGCAATAGCATCCTTAACAGCGTCATTTGAAGGAACGAATATGGTATAGTTGTAGTTGTTAAACATTCTCACCAGATAATCCTCACAAGTCTTGTGATAGGAGGTGAAAATGGAATAACGGTCAAGGGCACGTGTCACTGCAGCATTAGAGCCCAGAGAAGATGTATTGATATTATAAGCATCCTTGAGCACTTCATTGTCAACGTTGCAGAGCTCGAAGAACATACGGTAAGGTGAGTTCTCGTCAAAATTGTCTGACATAACCTTGTATATGCTTTTCCTTGAAGCCTGGAGCACCTGATCAATGATATACGTCATACCGTTACCATAACCGTTGGTCTCTCTTGTCTGGTCATAAATTCTTGTGACATTTGCGAATATGCCGCGATCCAGCTGGAATCCACCCTGAACCTTAAACGGCTGTCTGATATTGGTACAACCCGTTACCTTGATAGGAGCACCCTCTCGGGTGATAAACCATTCTTGTCCCGGTGTGATACAATACGGATCAACATCATTGTCATGGATAATAACATGAGAGTCCATAATGTTGGGGAAACGGTTGTAAACAATATCACTGGAAATTGCCTTTGTCATCTGTGTCGTCAACTGGTATGTCACGGGGTCATAACGATAAGCAGTCGCATCGCCCAACTGAGTTCTTGCGTTAAATACCATATTCAATGCATATGGTTGTGTGTAGAGAGCTGTAACAGGATCATAATATTTTGTGAATGCCCTGTCTGACGGCAAGAACAAGGTGAATGTTGAGTTCATAGCTCTCAGGAAGATGGACATAAACGCACCCATCTTCGCATCGGGCGGGTTATCCATATATTTTTCATCACAATATATCGCCCAGTTCATCAACTTTGTTGTATCGTTATAAATTGCCGGAGCTGCCACACAGGCGTAAGTCGCCGGTGTGTAAACCTTATTCATAACGTATACCACACCATTGGATGCCACAAAGGAAGTGTCGATAAGCTGTTTGTACTCATCTACAGTCTTGCAATCAGAGAACATAGGGTCTTTGGCATCATTTTGGATAGCGAGATACTTACTTGGTACAGAAGAAACGAATGATGGTTTCATCAAGTTGTTAACCAAGTGCTGTATCACATCCATCGGAATCTGGTCAACGTTGTATGCCAGATTGTCCAAGGTAATAGGCCACAGCTTGAAATAACGCTCACCGAGGAACTTACCACCACCTTCTGCAAAATAAGTCAGCAGAGCCTGGTCGGTCGGAGCAAACATTGCACCAAAGTCACGAGCCACACCGTTATTATATGATGCACGGTAAGATGACGGATAATACAGGTTCCATCCCGGGTCAAATTCCAGATAAGGCATTGTCTTGGTGTTGTTGACGTCGCTTGGAGCATAGTAATTTGTCCTACCGGCGTTAGTGTCAAATGAGTGCGTCCATCTTGAATAGTAGCGTTTCTCAAAGACAGAGTCAACTGCCGGATTCAACTGGGCATAAGCATTTGTCAAATTGCTGTTATAATAAGGTGCACTGAAGCGGTCAAGCATGTGGCTGAAAATATTTGTTATGCCACTGGTGCGAATCTTCTCACTCATATTGCTCAACGGAACCATCACCTCATCAATCACATTCAGATAACCATTCTGGCAAGTAATATCCTGCTCTACGATCTTACTGCTGTTTACGAAGGCATCACCGGCCGTACGGGTTCTTCCCATAATGACAGCAAAGTCATCGTCGGTTATACCGTTCTGTCCCATCTGACCATCTATCCAGTGAGACAGCATCGGAACGGTAGCGTCAAGTGCCAAATGGATACCACCCTTGCTTTGTTGCTTAAACCGGGCCCATTCGTCCTTTTCTGCAGGATTGTACGTCATCGGAAGAGCAACGTCGTTCCAATTGTAATAGGTAATGGAGTCTGTCGCAGAAGCAGATGTCGTATGCTTCAAAGTAACATTTCTGGTCACATAGGAACCTTCGGCATTTTGACCCGTAGAAGTTGAAGTGCTTGACAGGTTCGGCAACATTTCCAACAGATAAGCGTTGTTCAACATTGCACCATAGAGCAACATTTTCTTCATACTCATAGTCAAATCATCGTAGGACTTGACTCCCCAAGGATTTTTTTGATAGAACCGATTAAACGCCTCATCGTTGGCAACAAACAGGGTTTTACTACCTGTTTTTCCCAAGACTTCTGCATAATCCAAGTCATCAATCAACCTAATTGTATTGGTAAAATTCTCCTTCTCGTTCAAGTAGTTATAGATACTTGAACCTAACCAACTTGGGGTTTTATCCGGCAAGTCATAGTCATCTGTACAGGAGTACACCAATCCGCTCATTGACAGTGCACAAACAGCTATTGTCAGTGTTCTGCCCAATTTGATTAAACGGTTTCTCATACACATAATTTTAATTATTATTTTATTTTTTTATTACATATTCGTCTAAAGACAGTATACCTAATGCTACAAAATTAATAAACTTTATCAATTCTAATCAATCACAAGAGTAAAAAAAACTAATATTTATCCTTTTTTAACATTATTTAACAGGCTGCACACCGAGCTATTTCCTGTAATATGCTGATTATGTTGCAGCTCCCTCCAGGTAACACGTTTAGTTCCGGCAGACGGAATGTAAATTCCAGGAAACGAAACGTATATTCCCCCCAATGGAACGAACATTCCGCCAGGTGGGATACGTACATTTACGCGTATGTCTGATACTATATTTATGAATACATTATTATATTATGTCGGAATCGGCTGAAACACCTCCTGAAAACAGGTTGACAGATACCCTTTCTTTTATCAAAAACATAGCCGGCCATCCGGGTTGTTATCCCGAATGGCCGGCAATAATCGTCATGGTCGCGCTGCATGGTCTGCCTACGGACCACCGCTACAGCGGCAAAATGCTCCTGTTATGCCTCCCAGCCTAATGCACTCGCACCAAGCACGGCTGCTCCTGCACCATCAAGGGTAGACACAAGCAGTTTGGCCTTGCCTTTGAATATAGGCAGCACCTGTCGGTTGTATGCTTCCTCGATAGGTTTCATAATCAGTTCACCTGCTTTTGTCAGTCCGCCAAAGAAGACAAACGCTTCCGGACTGGAGAAAGCGGCAAAATCGGCACATGCCTCACCGAGCATTTTTCCAGTGAAGTCAAACACCTCTTTGGCCAGTTCGTCGCCTTTGCCGGCGGCGATGGCAACATCCAGAGAAGTTATCTCCTCGGCCTTCATCTCGCGCAAGAGGCTCGGCCTGTCAGTCGTCTCAAGCAAATCTCTCGCACTGCGGGCTACGCCAGTCGCTGAGCAGTAGGCCTCCAGACAACCCTTGCGGCCACATCCGCAGAGTCTGCCTTTGGAGCTGCGGTCCATAATGACATGGCCCAGCTCTCCGGCAAATCCGTCACAGCCATAAACAACCTGGCCGTTAATGACTATACCGCTGCCGACACCCGTACCGAGGGTAATCATAATGAAATTTTTCATTCCCTTTGCCACGCCGTAAGTCATTTCGCCCATGGCAGCGGCGTTGGCATCGTTGGTTAGGGCAACAGGTATGCCCAGCTTCTCAGAAAACATCTTCGCCAATGGAACAGAGCCTTTCCAAGCCAGATTTGCGGCGCTTTCTATCGTCCCAGTATAATAACAGCCATTAGGGGCACCGATGCCCATACCCTGTATTTTGTCAATACCGCCGACCTCTTCAATAATCGGCTCCAGCGCGGTGCATCCGGCTTCCACAAAATCTTCTACCACGGGGTAGGCTTGGGTTTTTATTGCCGTAGTGGCAATAATGTTACCTCTGGCGTCAACAATGCCGAAAACTGCATTCGTACCACCGAGGTCAAGACCAATAACATAAGGTTTTATTTTATCCATATCTGTAAATAATTAAAAGTGATTGCAAACATCTCATCACAAAGATACAAATATTTCGGTTTCAGAAGCACTTTCCCGTATTTTGTTTAATAAAAAAAAGCAATACATCACGATATTTCATAAAAAAGTGGCAACTTTGTATTTTGAAATATGTTAGGAATAGAACCAGTCACAACGTTTGAGCTTGCCTATAAGGGACTTATCATCGGTATCATCGCATCTGCCCCTACAGGTCCCATTGGCATACTCGGTATCCAGCGCATACTCAAGAAAGGACCTAAATATGGTTTGGTCACTGGTGCGGGAGCTGTCATCAGCGACCTGATCTACGGTCTCATTACAGCTCTGGGCATGTCGTTTGTCATGGACTTTATGACAAACAAGACCAATATCTTCTGGATGGAAATTATAGGCAGTGCGATGCTTTTCGTTTTCGGGTTATACATGTTCCGCAGCAATCCTGACAAATATTTCCTTCCCGAAGCATCCAAACTGAGCAAAGGCAATTACGTGAACAACTTCTTCACGTCCCTGTTTCTGACATTATCCAACCCGCTCATCATTTTTCTTTTCATAGCCCTTTTCGCACGTTTCGCTTTCATCGTCCCCGACCAGCCCATACCGCAAGTCATCGGCTTCATCACCATGACAATAGGAGCGGCATCGTGGTGGATTGTCCTTACGTATGGCGTGAACAAAATCAGGAAGACATTTAATGTAAAATACGTACGCATACTAAACCTGACCGTCGGAGGCATCGTCATCCTTGCCTCACTATTCGGATTCGTCTTTACACTCATGGGAAAACTCTAAGTCTTGAAAAACAATGTTCATATCACAGAAACTTCGCAAGGAAAACATCGCAGAATACCTTCTGTATATGTGGCAGATAGAAGATCTGCTGCGGGCCTGCAACATGGATATTGATATCGTCAGGGAAAAATACCTCTCACGCTTTTCCGAACTCAGCCCCACGCAGCAAAAAGAACAGGAGCAATGGTACAGCGACCTCATCGACATGATGAGAAGCGAGCACATCGTACAAAGCGGACACCTTCAAATCAACAGGAACATCATTCTCAACCTTCGCGAACTCCACAACAGCCTTATCTCAAGCGACAAATTCCCTTATTTCAAAGCCGCTTATTACGACGCGCTGCCCGTGATTGTGGAACTGAGGAAAAAGAGCGGTGTCGAGAACGTTGAAGAGATAGAGACTTGCTTCAATCTGCTCTACGGCGTCATGCTTCTACGCATGCAGGGAAAGGAAATCACCAAAGAGACAGAAGACGGACTGAAACCTGTTTCATCGTACATCAGCATGCTGGCAGGGTATTTCCTGAAAAACGAAGAAACGCCTCTCGTGTTTGACTAAACCAAAATTGTTACATATATTTAAAATGCACTCAATATAATATTAGCATCATGAATGAAATAGAGCGAAGACGAACATTTGCCATTGTTTCTCATCCTGATGCAGGAAAGACCACACTCACCGAAAAGTTTCTGCTTTTCGGCGGACAGATTCAGGTTGCCGGTGCCGTAAAGAACAACAAAATCAGGAAGACGGCAACAAGCGACTGGATGGAAATAGAAAAACAACGTGGTATCTCCGTCACGACTTCTGTCATGGAGTTTGACTACAAAGACTACAAAGTCAATATTCTTGACACTCCGGGTCACCAAGATTTTGCAGAAGACACATTCCGTACACTCACCGCCGTTGACAGCGTTATTATTGTTATTGACGGCGCTAAAGGCGTTGAGACGCAAACACGCAAGCTCATGAATGTATGCAGAATGCGCAAGACACCCGTTATTGTCTTTGTCAACAAGATGGACCGTGAAGGGCGTGACCCTTTTGACCTTCTTGACGAAATAGAGCAGGAACTGCAAATAAAAGTGCGCCCTCTCAGTTGGCCCATCAACCAAGGAGCACACTTCAAAGGCGTCTACAACATTTACGAAAACAATCTCAACCTTTTCACGGCTAACAAACAAAAAATTACTGAAAAAGTTGAAGTGGACATCCATACATCCGATTTAGATGACAAAGTAGGCGAGCGCGATGCACAGAAACTGCGCGAAGACATTGAACTTATCAGCGAGGTTTACCCCGCTTTCGATATTGACACATATCGCTCTGCAGAAGTCGCCCCCGTGTTCTTTGGCTCCGCACTGAACAACTTTGGCGTCAAGGAACTACTGGATTGTTTTGTGCAAATAGCACCGCCGCCCCAGTCCATTGATGCTGAAGAACGCACCGTCACACCGCAGGAAAACAAATTCTCCGGCTTCATTTTCAAAATAACAGCGAACATCGATCCCAACCATCGCTCATGCATCGCATTCTGCAAGATATGCAGTGGACAATTTCAACGCAACACGCCATACTACCATGTCAGACTGGGAAAGACGATGCGTTTCTCCTCTCCCACCCAATTCATGGCACAGCGAAAAAGCACCATTGATACCGCATACCCTGGCGACATCGTGGGATTGCCGGACAACGAAATCTTCAAAATCGGCGATACACTGACGGAAGGAGAAATCCTGCATTACAAAGGACTTCCGAGTTTCTCTCCTGAAATGTTCAAGTATATCGAGAACGCTGACCCCATGAAGTCCAAACAACTCAACAAAGGCATTGAGCAACTTATGAACGAAGGCGTGGCGCAATTGTTTGTCAACCAATTTAACAACAGGAAAATCATCGGTACAGTCGGACAGCTTCAATTTGAAGTCATCCAATACCGTCTTGAAAACGAATACAACGCCAAATGCCGCTGGGAAGCAGCCAACCTCTACAAAGCATGCTGGATTGAAAGCGATGACGACGCAGAACTGGAAGAGTTCAAGAAACGCAAATTCCAGTATATGGCCAAAGACCGCGAGGGACGTGACGTCTTCCTTGCAGACAGCAGTTACATCCTTCAAATGGCGCAACAGGACTTTAAGCACATCAGGTTCCACTTTACGAGCGAATTCTAATCAGATATGAACAACGTTAACGACCCGGATATAAACAACACGAAACACTGTTTCCGCTTGCCTGATGAAGCATTGACAGACATCCGAAACGCTGTTGAGACAATGCGCAAAGGCGGTGTCATACTCTACCCTACAGATACAATCTGGGGACTTGGCTGTGATGCCACCAACGCTGAAGCCGTAAAACGGATTTACGACATCAAGCAACGCTCCGACAGTAAAGCGCTTATCGTCCTCGTTGACTCTGAAGTCAAAGTGCAATTCTACGTTAAGGAGGTCCCCGATGTAGCTTGGGGCATTATCGAGATGAGCAACAAGCCGACCACCATCATCTATGACGGGGCACGCAACTTGGCGGAAAACTTATTAGCGGACGATGGCAGCGTAGGTTTACGCGTCACTAACGAAGCTTTCAGCAAACAGCTATGCTCCCGTTTCAAAAGAGCCATAGTATCTACCTCCGCAAACATCAGCGGACAACCCGCACCGCATAATTTCAAAGAAATCTCTGAAGACATTTTAAGTCAAGTTGACTATATCGTCAAATACCGTCAGGATGACACGACCAGCTTCACTGCATCAACCATCATCAAGCTGGGAGCGCATAATGACGTAAAAATCATACGCCAATGAGAGGCAGTACCGTACATTCCAAAGAAGGTGGTTTTCACAAACACGCAGAATGGTTGCACAACCATTTGAGCGACAGGAAGCTCTTGTTTCTGCTCAGTTTTTTTGTCGGCGTATTCACGGCACTGGCAGCATATATACTGAAATGGCTTATTGAGGAAATCAGCAATTTTCTTTTTGATGATTTTGATGTGGATAACACCCATTGGCTCTTGCTGGTATTCCCTGTCATCGGCATTTTGATTACATCACTTTTCATTAAATATGTTGTCCGCGATGACATTGGTCACGGTGTCACAAAGATTCTCTTTGCCATCTCCAGACGTCAAGGCCGCATCAAGTCACACAACTGCTGGTCAAGCATCATTGCCAGTTCCATCACGATTGGGTTCGGCGGATCTGTCGGGGCGGAGTCTCCTATAGTGCTGACAGGTTCCGCCATTGGTTCCTCATTAGGGAAAATATTTCATGTGGACCAAAAGACGTTGATGATTCTCATTGGCTGCGGTGCGGCAGGAGCCATCGCCGGTGTATTCAAGGCACCATTCGCAGGACTACTGTTCACTCTGGAAGTACTTATGCTGGACCTGACGATGTCATCACTTTTGCCTTTGCTTATTTCATGCATCACTGCAAGTCTGCTGACAAACGCCATGAGTGGTTCCGCCGTACTTTTCACTTATCAACCCACTATCTACACTATTGAAAGAGTTCCTTCCACTATATTTTTAGGTATTTTCTGCGGTGTGCTATCGCTCTATTTCACCAAGGCGACAAACTATATGGAAGACGTTTTTAAGCGCATTGGCAATATGTACACCAAGTTTATTGCTGGAGGCATAATCTTAAGTATGCTTATCTTCCTGTTCCCACCCCTCTACGGTGAAGGATACGATGCCATCAACATCATTCTCAACGGCAATCCGGCAGACCTGCTCAACAACTCCATCTTTGAAAACAAGAGCCAAATGCTCATTCCGATGTTAGGGCTCATCATGCTTACAAAAGTATTTGCCACCACTGCGACAACAAGCGCAGGCGGATGTGGCGGACTCTTTGCTCCTTCTCTGTTTCTGGGATGTGTCAGCGGTTTCGTCTTTGCCAATCTATGGAACAATGCCGGCATATTGTCTCAGGTGTCACCGCAAAACTACGCCTTATTGGGCATGGCTGGCGTAATGACAGGTATTATGCACTCACCGCTAACCAGTGTGTTCCTAATTGCTGAACTGACAGGAGGATACAACATGCTCGTGCCACTGCTCATTATTACGGTCAGTTCTTACCTGACTATCTACACTTTTGAGCCTCACAGCATTTACGCCCGCCGCTTGGCGCAGAAAGGCGAACTCATCACCCATCACAAGGACCATGCCATACTGACGCTCATGACACTGGAGCCTTTCATCAACAAGAACTGCCCCCGAATCGCACCAGATGAGAAACTCAGCAAACTCGTCACTTATTTCGCTAGAGAAAAAGCCGATGTATTTGCAGTCGTTGACGGCCTGGGGACGTTGCGTGGCATTATCAACTTAGCAAACATCCGAAAAGTCATCTTCCGCCAAGAGCTGTACCATGTGCTCACCACGACACAACTCATGGAGGAGCCTCAAGGTGTGGTCTATATAGACGAACCCATGACCACTGTCATGGAGCGCTTTGAAAAAACAGAGGCCAGTGTCCTTCCCGTACTTGACCAAAGCAACAAATTTGTTGGTTTTATTTATAAAACTCAGCTGTATAGTGCATACCGCCAAATGCTGGTAGATTTATCTGAAGACTAAAAACACACTTATGGACAAAAAAGATTTAAGAATTGTGTATCTCGGTACACCTGATTTTGCTGTAGAAAGCTTGCGGCGTCTTGTTGAGAACGGCTATAATGTCGTCGGAGTCGTCACCATGCCAGACAAACCTATCGGGCGGCACCAGAACCACCTGTGCCCCAGTCCTGTAAAAATCTATGCAGAGTCTGTCGGACTCCCTGTCCTGCAGCCAGAGAAACTTAAATCAGAAGACTTCATCGCCCGACTGCGCGAATGGCGCGCAGACTTGCAGATTGTCGTTGCTTTCCGCATGCTCCCGGAAATCGTATGGAACATGCCCCGTTATGGAACGTTTAACCTGCACGCCTCACTCCTTCCTCAATATCGTGGTGCTGCTCCTATTAACTGGGCCATCATCAATGGTGAGCAGGAAACAGGTATCACTACCTTCTTCCTGACACACGACATCGACGTCGGCGACATTATTGACCAAGTGCGTATACCCATTGAAAAGGACGATACGTTTGGTGACATTCATGACAAACTGATGGTCTTAGGCGGTAATCTGGTATTGAAGACCGTAGACAACCTTCTAAGTGGCACCATCACCACGCAGCCACAAGATGCACTTGTCACAGATGCACAACAACTTAAACCTGCTCCGAAAATCTTCCGTGAAACATGTTGCATCAACTGGAATCAAGACGTCGTCTCTATCCACAATTTCATTCGCGGACTTTCTCCTGCTCCAACTGCATGGACCATCATGCGCAAGGAAGACGGTCAGGAAGAAATGGTTAAAATATTCAAGGCAACCTATTCCTTGACAGAGACCGGCATGCAACCCGGCGCGATAGTCTGCGACAGAAAAAACCGCCTGTGCATCGCAGCGCAAAACGGTTTCATTGAAGTATCAGAACTCCAGCTTGCCGGCAAAAAGAGAATGCTTGTCACTGATTTTCTGAGAGGATTCAAGTATTCCGGCACTGAAAAAATGATACAGCCCGCCGGCACAAACTAATCCGCATTTAGCCTTTACCGCAAAGCGCATCAGGAGGAAAAAGTCACACTTTTCACCCGAAGAGTTTTCTGTTCCATCCTTTGGAACATACGTTCTATCCTATGGAATTTACATTCCATGGAACGGAACATAAATTCCATTCTTCGGAATAGAAAAAGTATCGGGATAATCACGCCATTATCCGTGTGCAACAATCTTTTATTCCACAGGATATCCCTGAAATCTACGAATTAATACAGTTTTTGATTAGCGAAGCGGATATACGCTTTCCAATCGAAATCGGTAACGTCGTGCTTCCCCGGACGCATGTGATAACCCATGTTGCCATGCCAGACATACTCACCGACTGCCGGGAATTGAGCATCAGCGAATGTCTCCAGTCCATATAGCGCATACACTTTGCCGGCCTCTTTCAGTGACAGGAACTCACCTCGCGGATCTGCCCAGCGATCTTCTTCGGCACTTGCGACATAGAGCGGACGCGGAGCTATCATGGCCAGCAACTCATGTTGGTCGAAGGGCAGTTCGTTTACCCTGTTGGCATAAGTAAAATATGTGTTGCAGAACCACCGAGGGAAGTTTTTTGTAATAGCAGGCACAGTCTCACCAAAATTACGGCGGGACAAAGCGGCGCCACAACATCCCGAATTATTGCTGACAACCATTGCGAAACGCTTGTCTTGGGCACCTGCCCACAAGGCTGTCTTACCCAGACGCGAGTGACCCATCACGATACAGCGTTTCTTATCTATATTCTTCAGCGTCAACAGGTAATCCAATGCTCTGGAGCACCCCCAAGCCCACGCACTGATGGATTTTCCCGTATGTGGCTTGAAATCTGCATCCGTGTTAATGCCAAAGACTGGCATGATGCCTTCCTGAATATGTTTCTCCTCGTCATAAAAAAGGTCGAAGTAATGGAATGTCGCCACAGCGTAACCGGCGTTTAATATTTTTTCGTATGCCCAGCGTGATTTTTGTTCTCCACGCTCATATTTACTGTATTGAGATTTTATTACTGTCAAGTCTTCAGTAGTGCTCTGATTGCCATGAAAATTAGGCGATACAAAGACAGGGCATTTCTTTTTGCCCTTCGGCATATAAACAAGCAGCAGCATCGTGCGGTTCACGCCATTGTTTGAGAACGTAAACTGTACCTGCCGCCTTACAGCCTTGCCACCCATTGCGTCATCAGACTCCTCCAAGACTTTCCAAGCCGTTTTTACCGGCACATCAGGCAGTGTACCATATTCCACATCCGCCAGCAATTTCATAATCTCAGGACGACGCACCTTTTCCCACATCTTACGGTTGACCACCTTGTTGCCGTCATGTGTCAGCAATGCGTCCGGCAAAGTGTATTGACCGACCTTTGCCTCATCATAATTGGCCCTCTGGGCATGAGTGATGCCGCTTATCAAACACCACAATATCAGAATACATATTTTCTTCATATCAGTTCCTCTTGAATTACACAAAACAAATATACTTATTTTTCTATTCAGCACAACAACTTACCTGACAATTATTTCATGGGGACGAAACAATTGTGTTAATCTTTCCTGTTGCCACCTGTTCTTCGCAGTAATATACAACATCTCCACTGCTAACGGTTTGTCCACTGTCTTTTTATCCCACTCGTCATCACTGACCAAGACATACCGTTTACCATTAAAGATCACTATCCCTCTCTGGCTATGGATATGCGGACCTGCATAATCTTTAGTAAAAACCCGAGGCTCATCAATCTGATAACTACCCCAGAACGTCTTAGCGACAGCACAGACGCGGTTATATTGTGTACTGTCAGCCATCCACAAGGCAGACTCACCTTCAGAGGCGATGAAATGTACCGCGGGACATGACGGAATGTCGTAACAAATCACCTGGTTAGATATCTTGCCCGGACGGTGCTGATAAATGATACTCCCCGCCAACAGTGCAAAGACTATCATTATCTCCGCAACGGCATTGCGGCTGCGGCGATACCATAACATCACACACAATATAGTCAAACAATAACACAACACGACTGTTACCCATGAAGGATATGCCTCAACAAAAGAGAGCGGCAGCGCATCTATTTTTTCCAAGTACGCCAGCATCCATCGCGCTATGTACATCATTGCATGGCACAACCATTGAGACACCAGCGGAACGGATGACAGGACAAACAAGCACAGCGAGCCTCCCAAAAGAAGATACGAACAAGGTATGACAATCACATTGCTCAGCAAAAATGTCAGCGGAACAATGTGAAAACTATATGCTACCAAGGGGGCTGTCGCTATCTGGGCCACAACTGCAACGTAGACAAAATCAGCAATCCACGCCCACCGCCTGTCCTGCGGACGGATTGAAGCATACATCGGCTGAAAGAACAAAATAGCGAAAACAGACAGAAAGGACAATTGAAAACTTATGTCCATCAATGCCATCGGTTGAAAGAACAGTATAACCAATGCGGCAATAGCCAAATGATTAATCGGAACACCCTGTACATTCCGTAGGTAAAACAACAATGCCAACGTGTACATAATCGCGGCACGCACCAATGACACGCTCAACCCCGTCATCCAAGCAAAGAGCCATATAAACATTATACATGCCACCACCACACCTTTGCGGGTTGAGGACTTCCGCATGAAGGGACGCAGCAGAAACAGCAATACAGAAACCAAAATGCCTAAATGCAGACCCGACAATGCCAGCACATGACTGGCGCCTGTCTCTGAAAACAAAGTCCTGATGTCGCGTGTCAAACTATATTTATCTCCCAAAGTTAATGCCGCGACAACAGCATACTCCCTTGACGTCCTGTCAATAGACTCATAGCGACTCAGCAAGGCCTGACGGCTTTTTTGTGCCTGAATGTTTATACGTTGCCACCAAGATAGGCGCTGATACAATTGACGCTGAGCCTCAGCAGAACATTTCCTGACATTGGTTCCCACATAGACAGTCCCCGATACGCCTTTGCGATGCAGCCACGAGGCATAGTCAAACGACAAGGGATTATCGTTATTCTTGGGTGCACTGATGACGCCATAAAGCAGCAGAGCGTCACCTACTGCCGGTGGCGTGATTCGTTCTGCAAGCATTGTCACTTGAACATGCCGACTAGTTCTTTTCAACTTTTTCCCGTTACCAATTGCAAGTAGCTGGACATCAAAGACATTCGTTTTACCTTTCATGCGCAAAGAAGACGTGACTATGCCTTGGAAACATTGTCGTTGGGCAGGCCACTGCACAACCGTTTGATGATAACTGCGCATCAGAAGCGCTGAACCCAGGAAAAAGAAAAACAGCATTGCAAGCACACCGAAAGATACGGAGTCAAAGCGCATGCGATGTCTGCCAACCACAAACATCACCAGATACAAATTGACACATAAAAGTCCTGGAAAATACCAGTATTCATGCGTCACATCCCGGAAGCACCAACTCAAAGCGATGCCGATGATAAAAGGAATGGCGAAACGCAGAGCCTTTGCGTCTGATAGTATCTGCTCAAAAGGATTCACTGATATGTTTATGCTTTCAGCGCATCAATTTCCGCAATAGGATCTGAAGCGTTGAACACTGCACTGCCAGCAACCAAAACATTCGCGCCGGCATCGTACAACTCGTTAGCATTAAAGCGACTGACACCGCCGTCAATCTCAATTAAAGCATCAGACTGGACAGCGTCCAACATTTGACGAAGTCTCTTTATCTTGTCCAATGTCTGCGGAATAAATTTCTGCCCGCCAAAGCCGGGATTAACAGCCATCAATAATATCATATCCACGTCCGTCAAGACCTCTTCTATCATGCATAGCGGCGTTGCAGGGTTAAGCACTACACCTGCCTTCATACCGGCATTCTTGATCTGTTGCACAACGCGATGCAGATGAGGGCACGCCTCTTGGTGAACACTCATCATATATGTACCAAGAGCCTTGACTTCGTGTATAAATTTTTCAGGATGAACAATCATCAGATGCACATCAAGGGGTTTCTTCGCCACCTTTGCCATCGCCTCCATCACAGGAAAGCCGAAGGATATATTTGGAACGAATACACCATCCATCACATCCAGATGTATCCAATCACAATGACTGGCATTGAGCATACTAATATCGCGTTCCAGATTACCAAAGTCTGCCGCCAGCATAGACGGAGAAACCATTTTTGTTTTCATAACTGTTTTTGTTTCGTGTAACAAAGATACGCAATTCTTCCTATTTGGGCAAGCAAAAAATGAAATAGAATCGCAAACATTTTTCGTTTCCCTTGCGGCCATCTTCTTGATAATCGTTAATTTTGCAGTATAATACACTAATTATGGCAAACAACACACCCAAGAAAAACAAAGCACACCAGCTGCTGAAGCATAGAAAGAGAAGTTTTGGCAGTTGGTTCGTCCGCAATGGGGTTTTACTGCTCGCCGGTTATCTTTTTCTAACGAAAGCCCCATTTATCAACCCCGTATACGTGTGGCTAAGAGATAACTACCTGAAGAGCAACATGGAGATAATCAAGCAATACCCTGATGCCACCTATGACCAAAAGATGGCTCTCAAGTTGGGCGGTGACTACAATTACATTTTATTTCTTCGCGACAACACACCTGAAGACGCTGTCATATACTATCCATCTGGCGGCGACTTCCGTGCCACACATCCTGCGATAGAACAAAACCCATTTAACGGTAAACTTATAGACAAACTTACTGTGGTCAGGGCGCTTTATCCCCGTAAGGTCGTCACTGAAGAGGAATATGGCAAGACATCATGGTCAAAGAAGATTACCCATGTCGCCATCGTCAATGGCAAGAATCGCGACAAACTGCCCTATCCGGTAGGCAAGAATTACGTCAACGGCGTTTTGCCTGTCAAGCAACCTGTTCAACAAACAAATACCCCTAAGCCATGATAGCAATAGCATTAATTCTACTTTTTCTCGCGGGCTTCTTCATTGTGAGCCTCATCTCTGAAAAATTTTCATTGACAGAGCGCATCGGCTTTGGGTTCCCCGTCGGCCTTGGTATTGTCACTTTCATCATGATGATTGCAGACTGGTTCGGCGGAAGAATCACAACAACCAACAGTATGATTCTGACATGCATTGTCTGTGCAGTTGCCTTCACGATAGTCATTGCTGCACAAAAGAAAAAGTTTGTTGAGTCATTGGTACCGACGTTTGATTTTTCATGGTTCAACTTGTTATGGGTATTACTGCTCATCTTTTTGATTTGGGTAGAGTATCATAATTTCGCCAAGTGCATGTACTTCCCGACCTATGACCGCGACAGCATGGCTGGTTTTGACACCATAGGCTACCTCGCCGCCCAAGAGCATACGTACAAAGGGCTGAGTATCTTTACCGGTGACTACATGCCACGCATGCACAACCCAGGCAGTTGTATCTCCTACCTGCCTATGCTCCAGTTCTCCTACGCATACATCTACTCTCTTGGCGCAGAGACGTCCAAAGCTATTCCGGCTTTCTTCTACCTGTCATTCATTATAGCTTTCTACGGCATGGCCAAGCGTACCATGAGCCATACAGCAGCCATGTTTGCCACACTGGCAATGGTCTTCACACCTGAAATGATTTCATTCTCATCGCTGTCTGCCACCAACGTCATGCAAGCTGCCATGGCATCAACAGGCTTAATATATGTGTGCATGTGGTGCAACGAGAAGAAAAAAGAGTTGCTCGTTATGGGTGCATTGCTGCTCGCCATCAACCATTGGCTGAGAGCCGAGGGCATTGTTTTCGGGTGCACCGCGGGTATTCTTGTCCTCCTGCAGTGCGTCAGGAAGAAAGCCGCATGGTCAAATCTCATTATTCCAATTTTAACATTGATTCCCACCATCACCTTCATGCTCTACAGCGCCAGCTGTAACCTCACTTCCGAGAGTGCCATTATCACACGGCTCTATTGGGACGCCGAAAAGGCTGGTATAATCTATGATGGTGCATGGAAGCTGTTATCGCAGCTTACATTCTACGGCTGGGCATTTCTCATCATGCTGATTGCCGTCATCGCCAACGGCTACTATAGTGTCAAAGAAAAAGACAACCTCAATGTCTTATTGGCATTCTGTCTGAGTCTTATCCTCTATTATTTCGTTCTTTATCACGTGGACTACAAATGGGATTCCATCAACAATGTCCTTGCATATTCCGCAAAACGTTTCATGTTCTGCTATGTCCCCATTGCATGGTACTATACCTGCAACAGCAAAATCGTGCAATCAGGATTTAATTGGATTGAAAAAACGTGCGGACTTAAATAATTAGCTCTATGAACAAAAAAGTCATTCTTTTATTATTATTTGTAATTACTGCACTTCAATATTCTGAAGCCAGAGTTTACCTTGGTGCGCCTTTTGGCGACGGAATGGTCTTGCAACGCGAAACCAAAGCCAATCTATGGGGCAAAGCTGAGCCGGGAAGCACAGTAACGCTTGTCGCTTCATGGAATTATAAAGAATATTACACTAAAGCCGACAACAACGGTAAATGGAGTATAGCCATTCCTACGCCAAAGGCCAGCTTCTCACCCTATTCCATCACGCTGAACGACGGTACCACGCCCTTGGTCGTACGTAATGTGCTCATCGGAGAAGTGTGGTTCGCTTCCGGACAAAGCAACATGGAGATGCCTCTCTCGGGATGGGACAAATGCCCTATCACCAACTCCGCCGCAGTACTGGCCGCAACAGCTAAATA
>AUXO014342629.1_pt1 | contig 46872 bp, 42 predicted proteins | sample 768731 | NCBI WGS metagenome assembly AUXO01 (sample SAMN02715735, study PRJNA202380) | gut metagenome | biome: sheep rumen | host: Ovis aries | place: New Zealand: Palmerston North | reverse complement strand
TCTGTTTTACTTGTTTGGATTATCATATCATTTGGAGGTGTTTATAATGGGCAACTCTAAAAAATATATAATCACAGCAATAACATTAGGATGCATTGGTGCGGTAAGTGCGGCTTTAATTAGCTTAACTAATCTTGTTACTCGCGATGCTATTGAAAAAAATCAAATTGCTAAAATTAATAAAGGTTTAGCAATGATTTATGGTGAAAATTTCACTTTTAGTGAAGCAAATTCAATTGATTCAGAAACACAATATTTAGATGCATATTATGTTGCTAATATGAATGAAGAAAAAATGGGATATGTTTTCCAAACAACTGGTTCTAATATGTATGGCAAGATTTCAATGCTTGTTGGTATAGATTTAGAATTTAATGTTGGAAATGTTTATCTTGTTGTTAATGAGCAAACTTATGCTCAAACTTTAATTGATAACTACGTTAATCCATATAATAAAGATGAAGTTAAACTTGACGATGTAAGTTGTGGTGCAACTTATGGAGCAAAACTTATCAGATCTATGGCCGAAGAAGCTCAAAGTTGGGCTAAAGAAAATTTGAAATAAGGAGTAAGGTATGTCTAGAGAAAAAGGATACACTAAGAAAAACTTCTTAAAGGGATTATTTATTGAAAACCCTCTCTTTATTTCGGTTTTAGGTACATGTCCAGCCCTTGCAACAACAAAATCTCTTGAAGCTGCAATTGGTATGGGTATTTTATTCACGATTGTTCTTATTTGTTCAAACACATTAATTTCTCTTTTAAGAAAATTAATTCCTGAAGAGATCAGAACGCCATCTTATATCGTGGTTATCGCAACTTTTGTTACTATAGTCAAGATGTTTACCAATGCATTTTTGCCTGAATTGTATTCAACTTTAGGTGTTTTCATCTCACTTATTGTTGTTAATTGTATTGTTTTAGGTAGAGCAGAAGCTTTCGCAAGCAAAAATAATGTTTTCGATTCATTTATTGATGGCTGTGGCATGGGTGTTGGATATACAATGGCACTTTGTATCATGGCTTTATTTAGAGAATTTTTAGGTACTGGTGGATTTGCTTTTGGAAATATCTTTACATTTATTCCTTATTTTAAACTTCAAATTATTCCTAAAGGTTATGAAATTTCACTTTTCACTACACCTGTTGGAGCATTTATCGTATTTGGTTTAATTCTTGCTGTTATGGCTTTCTATAAAAATAGAAAAGCAGAATATCAAGCATTCTTAGCAAGAAAAGAAAGACAAAAGAAAGCTGAAGAAGCTAAAGCAAAAGCAGCACTTGCTGCTCAAAAACAAGTAGAGGAGGCAAAATAGTGAATATTTTGATTACATTTATTTTGGGTATTATTTCCTCAATGTTAATTGATAATGTTGTTTTATCACGATTTTATGGTATTTGTCCATTTTTAGGAGTTTCTAAGAAAGTAAAATCTGCTTTCGGAATGGGAATTGCTGTTGTATTTGTTATTGTTTTAGCAACTCTTATTTGTTGGCCACTTTATAATTTTGTTTTAGTTCCTGCAAAGATTCAATTCATGGACACTGTTGCATACATTTTAGTTATTGCTTCACTTGTTCAATTAGTTGGCTTATTTATTAAAAAGTATTCACCATCTTTATATAAAACCCTTGGTATTTATTTACCTTTAATTACTACAAATTGTGCTGTCTTAGGCGTTGCTCAAGGTAATACTGATCAAGCTCTTGATTTCTTAAGTTCACTTGCTAATGGCATTGGCACATCAGTTGGATTCCTCGTCATTATCGTTATTTTTAGTTGTATAAGAGTAAGACTTGAATCTGCAAATACACCTAAAGCATTTAAAGGATTACCAATTGCTTTAATTACAGCTGCCATTATGGCAATGGCTTTCATGGGCCTTCAAGGTTTATTCTCAGGAATTAATGTATGAGTGAGACTGGTTATTTAATTTTAGCAATTTCAATTTTGGTAGCCTTGCTAGCAATTTTTATTGTTTCTTTCGTTCTTTATAGAAAAACACCAGTTCCAAAAGGTTGCGAGAACATTAAAATTAGTGAAGAAAATTGTGCTGGATGCACACACAGCGAATGCTCTTTTTATAAGAAGAGAGAAGAAAGCGAGAATTAATATGGATATTTTGTACTCAATTCTTGTTCTGTTAGGATTAGGTCTTGTTTTAGGATTTGGATTAGCTGTTGCAGCTAAGATTTTATATGTCAAAGAAGATGAAAGAATAGATGAAGTCGCAAAAAGACTTCCAAATTATAATTGCGGTAGCTGTGGTTATGCAGGGTGCAAAGCTATGGCTGAAGCGATTGTTACTGGCAAAGAACAAAGCTTGAAAAAATGTAAACCAGGTAAGCAAGAAACAAATTTTGACCCAATAATTGCTTACCTAAATGAACATCCAAATGAAGATGGAACAAAAGTAAATGTTCACTTATAAATTTAGAAAAATCGGAAAAACCCTGCAAATCTCAGGTGTTTTTTCTTTATTATTAGTTTCTTGCAATTCAAATTTACCTTTAGAAAGCAAGAATTATTTTTTTAATACTTATGTAAATAGTAAAATTTATAGCGAAGATAAAAGCATTGAAGATCATATTTATAAGATACTTTCTAAATATAATGGGTTGACTGATAATTATAAAAGGTCAGCAAACGAAACTAGTGTTTTTGAAATAAATGAAACTAATGAAAAGGTAGAAATAACAAAAGATGCTTTTGAAATGTATTCTCGAGTTAAAGAATTAGAAGCCATTTCTTTAAAATATTTCAATCCTTTAATTGGAAACTTATCTGATTTATGGAAAGAATCTTTAAAAGCTAAAAAAATATTAAATGAAGAAACTATAACAAGTGAATTAGCAAAAATTAATTCTTCAACATTCAATATAAGCGTAGAGAATTCTAAATATTTTATTAAAAGAGAGGGTGAAGCAAAACTTGATCTTGGAGCTTTTGCAAAGGGCTATTCCTTGGATATTTTAAAGAAATATTTTGATGAAATTAATCTTTCTGGTTATTTAATCGATGCAGGTAGTTCATCGATATTGTTAGGTGAAAAACCTGATAACAATGGTTATTTTAATGTTGGGCTCAAAGATTTAGGAAATTCTTATTTAGAATTAAAAAATTGTTTTATTGGTGCATCTGGTATTTCAGAGCAAGGAGTAAAAATCGATAACAAAACCTACTCTCATATTGTTAATCCGTTTAATGGAAGTACATTAAATAATTTTGATTATGTTTTTGTAAAAGGGGATAATGGCGCTCTTTGTGACGTGCTTTCTACCTCATTTATGATGATGGATTTAGAAACAATCAAAAATTTTGAAAATGAATATAATGTTGAAGTAATTTTATATAAAGATAGTAAAATTATTTACAGTAATTCAAATTTGGAGATTAAATATCATTAATGAAAAATAAAAAACTACGAAATGACTTAATACTAATAATTAGTTTGTTAGCTGTTTTTGCAGTCATTTTAGTAGTGCTATATATTTCTCGAACAAGTGCGAATTTAATCGCAAATATTTATGTTCAAAACCATATTGTAAAAAGAGTAAATTTGAATGGCGAAGACCAAGAATTTAAAATCGAAGGAACAAATGGTGATTTAACTGTTTCTGTACTTGATAAAAAAATTGCAATCATCGAATCAAGTTGTCCTCACAAAGATTGCATTCAAATGGGGTATATCGGAGAAACTAACAGGCCTATAATTTGCGCATATAATCAAGTTTATATTCAAATTGAAGGTGCTCTTGTTAATGATGTAGAGATTTAATATGATTTCGACTCCAAAAATAACCTTATTATCGATGTTAACTGCATTAGCAGTAATACTTTCTGTTGTTGAATCATTATATATAAATGTCGGAATACCTGGAGTTAGATTAGGGCTAGCGAATATATTAATTTTATTAACATTATATGAATTAGGCCCAAAAGAAGCACTTGAAGTTAATATTTTTAGAATTTTAATTTCTAATATTTTCACTGGTTCAATATTTGGAATGGGATTTTTAATGTCTCTAATGGGAGCAATTTTCTCATTTATTGCAATGATGATTTTCTATTTATTTTTAAAGAAATTTTCTATTATTGGAGTAAGTGTAATTGGTTCTCTATTCCATTTATTTGGTCAAATTCTTGTTGCAATGCTTTATGTAGAAAGTGTTTTTGGTGTTCTAAACTATTTTGCAATTATAGGTATTTCAGGTGTAGTTACAGGAATAATTGTTGGAATTGTTGTTCAATTAATTCAAAAAACTAAGGTAATCGAAAAATACAAAAAGAGATATAAATTATAAAAATAGTTGAGTTTTGCGGGCTTTTTGATTAATTTTGATTACAAATATTAATATTTAAAGATTGAAAAAATATATACATATATTAGAATATATTTAAAGGAGGGTTTTATTATGAAGATCTGCCCTAATTGTAATAAAGAATTTGATGATTCAAAAAAATTCTGCAATAGTTGTGGAACAGCTTTAGTTGAAAAAACTGACCAAGTTCAAAACTTTGAAAAAACAGCTAATGGAAAAACAAATAATAGTAGTGTTCGATTTTCAGAAAAAACTTATGCGTTAATTATTGGAATTGGTTCAATAATTTTAAGTGTTATTTTTATATCTTCAATTTTCGGATACTGGCTTAGTGATAATTTAGTTTCAGGATTTGCTGCTAACGGTGCTTTAAGTAGTGAAGGACTCGATTATGGAAATATCATTAATATGATAAATATTTTATTTAACCCAGCTAGCGGATTATTATTAAAACTCGCTTCTAGTATAAATTTGATATTCATTGTAGTCTTACTTATTCTTTCTGTTTTTTCTATTTTTTATGGGATTTCTTCCATCACAAAAGGAGAATTGCAAAAGAAGCAAAAAATAGTTTTGTTTATTGAAATTTCATTGATATTCCTTCTTTCATCAACTCTAAGCACAGGTGGAGTAATGCAAGCATTTTTATCATTTATTTCTTTTACAATTGTTGTTGTTAGCATTATCAAAAGAATATTCGATATTAATGGTACAAAGCAAAAAGTAGTATTTATAATTTCACAATTTGCATTGTTTCTTGGATTTTTAGTAGGTACAAGAGCATTGATTTATATAAATACAAATTTTAATGGTGGTTATTATTCAATAATCGGCAAAGATGGTTTTTATGGTTATATTTATGATTTTATCATCATATATAACAATCTTTGTTCACCAGAAACAATTCCAGCCGTTTATTATGTAAGTTTCGCTCTCTATCTATTTGTTTCATTATCATATTTTGCTTTGTTTACTTTAATATTCTTAAAGAAATATCATTTATCAAGAATTATAGGTTTTGTAATTTGTATATCTTTAATAGTTTTTATGATTGCAAGTTCATTATTTAATCAAAACGCTTTATCAAATGCTTACCAAATTGCAGCGCTTATATTTACGCTTGTTGGAACAACACTTTTAACAACCTACACGTTAATGAAAGAAAGCAAATAAGAAAAATCACTTGCGGCGGCAAGTGATTTTCTTATTTATCGTTAATTAATTCATCAATATTATCGAGAGTATAAAGCTTTACACCTTTTTCTTTTAATAATTGAGCAGTGTAACCCATTCCATCAATTAAAGTGCCATTGAATTTACCATTATAGATTTTATTTACACCACAGCTTGGAGATCTATCCATTAAAAGAGCTTTTTTAATGTGAAAATAATTGACTATATTCATGACTTTATGTGCACCTTCATTAAATTGGTGTGTCACGTCTTTTCCTTCTTTATTAATAATAGAGCCATTAACTATTTCACTAGGAACTCTAGGAGTAGATAATCCACCAAAAACTTCAGGACAAATTGGGACAATATCATAAATGTCTTTTAGAGCTTCGACTCTTTCATCATAATTATTTTTGCCATTATATTTGACATTGTCACCTAATAAACATGCACTAACGAGAATTGTTTCCATAAAATAAAATCTACCTATAAACTTTATAAATTATAAAGATTTCTTTATAATAATTCCATATGAAATACAAAGAATTTTATTACGTAATAGATGGCAAACAATATCATGTTAATGTGAAATATAATGGGTTGAGACAAAAAACAACTTATTATAGATTTCATGATGGAGAATTCCACATTTCGACAAATTCTTTTGCAACTTTTGATTCATTAAAGTCCGGATTAGACCAATTTGCTAGAAGTTTAATCTCTAGAAGTGATGAAAATAAATATTTTCATGATGGATTTATGTTTTTATTTGGTGATGTACAAGATGTTTCTGTTGGCTTTTTCACCTTTAACAAGAAAAAATATAAATTTGTAGATGAAACTCATTTTTATAATTCAATTAAAAAGTTAGCTAAACCATATTTTGAAGAAAGAGTTAAATATTATTCAAAAATAATGGGAGTAAATGAAAAATATAGAATCGAACTTCATAAAGCAAGAACAAGATATGGTTCAAATAGCATATCAACGATGACCTTATCCTTTAATATAATATTAGTGCATTATAGTTATGAAATTATTGATTCAGTTATTGTACATGAATTAGCACACCATTTTGTGCGAGATCACTCAAAACATTTCTATGATATTGTTTATAGATATTGTCCAAAATATGATTATTTACATTCAAAATTAAAGAAAGGGATTATGTCATGATTCAGGAAATTAAAAGTAGAGATAATTCTTTAATAAAATATGTTAATAAATTAAAAGATAATTCTTTTTCAAAAGAAGAAAAGAAATTTATTATTGAAGGAATTCATTTAGTTGAAATGGCAAAAAATAATTTGTTATATGTTTTAACTGAAAAGAAACTTGATGAAAAAATGTATCCAAATCAATATCTTGTAACAAAAGAAATTTTAGAAAAATTATCAAATAATAAATCATCTTCTAGTGTAATTGGAATATGCAAATTCATTGATGAAAAAGACGATTATGATGGAGATATTTTATATTTAGAAGATGTTCAAGATCCAGGAAATGTTGGAACACTTTTTAGAACCGCATTAGCTTTTAATATAAAAAATATTTATGTTTCAGAAAAGACAGCTTATAAATACAATTTGAAAGTTATTCAAGCTTCGCAAGGTTCAATTTTTGATTTAAATATCAAAATTTTAAATATAGAAGATTTAATAAAATTAAAAGAAAAACAATATAAAATTATTACAACTTCATTATCAAAAAATAGTGTTTATTTAAATGATTTTAAATTTGATAAAAATCAAAAATATATTGTAATACTTGGGAACGAAGGGCAAGGAGTTTCTCAAATTGCCTTAAAAGAGGCTGATATAGTTTTAAAAATTAGAATGGAAAATATAGATTCTCTTAATGTTGCAATTGCTGGAGGAATTATTTTAAATTCTATTTATAACAAATGATTTATTATTTTCTTTTATAAAGAAAATGATATAATTTTGCTAAGCGTTGAAAAGAAGTAGTAATTAGTCACCTTTATTTCTAGGGAGAGATGATAAGTGAAAACATCTTAATAAAGCCTAATGAATTCGTCTTGGAGCAGGTTTGATGAACCCGTTAAGACTTACGATAAAGTTAAAATTAAGTGCTGAATTGAATTAGGATGGTACCGCGGATTATTTCGTTCCTAGAGACTATCCTTTTTATTTTATATGGAGGGCTAAAAAATGGAAAATTATGAAAACATTTTTGCTGAATTAGCTGAAAAAATTAAAAGTTTGATTTCAAATTCAAAAACAATTGAAAACATTGTCGAAATCAAAAACAAATACCTTTCTAAAAAAGGTGAATTTTCCTTACTTATGGGAAAAATTAGAGAAGCTGAAGATAAAAAAGCTTTTGGCGAAGCTTTTAATAATGCAAAAAATAAGATTGATGAAGTCTTAAATGCAAAAATGAAAGAATTTGAAGCTAAAAAATTAGAAGCTCAACTCAAAAAAGAAGAAATTGATATTACTTTACCTGGTAATAACATTAAAAGAGGTATTGAAAACCCATTTTATAAAGTTAGAAAAGAAATTGAAGATATCTTTATTTCAATGGGTTATACAGTTGCTACAGGTCCAGAAGTTGACTATGACAAATATGTTTTTGAACTTTTAAATATTCCTAAAGATCATCCAGCTCGTGACATGCAAGATACACTTTATATTGAAGACGATTTACTTTTAAGAAGTCATACTTCAAGTATTCAAGCTCACGTTATGGAAGAAGCAAATGGAAAACCAATCAAAATTATTTGTCCAGGAAAAACTTATAGAAGAGATGATGATGATATGACACATTCTCATCAATTTGCTCAAGTTGAAGGATTAGTTATTGATAAAAATATTAATTTAGGTAATTTAAAAGCAACTTTAGAATTGTTTGCTCAAAAAATGTTCTCTAAAGACTCAAAAGTTCGCTTCAGATCGAGCTTTTTCCCATTTACAGAACCTTCAGTTGAAGTTGACATTTCATGTTTCAATTGCCATGGCAAGGGATGTAATGTTTGTAAAGGAACTGGATGGATAGAAATTCTTGGAGCAGGTATGGTACATCCAAATGTTTTAAGAATGAGTGGATATGATCCAGATGTATATAGTGGATTTGCTTTTGGAATTGGTATTGAAAGAGTTGCAATGCTTAGATATGGCGTTGATGACATTAGAAGATTTTATCAATCAGATATTAGATTTATTGAAGAATTCAATAAGAAAGTTGAGGACTAATTATGTTAGTTAGTTTAAAAGAAATTGCTAAATATGTTGATATATCAGGATTAACTCCTGAAGAAATCGCAAATAGATTAACTTTTTCAGGAATTGAAGTTGAAGAAATTAAATATAGTGCTCAAGCTACAAATTTAGTTATTGGTCAAGTTATTGAATGTGAAGATCATCCAGATAGTGACCATCTTCATGTTACAAAGGTCAATATTGGTGATGATATTCTTGACATTGTTTGTGGTGCTCCAAATTGTAGAAAAGGTTTAAAGGTAATAGTTGCACAAGTTGGAGCAATGCTTCCAGGAGGAGAAATAAAAAAAGGTGTCATTAGAGGAAAAGAATCTAATGGTATGCTTTGTTCTTTAAGAGAACTTGGAGTTGATAACAAATATTTAACTGATGCTCAAATTAACGGTATCGAAGAACTTCCTGAAGATGCTCCTGTTGGCGAAAAGAATGTTTTAGGCTATTTAGGTTTAGATGATGTCATTTTAGATTTAAGTTTACTTGCAAATAGAAGTGATTGTTACTCACTTTATAATGTTGCTCGTGAAATTGGTGCATTATTTAATAGAGAAATTAAAATTCCAGAAGAAAAAGAACAAGGCACATATAAAGATGAAATTGTTGTTTCTTCAGAATCTAAAAACTGTGAACAAATCTCAATTAAAGTTGTTAAGGGTGTAAAAATTAAAGAATCACCAAAATGGTTAAAAGATGTTTTACAAAGTGAAGGCATCAGATCAATTGACAATATCGTAGATATTGGTAACTACGTTATGCTTTTAACTGGTCAACCAATTCATATGTATGATCTTGATAAATTAACTAAAAAAGAGTTGATTGTTAAGGACAATTTTGATGAAGAAGTTGTCGCTTTAGATGATAAAACGTACAAAATTATCCCTGGTGATTTAGTTGTAAGCTACGATAATAAAGTTGGTTGTATCGCTGGAACAATGGGTACAAAACAAGTTGAAGTTGATGCAAATACTAAAAATATTGCTATTGAAGCAGCAAATTTCAATCATGCAGCAATTAGACATACATCTTCAAGACTTGGTTTAATTAGCGATTCTAGTCAAAGATTTGTCAAAGAAATTAATCCAAATCAATATGAATATGTTTTAAATTTAACAGCTAGACTTGTCAAAGAACTTGCAGAAGGAAAAGAAGTTTCATTTACTAACACTTATGATGTTTTAGATCATTCAAAGAAAGTAGTAAATTGTTCTTATTCTTATATTAATAAAAGATTAGGAACAGATTTTTCAAAAGAAATAATTAAAAACACTTTAACTGCACTCAATTTTGAGATTAAAGATGTTGATGAAGATGATTTTGAAGCGATTGTTCCTGATTGGAGAATCGATATTTCAGATGGTAAAGCAGATCTTTCTGAAGAAATCGTTAGATTTAATGGTTTTGATACAGTTAAATCTGAACTACCTGTAATGGAAACAACAGTTGGTGGATTAAAATTCAATGCATTAAGAGAAAGAGCTGTTGAGGAATATTTACTTGAAAACGGATTTGATGAAACACTTTCTTATACATTACTTAATGAAAAAGATAATGGACTATTTAATTATCTATTAAAAGACGATGGTTATGTTATTTCTAACCCATTAACTGAAGATAGAAAATATGTTAGAAGGAACCTTTTAACATCTCTTTTAAGAACATGTGAATATAACTTGAATAGAAAAAATAACAACTTCAAGATTTTTGAAATTTCACAAATGCAATCGAAAAATCAACTTGAAGATCACATGGCTTTAGCATTTGTTGGAAATAATTACGTTCAATCAAAATTAAAACCAACACCTTATAATTTCTTCGATGCTAAAGGAGTTTTAGAATCATTACTTAGAATGTTTAATATTCAAGAAGGAAGAATTAGACTTGAAAGATTAAGCGAAGGAGAAGAATTCCATCCAACAAGAAGTGCTAAAGTATTTTTAGATGGAAAATTATTAGCTGTTTTAGGCGAACTTCATCCATTAATTAAAAATGAATTCTCAATTGGCAAGAATCCTGTTGTCGTTATGGAAATTAATCTTTCTTTACTCTTTGGAACTAAGAGTTCTGCAAATAAATTCCAAGAAATTTCTAAATTCCCAAGTGTTTCTAGAGATTATGCGTTCGTTGTAAGCGGTGAAATAAAATATGCAGATATTAAAAAAGAAATTAAAAAATCTTCAGCATTAATTAAAGACATTAACGTTTTTGATATTTATAAGGGCGAAAATATTAAAGAAGGTTATTTGAGTTTGGCACTTAACGTTACCATTGAACCAAAAGATCACACTTTAAAAGAAGATGAAATTAATCTTATTGATAAAAAAATAAGAGAAACAATAACTCTTAAGTTAAAAGGAGAAATAAGACAATGAGACTTCAAATCTTTAATGTAAAAGATGAGAGAGTTTTTGATTATAATGAAGATGTAAAAGTTTTTAATGACTTAAATAAAAGCAAAGTTATTAAAGAATTTAAAAAAGTACATGGAAAAATTATTGTTAAAAAAGTTGACAAAATTTTCTTTGTAACTTTCGACATTAAAAGCAAACTTGAAGTCTTTAGTTCTTTAACTTATGAACCATTTGCATATAATCACAATTTTAAAGAAGAATTACAATTTGCAAATGATGAAAAATATTGTGATGACGAAACGATTTTTGTCGATGACGATGCACTAAATTTGGAAGAGCTTATTTATAGTTTAATTATTACAACTCTTCCAATAAAACTTGTTAAAAAAGGTGAACATGCACCTAAGGGCGAAAACTTTAGAGTACTATCTGAAGATGAATATTACGAAGAAGAATCATCACAAGGTAACGCATTTGACAAATTAAAAGATCTCAATCTTTAAAAGCAAAATTATCTTATTTAAAGGCTAAATTTTCAGCCTTTTTTTGTTGTGAAAAAATTTTTTAAAAAAATTATTTTTTCATATTGATTAAATAGTTTATTTAATATAAAATTTTATTACAAGTGGTAGAAAGTGGGTGAAAGTGGTAGATGTTCTTCGGAAAATACGAATCAAATCTTGACGAAAAAGGTAGAGTAGTTATTCCAAGCAAATATAGAGAAGAAATCGGCGAAAAACTTTATTTAATTAAAGGCTTCGAAGGTTGCGTTTCTTTATACAAAGAAGAAGATTTTATCAATTTCATTGAAAAGCTCAAACGCTTACAGTACGAAAAATCAAAGGTTCGTCAATATCAAAGGTTATTATTAGAGTCGGTAGTCGAATTGACGATTGATAAGCATGGTAGAGTACTTATTCCAACTCGAACATTAAAAGAGTATGAGATATCAAGTAAAGTTACTATTGTTGGTGTGATCAATCATCTCGAACTTTGGGACTCTACAAAATACGATAACTACAAAGAAGACAAACAAGGTAACTTTGAATTAGATGCTGAAAGTTTAATTGAAGGCGATGAAGAGCGATAGTCACATTCCTGTTCTATTAAACGAAGCCATTGATGGATTAAATATTAAGCCAAGTGGAACTTATGTTGATGGAACGTTAGGAAGAGCTGGACACAGTTCAGAAATTCTAAAAAGATTAAATAGCAAAGGCAAATTAATCTGTATAGACCAAGATCAAGAAGCTATTGATTATTCAGAAGTTAAATTAGGACGCATTAGTCAAAATTACCAAATTGTCAAAAATAATTTTAGAAATATTGACGTAGTACTTGATGAAGTAGGCATTAAAAAAGTAGATGGATTCTTATTTGATTTAGGAGTTTCATCACCGCAATTTGATGAAGATTATCGAGGATTCTCATATAACAAAGATGCTAAGCTTGATATGAGAATGGATAATGAAAACAGTTTAACAGCAGAGAAAATCGTAAATACATATTCTTTAAATGACTTAACAAAAATATTTAGAGAATATGGTGAAGAAAAATTCTCTTATCAAATTGCTAAAAATATTGTTAAAGCAAGAAGTACAAAACCAATTGAGACAACTTATGAATTAGTTGAAATCATTAAAGAAAGTAAACCAAAATCAGAATTGTTAAAACATGGTCATCCTGCAAAACAAGTATTCCAAGCGCTGAGAATCGAAGTAAATGACGAACTTAACGCTTTAGAAGAAGCGTTAGAAAAAACCACTAAATTTCTAAACGTTAACGGAAGAATTGTAGTAATTACATTCCACAGTTTAGAAGATAGAATCGTTAAAAAGTTCTTTAAAAAAATGAGTGTAATTGAAGGAAATAGAATTAATGATTACTTGAATCCTTCAGATATCAAAACTCCTGATTTTAAAGAAATAAATAAAAAGGTTATTATCGCAAGCGAAGAAGAAATCGCCAATAACCGAAGAAGTAAGAGTGCTAAACTCAGGATATTAGAAAAAGTTAAATAACAAAAAGGGGAGACGTTATGCAAGACAAATTAGTTAAATATCATCACAAGGCTGTATTCTATTATTTTAAAAAAATTGGAATTAGTTTTTCTATTTTTCTTGGTGCTTTCGTAGCAGTCGCTATCCCTGTTTCTATTGCTGCAGCAGTAAATGCAACAGCTATTAGCAATGAAGAAGAAACAAAAACAGAAACTGAAAAAGACACTCAAAATCTTTTAAAATTTGAAAAATAAGTAGATTTTTAAATTCTCCTTCTTTTAAGAATAGTACGAAGCCCCTAATCGTACTATTTTTTTACTAAAAAACTACTAAAAAACTACTAGAAATCTAATTTTTTTGTAATTGTAGTTTTGTAAAAACTAGATTATAATTTTTATATATGAAACAAGTTGCAGCTTTAGAAATTTCAAACAGAGTCTATAAATTAGTTATTGGTTATGTTTTGGACAATAAAATTAACATCATTTATAAGACAAAAAAACCTTTGAGTGTGCCATTTAAAGATGGTGACATTTTTGATATTGGAAGCTTAAGCGATGATTTAAGTAAAATCAATGCTTTTGAAATTGATGGCGATAATCATAAACTCAAAGTCAAGATTAACGAAGTCGCTTTGATTTTACCTTCATATGGTCTTGAAGTTTATAAATGCCAAAAAACAACAAATACAGTTTCTAACGTTTCAAAGATTGATAAAATCGATATTTCTAATGCATTAGCTCTTGTTAAAAAAGAGAAACTACCTAACCCAAATAATGTTTTAGTTGATATAGTGCCTAATAAATTTATTATCGATGGAAATAGGGAATATGTTGTCCCACCATTAAATGAGATTTCTCAAACAATTACAATTGATACTAATGTATACACATTGCCTTCAAAAATGATTAATGACATGAAAAAAGCATGTGAGAAAGCTAATATACGAGTAAAAAGAGAAGTCATATCACCAATTGGAGTGGCTCAACTTTTAGCAGGTTTAAAATTTAAATACCAAACATATGTTTTAGTTGATATTTCTAGCAAGACTACAACTTTATCTTTTGTAGGGAAAAATACAGTTTATTCAAGTAATTTCTTCTCTTTAGGAATTGCTGATTTAACTGATAGATATATTCAAGATTTCAATATCACAAGGGAAAAAGCTGATGAACTTCGTAATTTATATGGATTTGATCAAAGAAAATTAGAATATAATCCTCCAATTATTGAATCAATGACTGCTGAAGGAAATGTTAAAAAATACACTAAGGAAGACTTAAATAATTCGACTACAGCCTTCTTAAAGACTTGGATTAGTTGGTTCTCTGGATCGTTTAAGAGTTTATTAGAACAATACCCTTCATTAATTTCAAATATACCTTTAGTTTTATTAGGTGAAGGTACAAAATTAAATGGTTTAAAAGATTACATGTTAAAAACATTTAACTCTAATCCACTAGAAATTATCTCCTTACCAATTGTTGGTTGTAGAGATAACGAATATGCAAATTGTTTGAGCGCAATTTATGTATCTTATTCGTATAGAGGTGCGCTTGAAGATGATAATAAATTACACGTTTCCGAGTTAAATAGAATTACAGATTCTAATAACTCAAAAGAAAAAGTGAAAGAAAGAGATAAATATTCTGAACTTCATGATGAATTATAGGAGAAAAAGATATGTCATATGCAGATTTAGATTCATTTGAACCAGTCGCAAGAATTGTTGTTATTGGTGTCGGTGGCGCTGGTAGTAATGCAGTTAATCGTATGATTGATGAAAACATTAGAAATGTTGAATTTTATGTTGCAAACACAGATAAACAAGCATTATCTCTTTCAAAAGCTCCAAATAGAGTTATTTTAGGCGAATCAATTACAAATGGCTTAGGTGCAGGTGGTGAACCAAGCGTTGGTAAAGCAGCTGCTGAAGCTAGTGAAAAAGAAATTAAGCAAATTGTTCAAGGCGCAAATATGGTCTTTATTGCTGCTGGTATGGGCGGAGGAACTGGAACAGGTGCTTCACCAATTATTGCAAAATTTGCTAAAGAATTAGGTGCTTTAACAGTTGCTATTGTTACACGTCCATTCTCTTTTGAAGGCACAAAACATACAACTTATTCAATTGAAGGTTTAAACGAACTTAAATCAAATGTTGATAGTTTAATCGTTGTTTCAAATGATAAATTGCTCATGAATTCAGGAAATTTACCAATCGGAGAAGCTTTCTCTGAAGCAGATAAAATTCTTGCTCAATCAGTTAAAACAATTACAGATTTGATTTTAATGCCAGCAGTTATTAACCTTGATTTTGCTGATGTTAATAACACTCTTAAAGATAGTGGAATTGCACTTATTGGTTTTGGTATGGGTCAAGGCGAAAATAGAAGCGAAGATGCAGCAATGACTGCCTTAAATTGTCCATTAATCGAACAATCAGTTCAAGGCGCAAGAAAAGCAATTTGCCATGTAACTTGTGGTCCTCAAGTTTCTTTATATGAATGTCAAGAAACAGTTAATAGAATTATCGAAGCAAGTGGTGGACAACTTGATCTTAAATTCGGAATTTCAATTAACGATCAATTAAGCGATCAAATTATGTTGAGTATTATCGCAAGTTCTTTTAGTAATGATGTAACTTTTGGTGTTTCAAAAACATCAAGTTCTCAACAACCAGTAGGTGGTCAATTCTCATTATTTGACAACGATTCATTTACAAAAGGAAATCAAAATAAGCCACAAGATGCTCAAGAAGCAGAACAAAATGATTATCAAGCTTCAAAACAAGATAATTATTTAGATGGAGATAGCATTATTCCTGATTTCTTAGAAGGCAAGTTTTAATTAAAATTAACTCTTGAAATATAAAAGTTAATAATTTATTATTAACGGCAGAAAGACAAGTCTTATTGAAAGTAGTCTTCTTAGCGAGTTGCAGATGGTGAAAGGCAACAAGACGAAACTCTAAGGTATCACTTTCGGTAAAAAGATAAATGAGTGATTAGATTTTTTCTAATAACTAAGGTGGTACCACGTGAAAGCGTCCTTAGAATTTTCTAAGGATTTTTTATTTATTGAGGTGTAAGTATGGAATTAAAAGAAACATTATTAATGCCAAAAACTAATTTTGAAATGAGAGGCAATCTTGCTCAAAAAGAACCAATTTTAGTTCAAAAATGGAGTGAAGATAGAGTTTATCAAAAGATGAACGAATGTAAAGATTTAGAATTTGTTCTTCATGATGGTCCTCCATATGCAAATGGTGCAATGCATTGTGGGCATATGTTAAATAGAGTTTTAAAAGATTTTGTTATTAGATACAAAAATATGTCTGGATTTAAGACTCCATTTGTTTTTGGCTGGGATACACATGGCTTACCAATTGAAAATATGGTCACAAAAAGTGGCGTTAATAGAAAAACTACACCTATTATTGAATTTAGAGAAAAATGTAAAGAATATGCATTAACTCAAGTTGAAAGACAAAAACAAGATATTAAAAGACTTGGCTGTTTAGGCGATTATGATAACCCTTATATCACTTTAAAACCAGAATTTGAAGCTAGAGAAATTGAAGCTTTTTCAACTATGGCTTTAAAAGGATTGATTTATAAAGGATTAAAACCAGTTTATTGGTCACCAAGTAGTGAAAGTGCTCTTGCAGAAGCAGAGATTGAATATGCGGATGTTAAAGCTTATACAATTTTTGTTAAGATGAACGTTAAAGATGGTAAAGGAATTGTCGATAATGATGCATCTTTTGTCATTTGGACAACAACTCCATGGACACTTCCTGCTAACCTTGCAATTGCAGCTCATCCAGATTTTATTTATGGAGAATTTGATACAAATAAAGGTAAATTAGTCTTTTTAGAAGACTTAAAAGAACAATTAAGTGAAAAATTAGAATTAACAAAATGTGAACTTTTAAAGAGATTTAAAGGTAGTGAACTTGAATATATTGTTTGCAAACACCCATTCTATACAAGAGATTCTTTAGTTATTAATGCAGATTATGTTACAGGAGATAGTGGAACTGGTTTAGTACATATTGCTCCTGGACACGGTGCTGAAGACTATAATGCCTGTTTAAAATATGGATTTGAAGCATATTGTCCTGTTGATGAACACGGAAAAATGATGGAAGAATGTGGCGAAAGACTTGCTGGATTATTCTATGAAGATGCAAATTTAGAAGTTTTAAAAATTCTTGAAGAAGAAGGTGTTTTACTTAAAGAAGAAGATATTGTCCACAGCTATCCTCACGATTGGAGAACTCATAAACCAGTTATTTTTAGAGCAACTCCACAATGGTTCTGCTCAATTGAACCAATTAGAGAGGAATTAATTAAAGCAATTCATGAAGTTAAATGGGCTCCTGCTTGGGGCGAACAACGTATGGTCAACATGATTAAAGATCGTGGAGACTGGTGTATTTCACGTCAAAGGGCTTGGGGCGTACCAATTCCTATTATTTATTGTGAAGATGGTACTCCAATTATTGAAAAAGACGTATTTAATCATATTATTTCTTTAATTAGAGAAAACGGTTCATCTATTTGGTATAAATTAGATGAAAAAGATTTATTACCAAAAGGATATAAAAACGAACATTCACCAAATGGAATTTTCAAAAAAGAAAAAGACATTATGGATGTTTGGTTTGATAGTGGTTCATCTTGGAATGGTGTATTGCGCGAAAGAGGAATTAAATATCCTTCAGATCTTTATCTTGAAGGAAGTGATCAATATAGAGGTTGGTTTAATTCAAGTTTAATTGTTTCTCTTGCTACAACTGGTAAATCTCCTTATAAACAGGTCGTTTCTCATGGCTTTGTAATGGATGAAAAATGGGAAAAGATGTCAAAATCTAAAGGAAATGGTTTAGATCCACTTAAAATCATTAACGTATATGGTGCTGATGTTTTAAGACTTTGGGCTGCTTTAACTGATTATCAACAAGATGTTAGAATTAGTGAAAGCATCGTTAAAACTATTTCTGAACAATATAGAAAAATTAGAAATACATTTAGATTTTTACTTGGAAATTTATCAAATGGAACTTTAGAAGATACATTTAAAGAAGAAGATAAGCAAACTGAATTAGAAGAAATTGATTTATTTATTTTAGCTAGACTTGAAGAAGTTAAAAATAAAGTAATTGATGCGATGAATTCATATAATTTCATTAACGCAATTAGTGAGATTATGAAATTTATTTCTGATGATTTATCAAGTTTCTATCTTGATATTGCTAAAGATATACTTTATTGTGAAGCAAAAACAAGTAAACGTAGATTACAAGTTCAAACTGTTTTAAACGAATTAGTTTCAACTTTAATGCGTTTATTAAACCCAATTATTCCTTTCACAATGGATGAAGTTAATAAAAACTATCCTCTTAGAAGCGAAGAAAACGTAATGTATTATTCTTATCCAGAAAAATCATATAATTTTAATGCTTCAATTTTAGAAAATTATAAATTAATGAAAGCTTTAAGAGATAAAGTTTTGTTACAACTTGAAAAAACTAGAGCTGAACAAATTATTGGTAGCGCTCAAGAAGCAAAAGTCGAATTAAATTTAACTGATGAAGCAACATTAAGTGAATTAAAGAAATTTGATGAAGCTGAACTTGCTAGATTCTTTATTGTTTCTGAAGTTGAGCTTAAAAATAGTGGTGAAGAAGTCAAAGTTTCTAAGCATCAAGGTGTAAAATGTGATAGATGTTGGAATTATTTTGATAAATATAAAATCAAAGAAGTTGAAGGAACTCATTTATGCGAAAGATGTTTGAAAGGCTTAAACAAGTAAATTATAGAAATTATTTAGCTTTCTTTATTTATTTTGGATTAATTACTATAGCTGCTATAGTTCTTGATCAAGTAAGTAAATATGTCGCTGCTAATAATTTGCCTCAAGGTGAAGCAGTTCCTTTTATACCAAATTTTATCGATTGGTATCTTACTTTTAATAAGGGGGCAGCTTGGGGATTAGGCGATAACAATACATTTTCTAGAATCTTACTTGTTTCTATTTCCTGGATTGTTGCCTTGTTTATTCCTGGCTATTTAGTATTTCAAATTTCAAAAAGTACTAAATTTGATGTGCTTTTTGGTGTTTCTCTAGCATTAGTTTGGGGTGGAGATATTGGAAATTTAATTGATAGAACATTCTTCTTTGATAGAGGAGTCATTGATTTCATTTCAATCCAATCATGGTGGAATGGCTTTGGTATTTTTAATCTAGCCGATTCTGCTCTTGTTGTTGGAATATTTATGCTAGTAATTTACTTTATTATTGAAGAAATTAAATATTTAAATGTAAAAAGAAAAGAAAACGAAGCAAAAGAATTAGAAGAAAAGCAAAAAGAAACTGAAAATAAAGATGAAAAATAAAACTTATATTATAGAGAAAAAAGATGAGAGTTTACGCCTTGATAAGGTGTTAACTCTTTTTGATTCTTCTTATTCTAGAGTTTATATTTCTAACTTAATTAAGCAAAATAATGTGACCGTTAACGGTAAATTTGAACCCCCATCATATAAAGTTAAAGAAGGAGATTTAATTGAAATTAATTTTGTAGAGAAAGAATCTAATATGGATTTAGAACCATTAGATTTAAAACTTAACATTATTTATGAAGATGACGATCTTTTAGTTATTGATAAGCCTGCTGGATTGGTTGTTCATCCAGGAAGTGGTCATCAAAACGACACATTAGTGAATGCTTTAATTTATGCAAAAAAGCAATTATCAACAATAAATGGTTTAAACCGTATTGGAATTGTCCATAGAATTGATAAAGATACAAGTGGTTTACTTTTAATTTGTAAGAATGATTTCGTACATAATGCAATTGCAGATCAATTAAAAGATCACTCAATGCATAGAGAATATATTGCTCTTGTTGATGGTGTTATTCCTGATAATGAAGGGAAAATTATAGGTAAAATTGGTCGAGACAAGCAAAATCGACTTAAAATGGCTATAGATAATGTTAATGGTAAAGATGCCATAACTAGATTCACAGTTGAAAAACGTTTTTCTAAATATACATTAGTAAAATTAAAACTAGAAACAGGTAGAACTCATCAAATTAGAGTACATATGTCTTCAATTGGTTATCCTGTAACAGGTGATAAGTTATATGGAGGGTCGACATATTTATATAAAGGCGGCCAATTACTTCATGCATATCAATTGACTTTCTACCATCCAATATTAAAAAAAGAAATGTCATTTACATGTGACATTCCCCAATATTTTAAAGATATAATCGAAAAATTAGATTAAAAGTGGTGTATCGTTAACAACTTCAAGGTAATTCTTGAAGTTTTTCTTTACTATTTTGTTAAATTCTTCGATTCCAAATTTATCAATAAACTCTTTTGCAAAGATATTGACTTGTTCGCTAGCTCCAAGAGGTATTTTTACGTTGTATTTTTCTTCAATATAGCCGATTTGTTGTAAGAAAATATATCTTGCTATACAACTTGCTAAAGCAACAGATGGGAAAGCTGTTTCGCCTTTTTCTCTAAAAACTATATCTCTTTGAATTCTTTGACAACCATCGAGATATTCGTAATATTTTTCTTCGTTTACAAATTGATCAACATAAATGTTTTTAACATAAGGACATCTATCGTGAAGATTGACTAAAACATGATTATGACCTATAGCTTTGATTCTATTCATGTTCATTCCACGATTTATTGCATCATTATATCTATCATTTGTAATTACTTTGCATAAATAATGAACTTTTTTAAGAATAAGCGGAACGATTTTAAGCATTTTTTCATCTGAAATTTTCTTAGAATCAGTAATTCCGTATTCATTGATTACTTTCATAGTGTCATGATCAACATAAGCAGAACAGATTACTATTGGACCAAAGAAATCACCAGTTCCAACTTCGTCACTACCAATTTGTTGATCTACATCGATATATTCAAGAGATTCTTTATCGTTTTTAACCTTTTTAGGGAGTAAAGAAGGGGCGTTTGAATAAATTTTAGCGATTTCCATAGCACCTTCACCTTGAATTGTTACATTATAAAAATTGCGCTTTTTGTTGTCATAAGCGGTTATAATGTTTTTCTCCGTTTTTGCTGCAAATAAAATATAACCTATATTTCTTGCGGTAATATTATCAGCATATTCGGTTTCTAACTTTTTTAATGACTCTTGTGTAACTTTAATTGTAATCATTATTCATATATTATCATATTTTTATTGAAAAATGCTAAAATAATTTCTATGGGTAATATTGAGCAAATTTTAGAAATAGATAAGATAAAATCGGAAATTATCAAATATTCTAGAACGTTAATTGGTAAAAATAAGATTTTAACTCTCAAACCATCATCTGATATTCATTATATTGAACAAAAATATAATGATTTAAAGGAAATGATGGAAGTATTAAGAGAGTTCGGTGAAATTCCTTTAAGATCAGAAATAGACATTTATGATCTTATTTTGAATGCAAAAAAAGGTGTTGTTTTTGACGAAATTACACTAAATATGATTAAAAGCGAAATTCAATCGACTGTTGACGTTATTAAATACAGTATGTTTAATGAGTTTGACTATAAATATTTGAATAATTATTTTCTAAAATTGAAAGCAGATGAACTTGTATATTCAAAGATTAATCAAACAATTACACCCGAAAATACAGTTAAAGATTCTGCATCTAAAGAACTTTCTCAAATAAGAAGCAAAATTTATTTATTAAATAAAGAGATTCATAATTCTTTAGGAAAAATGTTGAGCAAATATAAAGATAAATTATCAGGTGATAATTTTGTCATCAAAAATGGAAGATTTGCAATTCCAATTAACACGAATTATAAAGCTGGAATCGATGGAATTATTCAAGATGTTTCTGATTCTGGTCAAACAACATTTATCGAGCCAAGAGAAGTACTTGAACTTGAAAATGAAATGTATGTTTGGCAATTAAAAGAAAAAGAAGAAGTGACTCGAATTCTAACTGAAATCACTCGTTTAATTGTATCTCATGAAGAACTCTTAGTAAGTAATTCTAATATCATTTCAGAGCTAGATTTTATATATTCTAAAGCAAAATTTGCTGATGATATATATGGAAATATTCCATATTTAAATAAGGAATACTATTTTAAACTTTATAATGCAAAGCACCCATTAATCGACAAGAGCATTTGTGTAGGAAACGATTACACATTAGGAAAAGGAAAAACATTAATGTTAATTTCTGGACCAAATGCTGGTGGTAAAACGATAGCTTTAAAGACAATTGCTATAATTAGCTATATGGTTAAGCTTGGTTTGCCTATTCCGGTAGGGCCAGATAGTGAAATGTGTGTATTTGATAATATTTATTTAGATATTGGCGATTCACAATCAATTGAACATAACTTATCAACCTTCTCAGGGCATATTAGTAATATTTCAGTAATTTTAAAGTCGATTTCTAGTAGAGATTTAGTAGTTCTTGATGAACTGTGCTCTGGCACAGATCCTAAGGAAGGCGAAGCTTTGGCTGTTTCGATCGTTAAATATTTGCTTGATAAGAAAGTATTAAGTTTGATTACAAGTCATTACGAGTTATTAAAAAAATACGGTTTCACAAACGATCAAATTTTAAATGCTTCTTTTCTTTTTAACGAAAAAACGATTGAACCAACATTTAAAATATTGCTTGGTGTTAGTGGAAAGAGTTACGGTTTCTTAATTAGCAAGAAATTTGGATTAGACCAAGATATTATTAATTATGCAAAAATTACATATGAAAATAGTTTTGACAATGAGCAAGACAAGAAGATTGCAAAGCTTGATGAAAAAGAAAGATATTTGTTAACCAAAGATGAAAAACTAAAAAATAGACAAGAAGCACTTGCTAATTTAAGAGAAGATTTAAATAAACGTGAAAAAGAGCTGCAAGAAAGAGAAAATAGATTAAAATCTCAAAAAATCGATAAATTTGACATATTTTTAAATGACAAATATAGAGAAATTGACAACATTTATAATGAATTTTTAAAAACTAAAGATATTAAAAAAGCTGAAGAGAAATTAGATAAAATCAATGTTAAGAAGAAAAAGAATGAAAATATTAATTTAGATGATTATGTAGAAATAAAATCTCTTGGAGCAAGGGGAAAAGTTGTAAAAGTTGATGGTAACAAGATTACAATTTTATCTTCAGACGGCTTTAGTTTTAAAGCAACGAAAGATGTTTGTGAGAAAATTTCTGCGCCAAAAGAAACTAAAAAAAGTTCGATTAATATCGATGAATTTGTTTATGCTTCTAAGCAAGTAAGTACAACTTTAAACCTAATTGGCTATCACCTTGATGAAGGAATTGAAGCATTAGATAAATACCTTGATGATTGCGTTTTAAAAGGGTTTAAAACTGTTAAAATTATACATGGTTATGGTACAGGTCAATTAAGAAAGGCAATTCATAGCTACTTAAAAGCAAAGAAAAATGTTAAAAGTTTTCATCTAGGTGATAATCTAGATGGTGGAACAGGCTCAACTATAGTTGAATTAAAATAAAAATGAATGAATTTATAGAAAAAGGTATTGCGTTATTACCTGATAAACCAGGTTGTTATTTAATGCATAATGAAGATGATGATATCATCTACATTGGTAAGGCTAAAAATTTAAAAAGAAGAGTTAGCCAGTATTTTTTGCGACCACAATCGGGAAAAACGTTTGCTATGGTTTCTCATGTTCATCATTTTGAAACAATTATTACAGCTAGCGAAAAAGAAGCATTAATTCTAGAAATGAACCTTATTCAAAAGAATCATCCTAGATATAACATCATGCTTATGGATGATAAACATTATCCTTATATTGCAATACATAAAAAAGTTTCTGATCCATATGTTTCTTTAGCAAGAAATACTAAAGACAAAAAATGTGATTATTATGGTCCTTATCCAAATAGCAGTGCCGCTTATGAAGTAATCGATATTATTAATAAATTATTTCCTTTAAGAAAGTGCAAAACTTTACCAAATTCACCTTGTCTTTATTACCATTTAGGTCAATGTATTGCTCCGTGTATCAAAAAAGTTACTGAAGAAGAATATCAAAAAATACTAGATAATATTCGTGATTTTTTGCGAGGAGAAAATCAAGATATTACTAACGATCTAAAAGAAAAAATTAAAAAGGCTTCAGATGAATTAGATTTTGAATCAGCTAAAAAATTTAAAGAAACTTTAGATTCAATCGAACATATTAATGAAAAACAAAATGTCGAATTTAAGGACAAAATTAATAGAGATGTTTTCGCTTTTTATACTAGAGATTTTTATATTAGTGTTACTTGTTTTTGCTATAGAAAAGGCTTATTACTATCAAAACGTAATCTAACTTATGAGTTAGTAGGTGATATTAATGAGTTTGTTAGCGAAATAATTTATCAATATTATTTAGCAAATCCAGTTCCTAATGAGGTTATTGTAAGCAATGAAGATATTAAAAATTATCTTTCAGAAGTTTTAGAAACTAATGTTATTTTCCCTACAAAAGGAAAACTTCACGATACTATTTCAACTGTTGAAATTAATGCTAAAGAGAGTTTAGATGCTCATTTTTTAACAAGTAAAATTAGCGATAATAAAATAGAATTATTAGAAAAATTAGGCAATATTTTGCACATAAAAACACCAACAAGAATTGAACTTTTTGATAATTCTCATTTACAAGGCACAAACGCAATTGGTGCGATGGTTGTCTATATAAATGGAGAACCGGTTAAGAAAATGTATCGAAAATTTAATATCGAAAGTTACAATAAAAAAGACGATCTTTCTAGCATGAGAGAGTGTCTTACTAGACGATATGGTAGATTAAAACAAGAAGGAGAAAGTTTCCCTGATTTAATTATTGTTGATGGTGGCAAAACTCAACTTGAAGTCGCTAAAGAAGTTATGAATGATTTAGAAATCGATATTCCTTTAGCTGGTCTTGTTAAAAGCGATAAGCATCGTACAAACGGTTTAATTGATAAAGATTTTAATGAATATTATCTTGATGATGAAAAAGACTTATTTTTCCTGCTTACTAGAATGCAAGATGAAGTGCATAGATATGCAATAACTACGCACATAAAAAAGAGAAATAAATCAATGTTTAAGAGTGTGTTTGATGATATTAAAGGCATTGGTGCATCAAGAAAAGAAAAATTAATTAAAACATATCCTTCAATAAGCGAACTAAAGGGTGCTAAAATTGAAGAGTTAGGACAAATTCTTCCTAAAGATGTAGCTGAAGAATTGTTTAAAAAATTGCATCAAGATGAATGAAGAATATTTAGAAAAAATAATTAGACTCTATAGCAATGGAAAATATAGAGAAGTTATAAGAGAAACTGATAATGATTTTAGACCTGAAATTGTTCTTTTAAGGATGAAATCTTATATTGCAGTTGAAGAATATGAAAATGCATATAATTTATACCTTTTAACTAGAGAAGACTTAGAAAATTTTAATTTAATTGAAGCTGCACAATTGTATTTTTATATCCTTATAAAACTTAAAAAGTCGATTAAGATTTTAATCGATGAAATCGAGCATTTTAAGTGTAAACCATATGTCAATCAAGAGACTGAAGAATTTTTAATTTCTTTAGATGAATTCATTATAAATTTGAGAGATTCGTTAAATAATGAAAACGAAGAAGATGATCCTAATTATACAGTTGATGAAGTGCTTGAAATGTTAAATAGCAATTCGCCTGAAATTGTTTTAGCGGCCACAAATTATGCTTTTACAAATGAGAGATTTAAGCAACTTGATTTAGCTTCTAATGTTATTGAAATTTTAGATAGTAGGCATGAGCAAACTCTAACATATTGGATGCTTTTTGAGTTTTTAATTTGGAATCAAGTTGATAGAAATTTTCTTGTTCGAATTGGAGAAAATTATTTAACTTTAAATCCTTCAAAATTACTTGTTAAAAAGTCAACTCAGTTAAAACTAATTAATGAAAAAGTTGATTTTATCGATAACCATGAAAAAGATATTTCAATTAGGGATTATGTAATTCCTATAATTGATCAAGGTTCTTATTTTTTAGCACCTGATTATTTAACTACAGAAGATGAGATTAATTCCTATATTTTCGCAGTTTATCGCTATGTTTTTAAATTGTTTAATATGAGTGAAAATGAAGATTCTTTATATGAATATTTCAAAGTTCATTCAAACAAAGATAAGTCAGATAAATATTATAAAATCTTACTATTAGTAAGATAAGCGATATTTTCAGATAAATTTTTTAAAATTTTTGCGTTTTTAAAACCAAAGTTGTATTTTTCTTTACTGAATTATACATTTTAATGTATAATACAACTCGTACGAAATCGGAGGTATAATTTATGACTACAAAAGTTGTAGAAAAAGGAAATGGTGTTGTTGAACTTAGCACTTCACTTAAAGGCGATTCATGGAAAGCCGCTAACGAAAAAGCAATTAAAAAATTAGCTGATAAGATCACAATTAAAGGATTCAGAAAAGGCAAAGCCCCAATGAATTTAGTTAGAGAAAGAATTAATCCAAGTGATCAATTAAACGAAGCTATTAATGGCTCATTAAACGAAGCTTATAATAATGCTTTAAGAGAAGCAAATGTACGTCCTTATAGAGCACCACAAGTCAACATTACTTCAGTTGACGCAGATGGCTATGAAGTTACATTTATTGTTACAAAAGTTCCAGAAGTCAAATTAGGACAATATAAAGGCATTGAAGTTGCTCGTGAAAAAGTTAAAGTTAGTGCAAAAGAAGTTCAAGAATCAATCGATAAATTATTAGCTGATAACGCTGAGTTAGTCTTAAAAGATGGTCCAGCAGCTATGGGAGATACTGTTGTTTTCGATTTCAAAGGTTATGTTAATGGAAAAGAATTTGAAGGCGGTAGCGCAGATAATTACTCACTTGTCTTAGGCAGCAACCAATTCATCCCAGGATTTGAAGATCAATTAGTTGGCGTTAAAGAAGGTGAAAAACGCGATATTTTAGTTACATTCCCAGAACAATATGTCAAAGATTTAGCTGGTAAAGATGCTAAATTTGTCTGTCTCGTTCACGAAATTAAAGAAAAGCAAAACCCAACTTTAGATGATGATTTTGTTGCTGGTTTAAATTACAAAGACGTTAAAACAGTTGAAGATTTAAAGAAATATCAAAAAGCAAAATTAGAATCTGAAAAGAATGTTGCAGCTGATCGTAAACAATTCGATGAAATTCTTGCAAAAATTGTTGCAAATGCAACAGTTACAATTCCAGATGCAGTACTTTTAGACGAAGCAAAAACATCTCTTGATAATTTAAAGAATCAAATTGAACAAAATGGTTTAACTTATGAACAATATAAGCAAATCACCGGTCAAGATGAAGAAGCTATTTTAGATCAATTCAAGAAAGATTCTTTACCAAAATTAACAAATTATCTTGTTCTCAACCAAGTTGGTAGAGATGAAAACTTAGTTATCACAAGACAAGATGTTGAAAATTACTATGCAAATGTTGCAAAGCAATACAACATGAAAGTCGAAGATGTTAAGAAAGTTCTCCAACAAAATGAACAAAATATTGTTGACGAATTATTCCAAAACAAAGTTACAAGATTTGTTTTAGCAAATAATGGCGAACTTGCTGAAGAACCAAAGGCTGAAAAAGTTGAAGAAGCTCCTAAAGCTAAAAAAGCTCCAGCAAAAAAGACAGCTAGTAAAGCTAAAAAAGAAGAATCTGTAAAAGAAGAAAAACCAGCAGAAGCTCCTAAAGCTAAAAAAGCACCTGCTAAAAAAGTTGCTCCAAAAGCAAAGAAGGAAGAAAAAGCTGAATAATTTTTAAACAATAAAGGAGGTAATCAAACATGAATTTTGTAAATAACGAACCTTTTGATTTACCTTTAGTCATTACCCGTGGTTTTGTTGCTTTTCCAAAACAAGCATCACAATTATCGGTACAAAGATTATTTTCTGTAAATGCTGTTCAAGACTCAAAGGCAAACTTTGAGTCTTATTGTATTTTAGTCTCACAAAAAGACTTAGAAGTTGATTATATTAATGACTATAATGACATTTATACTGTCGGTACTTTAATTAGGATTACTGAATTAAGTAGATCAAGAAGTGAAAATAGAGTACGTTTTATTGCTGAGAAAAGAATCAAAATAAATTCGATTAAAATCGAAAATAATGAATATTTTGCTAATGCTACTTTATTAGAAGATGTCTATGGCGATCCTAATGAAGAAATGAGTATTGTAAGAAATATCATTCAAATGATTGAAAGCAATAGAATCGATGTTTTCTTTAGCGGTTCAGGCACATATAACCAAGATTTAAGAGAAGGTCTTGGACGCGGCATGAATCCTCTTGATTTAAGTAATTCACTTGCTTCAAGATTAAATGTTTCTACTGAGAAAAAACAAGAAATGTTAGAAGCAAGCACAATTAATGAGCGTCTCATGAAGATTCTTTTGAATATGAAAGATCTTGCTGAACTTCAGGAAATCGATAAGAAAATAATGAAGACTGTTCAAGATAGCGCTGAAAAGCAACAAAAGGATTATTATCTTAGAGAAAAGATGAGAGCCATTAAAAAAGAACTTGGAGAAGATTCATCAAAAGATGAAGAATCTATCCAGGATAAACTTAACAAAAATCCATATCCAGAAGATGTTAAAGCTAAAGTTAGAGATGAATTACATCGTAAAGAAATGATGCCTCAAGGTTCACTTGAAGCTTCATTAATTCAAGATTATATTGATTCAGTTTTAGCTGTCCCATGGTTTGAACAAACTGAAGATAATGATGATATTAATCATGCAAAAGAAATTCTTGACCAAGATCACTATGGCCTTGAAAAACCAAAACAAAGAATCATCGAATATCTTGCAGTTAAAAAGGTAAAAGGGAACTTAAAAGCTCCAATTATTTGCTTCTATGGCCCACCAGGATGTGGTAAAACATCACTTTCTAGATCAATTGCTCGTGCATTAGATAGAAAATTCATCAAGTGTTCACTTGGTGGTGTTTATGATGAATCTGAAATTAGAGGACATAGAAGAACATATGTTGGTTCACGTCCAGGTCGAATCATAAATTCACTTAAAAAGGTTGGTGTGACTAATCCAGTTTTCTTACTTGATGAAATTGATAAATTAGGTCATGATTCATTTAAAGGCGATCCATCAAGTGCATTACTTGAAGTTTTAGATCCAGAACAAAACGTCGAATTTAACGATAACTATCTTGAATTATCATATGATTTAAGCAATGTTTTATTTGTTTGCACAGCAAACAATATCGAAAATATACCTGGACCTTTACTTGATAGACTTGAACTTATTCCAGTCCCATCATATACATCAATTGATAAATTGCATATCGCTAAAGGCTATTTAATTCCTAAAGAAATGGAAAATAATGGTATCGCAAAAGAAGATATCGAGTTTACTGATGAAGCAATTTATTACGTCATTGATAGATATACTAGAGAATCTGGTGTTAGAAGTTTGCAAAGAGCTTTAGCTTCAATTTTACGTAAAGTTATAGTTGAAAATTTATCAACTAATAATAAAGAAAAAGTTGTTGTAACACCAAAAGAGGTAGTCAAATACCTTGGAGCTGAAATTTTTGACTCTACAAAGAAAGAAAAAGGTTCACAAGTTGGTGTTGTTACTGGTTTAGCATATACAGACTATGGCGGTGAAATTTTACCTATTGAAGTTAACTACTTCCCTGGTAAAGGTGGATTAGTTTTGACTGGTAAACTTGGTGATGTTATGAAAGAAAGTTGCCAAATCGCTTTAGACTACGTTAAATCAAACGCTCAAAAATATGAAATTGATTCATCTATTTTTGAAAAGAATGACATTCATGTCCACGTACCAGAAGGAGCTATTCCAAAAGATGGTCCAAGTGCTGGAGTTGCCATAACTATCGCAATTATTTCTGCTTTAAGTAAAAAAGCAGTTACAGGAAATATTGCTATGACTGGTGAAGTTACACTACGTGGAAATGCTCTTCCAATCGGTGGTTTAAGAGAAAAATCTCTTGCTGCAATGAGAAGTGGTGTCAAAAAGATTATTATTCCTGAAGGTAATAAGCGTAACGCAAATGAATTACCACAAGAGATTAAAAATAATCTTAAAATCGTTTACATGAAAAACGTTGATGACGCATATAAAGAAATTTTTGGTTAATGGAAAATTACTTTAAAAAAGCTAGTTTTATAAAAACTGTTGTTGATAAAAAAGAAATTCCTTCTGATAGAAAGAAGGAAATTCTTTTTGTCGGCAAATCTAATGTTGGAAAATCAACTTTGATTAATTCTTTAGTGAATAATCGAAAATTAGCTAAGACTAGCAGTCATCCAGGGCACACAAAATATTTAAATTATTATCTTGTAGAAGATAAATTTTATTTAGTTGATTGTCCAGGATACGGTTTTTCTGAAAAAAGAGGTAAGGATTATAAAATATATGCGAATCTAGTCGAAGATTATTTTAAAGATAATGAATATTTAAAATTAGTTGTCTTTTTGCTTGATTCTAGACATTTACCTACTGATGATGACCTTGATTTTTATCAATTTTTGCTTTCAACAAACTATAATTTTGTCATTTGCATGACAAAATGCGACAAATTGAATATGTCAATGAAGGCTAAAATTAATAAAAACCTTAAAGAAAAGTTAAATATTAATAAAGATGAAGTGAAAATCTTTTTAACATCTAATGATGATGCTAGATTGATTGGTAACTTAAAAGCTTATATTGAGACTGTTTTGGAGGGCTAAATATGGCATTAGATAAAAAATATGATTTTAAAGCTGTAGAAGAAGGCAGATATGATAAATGGAAGTCTGCTGGTTATTTTACTGCTGGAGATAAGAGCAAACAAAAATTTTCTATGGTAATTCCTCCTCCAAATGTTACCGGAAAATTACATATCGGGCACTCAATTGATAATACTATTCAAGATATTACTTGTAGATATAAAAAAGCGAAAGGATTCGATGTTTTATATCTTCCGGGTGTTGACCATGCAGGTATCGCTACACAAGCAAAAGTAGATGCTAAACTCGCAAGTGAAGGTAAATCTAGATTTACAATTGGTAGAGAAGCTTTTATGAAGGAAGCTTTTGAACGGAAAAACAAGTTTACTGACACAATTCACTCTCAATGGGCAAAAATGGGCATAATGGTCGACTATACTAGAGAAAGATTTACTCTTGATGAAGGCTGTTCAAAAGCGGTAAATGAAGTATTTGTTAGACTTTATAATGAAGGACTCATCTATCAAGGCGAACGAATAGTTAATTATGATCCTGTAATGAAAACTGCTTTAAGTAACATAGAAGTAGTATATAAAGAAGATGATGGTAAATTTTTCTATTTTAAATATCCATATGCTGATGATCCATCCAAATTTTTAACAGTTGCAACAACTCGTCCTGAAACAATGTTTGGTGATACATGTGTTGTTGTTAACCCAAATGATGATAGATACAAAGACGTTGTAGGCAAATTTGTTATTAATCCTGCTAACCACGAAAAGATACCAGTTATTGCTGATGAATATGTAGATATTACATTTGGAACCGGTGCTATGAAATGCACTCCAGCACACGATCCTAACGACTTTATAATTGGCAAAAAATACAATCAAAAGTTTGTAGTCATCATGAATGTTGATGGAACAATGAAGGAAAATTGTGGCATTTATTCTGGAATGGACAGAATGGAATGCAGAGACTTGCTTGTTAAGAATATAGAAAAAGAAGGCAACTTAATTAAGATTGAAGACTATAAACATCAAGTAGGACACTCTGAAAGAAGTGATGCTGTAGTTGAACCAATACTTTCAAAACAATGGTTTATAAAGATGAAGCCATTAGCAGATAGAGTTCTTGAAAACCAAAAGAATCCTGATACAAAAGTTAATTTTTATCCAGCTAGATTTGAAAATGTTTTAATACAATGGATGTCAAATTGTGACGATTGGTGTATATCTAGACAACTTTGGTGGGGTCATAGAATACCAGTTTTCTACCATAAAACTACTAAAAAACTACTAGTTAGTGCTGAAAAGCCAAAAGATATGGAAAATTGGACTCAAGACGAGGATGTTTTAGATACTTGGTTCTCATCAGCACTTTGGCCATTTGAAACAATGGGTTGGCCAGATGTTGATTCAGAAGATTTCAAGAGATATTACCCTAATGATGTCATGGTAACAGGTTATGATATTATTTTCTTCTGGGTTGCACGTATGGTTTTCCAAGGTTTACATTTTACTAATAAAGCACCATTTAAAGATGTTGTAATTCACGGAATTGTTAGAGATTCTTTGGGCAGAAAAATGTCAAAATCCTTAGGAAACGGAATTGATCCAATTGATGTTATTAATACCTATGGTGTTGATAGTTTAAGATATTTCTTAGCTACAACAGCATCTCCTGGTCAAGACATGAGATACAGTGAAGAAAAAGTCAAATCAAGTAATAATTACTTAAATAAAATTTGGAATAGTGCACGTTATATCTTGATGAATATTCCAGAAAATTATAAAGAGACAAAAATTGATATTTCTAAACTTGAAGCTGTTGATAAGCATTTATTAACAAAATTAGAAAATACAATTGAGAAAGTCACTAAAGCTATGGATGCCTATGATTATGGTGTTGCAAGCAGCGTTCTTTATAACTTTGTTTATGATGATTTCTGTTCAAATTACCTAGAAATGACAAAAGTCACATTAAAAAATGAAAATTCATATAAAGAAGGCACATATTTCACTTTAATTAAAGCTCTTAAAGCGATTTTAATGATGATTTATCCTTTCTCACCATTTATAGCTGAAGAAATTTACTTAAATTTGCCTGAACATTTAGATTCAATAATGTTAGAGAGCTATCCTGAATTTGAAGAAAAATATATTTTCGAAGAAGATGAGGCTAAAGTTAATATTATTTACGAATTAATCGAATCTATTAGACAATACAAAGTTCAAAACGAACTTGCTCCAAACTATTCATTAGATTTAGCTCTTAAATCCGAAATTGATTTAAGCGATTTATATCCATATTTAACAAGATTTGCTTTTGCAAAATCTTTAAAAGAGACAAATGAAGAAGTTAAAAATGCAACTTCAATTATTCTTCCAAAGGTTTCTTTATACATTTTTGATGGAATCGATAAAGAAGAACTTAAAAATAAGCTTTTAAAAGAAGTTGAATCTATTAAAAACGAGATAAAACGTAGTGAAGGAATGCTCAATAATAAGAACTTCTTAGATAAAGCACCTGAAGCAAAAGTCAAATTAGAGCAAGAAAAGTATCAAAATTTTAAGCTTAAACTAGAACAATTAGAGGAAAAATTAAAAAAATTATAAAAAAACCGGAAGAATTTGATTTTGAAACCACTTGTATTTAGTGAAGGGAGGTTTTTTATGGATAAAGTTCCTTTAACTGAATATGAGTTGGAAAATACTCGTCCTGGTGAAGCTATTACACTTGCAGGAGTTATGGCGATTTTAGTAACTGCAATAGTTGTAGTTGTTGTTTGGAAACTCTATACAAGTGGTGATGGTTCTGTTGCCTTACCAGGTGGTTATAAATTTACTTGGAATTAGAAATTAACGTTAAATTTATTTCATATTGACGCTCTATCATTTTAATGATAAAATTAAGCACGTTGTAACCTCATTTTGTTACAACCGCATTGAAAAGGTCCTTAAATTTCAATAAAGAAATACCTCTAAAGCGAGTACTTGATAAAAAATAGGAGGGCAAATATGTACGCTATAATTTTAACTGGCGGTAAACAACTTAGAGTAGAAGTTGGCCAAAAGATTTTTGTAGAAAAATTAGATGTCGAAGCTGGCCAAGATTACACTTTTACCGATGTACTTTTAATCGGTGATAAGAAAGTTACTACAGGCAAACCAACAATTGCTGGTGCTACTGTCGTTGCTAAAGTTGAAAAGCAAGGCTTAGGTAAAAAGATTCATGGTTTCAAATATAAAGCCAAGAATAATTACCGTAGAAGATATGGCCATAGACAACCATATACTTGCTTAACAGTCACAAGCATTAACGCATAAGAATGATTGAGATTAATTATTCGAAAAAAGATGATCAAATTTGCATGATTGAATCAAAAGGTCACGCAAATTATGACGAAGAAGGTAAAGATATAGTTTGTAGCGCAATTTCTGCGATAATAGTCGGAGGATTCAACGCTTTACTTGATGAAGAATCTGAAGAAATTGTTGTTGAAAAAGGCTATGCAAAATGTGTTGTAACTGATGAAATTTCAGATCATGACAAAGATGTTCTTGATGTAATATTAATTCAGTTATTAACGGTTGAAAGATCTTATCCTAAATTCGTCAAAATCTTAAAAAAATAAGAAAGGATACGGAAATATGGAATTCAAATTTATACTTGATTTACAACTCTTCGCTTCCCATAAAGGTGTCGGTAGTACTAAGAACGGTCGTGATAGTGCCGGTCGTAGATTAGGTGCCAAAAGAAGTGATGGCCAATTCTGTAAAGCAGGTGCAATAATTTATAGACAACGTGGAACAAGAATCTATCCTGGTGTTAACACCAAAAAGGGTGGAGACGATACAATTTTTGCTACAGTCGCTGGTATTGTTAAATATGAGAGAGTTGGCAGAAATAGAAAACGTGTAAGCGTTTATCCTGTTGCTGAATAAATGATTTAACCATCTGCTTTACGTAGATGGTTTTCTTTTAGGAAAATACTTATGTTTATTGATCGTACTATTATTGAAGTTAGAAGCGGAAAAGGTGGAGATGGCTCTATCGCTTTTAGACATGAAAAAAATGTTCCTAAGGGTGGTCCAAGTGGTGGAAACGGAGGTAGAGGTGGTTCAATTTATTTGAGAGCTTCAAAAAGCACAACAACACTTGTAAATTACCGTCATTCTCGTGTTTTTATAGCTGATGATGGAGAAAAAGGCGACATTAAATTGATGTATGGTAGAGCAGCAAAAGACATTTATATTGATCTACCAATTGGTACTGTTGTTTTTCTAGAAGAAAACCATCAATTTCTTTGTGATTTAACTGAAGTTGGCCAAACATTTTTAGTTGCAAAAGGTGGAAGAGGTGGCAGAGGGAATGCTGCATTTAAAAATGCAAGAATTAAAGCTCCAAAAATTGCTGAAAATGGTCTTCCTGGTGAAAAGAAAAGATTAATTTTAGAATTAAAATTACTTGCTGATGTAGGAATTATTGGTCTTCCTAGTGTAGGAAAATCTACATTTATTAGTTGTGTTACAAATTGTAATGCTGAAATTGGTGATTACGATTTTACAACGATTGTTCCTAATTTAGGTGTTGCAAAAATAGAGGATGAATCCTTTGTTTTAGCTGATATGCCTGGATTAATTGAAGGTGCTCACTTAGGAAAAGGATTAGGCTTGATGTTTTTACGTCATATTGAAAGATGTAGAGTCTTAATTCATATGGTAGATATGAGTGGAGCTCGTGATCCTTATGAAGACTATTTAACAATTAGAAAAGAACTTGATGCCTATGGAATGCATTTATCAGATAGACCAGAAATAATTGTTGCATCTAAAATGGACGAAGAAAGTGCTGATGAGCGCTTAAAAGAATTCAAAAAGAAAATTGGTGAAGATAAAGAAGTTATTGAGATTTCTGCAATCACTGAAATGAACTTAAATAAAGTTCTTTATAGATGTGTTGAATTATTGAAAACTGCGCCTACATTCAGTGTTTTTGAAGAAAAAGATCAAGAAAAAGTTTATAACTTAAATGATGAAGCTGAAGTCTTTGAAATCGTTAAAGTTAAAGAACATGTTTATGAAATTAAGGGTGAAAGAGTTGAAAGAACTTATAACCTTATTAACATTTCGACAGATGAAGGAATGATGAGACTTATAACCTATTTAAATAAGATAGGTGTCGATAAAAAATTACATGAAATCGGTGCTCAAGATGGTGACACTGTTAGATTATGCGATTTTGAATTCGAATATTTTGAATAATTTATCCAAAAATAGAATTTGATTAAATACATAGTTGGTAAAATCGTAGAAATTGTTCACAATACGATTATTTTAGAAACTCCTGCAGGAATTGCATTTGAAATAAATATTTTAAATAAAGAAAAATATCATAAAAATGAATTAACAAAAGTTTATTGTTTTTTATATACATTTGAAGAAAAAACAACTCTTTTTGGTTTTGTTGAAAAGAATGAATGCGAGATTTTTACTCTTTTAAATAGTGTTAGTGGAATTGGTCCAAAAACAGCTATGCAAATTTTAAAAAATGTCGATATTAATCTACTTATTTCCTATGTTTTAAATAACAAAATCGATGATTTAGCAAAGATTACTGGTATAGGAAATAAGGCTGATAAAATATGTATAGAACTAAAAAATAAAGTTAAAAAATATTCGATCTCAAAAGTTAGATATGAAGATGTTTATCAGATATTAATTGGTCTATCTTATAAGCCTTCATCAATTTTTGAAGTGCTTAAAAAATTACCTGATGGATTAAGTGATGAAGAAGCAATAAAACTATCAATAAGGGAGCTAGCAAATGGGTAATTATATTAATTTAAGACCATCTAATTTTGATGAGTTTTTTGGTCAAGAACAAATTGTAAAAGAGCTTAAAGTTTATATTTATAGTGCTATAAAAAGAGGTGATACTCTTGATCATTTGCTCTTTTTTGGTCCATCAGGTACAGGAAAAACAACATTAGCAATGATTTTAGCTAATGAATTAGGAAGGCGAATAAGAACAATAAATGCGCCAATGATTGAATCAATTCAAGATTTAGTCGAGATTTTAGCAACGCTACAAGAAGGCGATATTTTATTTATTGATGAAATCCATAGACTTGATAAAAAAATCGAAGAAGTTTTATATTCAGCAATGGAAGATTTTCAATTATCTTTACCATATAAAAGCGATGAAAAAGTAAAAGTTGTAATGGTAAATTTACCAAAATTTACACTAATAGGGGCAACTACTTTAGATGGAATGATTGCTACCCCATTAAGAGAAAGATTTGGGATAAAATTTCATTTTTCTAACTATTCACTAGATGAAATTTCACTGATTGTTAAGCAAAATATGACTAAAGTAAATCTAGAATTTGAAAATGAGAATTTAGCTCGAGAATTAGCTTCTAGAACAAAATTAAATCCTAGAATTACTAATAATTTAGTAAAAAGATTGTATGATTATGCAATCTATTATGACTTAAAAATAATAGATGCAAAAACTCTACAAAGTTTCTTTGATTTTTTAAAAATTGATATTTATGGAATCAACGAATTAGATAAAAAAATAATAAAGACAATGTATGAAAAATTCGGTGAAAACCCTGTTAGTTTAGAGTCTTTAGCAAGCATAATGAATGAAAGTCTTTCAAATTTAAAAGAAATTAGTGAACCATTTTTAGTTGCAATTGGCTTTATTTCAAGAACAAGAAGAGGAAGAATTTTAACTAAATTAGGTAAAACATTCTATTGGAGCAACATAAATAAGTAAAACTTATTTAAGCCTATAAAATTCAAATTGTTTTTTGTGAGCATATGTAGTATGATTTTAAAGATATTTATAAATTTATTTATAAAACTGAGGTAAATATATATATGAAACGATTAATTGGCTACATCTCACTTGCTATATCATTCGTCGCAGCAGTTGCTGTTGGTGTAATTCCTACTATATTAGGAATTAATGGTGGTGCAGATTATTCTTCAAGTAAGAATTTTGTTTTTAAGATTTCAACAAAACAAACAGATAACGATTTTTCAAATGGTACACAAAGAAGTTTACCAACTGTATCAGAAGAAGATGAACAACCTATCGATATAGTTGCTGATGAATTTAACTACAGATTAAATGCTGCAAATTTTAATGACTACAAATTAGAAGTTATCGGAGATGATATCCTCAGTTTAACATTTAAAGATAACAATGGCGCTTATGATGAAGTAGTTAAATATTTAACATTCTCAAATTCACTTATGGTTAAAGACTATAACGAAAAATATACTCAAGGTTATACAGCTCTTGAACTTGCAAGTGGATCAGAATTAAAAGACAACAATTTCTATGTTCCAGGTAGTGCTTATGTCGAATATAAGGACAATAATCCATATGTTGTTGTTAAATTAAGTAGTCCTGAAGAATTTAAGGCCATGGTTAATGGTTTAAATGATACTGAAACAACTGATGTTACAAATAACAAAGCTTACACAAGAATTCAAAGAGCTGAAGAAGGCATCGCTGAAGGCGAAGAAGAAGACAATCAAGTAGAAAAACTCGACAAAGAGAAAGCTATTTTCGTTTTAAATAACTGGTTATCAGGTTTTAAACTTTCCGATATTTTAGATGGAAATAACGGAAATATTAACTATGACAATTTCTCAAAATATTTCATTACATATTTTGATGCTTCAAAACCAGAATCATTTTATTGGGATTATGATGAGAGTTTAAGTGAAGCTGATCAAAAAGCAAAAGCTTACGAATATATTTATTTTAGACATTTTGCTCAAGGTTCAATTAACAGTTCACAAGTTTTCCCAGTCGATGTAAGTGTTGCTTATCATACTTATAACGAAGTAGAACAAGATCCTCGTTTAGCTTTTGAAAAAGCTACGATGTTTGCCGCACAATTTAATGGTATTACTTATCCTTATGAAATTACTTTAATTAACCAATCAGTAGTAGAAAATGATAAAAATAATGTCGATCCATTTGTTGAATATTTAAAATTAGCTGGCATTGTTAAATTCTCTTATCTTTTAATTGCTACACTTGTTGGTCTTGTTATTGTCTCATTATTCTTATTCTTAAGATATGGATTATCAGCATTAATGACAATTGTTTCAGGTGTAGGAACAGTTTTAGGTGCTTTAGCTTTATATAATTTCTTAGGAAATACATTCCAAGTTGGTACAATTTTAGGTATGATCGCTGCTTTAGCACTTTCATTATTTACTAATACAGCATGGTTAGATAAAGCTAAAAAAGAGATTTACGAAGGCAAATTACTTAAAAAAGCATATCAAGAAGCAGATAAAAAGAGTGCAATGTTCTTCCTTGATTATAACGTCATCGCTTTAATTATTGGTTTAACTTGCTATCTTGTACCACACTCAACAACAATTGCATTTGGCGCAATTTTAATGATGGGTGCAGCACTTAATTTAGTAATAAGTGGAGTTGTTGCTCGTGGTACAAATTGGTTCTTATTTAATTCAAATTATGCTCAAAAGCATTTAAAACTCTTCTCAGTTGATTCAAAAGTAGCCGCTGATCCGGTTCACGATGTCAAATCAAGTTATCTTGAATCAAATAGAGCTGATACTGATAAAAGTCATAAGAAATTTAAATTTATTGGAATTATTGCTTCAGTTTTATTTGTAGCAAGTTTAGTTGGTTTAATTACATTTAAAGCTACAACTGGAAGTATTTATAATTCCACAACCAATACTGAAAATACTCAACTTGTTGTTTATGATTACATAAACAGCCCTAAAGATAACTTTAATTATGATAAAGAAAGCATAAGAATTCAAAATACAATTGGCCAAGTTTTTGCCAATGAAGAAATGAATAAAAAAGCCTTCAATAAGATTAGTGTCGAAAGCTTTGGCTACACATATAAATATGGTGAAACAGAATCTTCAGCAGTCACAAGACAAGAAGTATACTTCATTGTTGATTTAGGAAAACAAGTGGATTTAGATTCGTCAGCTAAAGATTATTATTATCTTGATGCTACTTCAAATATTCAAAATGGTGCGATTATTGACGCATTAAGTGCTGTATTTGAACTTAATTTAAGTAATTACGAAATTAAAATTTCAGAAGCTCGCGATATTAGTAATAATTCCATTTCTTTATATTCTGTTATCGCAGCAAGTATTGCTCTTGGAGCTATCTTCTTATATTTCTTATTAAGATTTGGCCCTTCAAAAGCTTTAACTGCTTTAATTATTCTTGCTTGTGGAACAATTTCATCAATTGGATTATTCTCACTTATTAGAGTTCCTGCAGCTAGTGAAACATCTATTGGTTTATTCATGATTTTACTTGTTGGAGCATTTATCTTTAATTCGTTCTTTATTGGTGAAAGAAATGCTTATAAAGAAAGAAAACGTGATTTTGAAGATTTAGAATTAAGAAGAAGTGAATATGTCTATCAAAACAATTTAACATTTGCATTTACAACAAATTCAGCTTTATTAGTTGTATTTGTTATTACTGCAATGCTTTTCTCTAATTCGTTCTCAATTTACACTTTATTTGTAAGTATATTTGGTATCTTATTTATCGATATATTAATTGGAACTTTATCGCTAAATATCGAAATGTTCTTTACGAAAAAGATTGGTAATATTAAGCCTAAACTTAATCGACCAAATAAAAAGAATTCATCCGATAAGCAAACCGATGAAGGACCACAAGAAGCAATTTTTGCTGGAATTAACGATTAATGAAAGAGGTTTATCCTCTTTTCTTTTATGAATATGAAAGCATTTTTTGAAAGACTATTAGAATATTTTAATTTAAGCGAAGAAGAATATTTAAAATGGCAAAATTTAAACGAAGATGATTTGCCTCATTTTAGTGTGTTTCCTCATATTTTAGATATTGTAGAATATTTTAAAAATGCGATTATAGCGAAGAAAAAGATATTAGTATATGGAGATTATGATTGTGATGGAATTATGTCAATTTCAATCATAACTAATCTTTTTAAAAGCCAAAATTATACAGTTGGATATTATGTTCCAAATAGAGAAATTGATGGCTATGGTTTAACAAAAAATAACGTAGTAAAGTTTCACGAATTAGGATATGACATTATTCTTTGTGTTGATAATGGAATTACCTTATTTGATGAAATAGAATGCGCAAATTCTCTTGGAATGGAAGTTGTTGTGTTTGATCACCATAAACTTCAAGGGGATAAATTACCAAATGCTAAATATTTCTTACATCCTGATTTATCAGAAATTGGTAAATATAATATTTGTGCAGGTCAAGTTTGCTTTTATTTTTCATGGGCTTTTTTAGGATATATTGATAAATATTTATTTACTTTATCTATGCTTTCTACAATAAGCGATATGATGCCTTTACTTGAATATAATCGTGTTTTTGTTAAAGTTGGCTTAAAGTATTTAAATGAATATAAATATCAAAATATAATGGATTTGATTGATAAAAAATTCGAGATAATTAACGAAGATAATATCAGTTCTGAAGTTGCTCCAAAAATTAATGCTATTTGCAGAATGTTAAATGATAATACTAGGTTTAACATTGTTAAATATTTTTTAGAAGATGATGGTAAGCAAGAGCAAAGATTAAAGTGGATTAATTCAATTAATGCACAAAGGAAAAATTTAGTTTCTACATATTCTACAGAAGTTAATATTGATAATTCTAAAAGTTCGATAGTTTTAGTTATTGATAAAGGCGAAGGCATTGCTGGATTAATAGCGAATAATTTACTTCAAAAATATAATAAACCTGTTGTTGTTTTTTCAACCAATGATAGAAATTCTACTTTAAAAGGAAGTGCAAGAAGTAAAAATGGTTTTGATATAGTTGAATCCTTTACTTATTGTAAAGATTTTATCATCACTTTTGGTGGGCACGAGTTCGCAGGTGGCTTATCGATTGAAAAAGATAATCTAAGCGAATTTATTAAAAAATTCGATGAATTTGCAAAAAATAATCCTTTTAAAGATGAAAAAAAGGAAAATTTTAAAATTTCATTAGGCGAAATTAATATTACGAATTACAATTTACTTAGAAATTTCGCTCCATTTGGAGAAGATTTCCCTAAACCAACTTTCTTAATTAAAGATTTAAATCTTGCAACAAGTTATACATCTTTAGATGGAAAACATTTATTTATGGACATAAGTAATTATGCAAAACTTGTTTATTTCAATTTTGATAAAGAAGTTGTAAACAAAAGAGGCGTAAATTTGCTTGGTACATTATCAAGAAATAATTTTAGAGGTATTGACCAAATTCAATTTATCGTATCTGGAGAGGAGGAATAATTATGGATGAAATAAAACATGATGGTTCTTATGAATCTGATTATCAACCTGCTCAAACGGAGATTCTTCAAAATGGTGGCTATCCAATGCACACTTTTGATGATGTTAAAGAAATTTTTTCTATTTATATTCACGATGACAATGATACAAAATTGATCAGAAAAGCCTATGAATTTGTAGAAAAGAAACATAGTGGCATTTTTAGAAAAAGTGGAGAGCCATATGTTCAACATTTAATTGAAGTTGCTTATATTTGTGCATCATTACAAGCAGGACCTATCACAATTTGTGCTGGTTTTTTACATGATGTAGTTGAAGACACAGATACAACAATCGAAGATATTAAACGTCTTTTTGGTGCTGATTGTGCTCGTATTGTTGATTCGCTAACAAAAATTCAACGTTTAAAGCTTTCAAAACGTACAGAAGAAGAATTTGAAGCTGAAGATCATAGAAAAATCTTTTTAGGAATGGCAAAAGATGTACGTGTCATCATTATTAAACTTGCTGATAGATTGCATAACATGCGTACAATTGCTGCATTAAAGCCTGAAAGACAAAGAGCGCTAGCAAAAGAAACATTAGAAGTTTTTGCTCCAATTGCCCATCGTTTAGGTATTTATAAGGTCGAAAGTGAACTTGAAGACCTTTCTTTAAAGGTTTTAGAACCTGATCAATATCATAAAATTGCCTCCTCACTTAATGAAAAGATTGAAAATAGATCTAAAGCATTGAATTTATTAAAAAAGAAGATAGCAGACATACTTTTAGAGCATAAAATTAATTTTGAAATCGAGTCCAGAGTTAAATCTATTTATTCAATATATAAAAAGATGTTTGTCAAAGGACACTCATTTAACGAAATCTATGATTTCTTAGCTCTAAGAATCATTACTGAAAGTGAATTGAATTGTTATGAGATTTTAGGCTTAATTCACGCTCAATTTAAGCCTTTACCAGGCAGATTCAAAGATTATATAGCTAATCCTAAGTCAAATATGTATCAATCTTTACATACGACCATTATTGCAGGGGATGGCAATATTTTTGAAGTTCAAATAAGAACAAAAGAAATGGACGAAATCGCTGAAACTGGTGTTGCAGCTCACTGGAGATACAAAGAAGGGCAAAATTATAACGCAAAGCAAGAACAAAAAGAAATAGAAGAAAAGCTACATTGGTTCCGTGATTTTATTTCGATCAGTAATGAAAGTAAGGATCAAAATGCTCAGGAATATATGGATACTTTAAGTAAGGATATATTCGAAGCAAATGTTTTTATTTTTACTCCTAAAGGAAAAGTTATTGATTTACCTAACGGTTCTACGCCATTAGATTTTGCATATAGAATTCATACAAAAGTAGGAGACTCTGCAGTTGGTGCACTTGTTAATGGTGTCCTTGTACCATTAAATACAGTACTTAAAACAGGAGATGTGGTAGAGATTAAAACATCAAAATCTGCCCCTGGACCAAATGAAAGCTGGCTTAATATTGTCAAAACAAATAGTGCTAAATCTCATATTAAAAAATTCTTAGCAAAGAAGAACGAAGATGTAATAAGAGTTGAAAAAATAGCACGTGGGAAGACTATTCTATTCGATTTCTTTAGAGATAGAGGATATGATGATAATCAGACAATGTCCTTAATATCTACTGAAAATCTACTAAAAAACTACCAATATTCTACTTTAGACGATTTATTTGTCGGAATTGCATCACATAGACCAACTCCTGGAGCAATTGCTGATTTCTTAAAAATTAAGAGAAACGATGTCAAAGAAGTCAAGCTATTTAAAAAAGAAAATTTGGAAGATGACAACTGTCCAGTCACAGTCGATAATCAAACTGGCTTCAAAATTAATCTTGGAAATTGTTGTACTCCAATTCCTGGCGATCCAATTGTTGGTTATGTTACAAAAGGTATGGGCATTACTGTTCATAGAATAACATGTCCAAATATTTCTAATTCAAAATCTAGATTAATTGATGTTCATTGGAAAACTGATTTAGGTATTAAGTCATATCCAGTCGATTTAGTAATCGAATGCACTGATAGAGTCAACCTTTTATCTGATATTTTAAATGTTTTTAACTCAAACAAAATAAAATGTACTGAAATTTCAGCAAAATTACACCCTGAAAATATGACAACAAGTGTTTTTGCGCAAATTTATGTTTCTGATTCTAATGTCTTATTAAATATTTTTGCTTTATTAAAAGGTATGAAAGATATTTATGACATTAAACGTGTAATTCACTAAATAATTCAAATGTTTAATCTATTTCGTGGAAGTTCATTAAATAATTAGATATAATTATTAATGAAACGAGGTTTTTTATGTTTAATTTAGTAAAAGGAACACATGATGTCATTTTAGAAGAAGCTGAAAAGTATTCTTATATCGAGCAAATATTGCAAAATACTGCTCAAATTTTTAATTACAAAGAATTTAGAACCCCTATTATCGAACATAGTGAATTATTTGCACGTAGTGTTGGTGATAGTAGTGATATTGTAAGAAAAGAAATGTACACTTTTGAAGATAAAGGTGGCAGAAATATTACATTAAGACCAGAAGTTACTGCAGGAATAGTTAGATCGATGGTTAACGCAAAATTATTCGCATTACAAGACTATCCAGTTAAAGCTTATTATACTGGTCCATGTTTCCGCTATGAAAGACCACAACAAGGTAGATATAGACAATTTAATCAATTTGGTGTGGAATGTATCGGAATTACAAGTCCACATAGAGATGCAGAAGTAATCTCTATGGGGTATGATTCTTTGATTTTCCTTGGTTTTAAAGATGTAACTTTAAAGATAAATACACTTGGTGATGATGAATCACGTGAAAACTATAAAAAAGCATTAAAGGAATACTTTGGAAAACATCTCGAAAACATGTGCAGTGATTGTAAAGAAAGATATGAACTTAATGTTTTAAGAATTTTAGATTGTAAAGTTCCTGAAGATCAAGAAATTGTCAAGAATGCACCAAAAATTAGTGATTTTTTAAGTGAAAATGCAAAAAATTCATTTGAAACTATAAAAAGAGACTTAGATTTCTTAGGAATTCCATATGAAGTCGATGAATCATTAGTTAGAGGATTAGATTATTATAGTGGGGTTGTCTTTGAATTCCATTATGTATCTTCTAAAGGTAAATCCTATGGTGCAATTGGTGCAGGTGGTCACTATGGAAAACTTGTTGCTGAAGTTGGTGGACCAGAAGTTGAAGGATGCGGATATGCATTTGGTATTGAAAGACTTGCAAGCGTTATGAACGATGATAATTTATTTGAAGATCTTAGTGATAACGTTGATATTTATTTAATGCCACTTGGTGAAAGAGCAAATGCTGCTTCATTAGGAATTGCAAATTATCTAAGAGTTTCTGGGTATAGATGTGAAATATGCTTAGAAAATAAAGGTATGAGTCAAATGTTCAAGAAAGCCGAAAGAAGAAACGCATTATATGCGATTATTATCGGCGATAACGAACTTGAAAACGACGAGTATGTTATTAAAAATTTAGCTTCACAAGAACAATTTAAAGTTAGCAGTGATGATTTATTAAAAACATTTGATGAATTATTAAACTTTGAAGGTAAAAAAGAAACTGAATGTTGTGAAGGTGATTGTTGCTGTGGTGACGATTCTAAATGTGACTCCGATAATGATCATGAAGAAAATTGCGATGAAAACAAATCTTGCTGTTGCAAGAATAAATAAATACGTTGAAAGTAGGTAAATGTTATGAAAATGGAATCTATTGAAGAAAAATTTATAAGAACTCACGGTTGTGGAACTTTAAGATTAGCTAATGTTAATGAAAAAGTTTCAATTTTAGGTTGGGTTTCAAAGAAAAGAAACTTAGGAAGTTTACTATTTTTAGATATTAGAGATAGAACTGGTTATGTCCAAGTTTGTGCTAAAACTGATGAGATTGAAATTCCTGAATTAAGAAATGAATATGTTGTCGAAATTAGTGGAACAGTCGTTAAAAAAGATGTTCCTAATAAGAATTTAGCAACTGGAGAAATTGAAATTGTAGCTGATAAAATCAAAGTTATTAACACAGCAAATCAACCACCTATTTCAACACAAGAAGTTACTGATGCTAACGAAGACATTAGACTTAAATATAGATATTTAGATTTAAGAAGAAATGTTATGCAAAATAGATTTTTCATTAGATCAAATATCGTTAAAGCTACACATGAATTTTTAGATAATAATGGTTTTGTTGAAATTGAAACACCATATTTAGCGCCATCAACTCCAGAAGGTGCTCGTGATTATCTTGTCCCAAGTAGAGTCCATCCTGGACAATTCTATGCTTTACCACAATCTCCTCAACTTTTTAAACAAATGTTGATGGTTGCTGGTTTTGAAAGATATTATCAAGTTGCTCGTTGCTTTAGAGACGAAGATTTAAGAGCAGATAGACAACCAGATTTTACTCAAATCGACGTTGAAACATCTTTTTTAAATCAAGATGAAATATTAACTTTAGGTGAAGGCTTAATTGCTAATATTTTTAAGAGAGTTTTAAACTATGATGTTAAATTGCCTTTAAGAAGAATGGACTATTCTGAAGCTGTTAATAACTATGGAAGTGATAAACCTGATACACGTTATG
>AUXO015809519.1_pt1 | contig 46944 bp, 38 predicted proteins | sample 768731 | NCBI WGS metagenome assembly AUXO01 (sample SAMN02715735, study PRJNA202380) | gut metagenome | biome: sheep rumen | host: Ovis aries | place: New Zealand: Palmerston North | reverse complement strand
CCTGTGAAGTTCTCGCTTTTATAGAGCTCGAAGGCTCCATCCTTTGCATAGCCAAGCTTGAGGTTATTGCTCTCGAACTTAATGACCGAATCATCCGAAGGCTTCGTCTTTGCCGTGATTTTATTAATCTCGACAAGACGGTTGACAGTTCCGACGAGTGAATTCTGAACATTTGATAACTTATTCATCATGGAATCAATATTCTGTTCAATTATTGATGTCCTTGTTCCATATTCATCTATGCTTCCAATAGCATTTTCTATCTTGTCAGCCGTCTGGTTGACATATGTCGTATATGTATCATTAATAAAAGAATCGAGGGCTGTGTTTGAAACATCAACCCACGATTCTCCATTCCATAGATACCTAGTATTTCCATCTGACCCGTTAATCCATATGTCACCATTGACAGGATTACTAGGTTCGCTATCACTAAATCTTATTCTCGATTCTATTTTGTTATTTATATTTGTAATATCATTCTGATATTTTTCGCTTTTTGTTACCGTATTAACAATTGCCGTATCAGTAATCTTGTTTTCGGCATTTGTAAGCCTACTTGCGAGTGTTCCTATATCATTCTGGTACGTTTCACTCTTAGTAACAGTATCAACAATTGCCGTATCGGTAATCTTGTTTTCAGCATTTGTCAATCGCCCGGCAATCTCATTCATGTTATTCTTATATGTCTGACTCTGAGTTACCGTGTTGACAATTGCTGTATCAGTAATTTTGTTTTCAGCATTAGATACTCTCGATGCTAGTGAATTGTATACAGTCGTATCAACTTTCTCACTAAGTGATGTGTCTATATTCTTTTTAACTGAATCCGTATAAGCATTGGCATCACTTGTAGCCTTTGCCAAATCGCTTTTATATGTCTCGCTTTTTCTTACTGTGTTTACTATCGCATCATCTGTAATCTTGCTTTCAGCGCTGGAAAGGGAAGATTCAAGAGAACTTACATCTCCTTTGATATCGCTTATATCAGTAGACATCTGGTCAAGGTCGTATGAACGCTTGACGGCATTTACGATTGCACCATCAGTGACCTTCGACTGTGTTTCAGTAATGATATTTGCGATATTCGTTCTTCCATCAATTCCACTGTCACTCAATATCTTCTCGGTAGATGATATCCTCTGTGTTATGCTGTCACTAGACTCCTTCAATTCAGATATCGTCTGCTTGTTTTCATTTTCAGTGTTCTTCATATTCTCCATGACAACGTTAAGTGTATTCTTTTCGTTATCAAGATAGATATGCGAAGAACTTATGTTTGTTTCACCGTTATTGATATTTGAAACAACAGAATTTATATCCAGCTTGTCACCAGAGATGTTTGCATTATCAGCCACCATCTTGTCTACAATTATTCCATTTGGAACGGCATTCTTTGTAATCCCATCCTCATAGAATATCGTATTGCCATTTTCATCAAATATTGAATAGGAGAAATTTCCATTGTTGTCCTTGCCAATCTGCATGCGCACCTTATTGTTCTTGTCCATGAATTGCTGCGTATTACCGCTTATGTTCATGCCGCCATCCTCAGATTGTATAACAACCTTGTTGGTGTTAATCTTCCCGGATGACATTTTATTGGCACTTAAATTACCAACCATAAGGTCTGTTATCACACCATTGTCTGCAACAAAATTGTTTGCTGTCAAGTGAATAATTTTGCCCGTATCTGCTGTCACTTCTCCAGCAAGAAGCTTATCTATCGTAGAAACATCAGCATTCAATGAATTGAATTTAGAATCTGATACTATCTGGTTATTGATTGTCTTGTTTATTGAAGAAATACTGTACAATGACCTATTCGCTATTGCAATCTGTGAATCCAACAGCTTCTTAATCTTCATTGTGTTTGATAATGTCTGATACTGAATATAATTATACGAGTTAGATACGCTTCTTGCTTGTCCTAATATCTGCTTTGTTGTCTCGAATGGATTTACAGCCGTAAGTCCCTCAACTGCATTTGAAAACTCAACGTCAATTGTTGATATGCTGTTCTCATTGAATTCAATCTGGTAGGAGAGGATTCTAAGTCTGAAAATCTTATCGTCAACCTTGTACGTAATCCAATTGAATACATCAAATTTATCCCATAAATCCTTAAACTCTGGAATAAGCATTAAGTTATTGACCTTGCCATTGATTGTGTATATCTCTCTTGATGCACGGTCTATCTCTTGAGTTGCAAGATTAATGAATTCACGTGCTCTATTGATAAGTTCCTCACTGTCTAGGTCTGTAGATACAAAGTTCGTGTTTGTATAATCCTGTTCTCTTCTGAATGACATCCATTCACTTTTTAGTCTGTCTGACACAAGGAAATTATTGATATCCATCTTCTTATGCGTATCATTGACGATTTTCTCAAGAGCGTCTATCATTGATGTCACATTACTTATTTCTGTTTCCCTTGTCTTTATTTCATCATTGATGTATCCAAGTCTTGTGCTAAAGAAATTCTTTATAGTGTCAAATACACCATTGTAATTATCATCATCTATTACCTCTATGCCATTCTTGAATGCATCCCTGAATGATTCAAGTCTAGCCATTGAGTATAATGATATGATGTTCTTAAGACTAGTTCCATCATCATTCCTGTCATATGCTATGATGCCATATATTCCAGTCTCATCAACTGATTCATTAATCTTTTCAGTTACCTTCTGTGATATGAATAAGTCATAATCACTTTTTACTGTAATGGTAATTGAATCATTAGATGATTTTGTACTGTCTCTATATTCACTTACGGTAAATCCAACGTTGTATTCGATATCTGTTACGTTATCAACTCTTTCGCAGGAATTGATTTCTACCTTGAACGCACCATTGATTATTGACATGAACAGTAGCTTTACGCTGCTCTTGACAGTGCTGATGCTTGTCTTTTCTTCATCGAAGTCAATGATTCCAATTTCATTTGCATACTTCTTGATGTTAGAAACCTGATATTCGACAGTACTCATGTCTATCTTTGGAGATGGCATAAGAGATGAGTTAAGATACTGATAAAAGTCGAGAGCACTATAATAAGTCTGTATTGATTCCCTATATGACACATCACTACTTGATAGCTGATGATATGTATTTGACATAAGTATCTTGTCATTATTAGAATCATACATATAATGGTCATACTTACTATCATTATATTTCTTGACGGTATCGTTATATTTTGTCATGACAGAAGAATCAATCGTGTTCTTGTCCTTTTCATTAACAATATCATCATATGCCTTTTCATAATTATCAACGACTTTTGCCAGTTCACTGCTAAACTGACTTCTTACTTTCGTTCCGAAGTTGTAGATATATCTACTGCCATTTGGGTTTAAATTAATTACGGCAGCATCCATATCCTCATCACCAGTTGAAAGTCTGAATACCGTCTTGAGAGATGAATCATTTGTTGTTACCGAAGCACTTGAACTAAGGCTGTTTTTACTGATAAATACGTTTGTCTGTTCTCCATATGGTTCGTTGACATCATCGCTTCCACATTTTGGACATGTGTCATGAAAATCTCCACGATATCCACATTTATTACAAGTTGAGTACTGGTCAACAACATTTATCACTCTCTTATGGCTGTCAACGACAAACTTGCACCCAATCTGCTTTTCTATCTGGCTTAATGCATCATATATAGAAACACCGTTGAAAGAGAATGTTCTCTGGATATTTCTGACAGTCAATGGCACATCTCCAATAGAGTAATATCCTGAAATCTTATCAGTTATTCTATGAAGGAGTGATGATTGTTTGTGTGAGCTATCATAGAACACGGTAGGGGATGTAAAATCATCTCTATTGATGTCTTTCTGCGTGTTGATTTCAACATTATACAGATAGATTTGTGACAATTCTGCAATAGGAAGATACGTGCAAGTTACGCTCTTGCTCACTATGTCACCATTATCTGATTCATTGAGATTTATTGACGTTTCAAAGAATTCATCATATTCCTTGATATAGATGACAGACAAGTCTGACAGCTCATTCCAGAATTCACATTCATTTTCGCCTAATGTCTTATAAACAGTAAAGCTAGCTTCGCTCCCTCCGGTTCCTTTCTTATATACAAAAGTAGAGTAATCAATATTTGTAATTATGCCAAGATATTCAAGTCTTCTATTGGACATTATGATATGAGGAATTTTTACATTTCCATTATCATCCATTAATAATCTAGCCAAATACACCAACTCCAATTCTCAACGGTGTGTATTCCACATCTACACTCACTTCTTTAGAAAACTGAAATATGTTTTCAACGTCACCATCTATTTTACTTAAATCTCTATAGAGAATAGGGTATTCATAATTGAAATATTTGTATAACGACTCTCTTGTGCTTGAAGAAATTATCTCGTTTTCTGAATCAATTGTTATGACTTCACCATTCTTACATCCTTTAATGATAATAGGGGATGACTGTACATCATTGGTCGTGTTTCTTATCTGAAGGTCTCCGCCAACGGTATCTGTGAATGTAATTCTCATTTTCATTCCGAGTCCGCTTAAATCAGCGAAGTCAAACACTGGTGTCGTAAGCGTAATAAGACTTGTATTCTTAAACGATGTACTGTATTTATTTCTTCTAAGATACGGAGATTCAGTCTTGAATTTTAAGTTGAATCCAATTACTTCTCCGTTATAAACGCAATCAGATATATCATAGAACATTCCCGTACATTTCAAGTCCACTCTATCGGATGTGTGGATTACCATTTCCCCATGCTTTGATGATGTTAGCCATGTCATTATCTTGTTGAGAGTATATCTATCATATGCTGTATATCCATGACACCCTGCATTGATAACACTTAAGTTTGTAAAGTCAAGTGGCTCGTAAACATATGATGATATAAGGTTTCGATTTCCCATTCTCTGTCTAATGCTCGTTGTATTGACCTTATAATAACTCACATTGCTATCGCTAGAGCTTCCAAGATATCCGATTTTCAAGTCAAAACTAGTTGACTCCTTTCCGCAAAAACTAAACGAATAGAACACTTGAATCACCACCTTTACTTTCCAAAATATTCATACATCTTTCTATATTCATCAATCATTTTCCTTGCTTCAAGAATAAGCATTTCATATCTCTTCTTAGACTCCTTAGCTTCATTGATTGCTTCATCAAGAACCTTCTTCTTGTCATCCAGTTCATTGATGATGTCCTTCGCCTTCTGTGGATATGTGCTGTTTAGTTCTATGTATGACTTTAGTTTTTCGTTCTCTTCCTTGAGCATACGTATCTTTTCATTCTCATTCTGTCTGAATAACATAAATTCCTCCAATATATATACATTCACGATATATGATTCCATAAATATAGCATTACATTCATGCTCATTCTCATGCGTGTGTTATTTTTCAAATATGTTATTAAAACACAATAATATGAAACATGAGTACGCATATAAAATATAAAATTATAAAAAAGAGGTAATTTATGTAACTACCTCTTTTAAAATCCAAAACAATTATAACAATATATGATAAGTGACTATAAATATACTAATTGTATATATTTACAGAAATAAAAACGTGATTTCATTATTAACGCATGAAAACATGAAGAATGGAATAGGGTAGGGGAGATTAATATTCCCCACATATCCCTATTTCATGTATCTTCTCTTAGATAGGCTGTTTCCTCCCATAAGAGTTGTTGAAACCATATCATTGATAGCCTTGTCAAACTGCTTGTCATTAATGAGTTCATTTCTGAAATCCTTATATGACTTGACATTAGGGAGGTTGATATCAACATGAACGCTATCTACTTTCACGTTTCCTCTCTCGGTTGTTCCACTGATAATGTTATTAATCATAGGAGCTGTTGTATTAAGCTTCTGAATGATTTTCGTAGTGGAAGGGTCTAGTACGGCTTCGCCTTTCTTTAGAGTATTGACTGTAAGATGGTCATCTCCGTTACCTCTTATGATGTTCTCAATATCACCGACAATACCACCAGATGCATAACCTTTTATTTGTCTGAACTTCTGGAGCATCCACATATTCTGTGAAGAAGAACCACGATATGTGCCACTTCCACCCATCTGTCTAAAGTAGTTTGCTCTCTGTGAGAATGAGCTGTCATAGTCAAAGTACTTAAGAGCATCAACTATTGAACTATATCTTTGAAGCCTGTTCTTAGGATAGCTATCGTGCCTATGAACAAAGTTGACACCGCCATTGTTATTCTGTTGCTGTGCTCTGGCTTGTGCCGCTGCTGCTGCCTGTGCTCTTGCTCTGGCTTCTGCTTCTGCCCTTGCTCTTGCAGCAGCTTCTTCTGCTTCACGCTTCTTCCTTTGTGCTTCTTCTGCTTGTCTCTGTTTTGCAAGTTCAGCTTCTTTCTTTTTGTTTATCTCTCCGATAACGGCATCAGCAAGTCTTGTTGACACATCTGTAAGAGAATCAATGCTCTTCTTGATTGCATTCATTCCTGCATCTACCTTTACCGTGAATAAACCATTCTCTGAAAGATATGCATTGAACTGGTCACTCATGACAATTCCATTATTTTCAATCTCACTAGTGATTGTATCATCAATACGCTTCTGATTCTCATCAACAGTTGCCTGTGCATTAGTGATAAGTTCATCAATATTGTCAAGTCTCTTGTTAATCCATTCCTGTGTTTCACTGCTCAGCTTGTCGAGAAGTTCACTCGTATCAGATATGTATTTTTCCCATTCAGTCTGCTTGAGGTCATCCTTAGACTTTCTCAAGTTTTCACGTGCATTCTGGGCATTGAGTTTTCCTTCCTCAGAATTGTCACCACCAAAAGCCATCACCTGCTTCTGATAGTTAGAAACGTTCTTTGTCTTTTCCTCAATCGTTCTCTGATATTGATATGCTTCTAACTGCTTGCTTAACGCTTCTTTTCTCTTGCTTATTAGCTTGTTAAGATAGTTGAGCTGTTTATCATATCCATCCTTGATAAGAGACTTGATAGCTTCTCTTTCCTTATAGACATTATTGATTACATTTCTCTGTGTCTCAATAAGCTTATTCCTCTGGTCAAGATACTTTGTATTCATTCTGTCATCAGCATACTGATTGTCTAGTTCAGAAATAGCATTTCTATATTGCGTTGCCTGCTTAGTAAGAATATCAAGTCTTGAAGCCATGATACCCAAAGAAGCCATGGCAGAATCACGCATTTTGCCATTTTCCTCGAATCTGTCATTTCCACTGCTAAGTATGTTCATTAGGAATGAAAGTTCATCAGCTAAGTCATTAACACTGTCTTCCATTCTGTCAAACTGTTTCCAACTTACTTCCTTCATTGACTGGTTGAAATCAGCAAGAGATTTATTCATATCTTCAATTTTTCCATCAACATCAGATATGCTCTTTGTCATATCGTACCATGCCTTTGAATACATTGCGATTGAGCCATTTGCAAGTCCTTCAAGAAGTGAATTTTCGAGTGATTCTCTTTCCTCATTCATCTTTGCAAGGGATTCTTGTGATACGTTGATGAGTTCTCTATAATATTTCTCGCTTGACATAACACCTTTAGCATCTGCCGTGTCCATCAGCTTCTTCACCATTGTAGAGCGTGCGTCAATGTAATTAATTCTTGACTCAAACGATGTTGTAATGCTGTCAAACATGTCCTTTGCACTCTTTGATATTTCAACCTGTAGCTTAACGATATTTGTCTCAATATCCTTAATCTTGTTAAGCTGATTATAATATCCTTCTGAACCACTAGTAATGCCACTTGCTCCACCTGTAGATATCTGACCGAGGATTGATGTAAGTTCATTTTTCTCATTCTTGAGTTCACTAAGTATGGCAATGTTGTTATCTCTCTGATTTCTAAGAAGTGAATTTTCCTTGAGTATTGACTGATAATTGTTAAGTTCAATATTCTGTGACAATCTGTCATTAGCTTTCTCATACGTTGATATTCTGTTCTCGTATTCCTTAGCCTTGTTATCAAACTTCTTGATTAAAGATTCATCAAGTTCCCTCTCAAGTTCTTTCTGTTTTGTAAGAGCGTTCTGTGCCTTGTCATAATAATCCTTATACTTATTAATTTTCTTAACTAAGTTCTCATCTGAAACATCATTGATGTTATATTCTCCATTACGAACTCTAGCCGCCCAGTCAGAAGACAATCCAACCTTGTTAGCGGCGTTGATATAAGCATTATAGGCTTTACCTTGAGCATCCATATCATCTCTTGTCTGTGATATCTGTTGGTTAAGTGAAGAGTTTCTTGCACCCCATGAATTATAAACGTTATCTGCTACAGACTTAACTCTTGATAATGCTTCTTCAATTCTCTTAAGCTTTACTTCAATCCAGTCGAATGTAGTAGGTTCTTTATTATCACTGCTTGATGATGAGCCTTTCTTTGAACTTGAACCTTTCCTTGATGAAGATTTAGATGATTTTCTTGATGAAGAAGATTTTCTTCTTCTTGTTGTCTTCTTTGTTGTTTTCTTCTTCTTTTTCTTCTTACTGCTACTGCTTCCACTTCCAGATAATAGTCTCCCTCTTATTCCTGTAGAGAAAGCATTACCAGAAGCATATGAGCCACCACTACCATTAATAGAGCCATTTTCAAGAAGCTCTTTTGTCTGCAAATGATTGAAGATAATATCACCCTTGCGATAATCGAACATTTCTGCTCCATTATCTCCAACAGTGAAGTATTCACCGTTTCTAACAACAAGCTCCTGTCCTAATTCACCAACAAGAGCCTTTCCAGAGTCGGCTTGCTTTATTCTTCCTCTTGTTCCCTGTGCAAAAGCATATCCAGTGAACGTTCCAGTTGCCATCTGCATTCCAGTGAATCTCTGGTGCTGACCACCGCTACTTTTAGATGATTTCTTCTTACTCTTACCACTACCAGATGATTTCTTAGATGATACACTTCCGCCTGCAAATGCGATTCCTGCCAATCCTTGCTGTCTGAACTGAATAGTAACGGTTTTAGTTGAAGGTATCTTAGAAATCTCATTCTTAACTTTCTTAGCTCCACTTAATGCTTCTTTTGTGTTGAGTTCAATCTTCTTTTTTGTTGGATTGTAATTTTCCCAACTGCTCTTGTCAACATTGAGCTTCTTTTGAATATCGCCTTGACTTAATGAATCAATCTGACTCTTAACCTTCTTAGCAGATGTATCAGCATTAAAATTAAGGTTAAGAGTTTTTGCTATTGTTCCACCCTTATCCTTCTCATTAAATGAACTTATAGCATTCTTAAGCTGATTATTTGCAGCATCAAGTTCGGCTTGATTAACTTCAAATCCAATGCTTTTCTTTATTTCAAGATTATTGAGCTGCTGTGCCGCCTTATAGACATTCTGAAGGGCACTTAATGCTTCTCCTGTATCACCTTTGATAGTATCTGTCTTAATTTTCATGACAGCCGGTCTTTCAGCTTGGTTCTTTGCATTAAGAAGTGAATTGAATATGTTCAGTGCTTCTTCATATCCTTCAACACCAACCTTAAGTTTTCCTTTTTTGCTTAGTTCTCCTAGTTTCCCTTCAAAATTACTGTAGAGTGAATCAATTTGGTCAGTATTCATAGTACTGATTCCAAAGAAATCAATACCTTTTAATGAAGAGAATTTAGATTGTAATGTCTGAAGGTCATTTGTCATCTTGACAACTTGGTCTGTATCATGAATATCATATGTTAGTCCGCCACCAGAAATCTTTGTTGCACTGACACCTTGCTGAACATCAATGACATCTTGAATGTTTTTCTTTGTGTCCTCAAGTGACTTGTTATATGAATCATACTGCTCCTTAGATATACGCAATGAACCGTTTCCATCATTAAATTCCTGCTTAAGAATCTTCTGTGCTTCTGTAACCTGTGTAAGACTTTCCTTGGCTCTATCAAGATTTGAAACATCAATGTTTAAGTCCTTAAACTCTTGACTCTCCACCAAATTACCATCAAGGTCTCTACCTTCATACATCTTCATGACGTTCTGGTCATTCTTAATAGAAGATATGCTATCATTTGCCTTTTTTTGACGTTCATTAATGAAGTCTGTTTTCGCCTGTTGCATCTGTGCTATACCATCAGAAGCTACATCAACATCAAGTTTTCGTTCTTTTGCAGATTCAACCCACATCTGAACAACATCTTTTGAAACACCTAACTTCTTAGCCGCTTCTTCGGCATTGATTGAACCAGTGATAACGCCGTTTGCATCCTTTGAAAGTTGACCAATTCTTATGAGGTCATTAGCCATATTCTCAAAGCCCTTGCTACTTTCAGTGAAATATCTCTGCTGATTTCTAAGAGCCTTATCGTCATACAGCTTAGCAATCTCTTGAGCATCCATCTTATCGAGTTCAGTCATACTCTTGCCAGTAAGCATAGCCGTATATGACATGAATCTTTCGTCACCAACACGACCTTCATCACGTAGTTTCTGCATGTCATCTTTGTTAGACACCATGGACTGATAATTCGCATCAAGAGGTTGGCTTGACATAGCGTTAGTCCACTGCGTCATAAGGCTAGTTGCACCTTCAGCTTCTGACTTGAGTCTTTCTAGGCTTCTTATCTGACCATCAATAGCATCTCTCTGTGAGATGAGCTGATTATATTCATCAGTTCCCGCAACAGCTTTGCCAATACTTTCAGATATTCCAACATAATCATTTGATAATTCCTTTATTTTGTTGTTGTAAGATTCAATCTTTGAACTTGCAATCTCTTCATTGTATTTATGCAATTCTTTATAATTAAGTCTTACACCATCATCTGTATTCTCAAATAATGAGTTCTCATTAAAGCTCTTTGCTTCTGAATAGTATTGCTTGAGCAAATTAATAGTATCACTTCTCAGTCCAGATGATGATACCGCTTCATCAAGATATTTTGCCTTTTGAAGCTTGTCCATAACGGATAACAAATCTTCAAGGTCATTTGTCATTGACTTGATGTCATCTTTGTTCTGTTCTGAAATAGTGCTCCATCTTGTACCATCATCCTGCATTGATTTTAAATAATCCTGAAATTCAGATGCCGTAATTCCTGCATCTTCCAACGCACCCTTAAGGTTTTCAGAACCATTAATCATGTTCGTAAAATCTGTTTCATTGCTCGTGTTAGCCAAATCAATCAACTGGTCTCGTGTCTTTTCTATTCCATCTGTGCTGAAAATCTGACTAAATTTTGATGAGTAATAGTCAACAGGGTCTGTCAGCTTCTGCATCTGGTCAACAAGGCTCTTATTCTTGTTATAAGTGTCAACTATTTCCTTCTCATCCTTTGTATATGAGCTTGCTTTCTTACCACTATCCTTTATCTCATCATACGCTGTTTTGAGTTTCTGATTATACTCAATAATCTCTTTTTGATAGTTTCTAAGATTGTCGGTACTCTTGCTAAAGCTATTATCTATATCCTTGAACTTGTTAGAGTCCACCTTGTTTTCATCAATGAGTTTATTTCTTTCCTTGACAAGCTGTTTATATCTCTCTATTGCCATAGGAATGTTGCTTTCTCCAACGTTATCAAAGTTAAAGAACTTCTGTGGTGATGATAACTGATAACTTCCATCGCTCTTAAGATGATATCCTGTCTGATTGTTTCTGTCCTTGACGTATTCTAAACTTCCAAATACGCCACCAACATCCTTTCCGGTTCCTTCACGAAAATCGTATTTCTTCTTTTCCGCATCAATTGTATCTTTTGCAAGTTCCTTTGCATCATTACCTTTTGTCTTTTCAAGGATTTTTTCCTTCTGATTAAGAAGACTTATCTCTTCCTTAAGACTTGATATTCTGTTCTGGATTGTCTTGTTCCCTTGAACATCATCTCTGTTTTCGAGTCTGCTCAATTCAGATTTCTTGCTGTCTCTCTGTTCTTGTACTTCCTGTAATTTCTGTTTTGTTTCAGCTAGCTTTGAATCAGCATCCTTCATCTTCTGGTCTAGGTCACTCTGCGATGGATTAAATTTCTTATACGTATTTACAGCTAACGCAATAGCTCCAAATATTGCCATTGAAGCAGCCATGTTTACAGCCATTGAAACAAGCGTTGAAGCAAATGAAGCAGCTCCCGTTTTCAATGTTGAGAATATAGAACTTTGTGTCTTAAGTGAAGCATTCAGTCCTTCCATTGAGACTTTTGTTGATTCTGCCGCATTTCTAAGCTCGGCAAGATAATTATCCTTTTGCTCTTTAGTAAGAGGACCCATCATATCATATTTATCATTGATTTCTTTTATTAATGACTGTCTTTTTTTATACTGCTCTTTGAGGTATTCATTTATACCGGGTCTTCTAGCAGCCTTGTTTGAATTAAATAAATCATCAATATTGAATGCATCCTTTGGACTTAATGCACCACTTGCAAATTCTCTCATTGACCTTTCATTAAAGTCATTGATAAGGTTGTTCTTAGTTTCGCCACTGATACCTGTAAGGTATTCTCCTAATGATGTAGACTGTGATAAAGCCTTGCCTAGATTCTTCACGTCTCCGCCAAAGACTTTCTTGAACTTATTTCTATCGAAGTTAAGGAAAGTTTTATCACCAAGATTATTCATCTCATCAAATCCTACGAGAGACTTGCCCTTAAATGCAGAAATTGCAGATAACACAAGTGGAATCTGTGTGATGGCACCTCCGGGAATACTATTAAACAATCCAACAAGCTTTTCTAGAACACCAAGCAATCCAGATAATGCGTCAACACCACCTTTGATGACATCAGTATTGAGAATCTTCTGCCATACACCAGTTCCAGTTTCCTGTAATCTGTTAAGCTTAAAAGCAAGACTGTTAGTAGCCTTGTCAAATTCTCGCATAGCAGAACCAGAAGATTCTTCGGCTGTTTTTGTTGCCTTTTCAACATTCTTCCAGTTATCAAGAATTGCCATACCAATATTAGAGTTTCTTGCACCAAATAAGTCCTTTGTGACTGCCGCACGCTGTGTATCAGAAAGAGTCTTCCATGCTCCGTTCAAGTCCTTAAGATAGTCATATGTGCTCTTGAACTGTTTTCTTGTGCTGTCTGTATAAGCAGAAACACCAGTAGCAGCTTCTACCTTTCCGACTTTCTTTTCATCACGAGCATACATTGATAATGTCTTGAGTGCATTACCTACCTTTGGTGCGTTCTGAATGATTTCCTGTGCACCAGTACCTAATCCGATTGCTTGTGAAAGTGAGTTTCCACCTGCCTTAAGAGCAGAAGCTGAATTTTGCAAAATCTCTGCAATATCGTTGTTGTTTGCAGCAAAGTTATTACCGACTTCATTAATTTTACTTCCTACCTTGTCAAGCACGTTTGATGCATTAATTCCTTCGGATTCATATGCCTTCATGACTGATACAAGCGTTTTCTGTGACAATTCAGTGTCCATTTCTGGTGAGATGGTTTTGAATATTGACGTTGACTTAGCCAGTTCTTTTGAATCTCTCATAGAATAGCCTAATTGCGCCCAGTTTGCGGTCTGTCTGATAACTGTATTAGTAGACACACCTAAGTTTTTAGCCATTCCATTAGCTTCATAATAAAACTTCTTATATGTATCTCCACTTTCATTCGTAACTTTCTTTAAGTCAGTCATTGAAGCGTCAAGGTCTTTGATTGTATGAATTGCCCGTCTTCCCTGAGATATGAGGGCGAATACTGCCCCAGTAGCGGTAATCCAATGTGAGAATTTAGAGATATTTGACTTAAGTTCATCTTTCCAGTTCATGCCGGTCATGCCATTTGCATTGATTGTCTGTTTTCTTGCTATAAACGACTGTCTGATTTGCTTTAAGTCATCCTTGCTTAAATCATAGGAGGATTGAATCTGCTCCATCATTGAAGTGATTGCATTCTTGCTGTCGCTGTCCATTCTTGAGTTCTTGCCAAGATAATTACGCATTTCCTCATATGTCTTCAGCTTTGCATTTGAATCGGCAAGCTCACCTTTTCTCTTGTTCATGAGAGAGATTATTGCATTGTCTTTAAGCTCCTTTGAACTTCTGTCAAGCATTGACATTGCCATGTTCTTTGCTTCATAAGGGACTTCCGTCATGCCCTTAGATTTCTCCTTGAGCATATCCTGGGCTTCAATCATCTTCTTGTAATTCTTAACAACATCATCTGCGTTGTCTCTGATTGCCGTCTTAAATTCCTGAGTGCTTAATTCACTAAATTTAATACCATGATTAATCAAGTCGTTTTGCAGACTCATGTACTTAGTCTGCAAATTGGAAAGAAAATCATATCCGTTATCTTCACTTAATGCAGATACTCTCTTATTTGTTATTTTCCTTGCATCATTCAATGAAGCCATTGCTTTATCAAGCATGTCATTATCATTCATGACAAAGTTTCTGTTTAAGCCATTAACAACTCTCTTGTCAGCTTTACCACTCTTTGTGCCGTACAGCTTCTCTGTGATTTGAGATATCTTGTTATAATAGTCAACATAACTGTCATAGTCCTGTTTTCTGAACTGCTCAATTGCACCCATTGACCATTTCTGGTTCTTAACACCGCCCGCTGCAATCATCTCTTGCATCTTGATGAGGTTCTTAGGGTCATATGGCAATTGTCCATTAAGTGAACTACCACTGCTAGATATGGCTTTGTTTACCTTATCCCTTAATTCATTGACACCAGTAACTTTCATCTTGCTCACATCAACTTTTGATGGAGTAACGTTGAATGTTGTCTTGTTTATTGCTTCCTTTACTGCATTCTGGACATTCTTAATCTCACTATTAAGCTTGCCTTTATCAATGGTAACGGTTATCTTTGCTTTAATATCAGCCATTACTTAACCACCTCTTTATCTTTTGTTGAGCATTCCGACATTTCCCTCTTCCTGCTTAACGATTCCATCCTTGCTAAAATAGTTTCCAAACTTAGAGGTAGCATCAATATCATTGTATATGCTAATCATTTCAATAGATTCCCACTGAAAGAAATCCTTGATAATGTCAGATGGAATGTTTGCTTCTGCTAGCATCGTACAACAGTAATGTCTTAGACTATGAAAATAGAAAGGCTTTCCAAATAATCTAGTGAACTGTTTTGTCCACTGGTCTAATGAGCTTCTTCTTCTCCATTTGTTTGTCTTGTTATCTCCAACACCCTGTGTGACGAACATATCATCATTTCTGATTCCTAGTCTCTTTCTCTCTTCTCGCCAGTTGTCGATATATGGCTTTACCTGTGCAAGCACGAACTTAGGTACAAGCTTTCCCTTTTTTCCATGACCTTTTGTTCTGATTCTGTCTGTCTTGTACAAAGCACCATCAAACTCAAGATGGTTATCATCAAAATATGACATCTTCATCTGCAAAAGCTCTGACTTTCTCATGCCACTAAACGCAGCAATGGCAATAGCACAAGCCTTTTCGTATTCAGCCATTTCAGTAAGGTATCTAAGAACCCTGTCTACATCACTCACGGTAAGGATTGTCTTATCTCTTACTGGCGTGTTGGTAGGGGACTCGATTTTACATATTACGTTTCTATAATTAGGGTATTCATCATCAAGCATATTCTCAATATAGTTTGACATTGATGAAATACATGATTTGACTCTCTTTATTCTCTTGGGTGACCACCCTAATGTGTTGATACAGTAGCCTTGGAAATTAACAAATTCCTTTTTTCTGATATCAACAAAGAATCTGTTTCTGTTATTCTTAAGATTCCATACAAAGAAAATATTAATGTCATTTCCATACTGCTTTATGGTCTGAGGTGACTTATCTACGCTTGCAAGGTAATAGAGAAAATCATTCTTTAATGCGATATTTCTCTTATTGACCCTGTCAATGTCTCCCTCTTCAACTATTTTGTTATATACTGTTTTTCTCATTGAAAAGTCTTTTTCTCCTTTCCTTCAATATTTATTAATTATGAATATTCAATTCCATTTGAATTTTCATTTAGATATTCAATCAATAATGGAACAGCTTCACTATCCCATTCTTCCTGCCATACAGAACCATATGGTGTGCCGACTTTCATCACCCTTGACACACCATGCTGTCCTCCGAATGCTGTTCCACGGAAGATGGAAGATTCAGTTTCTCCTTTTCTTTTTTTATCATGGTGCATGTATGATGGTCTCGATATATAACCAATCCTTCCGCTATCATAACTTGCTATGTTGTTTACAAGTGCATTTTCAAGCTGATACTGTCTCTGGTATGCAAGAGGTTGATATTCGTGATAATAGTCAAGCAATGCTGCTTCCCAATAGGCACTGGAATCACCTCTGTTGAGGAACTTCTTGTTAAGCTTCTCAAGTGCATTTGCGACATCTTTCTTGACCATTGCTTCAATCTCGCTTTTCATGTCATCCATGTATAATGCACCGCCTTATTTATTGAATTTGTTATTGTTGTTATGACAATAAATTATTGTTATTATTGTTTTCATCATCATCCTGTTTGTCTTCATCTGATGAATCATCGTTAGCAAGTCCTAACGCATTCACAAGTTCTGCAATGATTGGACTTCCTTCAATTTCAGCCTGTGTCTTTGGAATTTCTTCAAGAAGCTTCATGATTGAAGAAACATCAGTGTCAGCAATCTGTGATTCAATGATGTCAATAAGTCCCTTGATTCTATAGATAAGTGAAGGAATTGTATCTCTTTCCATTTCCTTTGCGTTTTCCAATGCTTCATTATAGAATTTCATGATGTCATGAAGCTGTGCTCTTGCGAATCCACGGCATCCCTTAACCATTTTGTCTACATCAATGTCACAGATGTATTCATAGATTACATCAAAGCTCGTATCTCCATTATTAGGGAGAATGTCAAAAAGATTTGTATAATACGTTGCAAAAAGAATCTTGAAGTAAACGTCTCCTAGGATGTCTAGTTTATCAACGTTATCGGCAAGAAATTCATATGTCTGTTCCCTGAAATTAATAACTTCCTCAAATGTGAGCTTCTTGCTAGTAATCTTAAGTTTCTTATCTTCCTTGTTTACTTTTTCTTCATCATTATGTGTATCAGAAGTGTTTCTTTCAGCTGTGCTGTCTACTTCAACTTCGCTTACTGTCTTCTTTTCTGTTAATTCTTTGTTTTCCATGTTTCTTTTCTCTCCGTTCATTCATTAATTTGAGTTTGTTTGTTTTTAACTATTGATGTGAGAAGTGACTTTATATTCCATCTATATCTTGTTCTCTTCTTCTCCCCATCAATCTCAATTCCGTTATAATCAATCAAGTCATTCATATTGAAGCTTTTCTTTCCGATTCTTGCTATCATCTTAAGAAAATCCTCAATTCCGATATAAAACGTTCTCTGCGTTCCATCTTTCTCGTTTCTGAAATTAAGTATGAATCCAGAAATGACATTTCTCTTTCTTGCATATTTGCTTAATCCAAGTATCTGATGCTTGTGTATCATTCTTTCCTGTATGTCATCATCATCAAGGGTTATATCTTCAAATCCCATGTATTTCTCTTTTGTTGACTTTAATTCAAGAAATGACATTACACCAAATTCAGTGTCAAAAAGTATAAAATCACATATGTTCTTATGGCTAAATTTTGCACTTTTCATGAATGACTGTGCTTCATCTCTAAGTCTTATGTTTATTAAAGAATCATCACACTCAACTGATTTCTTATAATCATCCTCAAAAATCTTGCCTGTATTCTTTCTCTTTTTAGTGTTCACGTTCGCACCACTCTTTGTAAAGATTTCTAATCAGTTCACTCTTTTCCCACACAAAATAAAGTCTATTATTAGTAATAATTACATCCTTGAGATATTTCTTGCTCTTAGGATTGCTATAATAGAATGTATTCTGCATCATATTGGAAATATAGACAGAATCCTCAACCTCATAGAATGAATCAAACAATTCACTGTATTCTCTCATTTGCAATCTCCATTCATTCATCAAATAAAATACGAATAAAAAAATAGGGGATATACAATAAATGATTAGTTTAATGTATATCCCCGAATGAATAATCTTTTATCCATATTCTATTGTTAAAACCTTTTCAACTAATCACTTATTTGACTGTATCTTTTGTTGTCACTAAATCTTTGCTTTCAATGATTTCCTTTTTCTTCCTATATGTAAGAAGCTCTCCGATAAGCTGTCTATATGTATCAGTGAAATTCTCCCATCCTGTGATGTCACACTTATCAAGAATATCAAGTGCTTCATCCTCATTAATCAGCTTCGCAGCATATTCTGTCATTGCCAGATGAATGCGATAATGGTTGCTTGACTCGCACAGAATCTTCCATGGAGTATCATTTTCATTGCCACACTGACATGTCTCATAATCATTTCCGCATACAATACATTTAATCTTGTACATCATTCACCTCAAAAATAGGAAAGGGGAGGGTGCTCATTCCTCCCCTAACAATTTTCAGTAATCTGTCCTTGAGCTATTATCTATTCAGCTATGATATTATTCAGCAATGATGAATGAGTATAAATCATCATTTTCATCACAGTATGATTTGAATAAATCAACAGTGAATGGATGTTTACCATCAAATTTGAAAGCAGTTTCAATTGAAGATGGGTCAATCTTAGCCTTTGGTGATACAATGTAGCCAAGAACTTCTTCTTCAGTGCATGGGTCTTTGAAGAACAGTGAAGCCTTGAACCCAGTAACTTTAGGGAAGTTATTTGCCTTATTTGTTACTTTTACAGCATTAGAATCTACTTCCTTGTTGTATTCAACGTAGATTTTTGAACCATCTGGAACAGTAGCTGTATCAACACTAATCTGTTTATCTGAAATTGCGAACTTGCCTTCTGCGGCAGATGCATTTGCTGTAAGCTTCTGTGCAATGTTGTTATTTCTTAATACATAAACTGTTCTGATTTCACCTTTTGGTGTACCTACTAATGTAGCTTTGCCACCTGCAACAGTTAATGTTTCATCGGCAGGAACTACAATCTTGTGGTCAGCAGAAGCAACTTCTTTTGTAGCACCCATCTGAACGGCATATAAATCTGTTGAGAATAATGCATTTGAAGCTGTAAACTGTGCCGTCTTAGCCTTGTACAGTTTCATGATTTCAGTACCCATAGCATCCTTTACTGAATCATTTTCAGCGGTTGTCTTTAATGTAGCGTCTTCTAACTTTGTAAGACGTGCAATGACTGTGTTGTCTGCTAAATCAGTAAATTCAACATATCTGAATTTGTATGGTACTAATTCATTGACATTAAATGTTTTTGCCATTATCTATTTTCCCCCTATATTTTTTCATAATAAAAGACTGACGATTATATCTCGCCAGCCCATTCAATTTCTTTCTTGTCTATATCCTTAAGGTCAATACCGAACCCAGAATATCCACTCTGCAATAACAGTTGTGCATTCTTTATCTTTGATACACGCTTTACGCTGTCCATGAATGCATATATATTCATGTCAAATACCGTGACATCATCTCTCTTGAATCCATCGCTATTAACCATAGCCGATATGAGATTCATGAGATTTGAGACATAAGGCTTATCCTTGTTCATCATGTATTCTTCTTTTTCATCTTCAATCTGAGCAAGCTTTGTAACCTCATTTGCCGGTCTGTCATGCTTTTCCTCAAATCCATATGTATCTCTTATAATCTTGCATATCATCTTGTATGTATATTCATCAACTATAATCTGATATTCATATGGTTGATTCTTGTTTCTGTTCGGTTTTCCCTTTTTTCTAAATAAACCTTTTTTAGACTTATCATCATAATAAGCACCGCCTACATCCTGAGAATCTTCATCAAAAACAGCCACGTCCTGAACTAGAACGTAGCTGTCTATCTCTTTATTGTAAACCTTTTTCATAAGTGAAAAATCAACTATATCTCCAAAGAGTATTCTGGTCTTTTCTTTTGTAAGGCTCGGTGCAAGTATATCTGTAAAGAAATTCCATTGGTTTATTTCAGTCCAGTCTACTCCAACATCCCACAGTTGCCATTTCATGTTTGTTGGTTGTTCCACTATGGTGAAACACATGGAGTAGAAGTCTTGTTCTCCATAGTCAACAATCTCTCCCAATGTAGGCATATGAATATGTATGTGCTCATTGACTATATACGGATTTCCCCTATATAGCTTAAGCTTGTCTATTTCCAATTAGTCAGTCTCGCAAAGAGAATAGTTTATATCATTGCATACAAACTTCATGTGTCTTGTAGAGAAATTATTGTCATATGTATCTTCAACACTTGAAAGGAGAACCAATTTTCCAAGTGATGCATTTGTCTTCATGTACTTAACAAAGTTCCCGTTAAGTTCCTTATCAATCAGCTTTGCAATATAATCATTTCTGTTATCAGATATTGAAGGGTTGTCAACAATCATATGGTCTTTGTGAGAGAATATGATTACATGAAGCTCCGCATCAACATAATTGTTGTTCTTCATCTGATAAATGTTTGCAAGTATGCAAATGAATGTTATCGTCTTGTCAATTGTAGTAGGGAACTTATAGAAATTATATATTGATGGAGTGAACCCTTTTGCCGATGTCATGTTGCTGTTCACCAGAAATATTGGATTCCACCCCTTTTCATTCATGGAAGGATTGTCAATTGCGTTTACTATTTCAGCATTGGATAAAATCTTTCTTGTAGTCCATTGCTTAAGGGCTGTGATAATTGTGCTGTTAGCCATTCTACATACCTCTCACAAGAAGTGACAATGAACATTGTTCATATATTCCTTCACTATCAGAAAGCGTAACCTTGACATGCTTTCCAAGAAGTTCTTCATTGTCAGTGCCTATAGTCATTTCTTTCTTGTCAGATGAATAGGTTACAGAAAGATTTTCATTGTTATCACTTTCAACTTTCCACAATGGTGTGACATTATCACTTGTTTCATCATCACCATTAAAGAAATGTGCCTTAAGATTCGTTCCTACATATTCTGGTATGATGTAATCAAAATCAGACTCAATCTTTGAATATTTCTTCTCATTCGTTCCTTCATCTGGTTTGTCTTTACTTTCATCATGTCCTGTGCTGCTGTTAATCTTATAGTAATCGCATATATGAAGTTCTGTGTTATCTGTCTCAGTGTTGAGCATTGTCTCGCTCATCGTAAGGACGATATATCCCTCACCATTGAACGTATTCTCAACATCATTGACATTATCTACACGATAGACTGTATGCTTGTCTTCAATTGCTGAAATAAAGAATCTGTCATCAGCTCTTATCTTTGCAGTTTCCTTATCAAAAGGAATGAAAATCTGGCATTTTGTCTTATCTGTAGTGTATACCTTATTTTCTTTGATTAATGAAGAGTAGGGGAATGAAAGAATTGAAGGTCGTGTAATGATTTCCTTGTTTTCGTTCATCCATTTCAGTTCATAGTTGCACTTCTTCATGATTCCTTTCTGATATACATCTTCATCCGAATCTGTTGAAGTGACCATCCACGTTCCATACCATTTGATTATCTCACCACGCTCAATATGTTCATTTGGCATACATGAGAAATGCTTGGTATCCTTGTTCTCTGTGGAAACTATCGTAAGATATCTTTCTTCTTCATCAACCATTACTTTCTTGCATGACGGGTTTTCTAATGCATGTCTTTTTATTCTGTCCTGCATTTTATATATGGAACGCTCACGCATAGAACTTCCATGCAGTTTTGTTCTTTTTCTGAATAAATCCATGCAATCACCACCCATTCTTATTGCTGATATCATTGAGTATGCGAATAGCCTTGAACACCTCGCTTTTGCATTCCCTGTGGGTATATTTGTCATCCCATCTTAGATATGCAAGGATGTTGAAGTAGTCCATCATCTTAGGCTCGCTGTCAATGATTCCAAATAGGAACTGAAAGCCACTCAGTTCAGCCATGAGTCCGTCAAGATACAAGAAATATGAATCATTGCTTTTCTTGTTTATTGCTTCTTCCTTAAGTGGCAGTATCTTATATGTCTTATTGACAAGATACTTGAAATAACTCCCAATATTCTTATCAGATATATTCTCCGTGAATGCTAGCTTTTCCAACTTGTATAGTCCTCATCAAGAAGAGTATATTCATTCACAAGAAGACGCACTCTTTTCTGTGTGTCATAATAGAACTTCTTAACGGCTTCAAGCATACCTTTTGGGCTGTAAGCCTTGAAGTCACTTGTGTTAAGAGTATTGATAAGATTATCGGCATTATTCATATATGGTTCAAGCCAATCCAGAAGCATGTAATTGGCTAGAATCTTCTGCTCGTAGCTGCTCAAGTCATTCACAAAGCATTTATTTTCATTGTCAATATCAAGTCCCGTCTTGCAGTATGGCTTGAATGTCTCAACAGATTCCATTAGCCCACTTTCAAGAAATTCATTAAGCATATCGTCATCATAGTTTGCAACATCAATGTCATCTATTTTTCTTAGGAACTTGTCATAAATGTCCTTAAATTTTGTCATATATCTAAACTACGCTTCGTCAAATTCTACATCTAACAGCTCTGAAAGAGTATTAATCTTACTTAAGCTGTCAATATCGCCAGTCAGAATGAGTTCTTGAGCACGGTTGGCGATTGTTTCCTTGAATCCTTCTGGAACTTTTTCAATTTCCTTCTTAAGCTCGCTCTTAGGAAGGTCAAAGATAAAGTCAAGAGTCTCTGGTGACTGATATTTTGATACATATGAATCATCTACGTGCAATGATGCATAAATCATTTCTGGTGTAAATTCATCATCACCTTCAACAATAAGCCATCCGTTTGTGAAGTATTTCTTTGAAGTTCTTCTTACTTTCTGCAATTCCTCATATGTGAGGTAAATTTCATCTCCATTTTCAAGAGTGAAGTCAATGTCATTGTCTCTTGTTCTTACAACAAGAGTTCCTACAGTTCCAGACTTGACAACAAATTCCCTGTCTTTAGGAATTGTAACTCTTTTCTTTGGTGTCTTCTTTTCAGCTTTCTTTGCCACATTAGAATCAACTGAAACAGAAGCTTCTGGTGTATTTTCTTTCTTAACAGCAGCCTTTGTCTTTCTTGCAGTTGTCTTTCTGGCTGTTGTCTTTTTCTCTTTATTTTCTTCCAATTTCTAATCTCCATTCATTCCGTTTTTTAAATTTATAATTTAATTAAAAAGGGGATTGATAATCCCCTTAAAATAGTATTTTTATCTATGCAGATAATACTATGCTAATTCGTAAACAGCCGCACCCTTGTCAGCAAATACAACGGCTACACCAAATTTGGCGAACATCTTGTATTCCTGTGTTAAGTCTGCATTTTCTTCTGGCATTACTGGAATGATTAATGTTTCTCCTTCATTTACAAACTTAACGAACTGGTCATCAGTTGCAACTACATATAATTTGTTAGGGTCTAATACGAAAGTATCTGTACCAACCTTATGAGCGTTCTTCATAGCAATTACTGGGTTTTCACCAATATGTCCATAGTAGCCCATAGAATATAAGTCTTCTTTAGCAGAAGTCGCTTCGGCACCTTTGATACCTGTGATTTTTCTTACAGCCTGCTTAGAACCTAAGACAACAGCAGTCTCACCAGTAGTTGCTTCAACATGGTCAATTAATTCAATTAATTTATCTTCTGCAAAAGCACCAGATACCTTGTATGGAGTAGCCTTTTTAGCAAATGCAGCCTGTACACCATTGTACATTGCTTCGGTAATTGCTTTTTCAAATGACTGAGCAGCTTTATCAATAAGTTCATTGATATCAACCTTGCCACCTAAGATTCTGTCTAATTCCTCATAAATGGCGATGCCTTTACGAGTAGTTGTTACAGTAATTACTTGTCCGGGTAATGCTCTCTGTCTTCTTAATGCCTGTGTACCATTGGCTACATCAGCAACAACAAATAAGCTGTTATCCTTAACTTTGAAAATAGGTGTATCACCTTCGGCTAAGTTTCTCTGTTCAACATATTTGAATAATGGGTTGTCTTCACCTAAGCCTTCAAGAACAGTCTGAGTTACGGCTTCTTCAATTAATGTGAATAATCCCTGACATTTACCATCACGGATAGCACGGTAATCTAACTTTGTAGAACCACCATTCAATTCAACCAAAGCCTGTCTGATTGATTCTCTAGCGTCAGCAGTAGAATAGTTTCCTGCTACAGTGCCATTGTGATGGTCAACGATTAATTTAATTAATTCTTTATTATCCATTTTCTTTCCTCACAATCCTTTAATTTTAATTAAGCAGCAGCCTTGCCTACTGAAACTACTTCATAAGATACTGTATCGCCATTCTTTTCAATAACCTTAAGAACAACGTCACCAACAGCTACAGTCTTATTTAATGCAGTAGAATCTGATGAATGATAAATCTTAAAATGGTCACCAGCAGTAAGTAAGATACCTCTTGCATTTGTTCCTGCTTTATTGATAAAGTCGTATTCAGTAAGTCTTTCATCGTATAATACTTCTGGTGAAGCAACTAAGCAGATTCCAGTTCCAGTAGCAGTACCTAATGCAACTTCGGTAGCCTTATGTACTTCTCTCTGACCTTCAACTAAATCGCCTAATGCTACGAAAATACCATTTTCAGCATCAACTTCATTAGTTCCTTCACTGTCAACTACACGTAATGTAACGATTTTAGAACCAACTTTTGTTGCTGCAACGTTTTCTAAAACAACATATTTTGCCATCTTCTAATCTCCTTTTTTTAATTTAAAAATGCTTTAAGATACCACCATAATTTATGGCATCTTCATTTGTATTTCCATCTGATACACTAAACTTAAAATCCTTTTCAGCATTATCTGTATTTTCTTCATGCTGATTAATTAGTGCAAATTTTCCAACAAGAACAAGACATTCCTTATCTAAATCTTCAAGTGAATAATTAGCCTTGTTCTTTACAAGTTCATCAAATTCACTTGAACCTTTTAATGATTCAGAATATTTTGCTAGAATCTCATCTTCTTTTTCAGATTTAATTCTCTTTTCATTGTCAACTTTATACTGTTCAAGTTCAGCAAACTTGTCAGATGGATATTTTTCCTTATAGGCTTCAAGTTCTTTCAATGCTTCGGCTTTTGCATTTGCTTCAATTAAGTTCATCTCATCCTTAGTGAGATATCTTGCAAATACTTCCTCAGCATCTCCAAGTTCTACCTTGTCTTCATTAACTTTGTATGATGCACGTTTTTTACATGTATAGTCATTTGAATTATCTCCATATGAATAGAAACGTTCTTCAAAATAAACATATTTTTCATCATAATCCATTAAACATTTGTCTAAATAGCCAGTCTCTTTACCAGTAGCTTCATCATTGACAACACCACTAACAAGTGCTTCACGGAACTTTTTCTGTTTATCAGAATCGAGCATGTATCTTTCCTCGATGATGCCGAAATTTTCATCATCAACGTTACCATTTTCCTGTTCTGGTTCAGTAGGTTCATTTTCTGGTTCAGTAGTATTGCCTTGTTCTGGTTCAGTTGGCTTGTTTTCTGGTTCAGTAGTAGGCTCGTTTTCTGGTTCAGTATTTCCAGAGAACTGTGCCTTCTTGTTATCTTTAGTATTTTTGTTCACTTTTTCACCTTCTCTGCTCATTTCAAGCATAAATTCATCAAGCATAGTCGAGAACTGTCTCTTGAAATTCTCTGTAATATCATCATGCTTAGAGTAAAGACTTACGCTCGCATTCTCAAAGCATGGTTCATCTCTTTCCAAGATGCATAGTGCTGTAAAGACAAAGTCCTTGATATTGACATATCCATCATCCGTTCTCTCATAATCATATACATCAATTTCCATTGACTGTGATAGAGAACCTACTTCCTTGATATGTTCATACCCATACTGTCTTTTCCACAAAATTGCGTTAGCGAAAAGGCATTTCTTTGTCTCGCCATCAACAACTTCATCTTCATACCAGATTTTTGCACTTTCTGGAATAACACCAAATGGTGTCGTTTTATTGTAAAGAACAATATTGTTCTTATCATCTTTCTTTACGCCTAAATCATGACCGCCAAATTCATTCTCATCACCATCATAATGACCAACAATAGGGATGTTCTTTAATGTCTTGCAAGCATTAGTGAGAACATCTTCTGAAATAATTGTTTTGTTTCTGTTCTTTCCCGTATAGCAGATAAGAACATTTGCCTTTGCAAATCCAGAATCATGGTCAGAATCATCAATGTCTGAGAATTTAATATCAAAGTCAAGATTCATCTTTGTATGTTTTTTCGACATTATTACCCCCATATATGACAACAGATAGTTACATGAACATTGATAATTTCTTCGTGAATGTTACTTTTCCTTTGAATTTTCCTAAATCATCTTTAGAAAATTTCTTAGTGATGTTGCCATCATACTCAAATGTGTATAATGTATGAGCGTCATCAACAGATTTCAAATCAACTGGAACATAACCATTTCCAATCATCATGGCAACAACATCATCATCCATTGTCTGAACATATAATCTTTCCATTCTATTCATTCTCTCTTCCTTCTTCTGTCTTTTCAGAAGGCATCTTACCGACAGATTCATTTGTAGGTCTGCCTGCATCGCTTGTTGTATCAACAACGCCACCTGAAAGAGTATTTGATGATATCAATGGTCTGTTAAACATTTCCGTTCCAACCTTAAGCACATCATTCTCAATAAATGACATACCTATGACATCGGAAGGTGACATACCAATGTTAGCAGCATATCTTAGCTTAGCTCCCGCAACACCATATGTAGCAGCCTTCAAGTCTCTATCAGTGACATCCTTGATATTGAAAATGGATGCATCAGTAAACTTAATCTTAAATTTATAAGACTTATCAATACTCTTTATTCTCATATTGAAATAATTTTCAATCTGATTAAGCATTGACATTGCAATCTGTTCATTTGGCTTTACTGAAAGTGCAAGGGAAGAGCTTGAAGTAGCCTTAGAACTTCCGAATAGGAGAGGGGACGTACCGCTGTCAAACCAGAACTGACTCTCGGCATCAGCAAGTTCAACAGTCCCTGCATTCTTGCCAGTATTAAAGGTAAGAGTGTCTGTCTTGAATGGTGACATCGTTACTCCAACACCATCTGGAACGGTGTCACAGATAAGGTCATAATACTTTCTGATGATTGCATCATTAAGCAATGGCATACCCGTGTTTTCATCTGTATCAATCTTAAGGTTGATTGCCTTATAGTTGGCATTTGAGTTGTCACTCTTTGTAACAACTCTGTAATCCTCAATATCAAATACATCACGCAACAGTCCCGTGAAAAGAGGTAGTACAATCGTATAATCAGAATTATCAGCCATTACGCATATGCCATCTTTAGGTTCATACCATCTGAAAGCCTTGTCACCCTTTATTCCTCTTTCAGAATCTCCTTTGTATTTTACATATGCCTTCTGCACGTCCTTTGGAAATCCATCAAGCAAGTACTTTCTTGTACTTCCAAAATAGTCCAAGTCCATTGAGAATCTCACAATCCCATTTTCAATAGACGTAATTCTTGCATAATCTGGGTCAAAGTCCCTAACAAAGAAACTGTCATCATTCTCATAACATATGCCATAATAAGCACCCGACTTAACGGCTATTCTTATGATTTTCCTGCATATGTCCGAGAGGGATATTCTATTGACCTTGTACGCATACTGTGTGTAAATATTCTTGTACGCATCTATATCAATATTCTCTCCCATGAAGATAGTCTCATTGTCTGGAACTAAAATATAGTTATAGTATAGAATATTGGCATAATAGTTTACCAATGTCTTATAGTGAGAACTTACTTCATATAGATACTCACTTATTTTTCTTAAGCCTTTCTGGTTGTTATAAGAAGAAGGGCTTTTTAGATATGTAGCCAAATCAGACAGCTTATATTTTGTAAGCGTTCTGATATTTGTCTTGTTGTTGTTGACATCTTGAAGAATGCTTCTCTGTGCCTTGGCAAAATAAGCAATATAGTTCTCAAGACTCTGTTTTTCTTCATCTGTCAGTTCTTCATATTTCTTCAAATGTCAAGTTCCCCCTTTCTTATAGCATTGAAATTCCACGTTTAGGCTTTCTAGCCATATAATGAACATCGCTCATTGAAGCGAGCGATTCCTTCTGTAATCTGTTCTCAAGAACCTTCATTACATAGTAGTTGTAGGAGAGCGAACTGTATCTGTCCTTTCTCTCTCCACGTTTTTCCTTAATCTTTATATTCGTGCCATTCACCTCATACTGTAGGTTAATCAGTTCATGAACGGCTAATGTCGTATTGACATATGACATTCTGTATTTGAACTGTCCATTCTCGGACAGACTTGCATAAAATTTATCTTTTATCAGAATATCCTCAGCATCGTATTCATTCTTAAGCAAGTTGATATTTGAGCTTTTGAAACCATTTCTAAGAAGATTCGCTGCATCACTATTGAATTTTGCATTTGCCTTTATTGACCACACGACTCTCTTTGCATCACTGACAAGACATCTCTTTGCCATGTCTTCATCATTACAACATGAAAGTGCCTTATACAGTTCACCTGTCTCTGGGTCAATATGGTCTTTACAAATGTAATCAAACACCGGAAGTCCGACACCATTTGTATCAAGAACTAAATCCGTACACTTGTATTTATAGTAGAACCTCATAATCTGTAGCCCTAACTCATCTGTAGTAAGCCCTTCATAGTTCTCTATGTAAACAATATTGGCAATATACTTATCATTGCTTGTAGCAATTGCATCATTTATTACTAACGAACTGGCATCATTCTTCTTCCTTGACGTTGAAGCCATCAAGGCAACGTCAACAGAGAGTATTCTCCTACATCGAAATGCAGGCGGGTCAACATTAATATTCTTTGATATGACAACATCAATATTTGGCAATGCCTTGTCAAGTATTCTTCTAGGCTCGATATCATCAAACCTAAAAAACTCTTCACCATTAGAACCAAAGAAGATTCCTTCATATTCCATGCTGAATGTCACTTCATTAAATTCTGGCTTTAGATATTCATCCTTTATCGTCTGAGGAAGAATAATTCCTTCCTTTATGCCACACTGATATGGAATACAGCATGTGAATGCACTACCACCTGTGAACATAGCCTTAAAGTCATATAGTAGCGTGTTAAAGCTCCAATGGCTCTTATACCATGCAGATGACATATAGAACTTCTTGTTGTCCTCTGCAAGATAGCTATATTTTGGATTAGACAAATATCCCGGTGAGCGTGGTGATGTAAGAAACTTATCCAGTACGGAATCTATGATTCCATTATTCATCTGTACAAACTCATCATAGATATTGATGTTACTTCTCTTGGAACGAGCATTTTCATTGGCTACTACCGCATATATCGCAGAACCATTCCTGAAAATTACCTGTGGGTCATTACCTTTATCGGTCGTAGCCTTTACATCAAGTTCATTGCATAACAGTTCAGAACCCCAGTCACGATTCTTCATGAAGTCTTCCGTTATCTTCTTAAGCACTTCTCTTGCCTGCTTCAATGTCTTTGAAGCAACAACAATTTTTGAACCGGGGTATAAGATGCATCTTACAACGCAGTATATCGCCACAAGGAATGATTTACCAAGCCCACGGGATGCAATGAACATGAAGATGTTATTGGACATCATCATATGAAGAAGTATCTTCTGAAAAGTCTTAAGCTTTATATTAAGGAACTCCTCAACAAATCTGTCTGGATTAAGCCTGTAATATCCACACCATCTGTCAACGGCATCCTCAATTTCCTTTTGCCTTTCTTCCCTTATTTCAGCATCCGTCTTTGTGCCAGATAATTTCATTGTTTCCATGTATATCTATTCACCACTGTTTTTCAGCTTACTGAACAAGTTATCAAATGCTTCCTTGTCATCTTCTGATATGTTCTCATCACTTCTTTTAATGCTGAACTTCTTCATAAGCCTGTCATATGCTCTTGAAGTGACACCGCTCAATCCTATCGACTTTGCCATTGGCACAAGGAAGAAAGCTTCAATATAATCCTTTATTCCATTGACATCCTTAAATTCTTCATCTGGTTCACTAATAGGTCTCTTGTTTTCAATCTTCTTTATGAAAGAACCAAAAGATGATTCATTCACATCATTGTTACTATTCTGATTAGGTGCATATCCTAATGTCTGTAAGTTCTTGATATATGTTGCTTCAATATCCTTTGTAGATTCTCCCGCTTCACGTAATTTTCTCATTTCAAGCTGATTGAAGCATAGGTTCTTGATAAGTTCCTCTTCTGCCTTCATCTGTGCACCTGTTCTCTTCTTCCAGTCGTTAAACTGTGAAATTAGAAATGCATAGTCATCCTTTGAGAATCCATCACCAAAGAACATGAGAGTATCACTATCAACTTTCTCAAGGTCTTCTCTTTCCTTGTCGGCTTCTTTTCTTGATTCATTCAAATCATCAACAAGCTTCTGTCTATAGGCTACTTCATCTTCCTCATGAATGGTGTCTGCATATGTCTTCCCTTTATACTGTGACATGCTTGCCCTTCTGAGGTATTCGCCTATCTTTGGTTCAACATCCTTTGCGACACCTTCGGCAAGTTCATCATTGTAATACACATCAAACATGATGCATATATGACGTATTGCCTTCTTAGTGTCTCCACCATATTCTGTACGAAAGTCATTAAACATATTCGTGACGGTATTTTTCGAGTATGGCATATACCCATTGTTATTCACGAAATACTTACTGTTTGACTTGTAAAAATATCCTTCCTGTTTATTGAAGTCCTTCGCAAGAACGATATCTCGTACAGTCTCTTTCTTCTTTACTGGCATTATTCTTTTTCTTCAATTTCCTTCTTGAACTTCTCGCCAATGTTGAACTTTACTTTCTTCTTAGCTGGAATGATGATTTTTCTATTGCCATTATTGATATCAGTTCCGAATCTTTCCTTTGTAACAATAGGCGTGAAAGAACCAAACCCACTAATGACAACTCTGTCACCATCAGCTACACAATGCTGAATTTCTTCAAACAAGGCATCAATGACTATTCTAGTAAGTCCCTTCTTTGTTCCTGCGACACTAGATACCTTCGATGCCAAAAAATCCTTATTAACATTCATCCTTTTATCCCTCTCATTCTCTCATTAAAAAATCATCTAAACACGATAGGGTGTAATGATTTAATTCCATTCATGTCAACCAAACAAATCATTTGTGAAGGTTCTCCCTTAATTCTCTTTTCAAGAGTGAACTGGTCTCCTGTCGATGCAAGAGAGCCACCTCTGATTAGCTTGACATTTGAACAACTACTAAATTCATTGTGATGAAGATGACCATATATGATTGAATATGGAACAAATCCAAGCATCATAGAAAGTCTTGATACACCACTCTCACTAAACTTGTCATAATCACCATGAACAGCAACATAATCCTTGCCACGTATTCTTACGCTTGCAATACCTCCATCAATGTTATTCTCAATGTACTTAAAATTATCAAATCCAGACATGATGTTCTTGACAATGAATCCAATCAAATCATCAAGTCTCTCATCATGCATTGCATCCTTGTAGTTGTCAATTCTTGAATGATTACCAGATACATTCACAAATGACACACTACTAAATTCATGACACAAGCCCATGCAGAATCTCGACACATATTCAGAAGCAAGCTTTATCTGTTCAATCAGATTCTCTCTATTTGTTACCTGTACTGTCTTGTGAATATTGCCAGAAATCAAGTCTCCAACACACATGATATATACATTGTCAATATTATTCTTCTTTCCAATATCACATGCTTCTCTAAGGTATCTGTCAAGTCTTTCCTTTGCAATGTCAGAATTATATTCACCAAAATAGTTGCTGAAAGTCTGACCTATATGCAAGTCCGAAAGCACAACAATCATGTCAGTACCGCTTTCCTCGCTATTGCTATCACAGATACCGATAACATCTGAAATGCTGTCAGACATCCCCGAAAGCATTTCTCCCAGTTTTGAAATGTCCTCTTCAATTCTTGCTTGGTCTCTGTTCTGCTTCTTCCATGCAGTTCTTTCATCTCTCAGCTTGACTTTCTCTTTTTCAAGTTCTCGCTTTGCTTCATCAAGTTCACTGATGAACATGTCACTCTCTTTTCTTGAGAACACGTTATCATAGAACTTCTTCGCAGCCTGCACCTTTTTTCTAAAAGAGCTTTCGTCACGCATTTCATCATCTGGAATGCCTAACGCTCTGTTCACCTGTTCATTAATGAATCTCCACTGAGGTAACTTTCCAGAATCAATAAGACAAGATATCCTCCATAGATACTGTTCATCGTTCTCATCCTCTGGAAGTCGTTTCAGTAATTCCTCATTCTCCAAAAATATCACTCCGTTCATTCATTCTATATATCAAAATACAGCACATATATGCTTAGGGGCATGACAGAGGAGAGGTTATGACTTTGTGTGTGCTATATGAAGAGAGATTGTTGCCTTTTTGTGAGAAGTTGCTCATGTCCCCAAGCATATATCCACTGTATCACCAATATGCTTTCTTATTCTTTTCTCTTTTCCTCTCCATAATCATTATTAACTCAATTCAAAAAATGCTGATTATATCAACATAATTTGAATTTTTCACTTAAAATTTTCTAAAAAAATAGCCCATTTTTGCAGAAAATTATGGATGAATGGTGTTTTCGCACCTTCATCTCTTCTTTTGATGTTCGATAAAAAAGTGGAGTATAACGCAGGCATTGTACTCCATTAAAAACTATTGTTTTTGTTCACCAACGATATTCACACATATCACTTTCTTCATTGGTGATGTCGCTTTTCCCCTCCATAATCATTATTAAGTGAATTAAAAAAACGCCGATATAATCAGCGTTTTTTGGATTTGGCACTTAAAATTTTCTAAAAAAATAGCCCATTTTTGCAAAAAATTATGCAAAAATCTATTCAGATTGGCGAGAAAACACAAACTTATGTCCGTATATTCTCATGACCTCATTGTCTGTTTCATCATTCATTTCAAGAATGTTCATCTCATCTCTTGTGACATTGATTGCATCAATGAAGCTATGGTTAGGAACTGAAAACAATGTCTTGAATATAAGATTATATTCTCCCTTAAACGAATCCCTGTCAAGCATATGAAGCATGTAGTAGATTGTCTTTCCATTAATCTTCATCTTCTCAATTCCCTTTATGAGCTTTTCATGTTCATCGCTGTATGCCCTAAATTTTATATCATTGTCAACCCTATATCCAGATGAGAATATACTCCGTGCATTTGCTCTGAATCTTCTTGCAGACTTGATAATCCTGTCAACTTGATTGTAATTAACCTTTTCATCATTACATTCAGCCAATGGCTTGAGACAGTCACAGAATCTCACCATATCATAATCATGATTTCTCTTTCTCCCTATTCTGTTCACTTCTTCCTCAAGGAAGTCCATTGACGTGTTGTGCTTAATATACACATTCTTCTCACTATCATAATATCCCTTGTATCTCTGAATGAATGAGAAGAAGTATGGCTTTATTGTTCTTCCATCAGACATCTCTCTATGATACTTGCTTCTCAGTCTGTCAAGCTCTTCCGAATTGCTGAAAGGGAATTCCTTCTTTGCCATGTCAATTTCTATTCCAGACATATTCGACAGCTGACATATATCCCTGTATATTTCATCAAGCTCGCTCGCATCTGCACCGTGTGACATTCTGTCCCAGTAAAGAGAATTAAGTTCCTGAGAAAGATTAACAATCTCTCCAATCTTATTCGTGCTTGACTTGATATCAAGGTCGCATTTCTGTTCATTTGTATATCTTCTCTTTCTCTTCACGCTGTCAACATTCACGGTAGGTATCTTGAATCTTCCTTCATTTCTCTTATATACGCTTATCAGAATGTCATTGTTTGTTATGAGTACTGAATCAGAATCAAAGTCAGCACCTGCAAGCTGCATGAGTATGTTCTCTCCAATCGAATTAATATAAAGGATTGTGTCAGTCCTGTTCATGTACTTGTCAATCAATGGTACTTCAACGTTCCTATGAACAAGAACACATCCAGAGCATATATGTGGGGAACGTATAGCCATAACATCAGTATCATATCCAAACCTTGTAGTTGACATGTTTCCTTTTCCTATTACGCTCTTGCCATCAAACATTCCGATTGATTGCTGTAGAAGCTCTATAGGGTTTCCACATATCGTTGAGTAGTTGCCATCAACATATACATGCCCCTTGCGTGTGTTCTTCACAAACGCACTTACAGTTTCTCTTGCAAAGTCCCTGTATATTTTCGTCCTGCTGAATTCATTACTCATTCCAATCATCTTGTAGAATATATCATTCTTTGACATGATAGGGTCGTATCTCTCATTCTCGAATGCGGAATACGGATATCTTATGTGATATCTCATTACATCTGGATTGTCCTTAAGCATTCTCACATACTCAATGGTAGGGGAGAGGAAGTCATGCATTTCCTTTTTTGTGAACTGCAACGTATTGATAAGCTGATAGTGAGTCTGTACGCACATTCCGTCAATGTAGTGCGTTGGCTTGTCAAACTTCACTATCCCGAAAGTAGGGGATATATTATCAAGCCACATGTCAAACGTCCCGAACTTGAGATACTTTATAGAGTTAGGCGTTGTTATGAGAAGAACATCCTCTATTCTTTCAGCTCTTGTTATTCCATTCAGTTGAGACACATCAGTTATGTTGTTATCCCTGAACCACTTCTGGATATTGGCATTGAAACAGCATGACTTGAAGAACTGGTTTCTCAATAGAAGCATTCCCTTGTCACTGTACTTTCCAAAAAGAGATACATCCATGAGAGATTCACCATCCCATATGGAATTGCTCACATCTATCCTGTCCTCAAGAGTCTTAAGCTTTCCATCAACAAGCCTTGTCTCTATGACATCATCACCAAACACGCTGTCATAGTCATCTACAAGAAGGATGTTCTCTGGTCGTATATCCATTGTATCAATGATTGATGAAGTCGTGAGAGAGATATACGCTTCAAAAGCAGCCAGGTCAATCTCATCACCTTCCTTGATGTCAAGTCCGCATAGTTCCCATTTATGCATTGGCTTGTAAAGCTCTTCATCAATGAAAAGACACTTGCCGACACGGGATGAACCAGATGAACGCTTGAACCTGACAAATCTTATCCCATCAAGTACGAATCCATTACAGTAAAGTTCCTTTCTCAGTTCCGATGTGCTCATGATTGTCTTTATCGTCCTTGTCGAATACATATGAGACATATCATCATACTTGAAGTTCTTCTCAAGCACTGACACATCACATGGATTTCCCACATATTCATCAGTTACTATTCCTATGAGCATTCCATCTTCAATGGCTACGCAATCATGGATCTTCTCTCTTGTTTCTTCTACTTCATAGCCTGCACGGACGTAGAAGTTCTTTCCTGCCTTGTTAAACTCGCTTAAGGAATATTCAAAAGTCACATTGATAACCCTGTTGGTGTACTCATGACCATTCTCTCTCCATGAGAAATATCTGTTCCTGTATACGCTTCTGTACACTTCCTTAAGCTTTATCATCTCAAGTGAATAGTCGAGTGTGTTTATGAACTTTCTGAGAACGTATTTTCCTGCATTGTCTCCGCTTCTGTATCTTGGTATCATCCCGTTCTTTCTGTTCGTCATCATTCCCAGAATGATATCCTTGGCTTCGACAGACATGATATCTATTGCACTGTTACGCATCTAAGCACCTTCCTTCCGAGACTACCCATCCATGTTATTTGAAATATTAATTTTTTCAATCTTCTTCACTACGTAGAAATCACGAATGGCACCAATGACATCAAGAATGTCAGTAATCAAGATATCCTTATTGACGGTGAATCTTACAACGCTGAATACGTCTGGCTCTTCAATCCCTATTCCCTTTAGTACAGTGCTTGGTTCATATGTTCTTGAGTTACATGCAGAACCACCGCTTACATAAATGTCGTGATTCTCAAGATACATGATAAGGTCTTTTGCATCAGTCCCCTTGAACATGACCGAAAGATTGTTTGACAGTCTGTTGCTGAACCCATACTCAATATCCTTACCATCCGAGCCAACAAGACTTGCATTGGGGAAATTATTGCTTATGTCGTGCCATAGCAGATTTCTCATACATGCCGTAATCTTCACATCATCCCTATGCTTCTCAAGCTCTTCACAGCATTCTGCGAATGCATATGCAAATGCTACATTCTCAGTTCCGCCTACGATTCCTTTTTCCTGCGTTCCATGAACAATAGGGGATAGAGTAATTCCATTACGCACATACAATGCCGCAATCCCGCTAGGGCATCCAATCTTGTGACCAGATATTGACATCATGTCAATGTTCATGTCCTTCACGTTTATGCTTCTGTCTGGATAAAGTTGAATGGCATCTACGAACAGAACACCATTATGTCTATGAACGACATCAGATATTCCTCTTATGTCCTGAACAGTGCCAATCTCATTGTTTCCACCTGTTATGGCAACGAGCGGTATATATCCCCCTACAAAATCAGAACACCTCTCATCAAGGTCTTCAATGTCAATGAATCCATCACCATCACATTTCAGCCATTGCATTGATGGCTTGTTCCTGCACATCTCCATGATAGAGTGATGAGAAAGAGGGTCGGCAAGAATGGAATGCCACATATAAGGGTAGTCTCCACCATCAACGTATTCAATGTGATTGATGGCAAGTTCATTCGCCATACTCCCGCTTGCTACGAAATAGAGATTGTCATTTTCCTCATCTCCTCCAATGAGTCTGATAATCTTCTTTCTGCTGTCATCAAGAATCTTTCTTGTCTGCTCTCCCATGAAGCTTGTTGTTGACGGATTATACCAATATTCACGCATAATCCTGTCAACTGAACAAATTGCACGCTCTGTTGGCTTCGTAGTGCCAGCGTTGTCCATGTAGATTATTTTCTTTTCTTTTCTATCTTCCATCTTCTCTATGCACTCTCCATGTTTTTATATTTTTCGCTTCTGATACTTTCTTCCAATTCCACCGCACTTGCAATCTCTACATCATCAAGGTCGTAACAGTCGGTAATGAACAGTGGGGGAGTATAGAAAACACCATCTTGACTTATACACTTCTTTTCCCTGAACTGCTTTATGATTTCAATCTCTTCAAGCCTGTCAAGCATCTTGCCAATTGTCTGTCTTGATTTCACTCCCATATTCTCAAATTTAACAAAGTCAGAATGATAACATGACAGATATCTAGGACTCTTACTGATATCTTCAATGCTGTTCTTGTTATAGTCCCTTGTGTTCATGCTCGAACGATATATACATAGCACCTTGAATAACTTTTTTCTTGATGATGTCTGTTCATTAAATATCTTCATGAGTTCATCATAGAAAATAGTGGCATATCTTTTGCTATGTGATTTTCTCCGTCCGTCATTAACAATAAATGTCGTATCTTCTTTATTGACATCTACATTGAATTCTTCTGCATAGAATTTATGGAAGTATTCATATTCATCATGCATGTTTATTCTTCTTCTCTCAGCTTTGGTGAACATGAACCATAAATAATCCTGAAAGCTGATAACATGAATTCCACCTCCCATTGCCATTCTACGTGACATTGTGTACGCATAAGCCCATAGCTTCTTTTCATCGCTTTTAATGTACTTCATGGGAATCGCCATATATCCCCTCTTGGATATTTGAAAATAGTCTTCATAGTCCTGTTCTTTATTTCTGTTGCTCGTATTGTTTTTTGTCTTTATCATATAGCATCACATTCCTTTCATCTGGCAACAATTCAATCTTTACAGGAAGATTATACAATGCTTATGTGTAGTTGTCAATAACAATATGTGATAAAAAAATAATTACATTTGTGCTCAATCAAACTTATCGGATATGTCGTATTCCCCAATTTTTTTAACGCTTATAATCTTAATAGTTTTATATAATATTAATATTTTTAAAAATAATATATTATTTTTTTAATACTATATATATTTATATATATATATGTTAAAAATATTAATATATTATATTATATATATTTATTATTATATTATATATTATTATATTATATATTATATTATTAATTATTTATATATATTATATAATATTGGTATCGAGCGAAGCGAAGATACCAACGAGTGCGTAAGCACGAGTATATAAGTTTATATTTATGAGCGTTAAAAGAATTAATAGCATTTATTATATTATTTATTTTAGGGGGGTCTTGAGGTCAATCAATGTATCAAATCCCATACAAGTGATAAGCTTTAGTAAGCTGTATAGATAATATTATTCATGATTAGTCATGTAGGGTATTATCAGTAATGAGATAAGATTAGAGATATGATTAATATCATGTATGATAATAATTATCGTTATGAGATGATTATAGGTCTTATGGGATATATTAGGTGTTAGGATGTATTAAGGGTATTCAGATGTATTAAGTTCAAATCAATAATAGTTAGAGTCCGTCCGAGATGATTAGAGTCATCAGAGTTGATATGTCATTCGTTCTGTGTTGGTTGTTCTTTCCTTATACTGATTATTAGTTCTTGGCTGTTGTTCATGATTAAATGATATCATGTCAATTGAATGATGTCTATTATTGTTCATGCTGATTATTCCAATCTAGCTTGTTATGTGTCTTGTATGTATTGTGTCTGTTGTTATCATGATATCCCTTTTGTGATGACTTTTCATTGGTCTATTGTTGTGTCTCGTATGTACTAAATACATGATATAGACATGTTTAGCAACATGATAGACATACTTAGTGCATGATATAGATATATTTAGTAACATGATATTATCTCAGTGTGCTCTATTTAGCCTTATTTTAGCTTCTAAGCGATGTTTGTACTTATTAGGTATAATTCTGCCTAAATGCATATAATGTCTCTTAGACGATAAATTTAAGCTATTTAGATATATCTGTACAATTATCTTCATCTTGAGTTTGGCTGATACATATATTTTCCAATTTCTTGTCATGTCATTCATGTTTGGAATCATTATGTCATTATCTAGATTGATGTATTTTTATGATATGCTCTATTTGACTCTATTTTCGTTTCTAAGAGACTTTTGTAATAAATGGTATAATTCTTCCTATTTGTTATTAATTCTTCTTAGAAGATAAATCTATAAGCTATAGAAGTATTCCTGTGTGTTGTGATGGGTTATGTTTATGTTTGTTATGGATTGTTGTGTATTCTGTTCATCTTGCATGAGCATTGTTAGTTGTTATGATTGTCATCATGACTATTGTCATGACTTTACTGGAATGATATATATAGTTAGTATGATAAATATTGTTATGAGTATCATTCTGTTGACGGGATTTGTAACGGTTATGCATTATTTTAGCTGATTAATAGTATATTTTTTGGTTTCATCATCACATCCTGTGCATCTCATAGTCCATATATTCGTCATTTTGTCACTGTTCGTGTGCGTTGAGAGTTGTGATATCTCCATAATATCGACCTTTTCCAATAGCTTTGCAATATTTCATGGCTTTTGCTCTTTTTGTCGATTACATGGTTATCATGACAATTAGTATTGCGTTATCATTTGTTTTGTCATTATTTGTTCCATCAATTCAATGATAATGAGACAATTTTATACTCTGATTTATGAACTATTTTGCCTATGAAGAACAAATAATATTTTTGGTTTTAACCAATATTTTATTCCATCGCTTATCTTATATTGGATATATACATCCAAATTTTTATCATATGATTATGGCAATATACTTAGCATACGCTATATACACGATTTGATGGAATATTTATCTGTTATGTGATGATGATTTTATTCCCCATAGTCATTGTTGGTGCATTGTTTTGTGTCTATTCGGGGTTCATTATGTGGTTTTATCATGCAATTATTGGGGTTTGTGACCGTGTTAATGATAGGAAATATCTATATTACATGTCTATAGATAGGATTTAGTTATATATAAATCATTGTTCTGACTGGATATGAATGTATATATATTCAGAGCAGCTTAGCTGATTGGGATTTACTTAACAGAAATTCATAACATGTGTGTTGATTTGTCTAATGTATATACATGTTCATTGTGGTGATGTTGGTGATATGAATAATTTCATGACATGTCGGTAATCATTTGATGTTCATGTCTGTTCATGTCGTTGGATAAAACTGTTATCAGTGAGAGATAAAATTTATTGTTATTCTGTCCATGACGATTGTCATCATGTTGTTGAGTAGGTCTTGATGATGTGATACCAGATGTGATACCATCTGATGACATTATCTATTTGCTGATTTTCGTGACACCCCATATAGGTGTGTGCTGATGATATGTGTTGTGTCCATTGATGGATATGTTCTTGTTATCATTATGTGCCGTCATTATCGCTTCGCTCAATGACGAGACTTCGCTACGCTCGTCCTTCTTGACAATCGCTACGCTCATGTCAAGTATTATATAATTTATATATATTAGCTTCGCTTCTTTCTGGGTAATATTAATGTATTTTGCTGTGATTACTGACGATTCATAAGTGACTTTTTATCTTGTTATGAAATATAATTTCTTAATTATAATAATTAGTGTAAATATATTTCATGTATTGATTGTGATTTACTAGACTCATGAGTGTTCAAATGTCTTATTATATGACGAATATTCATAAAAATACTGTATAAATATGTCTAAAAACAGTTAAAAAAACGTTAAAAACGATAAAAAATGATAAAAAACGTTGAAAAATGACTAAAATTTGTATAAAAATGATTAAAAACTGTTAAAAAACGTTATAAAATGATGATTTTTTGATATTTTTTGCTATTTTTCGTTATTTTTAGTTATTTTATCATATATTCTTGATTATTCGTCATATTAGATGTGTATTATGTCTGCTTAGAAGATGATTATATTGTTACTGTTTGTTCTCTACATGATGGTTTGATAGTGTGTGTCTATTCTCACGATATCTGTTTATTGTTGGTAAATCATTTCAGACAATATAGCATAACATATGAAATGCTATTACATATATATTATTATATGAATATCGTATATAATGATAGTGTGATTTTTGTGCTGATTCGATTTGTTTCTGGTGTTCTATATATGATAATGATGTGCTATATACCATTCCAGATTGTGATGTGATAACACACATTTTATGATGTGATAATGTGCATCTGTTAGTGATGATATTATACCCCCCCTATAGGGTGTTCATTATAGAGGTGTGATTATTGTGTTTTGGGTGTGGTTTTATTGCTCATAGGAGATATGTATTAGGGTGTTGTGTGAGGTGATGGTATGGTGCTGATTGGTATTGTGTTTGGCACAGATATGGTATTATGGCTGTCATAAATTTGGGATATTATGATGCATGAGAGTGGTATTGTATGTTGTATGTTATGGTGATTCTATGTATCATAATAAGTGTCTGATATGGTTTGTGTGGTGATTTTCAGTCGGTTAGAATATTGATATGTTGATTATCATGGAGTTGATTGTTAGATAATTAAAGATGTCTTGACAGGTGTAAAGGCATGTATATTGACAATAAATATGTTGATATCGCAGTGGGAAATATGACGATAATGTATATCTATAAATATGATAAATATATAAATAGTGACATAATATTTGGCTATAAATGTCCAAAACTTTGGATATAAACATCTAATTTTGGCTATAAACATCCAAATATAATAACTCGTCTCGACAGGGTATGTCTTCATGGAATGGTGATGTGATTATTGGTATCAGTTATGACGTGTTTATGGGAGGTATGGGATATTGGATATTCCATTACATCGTGATATTGTCATGTTTATATGGGGTGTTTAGGTATGTGTGACAGAGAAGATTGGTGAATGTTGTGATGGTTGGTTTTATATATCCAAACTTGTTCAATATGTGTGAATAAGTGAGAGTGTGTGAATTTGGGAGATGGGGATGCGAGATTGTTTGATGTTACTTAACAAGTTGTTTATTATATGTAAACGTGATGTGGTGCTATCTGGTGTGGGTTGTCTGGGATGAGTGATGTTGTTTGTGTGAAGTACACGTTATTTGTGATAGTGTGAGGTTAGAGAGATGTGATAAGCAGTGTGGTAAGTGATGCGATTTGTAGTGTGGTTTATTGAATGATATGGGTTATGGAGTTGATTGGAGCTGATTGGAGTTAATTGAATATATGTTCGATAGATTGGGGGATGGGAGATGTGATATGAGCGATTGGAAAAGGGGGTATTGGGAATGTGATAGGTGAGTTTACATCTAAAATGAATGATTCTATGCCTAAAGGAATGCTCTATGTAGATAGTTATTGGTAGAGAAGAGATAGAATGAGAATAGATAGAACAGATAGAGTTGAGATAGAGTGGGATTCTGTAGAGAGGGATATTGGAGTGGTGAGGGGAGTGAGTGGTTAGTGCGGGGTGTTCTGGTTATGTGGAGTCTGGATTGTGGGTGTAGTGAGATATTGTGAGATATTGTGAGAGTGAAAAATGTCCATTTTATCGTGACGGTGGTGTGTGATGGTCGATTGTGATGCGGAGCACTATGCAGAGATTTTTCGTTTCCTGTCGTTTAAAATCTCGAAAATAACCCCCATGCAGTCGGGTTTTTGCCTAAATCCTGGTACACTTTATACATATAAAGTTTACTGTTTGGATATAAACATCCAAAATATATATTGTGCACAATTAAATTGCGTGCATAATATCTATATACTACAATTATGTGGTAATATAGGTTAGTCTTATCTAACGACAACTGTCTAAAAATAGACATGTGTCTAATTTTTGCGTCATGAAATATTATTTCACGCAATTCTATAATACATGAAATAATATTTCATACGTCACGTCACGAAAATATATTTCACAAACACTATCACAATACCACAACACACGAAAATGTCTTTCATGTACTTTTTACCAAAACACAACAAAACTAGTAAAACATCACTAAACAATTTACTAAACATTACTAAACTAATCACTAAATATAACCATATAATTTACCACATATTTTACTAAACTTTATCTAATATCATTTCACAATACAACCCAACATCATGAAACACCGTTACATGTTGAACAATCTATATAACAATACTAATACATATAGTAATCAATACTAACACACATAATACCAACAACAACACATAGTATACAATACTACATAGAACAGTACTAAACACATACACATAGTAAATAACACAACAACTAACTTATACACAATATATAACGCATAGTACAACACCATGTATAACAGTACACAACACCAACACACACAACGTACATATACAACACATAGCACATATATATACATATCATAGTACACAACACCTTATATCATACGTATAACATCATATCATCTAGTATCATATACTATCTATCTAGCATCAAATACTAGATACAAATTCACATATATATAAGGATATATATAATATCATTATATCAGTCACAAAACAAATAGTTAGACACGTCTAACATATTGGAACTGATCACCAGACAAGTGGTTAGTCATACCTAACATATTGGAGGCTGAATTGGGGTTATATCAACTTTTTATCTCATATCATATAAAAATTAAAAAATTCTTGATATGCATATGAAAAAGCTTTATAATGTAGATGAACAAGAAAAGAGGTATAAAATCAGTTAAAAAGTTGGCTCGAGCCAACAAAAAACAATAATTAATTTTATATCAAAAAACTATTGACTTTCAACAAACATAAGTTTATAGTAGGTAACGAAGAAGCGAAGAGGTGAAAGGAATATGAAGAGATTATCATTAATAGCTTTAGCTTTAGTTTTAACGCTGGGAACCGTTCAATGGTTATCAAGCCATACAAAAAGACTAGATAGCATGCTAGCCAACACTTCAATAGTATCAGTAAATGATAACTCTTGTAGTAATATGGACGTTATCATATCACTATATAAAAGAGATAATCTTATAAAGTATTATGATGGCAATGACGTAAAAGTATACGTGTATCATGAATGTGATACATCAGGATTTTCTCATAATGAGATAGAAATCAATTTCACCAATGCTACAGTTAGATACGACTTGTAAACCATATCAATCTCGCAATCTCTAGCACTTCAAAAAGTTGGCTGGAGCCAACAAAATTACCGCAACCGACTAAATATCAATCAATCAATAAGAGGAGGAGGGCGCAAGTCGGGCGCCAAAACAATATTATGAAAACATCTACATTTAGTATTAAGGAAATTCAACAGTTAGAAAGCATGACAAAAGAGGAACTTATCACAAGTTATAAACAATACTCAAATTATACTGATAACAACTTAGCTTTATTAACGAATATCTCAACGATAGATAAAGCACTATATATTGGTATCATGCTAAAATCTATGAAAGTGAAAGACATTGTTAAAGAGATAAGTCTAACTAAATCCCATGTTTCAAGATTGGGAAAAGTTGGGAAATGGGCTTTAAGCAACAAAGAGCAGTATCAAAAGTTGGTTGATACTGCGGGAACAGCCCTAAGCGTTCGTGCCATTGCTGATGCTATAACACACGATACCATTAGTAGTGTTGAAAATTGGGCTTCACTTGTCGAAGCGGAAAAGGCTTATAAAGAAAGCACTAAGGCAAGCGCTAAAAAGACACCAAAGGCAACAGCAAAGCAATCTAAGCCAACAAGTGACAAAGCCCCAACCTCAAAGCCAACACAAAAGCATTCTTTTAAAATCGTGGACTTTGAACGTATGAATTCAACTTCAATGTATTCCGCTGTCATTCGCATGGTTGACGCTTACAAAGCGTCAGGCGATAACTTAGAATACATGAATGCCTTTATTACAAGACTAAATGAATTAAAACACTAACAGGAACAGGGGGAGCCATCGGGCTTCCTCCCTCCTATATATTGTTTATAAAAGAAGCCAACAGAAAAACCCGTTTTTCATGGATTAACCGTGAGCAACGGGCAAAAAATTGACTTCTGTTATAAGCCATATATAAAAATGCGTGCGTGTAGAAAACCCATTTTTCTGGGATTAACCCGCGCATAGCGGACAAAAAATGACTTTTTGTGTACCTTTATATGGTTATATAAAGATGGATTTTTGATAAAATTTGATTAAAAAAGTTGGCTGGAGCCAACAAAAAAGAAATATTAAAGTTTTATCAAAAAATCCTTGATATAATATAAATAATATTGTATTATATAGGTGTACTAAGAAAGAGGTACACGAAAAACTGAATAACAGCAACTTGAAAAAGTTGTTAGTTCAGTACAAAAAAGTTGGCTTGAGCCAACAAATGAAAATCAGTTAAAAAGTTGGCTTGAGCCAACTTCTCACCTAGCAAAAATCAATCAGTAAAGAAAGGGAGAAAGGCAACGGCTAGGGTTGCCGAGTGGTTATTATGAAAAACGAAAACATTTATAGAACAGCATTAAAGATTGCAGAAAACGCTATCAGAAGAACAAACTGGGAAGGCTCTTCTGATTGTAGAGAATTCTATTTTAATAATTATGAAGTAGCGGAATATATCGAAGATACCTTCTATGAAAAAGATATACTAGATATTTATAACCACCTGGAAAATGGTGAATTTGTTCTAATCAAGGAATTATCAAATGAATATCTAAATAGTTCATTTAATAACTGTGGCAGCTATTTTGAGCTGTATATTACCATTGGAGAAGGAGAAGAACAGTCCACATATTTATTGTATAGTCAGTATGACCAAGACTATGCTGATAAATGTTACTATGCTGATAGATATTGCAAATAGCATTAGGGGGATTAAACCATGAAACAGAGAAAAAAGAAATACCATTTAAAGCAAAAATGGGTGAATTTATTTTATGATATTGAAATGTGGCTTGTAATTATAACCGTTCAGGTTACAGTCACATTAGCAATTTATTGGTATTTAGCAGGCATTTAATGTTTGCTCGACATTACTACATTAAAACAATACCATAATAATTAGAAAGTGAATTAGGTTTGTTTGCTTCACTTCCTTATGAAATATCAATTTTATGGTTGTTATATTAATAAACATTTCTGCTACTGTTACAAAGCGAATAACAAAAAGTTGGCTTGAGCCAACAAATTGAAAAGTTGGCATGAGCCAACAAATTCAAAAGTGAATTAAAAATTTTCGCTTTAGATATTGTCACAATTTAAAAATATCAAACAAGGAGAGCGTTATGAAGAAATTGTTATTGTCATTGGCATTAATAATGTCATTAACACCAATTGTCAGACAACATCATATTGATGGTAGAATAATTACAGTCTGCCACAATGATGTGGTTGACATTATACCAATGTCATCAAGAACGACTTTATATAATTATGGTAGATCTAAAACTCTTGTAATCAACAACAACATCATATTTTCAAATGTTAAAGATTATTCTGTGGAATAACCAACAGAAAAAATCCGTTCTCGTTTGAAAAATTCCCTTAAGGAATCTCTTATTATGGAATTAAGCACGATTACATTTACATACTTTCATATCAATCATGCTGCATTTTCATCATGAGTTGAAAGATTTGCTTAAGGAATCTCTTATTAGGCTGTTTCTATGATTTTATTAAATCAAAAATTCCATCATGAATTAGAATTTTTGGTTAAGGAATCTATTATGTTTTGGAAACTTAGAATTTTGTTTTCTAGGTTTTCAATCAATCAATAAGAAGGTTTTCAAAAGAAAGGAAAGAAATATGAAAACATATTTTAAAATTGGAGAACAAGTAAAATTTATGGAGGATGATGGCTCTGTTTTTGATGTACGAATTGTAAACCTCGTTTGTGATTATGATGGAGATGGCAAAATGTATTATGTTATAGAGCCTATAGGTTTTAAATCATTTACAAGAACCGTTTTATGTGAACGTTGTCATAATTAAATAGTGAAGAGATAATACTCACTTACAGGAGGAACAAATTATGAA
>AUXO017052318.1_pt1 | contig 46961 bp, 76 predicted proteins | sample 768731 | NCBI WGS metagenome assembly AUXO01 (sample SAMN02715735, study PRJNA202380) | gut metagenome | biome: sheep rumen | host: Ovis aries | place: New Zealand: Palmerston North | reverse complement strand
TTGTCGATAATCTGCAAGACTTCGTCCTTGAAAACCCACGGTCGGTCGTTGAAGTAACTTGAAATACCCTCTTCAAGGCTGGCTATTTCTGCTCTTATCTCGTCAAGCACATCAGACTTTCCATCTTTGTATCCACGAATATAGTTTTGCTCCTTAGTCATTGCTTTTATTTCTGCTTCAGATATTTCACTCATTTCCCGTCACTTTCCTTTCTGTGCTTGTCGATAATGTCAAGCGCCTTTGTCAACCCCATTCGGTAATCCCACATTTCCATTGGTTTAGAGGCGATTTCTTGCTCAATCTCTGCCTCTATCTTATCAAGCACAGCATCGAGCGATTCAATGGGGCAAGGTACATCACAACTGTAATCGTCAAACCACTCGCAGATACTACAGCCATCAAACTTTTCTTTTATCTCGGCTGTTATCTTATCGGGGTCATGCTCCTGTTCTAAGGCTTCGATTGCCATATTTAACGCTATCGTCACCAACACGTGAGTTATACTTTTACCATCTCCCCTGTACGGAGCTGGTTTAAGGTTCTGCAATATTGCTATCGCCTGTTTCTTTGTCATTATCAAATCGTCCATCATTTACTCACCCTTCTTTGCTGTCTGATATTCATAGCATACACACTCAAGATTATCTTTTGTAGGGCAATTCAACGCCCAACCGTACTCTGTGCCATCTATGTTCCACGCTTTACGTAACCACTTCTCACGAGTAGCATCTGTTAGGTAGCCAAGCACAACGGCTTGATTACCCTCTTCAAGAACTAAGCAGGGTCTTTTCCTGTCAGAGAAATGTCTAATTGCAATTATCATTTTTCATCCCCCGCCTCTTCCACAGATTTTACACGAGTATACGTCATGGTGGCATCTATGGGATAAACCATTTCTGTTCCCGCTGTCCACTTTTTATGTAACTTGCCATCGGAAAGTCGTACAGCGTCGTAGGTATCCTTGGTGTCGCCCGGGTACAGTACCTCGAAGGTCTTAATGTAGACATCCTCATACATGTCCTCGAACAGGTCACCTACAGCGATACTGCGTATATCCACTTTTTTATCCACGCTCTTTTGTACCACATTCAACTTCGGCATAGTCAATATCCCCCCCCCTATTGTAATATGATTAAATTTATATGCCGCCCTCTTTCCACAGGGCAGTGTTGACAGTGACCATCAAATCCTTAAGGAACTTCTCTGCTTCCTTCTGTGAACTCATCACGGCAGGAAGTTCACGCAAAGAAGCGGGCAGGCTAGACATAAAGTAGCACTGTTGTATTATATCGGTCACAAGTCGGTTAACCAATTCTTCTATTCCCTTTTGAGCAAGAAACCGCTCAAAGTCGTCGCCCGATAAAGACCCTGTAGGAGCAAACTCCCCTACGGTCTTACAAATAACATCATATAATGAGTAAGTAGTCATCGAACATGTCCTTTCTTTATTCTGCCCACACGCACCTGCTACCAAGTTCATGCTTACGCTTTGCTACTCTGTACCATGTTACATTGTCAAGCGATACCTCAAGGTACTCATAACAGAATGAATGCTCATACGTTGAGCACATGTTATATTCACGTTCAGCCCATGTATAGGACTCATCTACAGTACAGCACAGGTACTTATAGAACCCGTCCTTGATACAGCACACAATGTCCTTGATAAGAGGTTCGGTACGGGGTTTAACCTCAGTCCAACCCATATCTTCCATAACCTTGATAGTAAGTTCGCTTCTCTTCATAGCCTGTCCTTTCAATCTGCTACGATAATATTTACCCATGCCTCACCATGAGACACGGTAGCATTGATTTCAAGCACGGAAAGGTCTCTGACCTTTCTCAGTTTCACAGGTGACTTGTGAGTGAGGTCAGCCACAGCACCCTCGAAGTAACAATACCTGTGCCGATTTCCAATGTATATATTCTGCGTACCGCACCCTAAATGATAAATAAAATCCGCTACTGTCATATCATATCCCCCCTTATCAGTCAACAACCTTAATGTAGAGTGCCATCCTGCGTGCTGTGCGAGGCTCAAAGGACATTACCTCGCTTCTTCCGTACTGCACACGGTAGGCGTTCTTATCACCCGAGAAAAGCACCTTAGCGTTCTTATTCATGTAACCTCTCTGTGCAGTATCGATGAGGTCAAAGGTCATGTTAGATACATCAAGTCTTGTAAGTTCAGTCACTGTCATAATTCGTACCCCCTGCGATTTGTTTGATTTATCTTACAAGATTATTATAACCTATGATAAAGAAGAAAATCAACAGATTTGGAAGTCACACAAACAAACTGACAAAGCCACTCGGCTCTTCACTCTCAGTGGTCTTCTTCTTCGGCGCGGGCTTCGGGATTGCTCGCTTAGGAGCAGGTGCAGGCTCAATAGTTTCGACAGCACCGTCTGTACCGCTTAACAGTGTTTCCACTGCATTGAGGTCACGCTCATATATCCTCTTCATATTAAGAGGTAAGTCCGTAGTTTTGAGTACATTCTTATATGCCTTGCGGAATGCCTCTAGTCCCGATTTAACTATCGTATCACCATGCCTGTATCCGAGTGTGTCTCTTGCTTCCTGTACGGTCATAATCAATCCCCCCATGCAACTACATATCTTTTTGCGGCGGCAATAGCCTTTTCCTTGGTAGCATAGACCTTCATGCCAAGTCCGTTTCCACCACGCACATCATAGTCGATACGGTTAAGGCACTCAAACCTTACTGACCATTCACCTGTCCAACCACCAAGAGGCTTGTATTTAGATACCCAAGCCCCACGGTCACCACTGTTGGACTTGAAGTAAATCTTATCGTCGCTAAAGTCTCTTCTCTGCATAAACAATACCCCCTGCCGTAAATTTATCTTACAAGATTATTATAAACTACGACAGAGGGTAAAATCAACAGATTTACTGCACAGGCTTGATTCTTGCGTAGATATCACAGTAGGTACTGTCAAATGAATCATCTACCTTCTCGATGAACCAAGGCTGACCTACTACCTGCTGATAATACGAAGACCAATTATTGCCACCGATACGAGCATGGATGTAAAGGATATCGTCTCTGCCTGTGTACTTATTCCAGGTTGTCAACTGTGCGCTTTTGCGCTTTATCTCGTTATGTATGTAGGTCTTTAATATCTTACGTTTCTTGCCGTGGATTCTGTCCCAACGAACCCCTACATAGTCAATGTAACCATACTCATCCTTACCTTTAACAAGATAAAACTTTTTAAGATAGTCAGTCCACCAACTTAATTCGGAGTAACTTGTACGAATGCTCCAAAAAGGATAACCCTCACATAAATCCCTAACACACTCGATGGCAATGTCATTTTTATTGATTACTTCTTTGAGGTCTACAGGCTCTTGGATTTTCATAAGTCTGTATCCACGAAGTCTGGGAACTTCTATCCCATTATCCTTGACAATCTTACTTAAATCCTCAATCTGAATATATGCGCCTAAGTCCATATTACCTGTCCTTCCTCTCTGCTTACTTAAACTCTATCAACTTCATTGAGCGTTCCGCATCGTTATAAAACCAATTCGTCCACGGACTGTTGCCCAATGTCTGTGCTTCAAGTGCTCTTTTATTCCAATCAAGCACATGTTCTGCTACAGTGGCGTACTCAAAACGGGTTAAATCTGAAACAGGCTCATTCTGTAAGTCTTTGATATAAGCCACTTCGTTTAAAAGCGTTTCGTATTCCATATCGAGTTCCGCCTGTTTAAGAAGAACACGAGTGTGAGTTATGGTAATTGCTACTGTGGAAACAAATGTCCAACTAATACCTATAATAAGCATAATAATTGCAATAGCATCTATAGCACCACGGTCAAATGCACGGGTATGGTCAACCAGCCAAATCCCAATAAGACTGAGTATTAAAAGTCCTATAGGAATGAGTGTAAGTAACATATCATTTTCCCCCCTTCATTTAAAAAACAAGCGACGCCTTACTGTCCCACGAAGAATACATCTTGCCGTTCTCACGGATGATGTAATATTTAGTAGCCATATTTGTTTCATCCTTTGCCATACTATCCATATCAATTACAGTAGAGAATCCATTGTAATCATATCTTGCCGCACCATAAGGAAGAACATTAATGAGTTTTCCATTTGTTCTTACATAAGTGTTTATCCTACTCAGAAACTCATCACAGTAGTTACTACAATTCTGCTTAATCCATTCACCCTCAGGAGTTCCGTCAACACTCCACATCTTACGGAAGGTTACTTGGTCAGCAGACAGCTCGGAACATCTTTTAAAAATACTATAAAGTTCTTCGTTTAATATCCCGTTATTTACTACATGGTCTTGCATATTGTAGGCATATCGCCAATTCAAATAATCATAAGTACGGAAGTGTTCTGTAAACATAAAGTTGGTGACGTTTACACAAATACGAATATTAAAGCCGCGCTGTTTTGCATTTACGCATAAAGTGTACAAACCAAATGTCTTATCAGCACAGCGCTCTATTTCTTTATTAATGGCATTATCAAAAATGTTAAACGTAGAAATTGCGAGAGTGGTAACACCGATTGCTTTAAGGAAGTCAAGATAATCTTTATCTATAAACGCTCCCGTAGTCTGCATCTCAATATTTAAGAACGGTTTGGGTAAAGATTTCATGGCAAGGTACAGACTTTCAAGCCACCTTCTGTTCTGCTGTGGTTCAACTGAACCCGTAAGCATCAACGTAGTACAACCCTTGTCCTGTGCGTACTGCATACGCTTAATTACATCATTCCAATACTCAAAGGTATCATAGCGACTTCCATTGAATTTATCTTCATACGGATTGTCGTGCTGTCTTGCTGTACAAGTTTCGCAATGATTGATACATTTCTTTGCCGGACAGCAGATTGATAAACTCTGAATTACTTCCTGCATACTCACTCTTCCTTTCTCTTCTCTACAAGCCACAAGTCTGTATCTCTGTCATACTCAATTATCTCATATGTCTTAGAGAGTTCATTTACAGTTACAGAATCATTAACTCTTAATCTGTAACGTTCATGCTTCGTAGGTATAAGCGCAAGACAGAACATAGACGCCAGAAGTAGTGCAGAACCAAAGAGTACCAAAAAATCGACTAAATCTTTATCCCAAGCGCTATTCGCCTTCCGTACAGCCATAATGTAACAAATCATGCAGAGCACTAAGAGTACAATAAAAGGGGCGAATCCCGTATATGTAACTACTTTACTGATTACTTCCATTCTCATTCCCCCTGTCATTGTTAATAGAAGAAGTATATCGGCTAAGCCTCTCGCCAATCTCGGGCAAAGAATAGCGGGCAAGAATAGCACACAGGAAGGTAAACCCACCAAATAAATCGGCTACAACTTCCTGCGGGAGATTGTTAAGTTCCCAAATGTAATACTTGTATGCCTGCTCGGCACTACGTCTGCCACGTTCAAAGGCTGACCTCTGATTGTAAAAATCACTCTGCACATTCTGTCTGTTCTTCACAGAACACTGTTCCTGTGCGCGTTTGTATCCTTCGTTATAGCCATCACGATACGCCTGTCCGATATTACGTGCTGACTCATAAGTCTCATCGATTCTATTCATGTTAAGTCACCTCGCTCATTCCTGTCCGCTAACAGCAGGAGACTACAATACTGTAAAGGTAATGTAATTCCTATCCCCCTTAAGGAGTACAGGCTTGGTGAGAAGTTTATCTCCCCAATACTTCTTAATCCATGCTTTCTGCTTATGGAGCGGAACAGTATCACTTCTGCGAACATTATAAGTAAGTGTTGATACAGTAGATATATCCATAGGTCACGTCCCCCCCCCTTACCCCATATAGTGTGATGAAATAGCAGGAATGATAACGCCCTTTCCCTGTAAATCCTTCTTGGCATATTCCCTGCCCAACTTATACATAACGCCCTTATCAAGGCAGTCCTCAGCAGTATCGTCGTAGTAACCTGCTTCTACATCATAATAACCTCTTGTGAAGTTTCTGTAGGCAGAGTTACGATATTCGTTATCAAGGAACTCTTTGGTGAATACTCGTCCCGAACTGTGAACATATACCACCTTGTTCGCATCACCATCGATGGTAGACTCTTGGCAGATGTCGAACAGCGGGTTACCGTAAACTGTGATGTTCCTCTCGATTTCTTCCTTCATCTGACTATTTAATCTGCACATGTTTGTCTTCCCCCTTATGATACTTGCTGAGTCTTTTATAGTTAGCATTGAATGTACGCTCATCCTCACGGATGTTCTTATCTGAGTTAATCCAATTCAGATGCTTGCCTGTTGTAGTTCCCCAATAGTTCTTGATTATGTGAAATTCACCGTTAATACGGAAAGCAACAAGAGTGTTGTAACTGTACCAATACTCATTGCCCCTGTTGTCCTCGAAGCACAGCGTGTGTGCTCCATAGTTATCATTTGAATACTGACCGTAATTGTAATACTTAGGCTTAAACATATCTCATGTTCCCCTTTCAGTTAAGTGCTGTATGTATCTTACAAGGTTATTATAAACTATGTTAGGAAAGAAAATCAACAGATTTAAACTGCTTCCTTACTAAGTAAAGTCTTCTTGCCGTAGATGTCCATCTCGTATGTACCTGCGAACTTATAGCCGAGAGACATATATCTCTTGTATACCTTGTTACCGTACTCGGCAGTAAGGATACGCTTTAACTCACCTATATAGCCTGTACTGCCGTCCGCACGCTCTTCACGCTCAACGTAATACTTATTACCATTGACTACCCGATGGAACTCACACACGGACTTCCATCCGTCACCGATAGACTTTTCCAAGCGGTAAAAAGTGCTTGACCTTCTGCTACCTGTGCTTGCCATTATTACCTGCTCTGTATGTGCCATGTGGACTTCCCCCTTTCTGTTTAATCAATCACGCCACGTTTCTTCATATCGTAGTAGCACCATCTTGCTACTGCATCATCTTCCATAGTGGAGAAGATGTCAAGGCGGGAGTCAATGTCTTTCCTGTAAGCATCAATCTCTTCCACCTGCTTTTTAATAGAGTTACCAAGAACATTATAACCTGCTTCAATATCGGACTGCATGTTCTTGTGCATGGTAGCCAAAATGACCTTCTTATCTGCAAGCCACAACTCAAACCACTCCCAATCAGTAGTGTTCACTTTAGCCATATTCGTTATCCCCCTTTTATGCTACAGTCAGTATTGCGGACTTAGGTAACCACACCTTGTAGCCTGTGTACTCTGTGAAGTTGATGCCTCTGCCGCTTCCATGTCTCCAATAGGAGCAGTCAACGTAAACGGCTTTGTCAGTCTGCTTAAGGACTTCATTGACCTTGATACGGAAGGTCTCAACTTCATCACCGTTAGGGTCAAGGTCATACTGCTTATCCCAAATAAGTGTCTTGCCCTTGCAGAATGCTTCGCCCTGTATCTTCTCGTAAATCCACTTCTTAATGGTGTAGTTGGTCTTGGCTACGTTCATGACTGTTACCCCCCCCCGTTCGCTGTGCATCTCTTGACTACACTCTCATTATAGCATAGGGGAAAAAGTAAAATCAACAGATTTGGTTTTTATTTAACAATTAAGTATAAACAAAAACAAAGAGAGCCAATCCTTTCGGACTGACCCTCTCTGTTAAAGAAGAACAATATGAGAAACCAACAGAGGTTTGAATGTGTCTCAACTATGAATGAACTCTTCCAAGGGAATAAACTGTTCAGAACGACGACCGTAATCGTTAGTGGCTATCTGTGACCAATCAATCTCTCCAAGGTCTACATAGATAATCTTCTCTGTAGAATCATCACCTGCATAAAAGGTTACGGGGATTCCGACTTCTGCCTCAAGCGGAATAGTCTGTCAATCAAAAATCTCTTTCGTATCCACGTGGATAAATGAATCGGTAAAGTTGAGTCCGCTCCGTTTAACAGAATATATAGGACAGTAATCATCCCAATCTCTTACTGCGGAAAGAATGTCATCATAAAAGACTTCATACTCATCGTAGTCTTCAACGTCTAGTATCTCTTTAATCATGTCATTAAAACTCGAAAGAGTTCTAATCTCATCTACGATAACATCTGAGGTATCTACATACCAAACAACCTTATCGGGAGTAGAGTTGTAGGCTACCTGTGGTTCATCTTCATAATGAACAATGTCAATGCTTTCGTTAATCAGTTTCATTCGTCTGCTCTCCATCCATATCTAAGAAGTTCATTACCAAGTGACCTGCTATGAGCACCCATCAGTGTTTGTGGCTGTGGAGCAATGTAGGCTTCAAAACTCTCATCCATAGGATTTGAGTTATATAAAGTAAATCGCTTGGGACTACCTTCCCAATTCTTGCCAGCATCACCATGCTTCATATCGTGCCACTTTTTAAGAGCCGTAAAATACTCTTGGTTAGTATCGTTTATTTTGGCTTTGTTGAAACCACCTTTACTCCATGTTGCTTCCTGCCCTGTTGCAGTATCAATATACGTGGGGGCTTGATTTGGATACTTAACAAGAATACTTTCCTGTCGATACTCTTCCTCTTCGGGTGTACCTTTTCTCGGATTGGCGAACTCTAACATATCAGAAACAAATGCATCAAAGTCATCCTTAAATGTCTTTGTGGCTAAATCGAACGGATATACGATAAATGACTTCTCGTATCCTGCCTTATCACTGTTCTCATATTTGTACCCACCATAAACAGGAATGTAAGAATACTTAGCCCGTTTGAGTTTATGTACTAACTCATCTGTCATTTTCTCATTCTCGGATTTATCATGCACATCTTTGTATGCGGATAACACTACATAGCCCGTGTCGTCATGCCCATTCAACACTTTATTAAGACTTGCCTCTGTGAGCGGTTTCTTAACTCCATTGGCTTCAAGAATACGATTGATGTTTGCGTCAGTTAATTTAGGGCATATAGCAAATGGCTTCTCTGTACTCGGATGCATTAACACCTCTTCCACTAACTTGAACTTCATGGTTTCTACCTCTCTTTCTCTTCTATTTCTTTATAGTCCGAGCGTTTATCGGTTAACCCTCATCGATGAGGATTTACTAGATAAGCACTAACTTAATTTTGGTGCTTATCCCTCGGACTTCTTTCTACATTAACAGTATTTCTTTTTTCTCTTCTATCTTTGTTCTCTTATAACAGATTGTAGTGAAGTAGTTGGTTGATTGTTCTTTTTATTTATCTGTCGGTACTCTACTTCTTGAAAGATTTACCATTAAGTTTAATTGACTTCGTAATTGTTCTTGTCCTCTATATATAACAATTAAGTATTTATCAATCGTACATTTATATTATACAACGTTTTTTCTGTATTCTTGATATTCGATTTCCAACTTCTGTTTTTCCTCTGTACTTAACTGCTGATATATGAGGGCACAACTGTCTGGAGTTTGAGCTAAATGTTTTATGACGAATAGCCATAAGTCGAAAGATAGTGGTTCACTCATTCTACTTCATCTCCTTCCCCTGTACTGACTTTGAGGTCTGCTGTTACTCTTGACAGGATATTGTCTGTATCTAATTTTCTTGCTTCGGCTTCCCATGTTTCAGTAAGCCATATGTATAAACTCTTATAGGAAGCAAGTGACTGTTCGACTACATCTGTTCCTTCGGTATGTTCTTCTAAAGGAACTTGTGCATCATTCCAATGCTTACTAAACTGTCTGAGTTGGTCAAGTGCTTCGTCCTCTGATAGATACTTAGCAAATACACACATTGAGGCGATAGCAATCGACTTACACTCATGATATAGTGCGTTATATAACAATATTGAAGGTGCTCCGATAGATACTGCCTTATCATACTGCCTGCTCCAAGTGCGTATAGCATCGTTTGCGAACGGGACTACTGTATTGGGGATAAGGAATGCGAGTTTCATGTCGGGAATCTCGGTCAGTTTTTCATCTGTAATCACCTTAAAAGATTTAGGCTGAGAGAATCTTAACTCTCCCGTATCTATTCCTGTCTGTTTGACGCATGAATCTAACTGTGCGACTAAATAATTGCGGACGGAACGGAATACCTGTTCCTGTGTAACCTTCTTCCTGTGGAAGAAGCGTTTGATACGAAGCCATATTCCCTTGAACACTATGGACTCAACGAGTTTCATGTTCATCAAAGGCTTACCGTGTTCATCGGGGCAAGTGGTATCTGCTATCAACTCAGCATACTCGGAGAGCATTCGGAACAATTCACAAAAGATGCGTAATGCTTCCATGCGGTCGGTCTCGCTTACTGTTGCATCAAGCGACTGTTTAACATAGATGTCTCCTACAGTCGCATAGGTAAGAAGTTCCTTCGCTGACAGAATCTCATACTTATAGTACACTGCAAGGTCATAGAGTATACCGTGACGGCATACATGGAGCACCAAACCAATATTCCTCAACATGTCATGTTCGTCGCAGGTGTCTAGGGTCTTACCAACCTTCTCAACAAGATTGACGAGATGATTCCATCTAAAGTTATTGTGTGACATAAACCACTCGGGAGTGTCAATAATATATGGCACACAATCACTCATGCTTATTTTCTTCACAACTAAATTCTACCTTTCTCTGTATATTGAGTAGCCCATCCAACCTGCAAATAGCAGAGTGCTGAGACCAATGAATGCTAAAGCCGCTCTCCATCCATGCGGGAAAAGGAGACATAACAGTCCCACAGCGTTCAACCCCGACAGCAAAAGCATCATGATATATCCCTCGCGCTTTGAACTTTTCATAATCAGTCCCCCTTTAGTCTTGTATTAACCAAATCCACTATCCGAGCACACAGTTCCGCAGGAATGTCCAAATGATACATATCGGTCAGAAATCTCTTCCATGCGTACAAACTGTTTCGTGCAAACTGCAATGAATCTTTGTCCGTATCATCTGACGTACTTAAGAATTTGTCGATACACTTGATAGCGTCCTCAAACCTGTTATCATTCCGCATAAAATACCCTCTCTCTTCCTAATGGTGTGGCTTTGCAATACTATTGTAGCACACAAGCATTTTAAAAATCAACGGATTTACAAAATGGGTATCAAAGACACGCCGTGATACCCATCCTAACACGGGAGATAGCCCCCCCCCGTGAATTTTTTTCACAGATATAAACTTATTGGCAAATAAGAACTTCCCTGTGAATAAAGTTTTTAACGCAGAAAGGAAAATCCAATGAAATGGGAGTTAGCGTAGTTTATAATGACCATACTCAGTGTCAATATCTCTCACGGTTATCAATCCGTCCAACTCATAACACTGAATGATTTTTTCAATCACAGGCATTACGTTTAATTTCGCGGGCAATCGGATAAAAGCGTGGTCGTTGTACACTGTGACGGATGCTTTTGGATAATAATCAACTGATTTCAAAATTTGTCCGTCTGAATTAGCCATATGATTATATAATACTTTATGTGGCTGTAATCTAATATGCTCTGATGTGCCTACCACATTTCCATCATCATCGCATGGAACTCTCTGTCCAACACAAACAAAATTACCTGTTCTTATGTCACGGACACTTTCGGCGACAAGCCAAAAATTTCCTTTATAATGCATTAACTTCACCTCTTCGTGGGGATAGTGGGACTCGAACCCACATGCTTTAAAGGCGGGAGATTTTGAGTCTCCTACGTATCCCAATTCCGTCATATCCCCTAAACTTTCAGTCATTATCAGACGGATAGTAGCCGATTTCCTTTAAAAATTCCGTAGTCTCAAGAAGAAGTTTCTGTCCGAACGTAAACGTAGCCACATCTTCTTCAGTAATATCTACATAGTGTCCCCACCCGTCAGCCTTGACGAGAATGTACTTACAAGGGTCATTATCGGGGTGTGGATAAGGTAATCTAGTTACTCGGGCAAAAGCATACAGGTCGCCCTGTTTAAACCCACTTAAAAAATTCATCTTAAATGAACCTTCTGTAAAGGGAAACACAGTGTGTAAAGTATCTTCAAGCACCGCATCTGCGTCGGTGTTAGAACTCTCGGGAACAGTAAGTTCCATCATCCCACGTCCATCGACATAAATAATCATTCAGTTCACCTCTTCATAGTTTATTTGACCGACATACGCCATTATTCGGTATCTTCAACCGCACTCGGCTCGGTCTGCTCGCTACTGTCAGTCGGCTTTTCGTCCTTTGGTTTATTCTCATCTAGTATGCCAACCCAATTTGACTTCTTTATAAACTTAGTTTGAAGTTTAGATATGGGTAAGCGATATGCCGCTTTTAAAAAACCATCGACAGGATTGTAAGCAACTAAATCCACCCTGCTTGAGTCATTAGGAGACATTCGCACCTTAATAGCCGCAGGACGACCGTTGAACAGTATCATACAACCATATACTACATTAGGTTTAATTTCGGTCTCCGCGTCAGCCATTAAATTCTGACACTTGGCATTACTGATAGCCTCTGTGTAGTCTCCGTACTCCTTTGCTAATAAAGGAAGATAGCCAAACTCGTACATAAGGTCTGAACGACTGTCGTGCCCTTGGGTTGGGTCATCAATAAGGTTTAACACATGCTTAGCATAATGATAATTCAGATTATTCTGTTTCCACTTTGCTTCTGTTAACAATTTGAATTTCATATCTGTACCTCTGTCCTTATTATCTCACGAAAAAGTTACAAAATCAACAGATTCGAGATTGGTCGTACACACCATCGCCTCTGTGTCTATTCTTACCGTAGCGTTTAGTCTCTATCTTACTTAATTCTAAACTAGCATTATAACTCGGTATTGTCTCTTCTCTTGTGTACAGCAGGCTGTTGCAGTTAGGACAGCGATACCGTCTGAATGTAACCTGTGCGTCGGTACGAGTCTCTACGCATCGTACCTTAACGACCTCACACTTCGGGCACAGCATCGGCAACCCTCTTATACGGTGCGGGTGGATACGCCCAAGCAGTCACATTTTTCTGTCCCGTGTATACCCTATACACAACGTGCTCTTCTGTCTCACCATCCCAAGTAGTATCCTCTACAGTTAACAGAAGTTTAACGAGTTTCGGCACATCTCCTGTGCCAATAGGTATCCAATCCATAGCAAACTCCTTTATGTTATAGGTTAATTACATACTCAATTGCCTGTGTAAAAGGCAGTACATCACCCTCATCAGTGATTAAGAACGGAGCAGAACCAATGCCGTGTTGCTCTGCAACTGCCTTAATAATATTCGCATCGGTACATATCTGATACATTACACCTGCATTGTTCAACTTTGTTTCAAGTAGACTAAGCACACTACTTTGATGATGCCCAGTAGAATAAAGTGTCATTTTTTATACCCTCACTATCTTGAAAATACTGTGATAAGGAAACCATGTTCCCTTTGAGTCATTACGAGAGGCAACCTTGAACCAAGTTTCAGCATCGGTGGTAGCGTCAACAATAACGCCGAACGCACGCTCATCATGCAGGGCAACTGCTACACGTGTACCAAGTTCAAGACTGTCGTTTACTGTTAACTGCTTTAAGTATGCCTTCTTCATATTGATTTTCCCCTTTCGTGTCTGCCTTGTAAGTACAGTACAAGCATAGCACACGAAGAGATAAAAAATCAACAGATTTGACAACTCCTTACGGTTGCTTGCCTCGGTCATTTTTGAGAGCGTTAGCGTTATGGATTAAGGATGCAGTAAAGTCACCTCTTGCCACAATGCGTCCGTAGAAATCTCTCGTAACATCGGCGGTAGGATTGTACTCTCCCAATTTTCGCCTGTAGAAATCACGGGCTATCTTCCTGCCATCGGGCAGCTCTTCGATAAAGCCAATCGTAATCCCATAAAAATCTCGTACTCTTTGTTCTTTCTTTGTCATATAATCACCTTGCTTATATCGGGGAACACTTCTCGTAACTCGTTTACAGAGACAATGCGAACGTTGGACACATTCCTGCCTAAGTCGCCTACAAATGCATTGATTATCTTATTGATTTTCCTGTCGTTGTAGTCAAACTTGTTATAGGACACACCGAACTTCTTATAAAGCCCGCCAAAGTCAGACACGCACGGACCGAACTCCACAGTGGTCGTGATGCCTAACTCCGTGCCTACATACAGATAATATTCCTCGGCACTGTCGTTCGTTGCCGCAAGGCACACATTGGCGGGATTGTCTACTACCAAGGCTTTTGTATCAACAATCTTCACAGAATAACTATATATCAACGAATGTCACCTCAGCAAAATTTGTAATTACATACTCGTGAATCAATGCATTATCCCTTGTTATAAAGGACTTGATGTACCCCTTGGTTTCAAGGAAGGTACTTACAGGGAACTCTGATAACAACTTTGCCATGCTACCATAAGCCACACACGGAATGTAACTGTTAAACTTCGTGTCGTTCACGATGATATTATTTGCTATCGTGAACTTATAAAAATAACTGCCCGACTGTGTAGTGTGTAACTCTGTAGTCCGACAAATCCGTCCGTCAAGCAGAACCTTCTCTGCATCGGGAGCAGGTGGTGAAAAGTCTGTCAAAACGTAAATCAGACTCTTTCGCGGACTTGCATTGGGAATAGAGTATGAACGGACACAGCCCGTAAGACTAACAATGTCACCATCCTTATATTTAAGGTTGTGGTGTTTAAACTTTAAGTTGATTATTTGTGTATCATCCACAAATAAATCCGCTTGGTCGAAAGCACATCCATTGACTGAATGGGAGTAGCGGATATTCTTAATAGTTCCTGTCAAGTTAATCTCATTCATTCTTTACGTCGGCTCTCTCCGCTGTAATCTCTTCATCTGAAAGAACTGTCTCTCCTTTATTTACTGACGTTAGAAAATCGATTGCGTTAGCGACATCTTTCAGTTCTTTATCTTCATGAATCATCTCGTTAAACTTGACACTCTGTATGTCAATGGAATCAAGATAAGCCGACAAAACCTGCTCACGCTCTTCTTCTGTAGCGGAGTCAAAGGCTTCATCAACTTCAAGTCCGACATCACAGAGAAGCAAGCCGTCAAGATAATCAATCTCCTTCTGAATCAACGTCGCTGACGCTCCAACCATCTTTCCCGACTCGATTTTACCTGTAGGGGTAAGATACGTAGCAACTATATCATTGTGCCTAATACGGATGTATTCTTTTGTCCCGTTTGCCATACTGACATCAGTTTCACGGGAAAGTTCCAAGCCTTTCACACTTGTAAGGATGGGGTTGATAAAGGTCTTAATAGCCTTTTCAAACTGTATGCAGAAGATACGGCAATTGTATCCAATCTGAGGTGCGGCAAGGGCTATCAAGTGATTTGCCTGCATGGTAGACTTCAATTCAGAAATGCACTCGCGCATAAGATGATACTTCTTCTTGATGTCAATCTCATCGCACCTGTGACCGAGCAACTGCTCAACATCACTCTGCTCATGGTCATCGTCATAGATGTGTTCCAAATCTTCTGCGGAAATAATCAGTATATCCTTCATTTGTTACTGCTCCTTTGCTATTAGTGTATAGGTATCCTTTATAAAATCAGCAGTAAGAATGAAAGTAAACTTATCATCTTCAAACACCGCTGACGCAGAATCATAGTTTATAGTGGCATCAGTATCCACTTCGCTTACACCTTGTGCCTTTTCCAATGTGGCTAAGCACCTGTCGTATTGGTTTGAGTTAGACAACTCAATAACATATGTGCCGTCCCGCTTCACCCCGTCTGTGGGCAGACCAAGTTCAAGTAATCTGTCAATCATTCATGGACTCCTTCAATTCGTGTAGTACATCTTCATTCTCTGCAACCACGGCTTCGAGTGAATTTCCTTTTGACAAAGACTTTATGGCTTTTGCCATCCGTCTTTCATACGCAGGCTGTTTGGATTTTCTGTTGGGTTGATTAAGTAAGAACATCACGTAAGATAATCGCTCATAATTCTGTTTAAGAGGGGCAATCATTCGTTCAAGATTCTCCATTGTCTCGGGAGATAATACATGCGTCTTTGCATAGTCTTCGTAGTCCTTTAATTCCCCCTTGAGGTCTCTGTACTGTTTGCACACCTCGTTATAGTATGCAAGGAAATGCTTCATAGCCATAAGTTAAATCTCCTTAAAAAAATGAGTTCTTGTTTAAGATACAACAAAAACTCATCTATATAAGAAGGGGGATATATCTCGGGACGGGTACAGTCACCTCGCTGATATAGCGGTCAGTCGTATCTTACTAATTTTATATACACGATTTTATTCGTCATCAGCCTCGGTAGTTTCAGCATCTATCACAGGCTGTGAATTTGTTTTGGCGAGTATTGCTTTTACTGCATTTGTAATCTTATTCTTACTTTCCCTCGTCAGTCCTTCCACAGGAGCGGCAGTGTTATTCACCACATTAAGCATGTTATTGTTAATCTGTATCGCAGGCTCTTCAATAACCTTCGCTACCATATCGGAAGCGTTCTTGATAGCATCCTGTGTAACCTTTGCATACTTGACCAAATCCTCGTTGCTAAAGTTATCGGGGCGTGCCTCAATGCGCTGTAGCATTTGGTCGGTCACATGTCCATACAATGTATTCAACTTATTCAGCCTTAACATATTGCGCTTCGCTTCGTTCATGTTAAACACATTTATAAGGGCTTTTGTCTGCATAGGGTCACTATCGACAATCTGCTCTATAATGTCGGTAGACTTGCCCGATAAGCGTTCGTCTATCGACGGAGCAGTTATCTCACAACACTCCGCCACAGGATACTCAAAATCCTCATCCATCTGTATATTGTCCCAATCAGTTTGTAGTCTCATAAAAAGTCCTTATACGACATGTCAACCTTCTTGGCTAATGACTGCTCAAGTGCTTTGGCTAACACATCGCTGTCACCATCAATACTCTCGGAGATGGTTTTGCTGAATCTCTCACTCGGGATAAACCGAAACTTAATATCCTCGTTATCCCAATAGATAATCAGCGAACCGATTCCGATGTCAAAACTCACATCATGGTCGGAGCAATTATGTAAATAACTCCCCATGATAAGTTCCTCTACGCGAAATATCTTATCCAAGTCCCGCTTGTGAACCATAGATAATAATGACATATTCTGTGCTATGCTATATTCTTTCATTCGAATAACCCTTTGCAAGTAACTGTAACTGTTCAAACGCAGTGAGCGACCGCAGGAACTTATTGAACTCATACTCATATAAGGACAATCCTGCATCCAACTTGTCGTTCACATGTACATTCAATACGTCTGCCCGAGGTCGTGTATGGGCATTCAACTCAGCATAAATTCCTGCGAGCCTGCGCATGAACTTTAATTCTTCATCACTCATTTATCTTGTACAACTCCATTATGTGACTTAACTTATCGTAACAGTCTCTTACCTTCTTGCGCTCTTTCTTCGGGATAGCGGTAATCATATCGTCATAGTGCTTACCATGGAACTTAGTCCCCACATAAATGTTAAGGGATTTAATTACCGTTTGCAAATCCTGTATGGTAGGAATCGTGATAGTCAATCCACCAAAATACTCCATGAGGGTGAGTACCGTATCCTTGTCGAGCAGTAACATCATCTCACTCAGCACAAGATAATCGGGGTTATCACGAAGTTTATACAATGCAAACAAAATGAAATTGTACAACTCAACCGTGTTTAGGTCGAGTAACTTGTTCTTTCTCATTCACTATTATATCCCATATCTCCCGCGTAAGCACTGCAATATAGTTCGTCATATTGTACGAAATATTGTACAGGACTATGCAATATGGTATCCTTTCTTCTACTTGACCGTAAAACAACTTGACGTTCTCGGGCTTATCATGACTGCTGTTAGGCGGAGTGATAGCGTTTATCAGCGATGACAGACACGATATGTATATGTATGTAAATATCGGTCTGTCAGTGCTGAATGGTACTCGCTTGGACAAAAACTCGTACACAGCGTCTAACCATGTTTCGGACTCAGCCCGAAAACTCGCCTGTGCTTTACGCTGTATGCTGTCTTGAATGACTGTCTTTAGCATATCGAACTAACTCCAGGGTCTCTCTTAACTATATGAATTACATTATCACAAGGTAAGTTAAGGTCACTATGATGAGTGATGATAAAGGTGCTTGAAACATCATGAATTGCATAAGACAGCAAGTTGATTACAGCGTTACATCCGTCAGAATCAAGGAAATCCATAATCTCATCAAGCACGATAATGTTGGATGAAAAACCGAGGTACGTGCACATCATGTCACGGAGTGCAAACTGAATAATCAAGTCAATCTTCTGTCGCTCACCACCCGACAACAGTTCGTATTCCTTTGTCTGAAAACAGATGTTGATATTGTTGCCCTGTAATTCAAACTGAATGTTGTCATGTCCGAACAGACAGGTAGCATATTCTTTTGCCTTTGCACTGATAAACCCAATGATTGACTGCAACAGATAGCCACGGAAGTCACGAGCAACCACAGTATTAAACTTCGCTATAATCTCGGAACGCTGTGTAAGTACATCGTGCTCCTTGTTTAATTTCTCAAGTTCGGCATTGATGCCCTCAATCTCTTTCTTACCCGCGTTGATAGTTTCCTTACAGCGAGCTATGTTAGCGTCACGAGAAGCCATCTGTACTTCGATAGAATGGATAGCCGAGGTTTCCCTTGTTACATCGTCTGTAAACGATTTTAAAGCCATTGTAGACTGTTTCTTATACTCACGTAAGTCTGTCTCTGCCTCATCTAAAGAAGCACGTTTCTCAGCCACAGAAGCCTTATAATCGGCAATAGCCTTTTTAGCCTCGTCGTTCACAGCATTAAACTCTGTAGTAACGGTCTTGTGCTCACTATCAAGCTCAATAGCCTTGGCGCGTAACGCTTCTATCTCAGCCTTAACACCTGTCGTATCGGGCTTCTCCACTCCGTCAAGTTTACGTCCGCAAGTAGGGCACACATCAGTAACAGACTCTAACTCTCTCAACTTCTTCGTAGCGTTATTGATGTCAGCCATGTTGGTTGCGTTTGCTACCTTAAGAGCATCCAAACGCTCCTTTACCTCAGCAATCCTATCATTGTACGGAGCAGAAATCTTCTCCATCTCGCTCTCAACCTCAGCATTAAAAGCCTTAGTTGCTTCAACCGCTTTGACTATCTCTGCTTCATACTTATCTACTTCGGCAGTATAAGTATCTACGGACTTCTGTAATTCGATAAGATGTGTTTGATGCGACTGCAATTCTTCTGATAGGTCACCCATATTGAGCAGTTCGGTCAACTGCTTATCCGCCGCCTCGATATTCTCCCCTATCATCTTAATCTTCGTAGTTAATGATAAGGCAGTATCTTCGTTAGTACAAGTATCTGTACTAATCTCACCTTTGCGTTCTGTAATCCTACGCTTTAAATCTTCAATCATAAAGTCAGACTTTGACAACTTCTCAAGGATTTCCTTACGACCTGCGGGGGTATTGCCTGTAAACTTCTGAGGAAGTCCCTGTCCAAGAACAACAACTGAACCTAACAACTCAGTAGTTAAATCTGGCAAGTATTCAGCAAGTAACTTCTCCGAATCACGGATGCCTTTACCCGATACATCCTCATTGTTCTTATAGATTTTCAGATTAGTCTTATACTCTGAGTGGTCTTTTGAGCGAATAATCTTATAAGTATCAGTATTTACGCTGAAATCAAGTTCCACGTATGCACCATCATCAGCATAAATGTTCTTTACGTTCTTTCCCCCACGAATGGTGTCGCCTGTCAGTGCCCACATGATAGCGTCAAAGATAGCGGACTTGCCCGAACCATTAGACTTCGCGTTATCTGAATTAGTTAAGTTCTCGCCCTCGACAAGCGTGTAATCCTGTCCGTCAAGATTAACAGAAGCGTCAAGGAACGACATGAAGTTAACCAAGTGAACGTGGCTAAATATTAATTTCATAATCAATCAGTCCTCTCTTATAATACTAATACCCGATTGAGTTCATCGAGTGTAAGTTCATCATTACCTATCTCAGTAGTCACATAATCACGGAACTGCTGTAAGTGGTCAACTGTTGTAAGTTCCTCATAAGTCTCATTGCCGCCCTCGGCTTCCTCTACTGTATGAGCGATGAGTATCCTACTCTCGGCACAATCAGCATAAGTTCGCTTTACATTGTCTAACTGACTTGCATAACACTTAACTGTAACCACAGCACGTGACGGGTCATCGATAAAAGGAATGGCATCCTCTGTGTAATCAATCTTATAAAATTCATAAGCATATGGATTTTCAATCAACTCAAAGTGCTCGGGGTCATTCGTATCGATAATCATTACATAGTGCTTATACTTCGTGGCATCCTCTGAGAAGTTCTGTCCTGTGAGATTACCAAGATTTACATAATGATTAGGTAAGTCATTGTAATGATTGTGCAGGTGTCCGTTCACAAACAACCTACACTTGCTCTTAATCTCGTCAACCGTATACCCCTCGGTTGATTTATACGCTCCATAAGAAATCTGCAAATCATTATGGCTGAATATAATATCAGCAGTCGGGAGCGGAGTACGATTTACCTCTAATTCATACGGGATAAACGCAACGGTCTTGCCGTCCATCTCATTTATGGTGGAAGTTTCAATTACTGTGAAATCGGGGAGCAGATTAAATAAATGCGCTGACGACATAGTGTGGTCGTGTCTGCCCATCTCATGATTACCACATAAAAAGATATGATACTGATAATTCCACATGACCTCTTTAAGCGCGGATAATTCCTCGGCGGTCAATTCAGATTTATCAAAGAAGTCTCCGAGATAGATAACCGCATCCGTTTCTTTCTCGTCAGATATGCGCTCTACCCAATTCAGAGATTGAATAAGATTTTCAAGTCTTTTAGAATACTTTTCACCTCGTCCACGGAGAATGGACGAATACGTACTAAAGTGTACGTCTCCTACAACCATCAGTTTCATCTTAAAATCCTTTCAAAGTAAAATGTTTATCATCAAGTAATCAATGATGTTGTCCATCGGTAGTTCGCCAAGCACCAACTGCTTATATACCTTGGCGAGCGTACAGAATATATCTACGAGTTTTTCATGCTTGTAGAATCCTATGTTGTTCTTTTTAATAGCGTAGAACTGCTTAGCCTCTAAGCCCGTATTCTCGGGAGTAGCCCTATACCCCTGCAACTGAATCAAGATAATACTCTTGAATGAATTGTAAAGAATCTTGGTCAACCCGAGAGGTTCAACATCCATACTATCTATATGATACAGTATGGAACGGATAGAATCAACATTTTTATGAATAACCGCATTACTTAAATCAAAAATCGTAAGTTTGCAAAGGTCGTTGTAAAAATTACTGTCAAGGGCTTCCCGCACAGCATGGTTACGCTCGCCCTCGGGGAATACATTAAAGCGGTCAATCTCCTGTTGGGTACGGAACACATCACCATCAAGCAGGTCAGCCAACTGTTTGAGATTGTCTTCACTCACGCCTGTAAGATTAGAGTACAGCAAATCATACACACACCACTTATCAATCTTGGGAACGCGGCAGACATATCTTGTGTCCATATCCCCGACAAGTTCATTACAAACTATTATCGTGTTGCGGTATGAATCGGGATTGTCAAATGCCTCTAACTTGTCTGTACGGTAAACAAACAAATCGTTTGTGTGGTCGAGAAACGGATTGGAAAGTATGGTGGTCAAATCAGACAACTCATCGACTAAAGATATTTCCTTGTCTTTGTCTTTGGCTATCTGACGATAATACTGTTCGGCTACGAAGGTGTTCTCTGAGCAGACAAAGATTATCAGATTATCAGTAACCACTTTTTTCTCAATCTGTGATTTTAAATCTTCTATCTTCATACGATAAGTTCCTTCTTCAATGCTTCCCTCAGTGCAATCAAGTAGACCTCGAACAACTGCTGTATGTTCATCTTGGGCTGTTGACAGTCCAACAATAGCCGATTGGTCAGCAAGTAAGACTGATACAGGGGCTGTTGCTCCACAATACGATTGTAAAGCAACTTCCGCAGGCACTTGATAAACAACATAACATTTATCTTAGTCTGCTCGTTATTGAACGCAAGTCGCTTGGGAATACCGTATAGGGCGTTGGGTATAGTGGTACTGCCTAACTTGAGGATTACCTTCTCCGCAAACTGTGCCGCCAAATTCATATCCTGTGATTGGTATGCAAGGACATCCCCCGGGGTCTCACAAAACTGCAAAAAGTAATCGGGAACATCTTCTGCTACAAAAGTATGCAACTGAGGGAGAGTGTACTTTTCAAACTCAAGTCTGATGCATCGATTAAGGATAGTGTCGAGCACCACGTGAGCATTGGTCACAAGCAGTAAAATATAAACATTGGGGCTTGGCTCTTCCAAGAACTTGAGGATAACATTCTGCTCCTTGACTGTTATAGCATTCATGTTGATAACATAGAACGTAGGGGTAGCAGACAGGTATATCTCCGTGATAGTATCTAGGGATAAACGCTCTGTAATGTCCTGTAAAGGCAGTCCAAAGCACTCAGACATATAATTGCATAGTAAATGCTTTCCACAGCCAGTCTCGCCACACAGGAGCATTGTATGGGGCAATCCTGCAATGGGCATACCGTTGAAAAAGTCCATGAGTTTATCTTGAAACTTAATCTCTACCATTTTACACCTCGGGAGTATACCGCGCCATCTGTAAGAGTAATACCTCAATCGTTGTTTTGGGGTTCGGGTCATCCTTAATCTCATTCTTCAAAGCAAGCAGAGAGTTCATGTAGTATTTGAAGAACTTATCCGCCCCCTCAAAGCCTACGGTAAAATCGAGTTTACTTTGCATACTCTCGGGAATGCTGATTAAGTCAAACGACTTAAATATCAGATACTTGCACACATCTGCTATGAAATCGAAGTAGGTACTGATAAACAAGTGCAGGTCTTTACCGTCAAAATAAAAATCGTTAACGGTCTGTAACACCGCAGGCTCATTATCATCCACAAGAGCGTCTGTCAATGCGAAGAAAGAATCATAGGAATAATTACCAAGACAGTACAGTACGTTATCGAGATTAAGGTCAGTGCTGTAAGACGCGCACTTGTCAAGGTTTGCAATCGCATCACGCATCTGTCCCTTGCTTATCTTGGCGATATACTCACACGCCGCTTGATAATTGATAAACTGCTCCTGTGAACAGATGTACATCAATCTGTCCCGTATCTTATCCCACGGAATACGCTGTAGATTATACCGCTGTAAACGATTAAGGATAGTAGCAGGTATCTTCTCGGGATTAGTAGTACAGAACATAAAGATGGTGTATGCAGGTGGCTCTTCTAAGCATTTAAGAAACGCTGTCCAAGCGGCACTGCCGAGACTCTGGCATTCATCGATAATGTAAACCTTATACTCTGCCCCGATAGCCCGCTCCGACGCAGATGCCACAATCGACCTAACATTTTCTACCCCATTATTTGAAGCCGCATCAATCTCTATAATACCTGCAAGCGAACCGTTAATAGCCTTAGCCAATGCCCTTGCTGTGGTAGTCTTGCCGCAGTTACCTGTAATTATGATGTGTCCGTTCCTTCGCATTACCCATTGATGTGTCGGCACAGTAAAGCAATACTTGAACCCGTCAACAGAAGAAACGCTATCGACAGGGCTTTTACCGAACCCTACAGTAGCAGAGTGCTTAGCCGTAATAACAAGCGTGTAGTTACATTCAGTGCCATAAGTATAAACTTTCGACTGACCGCCAACAATTCGAGTTAAAGTACGTCCTTTGCGAACGTCTTCTCGTATCGACGTTCTGTAACCGCAGGAAGCGAACGCAAACTGAATAAAATCAATCGTATCCTTATTTTTCTGATGGAAGGTTTTGTGTTTACTCTCACACCCACCCCACTTCAAAATATTATCTACGATAACCTGTAACTGATGTGCAGAACAATTATACCAGTAGGAACTAAATGCCTTTTCCTTGCGGGGGGCTATAAATGAGAACAGAGTATACCCGTTCTGTTTTGCAGTAGTCTTATAGTCAATTTTGCAATCCTTAAGAATTTGATGAAGTTCCTCTATCTTGCGAGACTTCTTAAGATGAACAAAACACCTCGAAGTTGCACAGTCAGATTTAAACGTGCCATCGCATATAACTGCACACATCAACCTTATCTCTGAGTCAGTTAAATCAATCCCACTACCACTATAATTGAATGTGGTCAATAATCTACCGCTAAATCCGTATCGAGCCTTACGCTGTCGAGAAACTAAATCTGCGCATCTTATAGTATAAATCTTTTCCTTGTGCTCATACACAACAGTATGGTCGTCACATAGCATCATATCTACACCATACTTAGTATGAAAATAATTGAACTCACTGCACGGAAATTTTAAATAGTCTACAGGGGTCACAAGGGACGCTGTACGGGTTACAGGGTCAAATTGAAGAACCTTCTCACCACCCGTGTAGTCCGCAATCTTCTTCCATGTCGTGCCATTAAAATACTCTGTGTCTCTATCAACACAGCCCGACGGTCCAGCAAAAAGATAACAATTACGTATTTTATGTTCCGCTATCTGCTTCTGTATAATAGCAGACACCGAGTTCTGCCCGACTATCTCTTCGAGCGTGCTTGGTCTGTATTTGGTAGCCAATGCTTCCATATCAAATCACCTTTCAGTTTAATTGCTCAAGTAGTTCCATACCGTTAGTGGGTAACCACAGCCCGTCATACATCTCAGTGTAATCATCCTGCTGAGTAGTTATGTCGTAAGCCACACAACCTATCTTGACCATGTTACCCATAATCTGCTGTACTTGGCATCGCATATACTGAGCCACAGGAACTATACCTCTGTTCCAATTCTTAGCCAAAGACAGATTATCCGAGGGATGTCTAATCCACTCGGCAATCTTAATAATATAGAACTTATCCTGTTCAAGTTTGGGTTTGCGATGTCGGTAAATCACGAACTCAGTTGTAGTATCGTCTATGGGCGGAAGTTTAGCCCATTTGACATTCTGCAACTGCTTCTTAATTATCTCGTTCATCACTTGCCCTCAACCAACAGCAGGTTGGGCTCAACAAGGAAACTTGCGTATGTATCTGCTAAATGAAGCAGAGCCGCAAGCGGGCAAGAACAAAATGCGTAAGTAAACTGCTTGCCCAAATTAAAGTCCTCGCCTGTGTACCCTGTATGATGTAAGATAGCAATTATCTCATCATATGTCAGAGTTACCCAACGCTGTAACATAAACACGGAAGAATCCTCGTGTCGTCCAAATGTAAAACTATCCTTGAGGTTGCGTTTTGTCCACACCTCTTCGGTAATCCAATCATACCTACCAAGAGAGTCAGCCTTTGACCCCTGCGGATGATAAGACTTCTTGTTCTTGTAGTCAAGACAGTACAGGTTAGTCTTTGATAAATCGTGAAATAAAGCCACGATAGCAAGAGTAGCGTCACTGTACGGACAAGGTGTGTCCCCATAGCGCATCGAGACAAGTTTTTTTAGCGCGTCGTAAACATTGAGCACATGGTCACACAAACCCCCCGTGCACACATTATGAAACATAGTGCTTGCAGGGGCAGTAAAAAAGTCAGACTGTTTAAGCCAAGTAAGAAGTCCGTCCCAATCTTCCTCGGGACGTGCAGGCTTCAAAACCTCTTCAACAATCTGAACAAATCGTTTCGTATTCTCTTTAACATCCATCAGTCTATGCCTTCCTTTCAAATTCATGGTCAGATACAAGCGTGAGCTTTTCAAGTGGTACAGCGAAACAAGAAATCCTGCCATTATCGTCTAACGGACAGGAACGAATATCTGAGCCGCTTATCTTATATACCTTACCCTGTAAGTGCTTTGCCTTGGTAAACCTAATAAGATTGTCCCCGCTCTGCACTTTATAGGTAGCGATAAGTACAACATTGTCGTGATAACGTGGTGTCCAAATCTCAATCATCTTCTTTTATCCCCCTCATCCTCATACATTACAAGAAAATAGCAAAGTCCAAGTAGCCCACAGGCAAATGCATACACAACCCACATAACAATTCCCCTTTCTCACAGTCTATAGCTATATTATAGACAATGGGAAAGGGAAAAATCAACGGATTTTTAATATTACTCATCGAGTTGCATCAAAATTATCGGACTCGGCTGATGATACGGGAACGCACGAACAATATTGTAACAATAATATTCAGACGCCTCATCGTGGGGCATGTTCTGAGCATCGGTGAGATGGCTCATTATGGCATCGTGGTCGTACACCAATCTTCCGTCCTGTGACACTCCAACAACCGCAGTAGCGAATCCGTCTATAAGGTAACAATCATCTGCTTCGTCCGTGTCAAGGTACGCCTGTCGTACTTCGTCGTCAGTTTTGTACGGAGTATCGTATGTATGTGCTTTGAACGTGACGGCAAACCACAAAGAGCCTGTGCTATCAATAGACTCGCAGTAATCTATACTGTCGTGCTGTCTAAGTCGCTCGGCAAGTTCGGTGACATCTTCTTTACTACATGCATCAAGCAACATCTCTTCCCCGTCAGACATGACCGCTTTGCTGTTAAACAATATCCTTCTCATATTAGCCTCTATTCTTTGTACGCTCGTCTACGATGCATAGCCCTGCTCATAAACGTCCTGTGTGTATCGAGAGATTCCTCAAACTCGCCCTCGTTACGGATTGGGGTTACTTCATCGCCAAACTGTGCCAAGTTAATTCTGAACTTAAACCCATACTGACTAAAGAAGTCTTCACTGTCTTCAAGAGATACTTTATCTGTAACCTCAATCAATTTATATGTCTTGCAGGCATTTGATGTTTCGTAGTAAGCAATATGTACATGGTCATCATATACCTTGCCAAAGAAAAAACTCTCTTGCCCGTAGTTCCGTGCAATCTCTTCTGCATCGTCTTTTTCAACATTAAACACAATCATGCTGTGCTCAACTGAACCGTAACTACCACGGATATTAGCATAGTTAAAACCACCGTAACGCACGGTCTTATCACCTAACTGTCTTATAGCATCTTGGACTAATTCAACCTTTGCCGCCTTTCTTGCATCTCTATTATATTGTTTGGGATTAGCAAGCCATTGCTGATACCTCTGTAAAATTTCTTCATCCGTAGCGTTCTTCCACCCCAACGGGTTCTCTACAGACAAAATAGCAAACGTCCTAATTTTGCTTGCAGGATTGCCAAAAAGGGCGTGCTTCACTCTTCGATAATTATTACTTTCAGATAATTTAAATCTCATCGGTCACCTCAATCTACAGTCTCAATGTAGAAACCGTGCTTGCCACGAGTAAACTGCACACGAGGATATTCACCCTCACCATTTTCCCATGCAAGATACTCATCCTTAAGAGCGTAACTGCCTATCTGCTTACCGCCATATCCTTCCCAATAGCCTGTAAGCATAAAGTCAGTCTGTCCTGTAGGCAGGTTAAAGTCTCTCACAATCTTGCGGTCAGTCTCATCCACCGCTTTTATCTCACCGTGATAAGTTCTCATCCGTTAAACCCCCTTTGGATAGCCAACCATTATCTTTGTGATAGGCTCTCCGTCAATCATCCTTGTGTAGTGATACCCATCGGGCTGAATCTGTATCTGCTTGTGTGGAAGCAATTTCTGAACAGTCTCGGCAGGAATCACCTGTGCTCCCTTCTTGTTGATGTAAATGTGTTCCATAGCGTCTGACACCTCAGCATATGCCATGCGGTCAGTCAATTTTACATCATCATCAACTATCTTGTAGAACGCATCTTTAGCCACAGGGTCAGTCTCACCTGTCACATCGTCCTTCCTCGCTCCACCGAGAACAACCTTACGCCCGTGGTTAGTCAACTTATAAATCTGACAGGCAACTATCTTATTGCCCTTCCTAACGAGTTTCCACAGAATGTTATCCTGCATCATCTCATCTTTATTTGTTCCTTTAACACCACCGATTTTGGCGTAGGCTTTGTTCAGTAAAGCCCACACCTCATCAAAGTAGCGTTCTTTTTCGTCTTTATCATCAATGATGTTCACGTAGCTTTCAAGTAGCATGTTTTTCTGACCTCATCAAGTAGTGATGCTAACGTCGGAATTATCTCAGACGTAATCCTGTGCTTGCCAATGCCCGTAAGAATAACCTCACGAGGGTGATACATTTTATTATACAATGCAAGCCTATCATTATCTACCTTAATGACATCATCGTTTAAGCAGAATACTGTAGTTGTTTCGCAGTAATACTCGTAGTCGTATTCATCACGCAAAAACTCGTTGAGGATAGCATCGAGGTCTGTAGCAAACGTGGGAGACACTTTATCAAGAGACTCGGATACGTACTTCTTTACGTCCGCACCACCATTGAACGCGGGGTTAATGAGTATCTTAGGTCGATTGCACAGCATCTGTGCATAGAAACCACCAAGACTGCATCCAACAATCACGTCAATCTCGGGGAAAGCATGATAAAAGTCAAGGATGTCCTGCAAACCCTTCTTGCAGTCATAATTATCATATTCTACGGATAAGATATTATCCTGCGGAAACGACTGACGCAGTAACTGTGTGGTTGACCCATCTGCTGAGCCAAGTAACCCATGAATGTACATAATGTTCATCTAAATGCCCCCTTTCGTCTCACAAGGATATTATATCACACGAAGAAAAGAAAAATCAACGGATTGAAAACCCGTTGATTTAAACTCCATGATGTCACCTCTGCTCTTGTGCTTGTTTTTGTGTCAAGTATGTGAACATCAATCGCCGTTAATAAGATAAACTTTCTTGGTTGAGTAATCCTTTACAAGGACAGCTTCCTGTAAAAACAAATTGCACAATTCAGTCGCAATATCAATCAGTTCATCGTGGGTAATTCCCACAATATCTACAGCAATGCTATTTTCCCCGAATGCCTTACCGTTTTTCGCTGTGTATCTACCCGAAAGCCCCTTGCTAATAGTCCATCCTGCAAGGTCATGCTTCTGTGCCACCGCGTCAATCTTACCTGTAGAAGACAATCGATTGTTGATTGTAGCAATCTTCTGCTTAACCCAATTTACTATTTTATTCTTCGACATCTGCTCAGCGTTCACGTCGGTAGAAAATACAATAGTGCCACCCAAGTTAGCATCGTCAAAAGAGAAATCAATTCCTTCTGATAAGACCTGTCGCCCCGCGACCTCTGTGCTATACTGCGAAAAAGACTCACGCTTAATACTGCGGTATAAATACCTTGACGTTCCGTAAGCCCCATTCCCCACAGCATCACCAACAACAACTAAAGGTTCAGTCAATTTAAACTTCATGAAGTCACCTCGCTTTCTAGTACATGATACATTATCTAAAGTTCTCTACTAGCCACTGAAACATGGCTTCATCGATTACATAATAATTAGGTTCTCCAAACCCGAAATTAAAACAGAGAGCATTGTTCTTCTTGCCCATGAACAGGGCTTCCTCAAGATTCTTTGTCAGCCACTCACGCTTGATTGAGATTGAGTCAGATTTAGCGGTCTTCGTCTTACACTCAATCAACCAATCATCAGTAGATACATCGCCCTTTTGGAACATGGTAGCACCCGAGTTCTTAACCCGAGTGCCACCAAGTGTCCTTGCTACATGCTCTTCCTGCTTTTTGGAGTAAAATCTTGTAGGCTTACCGTCTACGTTCTTCTGCTTCAAATCAATTGGCATTTCCCACCGCTTCTTCCTGTTCGTCAATCTCTGCTTCGGAACGAGCATCAAGCACCTTACCATAAGTCGTACTTGCATCAGAGATGTGCTTAGTCAACATGTTAAGGTAATCTGTCTGAAAAGCAGGATGAGTATTGATATACTCAATCAAATCTGCTTTCTTTCCGCGTAACGGAGTTCCGTCTTCGCCTGTATAAATCTCACCTGTCTCAAGATTAATGAGTTCATAAGTAACATTATTTACTCTGTGGATGAAATCAAACGTAGTAGCAATCTCAAGCACATCGTGCAACCAATCCAACCCTGTAGCGTAACGGTAGGTAATAAATCCACCGCCGCGTGAGCAAGGAGCACACTTGTTCTTGGTAATCTTAAAAGCAAGACGGAAACCATCTGCTCCCTCACCGTCACCCTTGCAAGCATCCATGTCATCGCCCTTGGTGAACTTACGAGTTCCGAAGCGCACACTAACCGAAGAATAATACTGAGGGGCACTTCCCCCGGGTTCAGAGTAAATATTAGCCCCTGTGTAAGTCTTTCCTGCTATACGCACTTGGTTGATAAGAATGAAGATGTTCTGCTTATCATTGACCAATGTGGTCATCATAGGCAAGAACTGATGGAGCTTCCTTGCCATTGTACCACGAATACCCGAATCCTTGGTGAGGTCATTCTCCATAACTATCTGAGGTATAAGCGCGGGTATCGAATCAAGGATAATCATTCCGATATCGTCTGACTTCTGTAAGTCAATAATCATATCAAGTATCTGCTCACCCGACAGACCGTTAATGTTTGGAATGTAGAGTTTATCGAGGTCAAGCCCGTTCATTCTCGCTTGGAACTGAATGTCGAGCGCGTGTTCTACATCAAAGTACACACTTGTCTTGTCGGGATTTTCACGCTGATAAGCACCCAACTCACAGCAAGCCGCTGTGGTCTTACCCGAATGCTGTAACCCCGAGTAGACACACACGCGACCATAAGGAAGTCCGCCGAACAGCGCATAATCCATGCCGAATGCTCCACACGAGAGCAACTTGTACTGAGGTGTCACGCTTGCCTTGGTAAAGAGCGTATCGTCTTTATACTCTTTACAAATCTTTTTAATCGTATCTGCTACGCTAGGCATATTCTGTCATCCTTTCTCACTCATTGAGTATCCTACGCCCAAGTGCGTCGGTAGGTGCAGGATAAGACATTTCCTGCATTCTTCTTGACAGCACCTTGGACAGTGTCGAACACATACGGTCAGCGGCTTCTACCTTAAATTTAACTGTCTTATAAACCCTGCTGTAAATAGAGTTCAGCACGGTATCATACTGTGCCTTATTTTCTGCCAAAGCGATTAAGGTAGCGGAAGTCAGTTTCTTGTCCTTGTTCACATCCTGCTGAGTAAGATACTCGGTATTGAATACCTCTTTGGCAAGCATCTCAGACACATCATCACGGATGCCAAGGTACTCCATCTGAGACCCAATCCAATAGATGTCCGCAGACAGTTTCATGAAGTAGTGCTCAATCTTAATCACAGGTGGGTCGGGCACGTTGATTATCTCGGTCTCAATATCCGCCATAAGACCGTCTAACCCTGCGGTATGGTGAGTGACAAGTTCACTCACCATATCATCGAAATACGCACAATTGTTTGCCACAACATCTCGTTTGTCGGCAAAAGTCTGCTCCGTATCCATATCTGTCAGTCCTTTCTTAAAACTTATTTCGCTATAGGAATTATGTTGACAACACTCGGGGCAGTCGTTATAAGAACATGCTTCTCACCACCGAAGTTGAGCATCACATGACCTTCACAATTTTCTGCGGTAATCTTTAAATCCGCGAGATTGAGTTTACACTTGTAGCCCTCTGCGGGAAGTCCTGTAACCTCGTTGTCGTAGTACAATACTTCATTATTAACCATATTGCTGTTGTAAATACACATATGGTCATTATAGAACTCAAACAGTCCGATAGGTGAAACTACTGTATTATCAACAAATAAGAACAGTCGGTTGATTGCCTGTAACAATGCATCCTTGTTGATTAACGCGGAGTACGGGAGTGCAACAGAAGCAGTCTCACGAACCATGGCTACAGGGATAGACTTGAACAACTTATCAAGGCTCGGAAGAATAGCCTCAATCTCTACAGTCTTGGAACTAAAGCGTACCCTTGTCTGAGGGAACTCGCCAAGCACAATATCAGTGCTCAGTTCAAAGCGAATATCTACACCCGAACCAAAGAGTTTAAACAACTTGATAATCTTGTCAGTCAAGATAATCTGTACAGGACTGTCGAGATGGAACTCATTGACACAAGCACCACCCGACAAAGTGATTGCTCCATTGTCATCAAGATAGTAGATACGATACAGCATCTGCTTCTTCGCAATGTTATTGTCCACCTTTAACAACTCCTTGCCGTTGTACTTCATTACGGACAACAGCACATCAGAGTTCAGCGTAAAGGATGAAGTGACATTGCTTAATGAAATCTTAGGAAGTCTAAGAATCTCGTTGCCCTCATAGATAAGAGGGAACTTATACTCTCCGTTACTCTTCACTACAAGAGCACCATCAACGATAGAGAAGTCGATATACTCAGCAGTGAGTTTGGACACAAGACGTAAGAACTGTGTCGCATTGACTGTAGCAAAGAACGAATCGAAGTTACCCTCGACAGTAATTGATGTGGATACAAAATACTCCTTGTTAGTAACCGACAACTTGAGGATGTTTCCCTCTGCTTCGATTTGCAGGTTGTCCGCAATCTCGGACAACGGGCTTGTGTCCACTGCACATAAGATGTCAGAGCAAATGGCTCTGAACTGCTCAGTTTTCAGTTTCATGTTAAAATCCTTTCTATAGGTTTTGATATTAACAGCATAGCATACAGGGTTGTCTAAAATCAACCGATTCACCAAGTTTCATCTAAATTAAATAACACTGAATAATCGCTGTTAAAAAATACCCGCAACTTCTCGCTAGGAATAAAAATGCAGTTCTCTCCATCCACCAACTGCTTAATGGTAATGGACTTTCTTCCGCTCTCTCGAAACTCTCTACATGTCCTAAGTGGTAAATAAACGATAAGGTCATGCTCGTAGAACCACAGGACTAATCCCGACCTCACGCCTTTTATTCCTACCTTCTTTACCATGTCATCATACTGTGAGAACGTAAGGGGGAATCTGTCCCCCTTGTGCGTCTTACAGTCAATGTAAAAGATATTGGGATAATGATATGCTATAAAATCACATATATTGCGGATACCGTATCTCTGTTTGTCCATATGGTCATACAGACGGTCGATTGAGGTATCGGGGAATTTGAGCCAATCAGATTTCATTTTATCCTCAAACTTCTTATCGAAATCGTTCATGCCGCGTCACCCCCAATAATCTTCTTAAACGTATAAATCATATCGTCTGTAAGAGCATACTTCTCATCTGCAAGTACAACTTCCTTAATCAAATCCTTCTTCTTCATCTCTTTCTTTACATCACCGATAACTTGGTCTTGATACCACCACTCGAACACATCTGCATCGCACTTCATGGGGATGTCAATACCGTAGTCAATTGCGGCTTGGCACATATCGTAAGCAAGTCGGTCAGCGCATTCTTGAGCATACTGTTCGGGACACTCCATGAGCAACTCATCATGCACGTTAATGATTAACTTAGCGTCACGCTCTTTCATGAACTCATCGTTGTAAATCTTAATCATAGCGAGTTTAGTAAGAGTAGCCGCACCACCTTGAATACGTGCATTTACACACTGACGTTCAGCCTGTGCGATGGCATTTCCATTATCGATAATAGTAATTCCGAGTGCCTTTGCAGTCTCTTTAATAGCGGTAATCTCTTTGAACGATTTAGCCGCCGCAAGTTGCTGACGGAAAGAAACGATACGAGGGTCATCGTCTCTCTTATATTTGTTCTTACACCCAAGTAAAGGATTAAAAGATGCTGATAAACTCTTTCCGTCAATCTCAAAACTATACTTAGGGAGATTAACATCGGGAAGTCTTCTTCTGCGTCCACTGTAATCCGTTACATAACCCATCTTCCGAACGAACGCATATGTCTCATCAATCCACTTACGAACATCGGGAAAGGCATTGAAGAACGCATCCATAATCTCTTGGGCTTTTTCTTTGGTGCAACCAAGCACTTCCGCAATGGAAGCAATTCCACGACCATACATTATCACAAATCCACATATCACTATGTGCGCTGACTATCTCATCACCCACACTTCGGTGGGGCATTGCGCTTCGGATGGTACGTACCCACCCTACGCCCTTTCGGGCTAGTCGATACACCTTACTTTTAAATATCAAAAGTCTTGGCACGGCATTAACTAAACATATTGGTCAATTATGCTAGTCTCCACCGTTAGCAACCTTAAAGGTCACACCTGCTTTGTAATGCAGTTCACAATGTTATTCGACATGGATTACTCCATGAAGGGGCATAATGTAATTTTATAGTCGATTTTAAACCCTTTGCGGGTCTACCCAATAAAATCGGCTTTGCTGTAGCACGTCGTTCCTTCCCCTCGGGATATAGAACTCCGTCTTTAAACTCTAGGTTGTCCTCATAATTATTGTTATAAATAATCTGAGCAATAACGGCGTAAACATCTTTACCTGCTTTGTATGTCTCAGCCATCTTCTTATCACGGGAATAGAATGCGAGTAACCTCGGTTCTTGTCCCGAACTACGAATAGTCAGAACCGATAAAAGACTGAGGCTCAATCACAGGAACTGACGTTATCATATGCATCACCTCTCTTTCAATGTAACAAGTACATAATCGCCATCTTCTTTACAGGAAACAACATCAGCAAGAACAGTGTTCCCCTTATCGTTGTTTACGTAAATACTGCAATTAGCAGTTAACGCTTCTCCTGTAATAAGACCATTGGGTGTCTTGACCTTAGACTTTTTGTACAAGCGTAGAACATCATCAGTCACAGGCTTATCAACCTGCTTATTTGTTGCTTTAAACAACATTCTTACGAGGTGATTATGCGAAGGTATATTCTGAAGGTTTATAGGGTCGCTAGAACTCGTTCGTCCCGTATTGTGATTTATCATGCTGTTCGCAATAAAACTATGCGATGCAGGAACATGTAAATCATATACTGTATTAGTCGATGCTTGAATGTCTTCCACGTAGGAATAAAACACATTACCGTAGGTAAGATAAGTAGATTTCTTATACTTATCGAGGTGTAGTGCTTTTGCAGATTGTACCACACCTACTTCTTGCAAAAATTTTCCATACATCTCACCCGACACACCAAGACGCTGAACGGCTAAGGGTTCAACTGCATTTCCCATATGGTCATGAGTGTTGTCATACATGCCTCGATGAACACTGCCCAATATACCCATATTGGTAAGGCTGTCACGTAAAAAATTCATGCTCACCTTGTTAGCACAACTAATAACCAACCGCTGTCGCTGTTTATCGAACGTGCTGTCAAGTGTCATACCTCGAATATAAGCACACATAACTGACTTGGGAGACCGCATTATTATATCGGGAACTACCTTATTTCGCGCTCCCCTCTGTAAATATCTCTCTAAATCAACTATACACAAACTACCAAAGGCAATACTGCCCCCTTTGGTGCGTGAGTCTTTGCAGTAATGAGCAGTAAGACCAAATAACTTCTTAACCAAATAAGACACGCGAGCAAAAACTTCGGGGTCACTATTATTTATTTGCACAGAGAATACGTCACTGTGATGTTTATATGTGCCATCTGCGTGATACATTCCAAGCAACTCTGCAAAATCTTCATCACAATACTTAGGAAAAGTGCAATTACTGCGGTTAAATTTTATATTTCTTACTTCACAATCAAGTGGTTGATAGTTACTCGGAAAAATGTTGTAACCATACGGGATAGCAACTGTATCACCCTTTTTAAGTGTGCCGAGTTGTTTAAATGACCACGTCTCAGATAACCGCCTACGCTGTCGTGCGCTTTTATTACGATATATGTCATCAAGAGTAATATCAGTGCATATAACAGGATGATGCGGTGTGCCCTCAACTGAATAGCCACCTCGTAAATTAACCTTGACGGTAGGCACATTAGCAAACATAATCCTGTGAGATGCGTGCTCCAATTGCAGGTCTTTATTAACTACGGTGACATCATGAGGATAAAACTCCCCACTCTTCTCAGAGCCGTCAAAAATGCCCGACATCTGAACATAACCATCATCAGTTAACAATAAACTATCCCCTGTAATACAAGCCGCACCTAGTTGGTTGAAGTGCGTATGCACCCTGTCGTCCGATGGATTAGTGACCTTCGGAATAACATCAACATAGGTGGTGATTAACTTTAAAAATCCTCGGTTATCAAGTATCTTATGCAGTAGTGGTTCATGGTACTTCTTGTCTAACGCTTCAAGAATATCCTCTCCTGTGCCTTTTGACGGTTTGTAGTCGGGTTTATTCTTATCCCTTGGCTTATCAAGAATACCTGCCTCAAAACCAAGAACATCATACAGCAAGATAGACAACTGTTGTGGACTTGTGAGGCAGTCTATCGTAAGAGGGTCAACCAACTTCTCCGACTTGGATTTATAATACTTAATCAAGTTCGGGTTAGAGTGTTTCACAGGGTCGGGAACTTCGGGATATTCACTCTGCTTAAGTTTCTTACCTGTACGTTTTATCTCTCCATAGGTAAATGGATGATATTGGGCTTCGGGTGTTTTACGCCATGCGGATACCTTATCCTTATAAGTATCTAATAGACTTTGTAGTTCAATCTGCAAAGCATCGTACTGCTTATGATATAGCGCACTTAACTTATTAGCGAACTCATAATCTACTCCGACACCTGTAGACTCCATCTCTGCGATAACCTCTACGCAAGGCATCTCTACTTCAAGACAGCACTTAAGCACATCAGCATTCTCGGGTTTAGATAACTGTTCAAACTGCCACCTAAACAACTTCATGGTCATGAATGAGTCGGTAGCGGCATACAGGGCAAATACCCTCGGCGGAACAACCGCATACTGAACATTTGCAAACAAATGGTCGATAGAGTAGTGTTCAACTGACGGGTCAATCTTGTCAATGTATTGGGGCTTCAACTTTGCGTTAGGCTCGTTTTCATTAAACATACGAGTACCAATCATGGTATCCCAATAGATTGAAATTCGACAGCCACAAGTATGTTTTAGCACTTGATAATCGAATGAGCCGTGATGCAGGATGTTTTTTACCTTTGCAGGTTTCAACCTGTCTAACTGCTCTTTTATCTGTTTCTCTGTAACCTGCCAATCCAAACGTTCGCCTGTATTGTAATTAACATGATTGACAGGTATATAGGCTTGTTTTTGTCCTTCGGTGTATAAACACAAACCCATTAACTTACAGGTTAATGGGTCTAGGCTATTATTCGTCTCTGTATCGACAGCAAGATATCCGTTCTCGATGGCAGAGTCGATATACGCCACAAATTTATCGTAAGAGTCAATTACTATCGTGTTCTCGCGATAACGTCCAAGAATACGATATACCTCTGCGGTGATAAGTTGCAATCTCTCTTCTATTGAGAGAGTCTTATCGTCTACGTTTGTCGCAGAGGTCTTGACTACAGGGGATTTTGGTTTAGCCACCGTGGACTTTACTTTTGTTACTTTTGCGGTTTCGGGTGCGACTACAAGCGCATCCCCCCACAGGGATGTAAGCATAAAGCCCCCTTTTCAATATTTGGGCTACCTAATAATTAAATACTAGGTAGCCCGCGTTATATTATGAATACCTTCTCGGACGCTGAGTAGCACCACCTGCCCAAGGCTGTGTCTGCTGTGTAGGCATCTGACCCTGCTGTGCAGGTATCTGCTGTACAGGAGCACCTGTTGCAGGCATAATAGGTGTACCTACAGGTGCAGGTGCAGGAGCGGGTGTCTGAGGAACATACTGCTGTGCCTGTGCATTACGCTGAGCAATCATAGCGTCCCAATCGGGGTCGTCGGGAACATTTGCAGGAGCATTGTTAGGGATATTTGCATAGGCGTTGCCCGCAGGAGATACAGGAGCGGCAGTATTAACTGTGGGCGGGAACTTGCCTGTCTGCATGTATGCTACCATATCCTCAAAGGACTTATCCCAAACGCTCGTACCAAGGTCACTGTAACCCTCGAATACAGACATATCAACAGGGAACAGGTCAAGAGGATACTTACCAGCAGGACAAGCCGTGATGTTGTACGTGGTGTTATTGTCACCCTTCTTACCTACACGAGTAATCTTGAACATAGTATCAAGCATTAAATCGCCATACTCGTCGATGATGGGAAGGATGTTGTGCTTAATCCAACCTGCGGACTTAACCCATACACAAGGTGTAGGAGTTACATTTCCTGCTGTGTCGATGTTGTACTGAATCATGTGCAGACAGCATGTTGAAGTAAGTTTTGCAAAGTCTCCACCTGCCGCACACAAAGGACAAGTAGCGACATCATCATTGGCGTTCCTAAGACAGTTAACCTTAGGATACCATGTCTTGCCTGCCTTGGAAATCAGCGGAACATTATGTGTCGAGTAAATCTCGAATGAGTTTCTGTTCGTGTGAAGAATACGAACAAGTGCTGTGTTGCCGTCATCAGTTAACTGAAATGACGGAAGATTTGAAAAATTGGATGATGACTCGGGGACATCATCAAAAGAATTGATAGTAGCCATTTGTGTCCTCTCTTTCTTAAAGGAAATTTATTTATGTACACCTTATGGTGTGCCATACAATTTAAGTATATCATGGGTAAAATGTAAAATCAACAGATTTGAAAACATTGTCAAACTATTTTTAAAAATTCACTGCTGTTCGCCAAGCAAGTTTCAAACTGTTCTTTAGTAAGGTTATTCACGTCCCTACCGAAAGGAATATTGACTACATCAACGAACACAGGGTCGTGCTTAAAGTAGTCAAGAAATCTCTGCTGTCCGTGCTTACCTGCGGCATCTCCATCGAAGCAAAGAACAAAATGTCGGATGCCGCTCTTTTTCAACTGCTCATACTGATACTCATCGCCTGTACCAAATAATGCCACCCCTGCATATCCCCATGTATGAAGAGTCAATGCGTTTATCTGACTCTCACAGATATAGGCAGTAGTCGCCCCTTCCTTGATGAGATAATTGAGCAGATACACAGGCTTTACAACCCCTGTGGGAATATTGAAGTTCTTGTTTGATACGTTACGCCGAGTGATGAACACAAGTCGGTCATTTATGTCCCACACAGGAAAGGTCAGTGAGTTTGTCTCTTTATCATACCCTATATCGAACTTCTCAATAATCGGGTTAGTGAGTTTACGCTGATACATGTATGGATGATAATAACTATATTGAGCAAGTATACTCGGGTCAAGAAATTTCTCTTCCTCATCATTGCTTATCGGAAGTAATGTCGGGGGCTTTTCAATCCACACTTCTCCGTAACGGGTGATAAGCCAATCTTCTGCATATTGAAGGTTACTGCCGAAGCAATCTGCAATAAACTGAACAAAACTAGCCGTCTTATACCCACAGGTAAAACAATGACAAGACCCCGCAGGAACTCGCTTGTTCATCTTTACGATTTCTTCCGTCGTGATACCAAACGACGGATGCCTCTCCTGTCCGTCTTTATGGAACGGACAGGACACCATGATTACCCCATTTCGTTCGGGCTTAACATACCCGAACCGACGGTCGTTAAAGGCGTGTCTGAGGTCGGTCAACACCCTCATCGGGTCAACCTCAACGAGTTTTCCACCAACTTGAATGTCCATAGTTAATCCTTATGTAAAATTATCATTTGAATCATCGCTTACCTCATATTCCTCTCTCAATGCATCACAGCCCTCACCATTAGTAGCATCATTCTCTTCGGGAATGAACTGAAACTTTCCATTGTTGATATCCCATGCATACTTCAACTTTTTAAAGTTAGAGGAATCTCTTGACTTTACAAGAGTAAGAGTAGCAAGTCCATCTTTTTGTTCAAGAAATATTACTATCGTTGAATCCTGTCCTATACGGTCAGACTGAGATATAAGTTCTGTGCCTACCGCGTGGTCATCCAAAGTCATACGATTTTGCTGACTGACTGTTATAATCGGGATGCGCTTATTAACCTGCAATATCTTAAGGTCTTTTGATATATTCGAGGCTCGTTCAACAGGAGATTTACCCTTACGGTCATCTTCAAGCAGTGAGTGTTGGTCGATAAACAGAATATCGAGTTCAGCCTGCTCAATGAACGTCCGTAACTTACGCACCCCCACACTTCCGCCTGCATCATTCGGAGTAAGGACAAAAATCGGTCCTTTTAGCTCCTGCTTAATATCTTGGATGTAGTCTTTATAGTTATCTCGTAAGTTTATGTCGCCATGAGTAAGTCCCGAGTTAGATATGTGGCTTGTCAAGGTATCGATACGATAAGCAACTTTATTTGTGGTCATCTCACCACTATATATGCCTACACGCAATCCTGCTTTAGATGCCGCCTTAGCAAAGGCTAATAGCCACCACGTTTTACCCATATTAGTACGAGATACGATAGTCGCATATTCTTCCTGTCTATCCCAACCACCTATGATAGAATCAAGTTCGGGAAAGCCTGTAGTGGTGTAGAAATCGGCAAACGAGTTACATTTATCGAGATAGGCTTGATAACGTGAAGTATCTGTTGTAATATCCGTAAACGTAAGTTTTGCAGAATGGGCTAATTTATCGGATAACCCAAGAGCAATATTAACCGCAGATGCTGTGTCATTACTCATCAAGGCACTTCGTATGCCATTATAATTGTCTGCAAGCACCCTCTGATTTTTGTCCATCAACAAGGCATCGATGACAAAATTTATCGGTTCATCTACCTGCAATACATCAAACGTAGGGAATGCATCTACGACAGTAGATATGTCGGGAACTACCCCATAGGTATTATAATGGTTAATAATAAACTCATATACCGCAGGATAGTTAGAAAAGTAACTGCTGTCGAGATTGTTTTTGCTCAACAGGGATATGTCTCGTTCCTGTAATAATCTGTTTAAAAATCGGCACTGTGCAATTGTGCCCGATAATTCTTGTGCCATTACAAACCTCTCTTATCCTGTCCTAGCAATCGTACTACCTTACCCGTACTAATAATACGGGAGCATAATCGTCCCCCAAGAGCGTCAAACAAAGCATCGGGGGCTAAGTTGGATGTGTAGACATTTGCTTTCCCACTATCAATGCGGGCATTGATATAACTGAGCAGTGTCTCTACGTCATACTCTGAACCTATCTTCGTACCTATATCATCCCACACTATCAGATTTGCATCGTATATATGTTCCTTGATAAAATCTATGTAGGAGTTCGGAGCGTTCATCGAAGCCTTTAACTCCATCAGAAATCTCGGGACATTTATGAACAGTGCCGAGCACTCAATGGTCTTATGCCATATAGCACTAAAGTAGGCTTGCATGAGTTTAATTGCCCACGAGGTCTTTCCATTACCTGCATAAGGGGAGTAGATATAGAGGCTTCCGCCATTCGAGACAAAACTCTCTATGTTGGTCTTTATCTGATTTAATTTTTCAAAGGCAAGTTTCTCACTCTCCGTATTATCGGGATATAAGGTTACAGGTCGATATTGTTTCTCTGTAAGAAGTGACTGAGAGTAAAGCTCATTTAGTCTGAACAATCGTGGACAATATTGAGAAGGTGCATGGGGGCACTCCCCATTTTTATGCTTTACACAGGTGTTATACACCCAACAAGAATCTCCGTAAATCATTTTTAGTACCCCTTCGTGCTCAACTCTGTTTTAACATTGTTGATTTGTATCTGATTAGGCACAGGCTTACTGTTCCGTGTCGTGGATGGATGTTGCCGTGCGTAATTCGTGATTGCCCACTGAAACGTATTGTATCCACACGCTATTGTCTGTGTCAATATTTCCTTCGCCTTAGCCGTGTCGTAGTCTGCAAAATCTCCATGAACAGTGGTGCATGCGGTATCAAGCATATCGACATTCGCCATAAACATATCCTTGGTCATAACACCTTTTGTCAGTGCTACAGACACCCAACTCGCGTATAACTCAAACAAATCTGTAGGTAAATCCTCGGGAAGATTTTTGAGCAGGTTGTTCTTGATTGCATCCTGTTTAGAGGCTTTTGATTTTTTAAGTTTAAGGGTATTTGGAATATTCGCACAATCGATGGTCTCATCGTAGAGTATGTGGCACACATTATCGTGATTGACCACATACCAATTCCCACCCTCGTTACGGTAGTCTATGGAGAGTAGATTAAGATTAAGTAATCCATCAATGGCTTTAGTGTAGTCATTGTCGGCTATATAGGAGAAAGGGAACGTGTCTGCCTCAACTCCACTTCTGACATTGGAAATCTCGGTCAATACCACCGCAGGTATCAGACCGAGTTTTTCAATAAGCCGTATATCATAAATCTTGTAGCAGTCAGTTTTATACTTAAACATGTCATATCCTTCCTAGTGTTGCTGTCAGATACTCAAATTCGTTGAGCAAGGTAGATTTTGATATCTTCTTCAACCTGCCAAACTCTGATTCGACCTTCGCATACGACCAATTATATGTCTTTGCAAAGTATTTAAAATAACGGTCATCTAACCCCTTGATTTGTTTAACGAGTTTACCACTGTCAAACACGTGTTCAGTAGTGAACACATCCGAATTTAAGATTAAGTCAATCACGAGTGCGAAGAAATAGTTGTGTTGAGACAATTGCCCCCGCACAAGACTTGTGCAGTCAAATTCCTCATTGGTATCTACAATTGACGGAACGCAAGAATCTCCGAGTTCAGCGTATATCTTGTCAAGGCTCTCAACCTCATGATTTATCTTACGATTGTACCGATTGTGCTGTTGGAAGTAAGTAAGCCTTGCGCACTTTATCTTTTTGTTGATTGCCTTGTCTGGTCCGTTTGGGTCATTATATAACTTACTCATAGGGTCTCTCCATACCGCATGAGAAAGAGCATATAAGATTGCCTCAATAAACCAATCATAAGCATCTTCTTCGGAAGCCGACATAAAAGACTTGCCATAACTCGCCGTCAACGCCTGCCAATACCGACAGACTATTGCCGCCATGTATGCAGATTTTTTATACTCGTCGCTCTCGTCCAAGTATTGATTGCACAAGTCATTCTTGTTCGCTTTACGCCAATTTGGGATAGTATCCGCTTGGTCGGAATACAGCAAGTAATAATCATGTAACATACCTTTTCTCCAAAGTTTAATTGTGTGTAAACCCTCACACATACAGGGCTAGTCAGATTCGAACTGACGTATCACGGTGTCAAAGACCGTTGCCTTATCCACTTGGCTATAGCCCTACAGAACAATAAATCCGCTCTACAAGTCTATGATAGCATGTAGAGCGGACAAAATCAACAGATTAAATTAACTTATGCTGAACATTTATAGGGTACTTTTGTTTTTGCTTGCTTGCTTGCAATCAATTCGGAAACCTTGCTAATGTAGGCATTATCGTCTGATACCCGTATTAAGGAGTAGAGCAGGTAAATCGGCAAATGGTTTGGTACACGTTTATGATAAACTAAATCAACAACATACTTGGCGGTCTTAAAACCTTTAATATGACTATGACCTGTCTTAAACCCTTTGCGTTTGTTTATCACGATAAAACCCCTAGACACTCGGATGATTATAAAATCACCCTTTTGGTACACGGTGTTATCCATGATATGAAATCGCTCCTTGAGTGGTGTTATTCGATAATCTCATCGACAAGCCCTTTTTCGAGCATAACCGAAGAGGTCATATACCACTCGTAGCGTTCCATCTTCTCATATTCCTGTTCCGTGATAAGAGAATGAGAAAGTGTGTAGTCCTTAATCAAGGATTCAAAGTTCTGATAAAATTCCCATTGGTCTTTTACTTGGGTGTTAGTACCCTCAAGATAACTCTGACCTGCATGCAACAATGCTGTAGCATGTTTGAAGCATCTCTTTTTTACATTCGGGTTATTCCGTCCTGCCATAAGGATGAGTCCGCCCATAGAATAAGCGTAGGTCATAACAGTGATTGTAGTAGGTGTCTTAAGATTGTCAATCACGTCACAGAGTGCCATGCCATCATAAGGGCTTCCACCTATCGTGTTAAGAACAATTTCAATAGGTTTGCCTGTACCGTCGTTATCCATCTCAAGCAGAGGAAGTATCACATTCTCCACAACGCAGGAGTCAATTGGCTCGTTAATGATGATACGTCGGTCGGACAAGTTCTTGTAGTATTGATACATACAAGTGTCGGGCAACATCATAGCCTGTTTAAATTGGCTGATGAACGTTCCCAAGTCAAATTCCATAACAGTAGGCATAGGGTTTCATTCCTTTACATTATATTAACAAAAACATATCAGTCCAAGTCTAATATGTATTGTTTCAGTAGTGCCGCTGTAGTGTCAGTCATCTTATCGTCAATCACGTAATCTGACATTGCCCCCTTAGCGTTTACAAGACTTAATACAAACTCGTCCACAGTATCCGTGCACACGAGGTTATAGATGGTTACAGGTCGGTTTGTTCCGATACGATAAATCCTGTCTTGATTTTGTACAAATTCTGCATTAGTCCAAGCAGTGTCAAGGAATATCATGGAACTTGCGGCAGTAAGGGTAATTCCTGTACCACACTTTGACCACGTTCCAACAAATATCCTCGTGCTATCGTCAGTCTGCAATTTGCAGATAGCCTCGTCTATTTGGTCGCTACTTTCATTACCTGTGGCTACAACCACACCGTATTCCTGTAACTGCTTTGCCACTTCGTAGACAGGCTCTTTGAATGTAGAGAATATTACTAATTTCTCCCCGCCCTCAACAATCTGTCTAGCCATATCGACACACCGCTCTATCTTGCTTGACACTATAGGCTCTGTAGTGAGTATGCTCGGGAAAACTGTTGCCTGTCGCAAGCGTATCAACATAGCCACAACGGAAGCAGTGTTCAACTTAACCTTATCCACTTCCTGCTTAATACCATCTTTCACATTATCATAAAACTGACGATGTGCTGTATCCATGTCAACATACTCAGTCAGCACAGTCTTGGGGGGAAGGTCAACCACATCCTTTGTACGTCGTAACGAACACCGAGATAATTGATATTTAAGCATATCAAGGTTATGATATCCCGCAGGAGCACCATTTATATACGCTGTATAGACATAGCGATAGTTAGAAAGTGTTCCACGCTCTGCCCCGATAAAAGACAAAGGAGTATAACAGTCTATAGGGTTATTTAATAATAAAGTACCTGTAAGACCGAGCCTGTACTTAAACCCCGTCAAAGCTAATAAGTTCTTGCCCTGTATAGATTGAGACGATTTGCAGTGATGTATTTCATCAACTGCAATCATGTCTATTTTGTTTACTGCTTTAGGATTGTTAAGTTCCTTAATTATCGCCTTATCCCGTAGGGTCTCAATATTGGTGATAATAAAAAACTCGGGTATTTCCTGCTGTAACTGCTCAAGCCTCTGTTTGACTGAGCCTATCTTATGCTTCCCCTTTTTAGTGATTGTCTCACCAAGAATACGGCAGGTCAAGTCTGAATGCTTCTCAATCTCACGCTTCCAATTCGTTTTAGCAGAATTAACACCACACACAACAAGACAATGTTCAAGCCCTTTATACTCTTTAAGATTATATGCAAGTGCAATGGTCTCAATAGTTTTGCCTAAGCCCATTCCGTCAAGCAATAACCAACTGTCCATATTTAAGCCATACTCCACTGCATCTTTTTGATATTCGAGCAAGTCAGTCTTCATCGGCTTAATATCATATTGTTGACAGGGGGTATCAACATCGGGTAATAATTTTACTGAAATGTCATCGTACTCAGTAAGACTGTCTAAAAGATTGGATAAATAGACGATAGGGACTTCCCATATCTTAGTACGTTTGTCATAATTAGACCCCATTAAGATTTTTACTGCGTTAATGATATCGGGGTTATAATTAAACGATACAAACAGAGATGTAATCCCCGCACATTTTTTAGTCTGCTCTTCTGTAATATAAATCATCAGTCAGTTTTCCTCTTCAAAACAAATTCATCTGTCGTGTCCTTAGTTGCTTTGTAACTTAAAGTTAAGTTTATATTAAATGTGTTGCCACAGTTATTGCAGGTAAACTTTTCTGTTAAATCTTGTTCTGCCCCAACATAATACTGTATTTTGCCCTCGGTATCACGCACAATGCGTGGGATTTCTTGACAGCCGAACACGGCTCGGGGAATAAAAATCTCTTGGGGTAAATATTCGTAGCCGCAGTACGGGCAAGAAATTGAACAAAATTTTTCTACAATCCTCATAAGCAACTCCTAACTGTCAGTCATATCGTTACAGTAAATCATACAATTTCGGTTTAGAAAAATTCGGCTAATATAGGCGAAGCCTATATTTATATATTTATATATTATATATATAATAATATAGGCAGATACAAAATATATCTGCCTATAAATCTAAAGTTTAATAATATAGAGAGTCTTATGTCTCTGCATATCCTATCTGTATCCTTACATCTATGGCTACAGGGAAGGTCGCAGTCGATTTACTCGACGATTTAAGGTAGAGAGCCAAATAGTTATTAGTCTCATCTGTCTCAAATGGAATTGTAGGGTCATTTTTATTTGTCAAAAGTTCCCAATCAAATGACGTTAAAGCATAATCGGGTGTTGCCGCTTTTGTCTCCATAGTGGTCGATGTTCCAATGCTCCCGATGAAACCAATCTTTTCAGATTCGCTAATACCAACGTTAGACAACAAACGATAATATAGAGGCTTGTTTTGCATAGCGTCTATATGACACACAGCCCATTTGTCTACAATGCTCGTGGTTGAATTGTTTGCTGTTATTCCACTATTGGGTATTGCCTTACTTACTCCAGACAACGTTCCAGTAAAGGTCGCGTCAAGAGCGACTATCATTTCCGCAGGACGTAATTCCGAAGTTACTTGTAACGAAGTAGTTACAGTATCTTCACCATAAGTATAACTAATTCCAATAGTGTATGTTCCTGCCGTGGAAATATTGACGTTAGATGTATCAAATACACAAACTGCTGATACATCGGCTGTCGTAGTATCAGAGTACAATGCTGTGACGCTAATATCGGCTGTGGACAAAGCCTCGTCAGTATAGTATGCGGTCTTTGTCTTGGTGGCAGATATTGAAATAACTGTCTTCGTCTTTGCTTGT
>AUXO015240586.1_pt1 | contig 47060 bp, 53 predicted proteins | sample 768731 | NCBI WGS metagenome assembly AUXO01 (sample SAMN02715735, study PRJNA202380) | gut metagenome | biome: sheep rumen | host: Ovis aries | place: New Zealand: Palmerston North | reverse complement strand
GAAACCGTACCCACCTTAAAATGTGGCGGTATCACGACTTTATGAGCTAGTCGGTAAAGAAGCTCTTTTTTGTTGCCTAAAAATAAGAGTATCAGTTGAAAGGAGCTAATCTATGAATCAAACAAAGTATTTTACAGGAGTAACAACAGTTGAAGAATTACGCAAAAGGTATCGAGAGTTATTGAAACAATACCACCCCGATAATCCCAGTGGAAGTATTGAAATCACACAACAAATCAATACAGAATATGACGTTCTATTTGCCGATTTAAGCAAGTCTGATAATGAATCTAACAAATCCTATACCTATGAAGAAAACGAGCATTTCAAGGCTGTTATGAACGAAATTATAGGTTATAACATTACGATTGAAATTATCGGTAACTGGGTTTGGTGTTTTGATTGCTATTCTGTCAGAGAGCAACTGAAAACACTTGGTTTTAACTGGTGTCCGAAGAAAAAAGCTTGGGTATGGCACGAAGAACCATATAAACGATACCACAAGAAAGAAGTCCCATTAAGCGATATTCGTGCTAAATATGGCTCACAAATGGTTAAATCCCAGTCATTCCAGTATTCATTAAATTAAAAGGAGCGTGATTATATGAAGCTAATAAATTACGATAGCAGATACCTTGTATATCAAAACCTTATCACAAACAATAATTGTCAAGCACCCAAAGAACCAAGTCAAACACAGATTCACATTTTATGCAGAATAATTACACAAAAAAGAATCTCCAAAAAGTTCTTTGACTTTATCACAGAAAGTCTCTTCCACACAACTGACTGGAAAGGACTATCATACCAACAAATGTATGAACTGATTCACGTTCTCACACATTACAACTATAAGAAAGAGGGTCACAGCTATGAATAATATTATGGATAAAGTTTTTAAGGAAATCTGCCTGTATGATGATGATTTTATCAAGCGTACAAAACAAGTTGACAATGCTATTCTTGAGAAATTATCTACTTACAATCCGAAAGAAACGAATATAGACGAGTTAAAGGATATGCTCTTTTCAGTGTCTTTAACAGCTGAACAGGTGGGATTTGAGTATGGAGCGTACTTTGCTACTAAACTGCTACTGGAATTATACGAAAATTAAAGTAAATCCATCATTTTAAGCAACCGAGTTTTCTTCTCATCATCATATAATCTAAGTCTATCGGCTATCTCATTATCAAGGTTCTTGTCTCTCTCATAGGTGTATTCTCCGTCCAAGAAGCAGTCAACAGAACATTCAAGAATGTTAGCTATGTTTACAAGTGCTGTCAGTGACGGATTTGCTCTACCACCCTCAATATTGGAAATGTGGGAAGCATTAACCTCTAAAATATCCGCAACAGCATCCTGTGTCATTCCAACTGCTTTTCTTCGTTTCTTTATCTTCTTGCCAATAGTGACAAAATCAAGTTCTCTCACACTATCACTCCCTTTATTATCATTATTTAATGATAATGTAATCTTTGTTTCAGATTAAGGAGTTGATAGCAAGATAACATTAGTAATAACTAATGTTTTGTGCTATAATACCGATATAACTTATAACTAATTATTTTACTAAACGAAAGGAGAAGCATAATAAATACTTTATTTATTATGCAAAAGTTAATATGAGAGTTCCATTTGATACTACTAGAACAATTCCCGATTGTTACTTTTTAATGCAAAGCAAAATGTTCTTTGGTTTTCCAGATGATGTTGGAGCATCAATGAATGGATGGTGTCCACTGATGTGGATACAAGATAATTATGTTATTCAGTTTAACAACCACTCTATGTACTATGTAGATATTATAAGCAGAGATTATGGTTCAATTTCGTATGAAACTATAAAGCAAAGCCTAAATGATAAATTATGGATGCTCCAGTCTCACAAATGTTCTGACCTGATGATAGATGAAGTTGATTGGTTAGTAAAACATAATCCTCAAGCTCAATATAGGCTTCAAGTCTATATCGACGTAATAGCAGCTATGCTATGTCCGATATTAACCGATTCACAAATATGTACAATGAAGGAACAAATTTTATCAATCGAAAGAGCAACTGGTGCAAAGTTTGTTAATCGAAAGTGGATGATTGATGGAAAAGATATAACCTGGGGACACTTATTATATTCTGTTTTAAGACAAATGGGTATGAAAAAAATATACTAGTCTCCGACCGCAATAAAAGTTCAAGTAGTAGATACAATTCTTCTATTTGAACTTTTTTGTATTTCACCATCCTAGAGTACCCAGCTCAAGGTATCGGTATGATGATATTCTTAATCAAAATGTAGCCTGTCATTGTTCTTAGTCTACTTTTACGGTTAAAATTAAGTATCTTCTGATACGAAAATACCCTGTCCCCTTGAAATAATATACATCTCTTTTTTCAATTTTGCTTAAGGGTAATACTGATTATTTTGAATTATTATAATCTTCCCACTCTTCTTCCAGTCTTTTAGCAGTAAATTTTGTCGAAGCAATCCATTCTTTAAAAGATGTCAAATCATCATTTAATCTGTATTCTTTGCAAAGTCTTCCACAGTCCGCAGACCATTTATCATAAAGATTACGTAAAAATGAAGAATCATATTTCTTCTGCGTGCTAGCATTGTTTACTCTCTGGGACTGATACCCTCTGGCATTCTTGGCTTCTAATGCAAAAGGATCATCAACTTTTCCTTTCATCATTTTTTTACATGCCGAATTGTTAAACGAACAATACATTTCACTCTTACGATACTTTGGGATAAATAGCCTGTGGCAGACCTCACATTCATTTACTTGCCTTAATTTAAAAGACTTATGAAGATCTAGCAGTATGAACTGAAATAGATTCTCCACCTGGTAATACTGACATGAGAATCCACTCTGATCAGTCATGACACTTGACGGAATATCCGTAGCTGTCATAAGACCACTTAAAAATTCAGATATTTGTGAGTTATCCTTTAACAGGACACTTCGTACATAATTATGAAATTCATCATATCGAAATACCACAGGTATAAAATCGTCAATATCAGCTGTCTCACCTTTGCAAGATAAGATTATGTGTATTATCTCATCCATTAAAAGCATGGTTATCATGTTAGCTTGATTAGAGTTTAAAAGTTCTTTCTCCATAGCTTCAAATATCAAAGGTTTCAGCTTGCGTAGAGCCATCTTGACTATATCGTCTTTATTTCTCTTACGATTACTGATTTTTAAGATCAGATCAGGAACTGGAATCTGCAACAGATAGTTTTTAATAATATCATGCATTTTATTAAAATCGGTATTAACAATACAGGTTGAGAAGCAACCATAAGTAAATCCCACTTCCATATTATCCATCAGTAAAATAAATTCATCTTCGGTATCTAAAATTCTTAAGTATTTCTCCATGTACGCTCCTTTTATATATGGAATTGAAGTTATTAATTTAAAGCAGATATATAAATATATTTATCAATTTTAACATGATAAGCTAACAACATCAACATCAACAGAATAAAAAAGCTAGCTATCTGACTGATGAAATCAATGAAAGGAGTACCATCTATGAATAATAAAGAAATAGAACTCTTATTGAAAGATAACCATATATACAAATGGCAGATTGCAAAAGAGTTAGGAATCCATGAGAGTACATTTGTTAAGTGGTTTCGTGAAGAATTATCACAGGATAAACAGGAAAAGATCATTGTTGCAGTCGAGAATATCAAGTTAAACAGATAACTTAATATAGGAGACTTATCGGAAGTTATACCACCAACAACAATAATATTAAGTCAAAAGATAGTAGAAAACGGCTTAAAATCAAGGATTTTAACCCTTATAAATCATTGTAAGAGAGTGTTTCTCGTAGGTATTCAGACATAGTATAAGTCTCATGACAGGAGGATTATTATGCATACTTTTGAATTAAGTTGCTATATATCATCTTCTGCTTACCAGTATCTGCATGATAATCTTCCTAGTCTTGATAGGGTTGGGAAGTACACAGAAAGAACCAATTATTACTCTGCAAAGGGAATCACGCAAATTGAATTAAAGATTTATGAATATCCGTTTGAGGGAGTAATGATGAGCAGACATTATGTATTCCTACGCTGTAACCCATCTATCATAATGGGAGATAGCGAAATTTTGGCAATCGACTTACATAAGTATTCAATACAAGAAATTATAGATCGGCTGATGAAGCGTATATATGAAATTAACGAGTTTCGGTACATTAGACTGCACCAGTTCCCTATATCGTTATTCTTAACCAATAGAGCGGATATTGCACTAGATGTCTGTGTAGAGAATCCACAGCTAATCATATGGTTGTGTAATATGGCATTTCCTTATCATTATCGAAAAATGAACAGAAAGAAAATTGATAAGGATATTAAGACACTGTATAAAGAGAGCTGTTGTTTTGTAAATGGTTCTCGTGAAGTGAATTTTTATCATAAGTGGAGTGCCATTATCAATACTGACACTTCGGTTGATAATTCTTTAAAAGAAGTCATATTTCCTATTGTCAGATTTGAAATACAGATAAAAAAGCAAGGAATTTATAATCTGAAACTGCCCTCAAAGAGACAGATCACTCCATTTTTACAGGAGCAATTTTGTAAAAATTATATATTAAGCGAAGTGAAGTCAATTTATGGAACTTGTAAATTTGTAAGCCGATCTATTGCTGTCGGTTTGATTCAGTCCAGTTCTTACAAAAAAGCGGACAAACAGATCATGGTATCTATTATAGATATGATACAAGGCTTAAATGGTCTATACAGACTGGAAGAAATGATTGCAGATGATTTTATAGCAACACCAGTACAATATGGGAATCTTAGAAAATTTAAAGAAAAATGGCTTGGTAAGTTTAAACAACTGGGATTTAGCCCTGTTGTGATTCCCGATCAGTATGGAATTGATGAAGTACCGAGTATATATGAATTATTAGAGAAAGGGTGTGATAAATGTGACACTAGAAATTAAGTCTAATACTAAACAGAAAATTATAGAGTACAGCAAAGAAATTTCTTTATTAGCACAGCTAAAACAAAACAACATGATTTCTGATAAGGAATATCAAATTATAAAATCTAAGCTAATGAATATTTATGGGATTATATCAGATATAACAGCCATGACAGCCTAATAATAGGCTTCATATACTAACCATCATACGAAAAGGAGGAAAATATCATGGTAAAACAAACAACAGTAAGAAAGGCAACAAAGCAATCAGTCAGTAGAAGAAAGGGTGTTCATTTGAACACTCTTCGGGTTGCGGCGTATGCTAGAGTAAGTACGGATAGCGAGGAACAGTTAGAAAGCTATCAGTCACAGGTTTCGTATTATACGGAACTTATCAGCAACAATCCTGAATGGCAATTTGCAGGGGTGTATGCTGATGAAGCAATAACAGGTACACAGACAGCTAAGAGAGATGATTTTAACAGAATGATTAACGATTGTATGAATGGAGAGATAGATTTGATTATTGTAAAATCTATTTCCCGATTTGCTAGGAATACAGTCGATACTCTGCAATATGTCAGAGCATTAAAGGAAAAACAGGTTGCAGTCATGTTTGAGGAAGAAAATATAAATACGCTGACAATGGACGGAGAATTATTATTAACAATTCTTAGTTCTGTTGCACAGCAGGAAGTACAAAATATTTCTGAACATGTAAAACTTGGACTTGCAATGAAAATGCAAAGAGGAGAAATGGTTGGATTCAACGGTTGTTTGGGATATGATTATCACAAAGAAGATAAAACCATTACTGTAAATGAGAAGGAAGCCGAAGTTGTGAGATATATCTTTAATAGATATGTTGAGGGTGCAGGTGGAAAAGTGATTGCAAGAGAGTTGAAAAATCTCGGATATAAAAATAAACGAGGAGACAGTAATTTCTCTGAACATGGTGTGATCGGAATTATCAAAAATGAAAAGTATAAGGGTGATTTGTTAATGGGAAAAACCTTTACAACAGACCCTATTACAAAGCGTAGATTAGATAATTTAGGCGAAGCAGATCAGTATTATACAGAAAATCATCACGAACCGATTGTCAGTCGTGAACTGTGGAATAAAGCAAATGAGATTTTAAATAAGCGAAAAGGTTCACATTCAAGAAGCAATGGAAAGCGTGATAAGTACAGCAGACAGTTTGCATTTAGCTGTATGTTAAAATGTGGATTCTGCGGAGGAAATCTAACAAGACGCACATGGAACTCACGAACAGATTATAAAAAGACTATCTGGCAATGTGTTCAAGCTACAAAACATGGTAAAAAGGAATGTCCATACTGTAAGGGAATCCCCGAAACTTTAATAGAACAGGCATTTGTAAGAGCTTATAATTCGTTATGCACTTATGATGGCGAATTTATCAATGGATTTTTAGAGCATGTCAGAGCAGGATTGCAGGATAACGATTCAGAAAAGGAATTGAAGTCTGTAAGTAAAAAGATTTCAAGAATTAAAGAACGCAAGAGCAATCTTGTAGATATGCGGTTAGATGATAAGATTGACGAAGAAACGTATCACATAAAACTTTCCGAAATCAATGAGAAATTAGATGAACTGTTAGCAAAGAAACAACAGTTAAAAGACCGACAGCAAGATCAACAGGACATAAATAAAAGATTGTCACAATTCCAAAATATCATTTCCAAGCAAGAGATATTAAGGAAATTTGACAGACATGTATTTGAGAGTGTTGTTGACAGGGTAATTGTCGGGGACAAGGGCGAAAATGGAGAAATCAATCCATATAAGCTGAAATTTATATTTAAAACTGGATATGAGAAAGATGAGGTTGCCGAAAAGCAACCTTTTTCTTTTGCCGATTCATGTTCCAATACCCACAACGATTGTGGTATAATTTCTCCACAAGGCGACAACGACACATGTTGAGACGTGCGTACTTTTGTCGCGTAAAAAATCGACTACCATAGAAGTCACTATGAACCTTGATGAATTAGATAAAAGAGAATGTATTGGAAGTGCTACATATCAAGAGATTAAAGACTATATAATGGAGCATTACAATACAAAGGTGTCTCATTTATACATAGCTCAAATCAAAACAAAATATGGACTTGAAATGAGGGAAAACTATAATAAGCCAAAGAGTGAAGATAGTAGAGTTCCTATTTGTCCTAAAGAAAAGGAAGATATGATTGTAGAAGCACTTAAATATTTTGGAATGATAAAATAAATTCAAATCCGACCTAAAAATCTAAGCCCTGACAACCTATTGCATACGCGATACAATATCCATAGGAACTTATTTATCTTTATAATTTTTTGGGAAAGAGGTGTTATGTATGGGTGAAGAAGAAATTTGGTATGTTGTCAATGGTGGAGATGATAACTAAAAGACAAGCACCTATTATCATTGCGATAGTATAAGCTATTAAGATAGTAGGTGCTTGCTATTGTTGTCATAATTATCAATCTCCTTTTCATAAGTGCTTTGTTATTTTGATAAATTTATTTTGCCAAATAGAAATTGGCACTCCTATAGAGATACACTTTAAATTCGTAAAAATAATTTACGAAGCACAATTCTTCTGATATACTGAAAATACATTCTACTTAGGAGATGATACCAAATGATAAGAGAGAACCTATCCAATTACCAACTTAAACAAGTCATAGACACCTTAAATCAAGATGTATATGAAAGCATTCAAACTAATGATATAAGTGCCTTAAATCAGACAATAAACACTTTTGAGAAGTATGATTATATTTCATATCCAAACTTTGCTCTTATAAGAGATGCTAGGAGATTTACAAAGGCAACTATTCTAGTAGATGGGGTAGAGGTTGATTATATAATAGATGAAGTATTGCAAAGTCTTCCTAATGGTTATGGTATTGGTGGTCTTAATGCAATGGGCTTTAGAAGTTTTGCAGAAACCAATCAATTTGGAAGACTTTTTCCTAGAATGGTCTCTAGGTATGATAATATTGACCCAAAAGAATTTGAAGAAGACCCTTTAGGAGATTTATCAAAACGAATGGATGGTAAGAGAACTCAAAGTCTCTTAGACTACATAGAGTTGTTATCTCATTTGTATGATTTTTCTATTCCAAACAAAAATACCTTAATTGTGGATGATAAGGCATATTTCAAATATTTTGTGGATAGAGTAGTAGAGCTTGTAGAACTAAGGCAAAATAATGATTTTATTTTCAATATAGATTTACTTGAAAATGATAAACTCAAAATATCTGATTTTAGGAAAATGAGTGATAAAGATAAAATTTCATATCTTCAACAAGCAATGATGAGCAAATATGATGTAGCAGAAGATAAAAAACAAGTGCTTACTTACAATAGATACAAAATAAATGATAGATATGTTCTTATCACAAATTATATGAGAGGAAAACAACTTCCACATACCAATTGGAAGAACTACAAAAACAAACAGGAGCTACCAAACAATATATGGTATTATTTGGAATTAGCATTTTTCCTCAAATTACCAAGTTCAAAAGAAATAGAAAAGTTCCTCAATCTTCATGGATATAGTCTAAATAGTGATATGTGTATTCTTCCAAAGCACAAGATATTAGATAATAAATATCATGTAAGATATAGAGACATTAAAAAATGGATTGATTTTGGTGTGGACTATGACCTCATCAACAAATTATTTGGTTTTGAATTAGTTGATTTTGAGGAAAGAAAATAAAACATTTCCATTTGATATTCCTTTTTCTTTTCCACATTTTATCTATGATAAAATATAGAAGGGAGTGATATTCAATGGATGAGAGATATATTGATATAATCCTAGATATTGTAAGAGATTACCGTTGCTTATTGGATGAATATATGTTGCTCCAAGATGAAGCAAATAGTCTTAGATTAGAAAATAATAATTTAATCCAAGAAATAAAAAATAGAGATGCCTATGGATTTCCGTTTGAGCCAATAAAGGTAAAACCTCAAAAAGAAAAATAAATAAAGATTGCTTACAAATGATGTAGGCAATCTTTTTTCGATACATAATAAGGATAAATTAAATAGTTATGACTAAAATTACAAGGTGTATTTTTCAATAAGGGGATAATAGATGTATTCCACACTGATGTTTTCCCAATATTGTTTTGGCAATTGGTATTTTTGAAAATAAAATTCTTTTCTCAATGTTCTTTGGGAATAGTCGCTATCATAGGAACATTCTTTTTCTCTTTGTTTCATAGCTTTAATTTGCTCTTGCATACAAGAATATATATGTAACTTGATATATGGATAATAACCAAAATATCTATGAAGCATTAAAAGAATGAGCGTTGCCTGACCATACACTTTGTCGAGTTGTAAATTCAAGTTTTTATCAAACATTCCAATTTCAATGACCTTTCTTTTCTCAATAGTATCATCTTCTAATACATAGTCTTCCTCATAAACTCTACTTTCAAAGAAAAAGTTATTACTAACAAAATTGTAGAGATTGTAATAATTTTGAAGAACCGAGGATGTTGTTGTATATGATTTCTTATCTCTTTCAATTTCATTTTTCACTTGCAAGCAATGTTCAAAACCCTCTTTTGGTTCACAAGATAAAAAATTTTGTGTATGGATATAAGCATCTGCAACGCATTTGTTATAATCATCCATAAATGGTTTTGAATTTATTGCATTTGGAAAGATTTTATCAAAAAGGACATAAAGATTATATATGGACATTTGATTTTCCTTATAAAAAGGGGTAATAAAATTGTTCTCCATATAATCAATGATAGATTCAATGCAGATAGTGATATTTTGTTGTTCCATTTTAGGAATAACCACATTGATTATATATTCTAAACGAAAGATATTGCCCCAAATTTTAGGATTATTGAGAATAACAGAAGACACATTTCTTGATGTAGTTCCTTTATATCTGGAGGTAGTAAACTTGGTAAAGACATAGCAACAAGTTTTGGTCTTTCTAATTTCTTTCTTAATCAATAGTCCATGATTTAATAAATCTCCAATCATTGTGTTAGCATTATGAGTATTTGTGTTATAAATTAAATACATAAAATAGAATAATTGTTTTCTAATGATAAACCCTTTTCCAATAAATTGTATAATATCAAGCATTTCTCTATTTCTATTGAAACAAGATTCTTTTTCCTCTAAGGAAAGCCTGCTTGACTTTACATTACCTTTTCTATACATAGCAATAAGCCTCCTTTTTATAGATTTTAGTAGATGTTTTTGCACTCTACCTTTCGTCCTTGATGGTTTCCTTGGCTCTGCAACCACGCTGATTGCAAGTGAGCAGCTTGACAGAATCTGTTATGGTGTAGAACTTGAACCGAAATTTGTAGATGTTGCAGTAAAAAGATACATTGAATTTAAGAACGGCAATAAAAATGATGTAACTGTTATTCGTGATGGGGAAGAAAATACCTATGATGAGGCAGTGGCAGAAATGGAGGATGCCGATGGAACAACAGAATAAGAAAACGCTGACCCTCGGCAGCCTGTTCTCAGGTTCCGGGGATTTTGAATTAGGTGGTATTCTTTCAGGAATAAAGCCTGTGTGGAAATCAGAAATTGAGCCATTTCCTATTATGGTTACATCTGCAAGATTGCCATCTGTTAAACATTATGGAGATATTTCTACACTTGGTGGTGCGAGCCTTGAGCCTGTAGATATCATAACCTTTGGAAGTCCATGCCAGGATATGAGCGTGGCAGGGAAAAGAGACGGGTTGGGCGGATCACGCTCCAGTCTGTTTTTTGAAGCAATCAGAATTATAAAAGAAATGAGGGAGGCTACTGATGGAAAATATCCAAGATTTATCGTTTGGGAAAATGTCCCAGGAGCATTCTCATCCAATAAAGGAGAGGACTTCAAAGCAGTCCTCACAGAAATCTGCAAGGTCAAAGACAGCGAAGTGTCTGTACCTAAACCTAAAAAATGGGAAAACGCAGGAAGAATCATGGGAGACGGTTTCAGTGTCGCATGGAGGCTCTTCGATGCTCAGTATTGGGGTGTACCCCAGAGAAGACAACGTATCTACCTTGTCGCAGATTTTGATGGATGGAGTGCCGGAAAAATATTATTTGAGTCCGAAGGCCTGTCAGGGTATTCTGCGCAGGGCTTCCATTCGTGGCAAAGAACTGCCTGTCGTTCTGAAGAAAGCCTTGGAGAAACAAGCGAAAGTAGCTTAATGTTTGAAAATCACTCGCAGGATAGCAGATACACGGGGCCACTTGAAGTGTCGCAGACGATTCTTTCAACCTTTGGAACCGGTGGGAATAATCAGCCGTTCGTGGTGCAGACACCAAAGACTCTGAAAATCAGATGTGGCTGTGATGGTGGCGGCAAAGGGGCACTCATTCAAGATGACCTTTCCGCAACTCTTAGCATCAATAATGATCAGACTTTATTCCAGCCGATAGCGTTCGGAGTGTGTTCTAAAAACAGCAATTCCATGAAATCGGATAATCCGAAGAGTGGATTCTATGAGGCAGATACATCCAGAACCTTGGATGCCAATGGTGGAAATCCTACTTGTAACCAAGGCGGCATCGCGGTCATTGAAGGCAATGGTACTCGTCCATCCCATAAGGGTGATGGCTATAGGGAATCGGATATCATGTACACATTAAATGCTACGGAACAGCATGCTGTTGCTTTTGCTGATGTTCACGCAACGCTTTCTGCCAACGATGGACCAAAGGGACCGTCTTCTCAGATGATGGGAAATCCGCATGAGAACTTTGTGGGAGAACCTGCCTATGGTATTGGCAGACCTGCAATGAACCAAGGATATAATGCGAAGTTCAGTTTTCAGATTGAAGAGGAAGTGGAACCAACCATTGTGGCAGCAGGAGCAAGTGGAGTAGCACATCCGGTGTACTGCACAAGCAAGGCATCCTATCACACGATTGCAGAAGAAAATATAGCAGGAACACTTGTTGCATCCGATTATAAAGATCCTCCGACTGTCACTGCAGAGCCGAGATATATCGTCAGAAGGCTGACACCAACTGAGTGTGCAAGACTGCAAGGATTCCCGGACTGGTGGTGCGATGACCTTGCCATAGAAAATCCTACAGATGAGGATATTTCTTTGTGGAGGGATATCTTCCAGACACAGGCAGATGCGATGGGAAAGAAGACAAAGCCTAAGTCAGAGAACCAGATCAGGAAATGGCTGCAAGATCCACATTCAGACTCTGCAGAATATAAGATGTGGGGCAATGGTGTGGCACTTCCGAATGTCGTATTTGTCCTTTCCGGGATAGTGTACTATGCACAACAGTGAAAAGAATAAATCGGTGCTAATTTTCTACAGATTCGCTTGATAATATCAGCCTTTAGAGTGATATATGTAGTACCGAAAAACAAAGGAGGTACTCAGCATGAGAGTAGAATTTAACAGAACAGGAGCTGAAAGAAAAGCACTGGTTACAGCCATTTCCGAGATCCTTGGAACGAAGGCAAAATACATGGGAATGCCGACAACGGCTTATGACTTCGGGGGACTTGTTGTAGATAAGACAGGAGCCTTGGATTTTGAAGAGAACATTTTTCCAAAGGATATCAAAGACCTTTTGCAGAATCTTGCAGACAGAGGCTTTACCGCCGAGAACAGCGAGGATTTGGAACAGGGCGAAGAAGTATCCGAGGAGCCAGAAGAAACGACACAGGGCGAAAACATAGGGCTTACGGTGGCAATTCCTCTTGAGAAAGTAAAGGTGGGAAATCTTACGAACCTTCTGGAAGCAAAGGGAGAACTAATCAGGAAAGCCTTGGGAGTGGATGACATTCGAATCGAAGTGGATGAGGAGAAGGTTTCATTCCCATGGTTTTCTGAACTGCCGGATGCAGACACCTGCAGAGCCTTTGAGAACTTCATTGTAGCCCTTTGCAGAATGAGCAAAGAGCAGAAGCGCATCAATTCTACAGATAAGGCAGTGACCAATGAAAAATATGCATTCCGATGCTTCCTTTTAAGACTTGGCTTTATTGGAGCAGAGTATAAGGCGGACAGAAAAATCCTGCTGAAGAATCTGACTGGATCATCAGCATTTAAGAGTGGTGCAAAGAAGGAGGCAGATGAAAATGAGATTTCCGAGTAAAGAGATTGTGGCAAGGGTACGAGAGCAGTATCCTGCCGGATGCAGAGTAGAGCTTACTCATATGGATGATATGCAGGCACCACCGATTGGAACCAGAGGCACTGTGAAAGGCGTTGACGATACAGCAAGTATCATGGTTGCTTGGGATAATGGCGGCGGACTCAATGTGGTTTACGGAGAAGACAACTGCAGAAGGCTTGACTCCGTAAGAGTCACCTGCTATGGCACCACTGAAACTTGGGACAGCAGGAAGGATGCGATGGAGTTTTATCTCAGAGCCATGGCAGGCTCGGAGGGAAGTGAACATCAGCGATACAGCAAGATTTACATTGAATTATCGCTGGGAATGGATGCAGTTTCTGATGAAGAATAAGCTGTAAACTACACAGTTTTTGCGGCAGATATTTGTTACATATATGCCCGTAATTTACTTGCTATATGTGTGCTTTAGAGTGATATATAGACTACTGAAAGGGAAAACAAACACACGGAGGACACAGCCATGAACGAAAAAATAGCAAAACAAATTGAAGAAATGAAAAAGCAGACCATCGGAGTTGAGGTCGAAATGAACAGCATCCGAAGAGAAAAGGCAGCAAAGACTGCAGCCACCTACTTCGGAACGGGCAGACACGAATACACAGCAGGCAGAAACGGATACGAAACTTGGTCAGCTTGGGACGAGCAAGGCAGAGAATGGAAATTCCAGAAGGACGTCAGCATTGCAGGATGCGACAGTGAGAAATGCGAATTGGTAACCCCAATCCTTACCTACGAGGACATTCCAACCTTGCAGGAACTCATCAGACAGCTTAGACACGCAGGAGCAAAAAGCGATGCGACAAGAGGATGCGGAGTTCACATTCACATTGGAGCAAAGGGGCATACAGCACAGACCTTAAGAAACCTTGCAAACATTATGGCGAGCCACGAAAGCCTCCTTGCAGATGCCTTGAACCTTGACAGAAACCGAATGAGAAGGTACTGCAGAACGGTTGACCCAAGATTCCTTGAAGAGGTCAACAAGAGAAAGCCAAAGACGATGGCAGCTCTTGCAGACATTTGGTACACAAGCCACGGAGCAAACTACGGCAGAAGTCAGCACTACAACGACAGCCGATACCATATGCTTAACTACCACGCAACTTTCACCAAGGGAACAGTCGAGTTCAGACTTTTCCAATTTGATGCACCTGCAGACGGAAAGCTGAACGGCCTTCACGCAGGACAGCTTAAAAGCTACATTCAGCTTTGCCTAGCACTTAGCCAGATGGCGAAGGAAGTCAGAACAGCGAGTCCAAAGCCACAGCAGAATGAAAATCCAAAATACGCAATGAGAACTTGGCTCCTTCGCCTCGGATTCATAGGTGAGGAATTTGCAACAGCAAGAGAAACTCTCACCAAGAGACTTGCAGGAGACACAGCATTCCGAAACGGAAGAGCTGCTTGAAGGAACCGCAGGAGACAGCCTCCTGCCACCTAGCCTAACCTCCGACCGCTCCGGCGGTCTTTAGGTGGTAGAAGGGTATCCCCTTCGGAAAGGATGGACACCATTATGGAAAAACGATACTACATTGCTTATGGGAGCAACCTAAACATCAGACAGATGAGAATGCGATGCCCCGGAGCAAGAATCATGGGAACTTCGGAGATTGAAGGTTATGAACTGCTTTTCAAAGGCAGTCAGACTGGAGCATACCTTACCATCGAAGAAAAGGAAGGCAGTAAGGTTCCGGTTGCCGTGTGGTCGGTCACAGAGGCTGACGAGGCGGCACTTGACCGTTACGAGGGATTCCCTGCCTTCTACTACAAGAAGGAACTGACACTGCCGATTAAGGGCATCAGATCGGGCAAGGTGCGAAGCAGAAAGTGCTTTGTTTACATCATGCACGAGGACAGAAAAATCGGAGTGCCAAGCCTGGCCTATGTGAGTACTTGCTTAGAAGGATACATCAGCTTTGGGTTCGATGAACATTACCTTGCAGAGGCACAAATTAAAGCAGAGGAGGAAGCGAGACATGAAAGATACAAACATCATTTCACTGAGGTTTAAGGTGTGTCCAAAATGCGGGAACAGATACCATGAACCTCCGGCTCTTTCAAGAGAGGACAATCAAACCTTCATCTGCCCGGACTGTGGGACGAGAGAGGCTCTCGCCACGATGGGTGTGGATGAGAAGGAACAGGAAGAAATTCTAGCCACGATTCATAGGAGCAGACAGTCATAAAATACACAGTTTTCTGCCGTGATAATTGTTACATTTATGCCCGTAATTAACTTGATAATATGTGCTTTCAGAGTGATATATAGTACTACCGAAAGGGAAAACAAACACAAATGGAGGTACATACCATGAAGGAAATCAGAACATTTGAAGCGGCAATAGAAAACAAGGTAAGAAACCTTAAGGAAGCAGGAATCAACCAGACACTTTTCTGGGCATACAGAACTTCCAAAGAAGAGTCAGGCAATGACCTTATTGATTTCAACGAGGTCATTTGGGATTACGACATCAAGGAGATTGCAGAAACCTTGAGAGCAGAAGGCATTACCGAATTTACCATCAGCTCCACATTTTCAAGCTTGATTGAAACACTTGCAGAATTTGAAAAGTATGGCATCAGCATGAACGGACTTACAACGGTCAACGCCAGATACACAGATTGGAAGACAGGAGAACAAGCCAAGATTCCGGCAATCAGGATGATTGTAAAATAACCGCTTGGAGGGGCAGAGATGCTCCTCCTTCATGCTGTAAAGTACACAATATTTCTTCATAATAATTGTCACATATATGCCCGTAATTAACTTGATAATATGTGCTTTTAGAGTGATATATAGTGTACCGAAAGGAAAAGAAAACAAGGAGGTACACAGACATGTGGAAAGAAGGAATCATCGGAATACCAACAAAGGACGGAGAATACAAGAAGGTCAAATACTGGGTCAAGCACTTTGATGAGCCCAGCGAAGATTACGGCATTAACGGCGGCAGAATTTCCAAACTTAGCCTTAAGATGGATGGGAAGTGGATTGCCAACTACGACAGAGGATGGGATGTTAAGCCAACTTGCAAAGAGGCAGAAATGGCACTTTGCATTCTCTTGAACGAACACAACTAAACTGAATAACAATATGTTATCGGGAACGGAAGCTGAAAGGCTTCTGTATCTCGTATAGGAACTTTACTGATGTCACCAATGATGGTGGCTGTTTTTATTTACGGAGGTGATGCGGATTGCGGAAACTGAAAAATTACAAGCCAACAAAATTTATGGCGAAGACTTCTCATTACAGCAAAGATATGGCGGATTTCGCAGTCAGCTTTATTGAGGAGCTGTGCCATACTAAAGGAACCTGGGCAGGAAAGAAGTTTGAACTGATTGACTGGCAGGAGCAGATTATAAGAGATTTATTTGGCGTTTTGAAGCCGAATGGGTATCGTCAGTTCAATACGGCATATATCGAGATTCCTAAGAAACAGGGAAAATCAGAACTTGCAGCTGCCGTGGCGCTTTTGCTTCTTTGCGGCGATGGAGAAGAAAGAGCAGAGGTCTACGGATGTGCAGCAGACAGAAACCAGGCAAAAATCGTATTTGATGTAGCTGTGGATATGGTGAAATTTTCTCCGGCACTGATGAAGCGAGTGAAAATCCTCGAATCGCAAAAGAAGATTATTTTCAAGCCAACCAACAGTTCCTATCAAGTGCTTTCTGCCGATGTGGCCAATAAGCATGGCTTTAATACACACGGAGTTATCTTTGATGAACTTCATGCACAGCCGAACCGAAAACTCTACGATGTAATGACGCAGGGTTCTGGTGATGCCAGAATGCAGCCGTTGTATTTCCTTATCACAACAGCAGGAAATGATACCAACTCCATCTGTTATGAAATTCATCAAAAGGCACTGGATATTGCAGCGGGAAGAAAGATCGATCCTACATTTTATTCTGTCATTTATGGTGCTGATGAATCAGAGGATTGGACAGACCCTAAAGTCTGGCAGAAAGCAAATCCATCACTTGGGATTACAGTAGGCATTGATAAGGTACAGGCGGCTTGCGACTCAGCGAGGCAGAACCCCGGAGAGGAGAATTCTTTCAGACAGCTGAGACTCAATCAATGGGTAAAGCAGTCCATTCGATGGATGCCAATGGAAAAATGGGATGCCTGTGATTTTAGGGTAGATGAATTGGAAGGCCGTGTCTGCTATGGCGGTCTTGACCTTTCTTCCACAACGGATATCACAGCATTTGTTTTGGTATTCCCTCCGGCAGATGAGGATGATAAATACAGTATCCTTCCATATTTTTGGGTGCCGGAAGATACACTTGACCTAAGAGTCAGACGAGATCATGTGCCATATGATCTGTGGGAGAGAAAAGGGTATCTGCAGACCACGGAAGGAAATGTGGTTCACTACGGATATATCGAACAGTTTATAGAATCTCTGGGAGAACGATTCAACATTAAGGAAATTGCTTTTGACCGTTGGGGAGCTGTACAAATGGTGCAGAATCTGGAGGGAATGGGATTTACTGTTGTTCCGTTTGGACAGGGATTCAAAGACATGTCTCCTCCTACCAAGGAACTCATGAAGTTGGTTCTGGAGGGAAGAATTGCACATGGCGGTCATCCGGTTCTTAGATGGAACATGGATAACATCTTCATACAAACAGACCCTGCAGGAAATATCAAAGCAGACAAGGAAAAATCAACAGAGAAAATCGATGGTGCTATTGCGACAATTATGGCACTGGATCGAGCAATCAGATGTGGGAATGCCAATATGGAATCTGTATACGATAACCGAGGCATTCTTTTTATTTAGAAAGGATTGGTGATCAGATATGGGAATTTTAAGCGGATTATTTCATTCAAGGGATAAGCCTTCCAACAGAACAAGCGGAAGCACCTATAGCTTTTTAATGGGATATTCTACATCCGGCAAGCGAGTGAATGAGCGTTCTGCCATGCAGATGACTGCAGTATACAGCTGTGTCCGTATTCTGTCTGAAGCTATCGCAAGCCTTCCATTAAATATCTATAGATACAACGAAAACGGCGGAAAGGAAAAGGCACTGGAGCATCCATTGTATAAACTGCTCCATGATGAGCCAAATCCTGAAATGACATCCTTTGTATTTCGGGAAACACTGATGACTCACCTTTTGCTGTGGGGCAATGCCTACGCACAGATTATTCGAAACGGCAAAGGAGAGGTCATTGCACTGTATCCGCTGATGCCGGATCGTATGAGTGTGGAGCGAGATGATAAAGGAACGCTGTATTACAAATACACGAAAATCACGGAAGACGCACCTACTATGGAAGGAACAACGGTGTATCTGGACGCATCGGATGTGCTGCATGTTCCGGGACTTGGATTTGACGGTTTAGTTGGATATTCACCCATTGCTATGGCGAAAAATGCGATAGGACTTGCCATTGCAGCAGAAGAATATGGATCAAAGTTCTATGCAAATGGTGCCGCACCTAGTGGCGTTCTGGAACATCCCGGAACATTAAAAGACCCTTCCAAAGTCAGAGACAGCTGGAATGCTGCATTCGGAGGAAGTGCCAACAGCCATAAGGTAGCAGTTCTGGAAGAAGGACTTAAATACACACCAATCTCAATCTCTCCAAATGAAGCACAGTTCTTGGAGACCAGAAAATTTCAGATTAACGAAATCGCTCGAATTTTCAGAGTGCCGCCTCATATGGTCGGTGACCTTGAAAAGTCGAGCTTTTCTAATATAGAGCAGCAGTCACTGGAGTTTGTGAAATATACGCTTGATCCTTGGGTAATAAGGTGGGAGCAATCGCTGTTTCGAGCCTTGCTTTCCGAGGAAGAGAAAAACAGTTATTTCTTCAAACTGAATGTGGAAGGTCTGCTCCGTGGTGATTACGCAAGCCGAATGAACGGCTATGCAACAGCCAGACAGAATGGCTGGATGAGTGCAAATGATATCCGTCAGCTTGAGGATTTGGACAGAATTCCGGCTGAACTTGGCGGTGATTTGTACTTGGTAAACGGCAATATGCTGCCGCTTGAAAAAGCAGGAGCAGCTTATGCAAATACAGAAAAGAAGGAGGATACAGATTCTGATGAAGAAACCGAAGAAGTTCTGGAATTGGATAAACCAGGCAGAAACAGACGATGAGCAGGAACGAGTGCTGGAACTGTACGGAACCATCGCAGAGGTATCTTGGTTTGATGATGATGTCACACCACAGATGTTTCGTGATGAACTTTTTGCAGGAAAGGGACCGGTGACTGTGTGGATTAACTCTCCGGGCGGTGACTGCATCGCAGCCAGTCAGATTTATTCCATGCTGATGGAGTATCAGGGTGATGTGACAGTCAAGATTGACGGCATTGCGGCCAGTGCAGCTTCTGTCATTGCAATGGCAGGAACAACTGTACTTATGGCACCAACTGCCCTTATCATGATTCATAATCCCATGACGATGGCATACGGAAATCATGAGGATATGGAAAAGGCAATCGATATGCTTGATGAAGTAAAGGAAAGCATCATCAATGCTTATGAGATCAAGACGAGCATGTCCAGAGCAAAACTGGCACATCTGATGGATTCCGAAACATGGATGAATGCCAATAAAGCCGTGGAACTTGGTTTTGCAGATGACATTCTTGTGGATGAGAAACGAAGCACAGACAGTATTCCTGCATATTCATTTTCCGGCAAAGAAACAGAGACCAGGCTTATGAATAAGCTGATGACTCATTACAAACCGGAAAACACAGCAAAGAATATAACGCCTGCAAAGGCGGCAGAGATTCCTGCAAAACAGGAAAAAGCAAATGGAACAGCAATTGACCAGCTTGATAAAAGGCTGGATTTACTTAGACCTTAAGGAGGATTTTACAATGAGCAAGATTAATGAATTACGCACACAGCGTGCAAAGGCATGGGAGCAGGCAAAAGCATTCTTGGATTCCCACAGAAATGACAAAGGCATTCTTTCAGCAGAGGATACTGGGACCTATGAAAAAATGGAGCAGGAAATTGTTGATCTCGGAAGAGAAATCGACAGACAGGAAAGAATGGATGCAATGGAAAGAGAACTGAATGCTCCGACTGCGGCACCCCTTACTGCAAAGCCGGATAACAGCAAGAAAGACACAAAGATCGGCAGAGCATCCGATGCATACAAGGAGGCTTTCTGGAATCAGGTTCGTGCCAAGGATGGGGTAAGCTATGAGGTTAGAAATGCCCTTAGAGAAGGTGCAGATTCTGAAGGCGGCTATCTTGTGCCGGATGAATTTGAGAATACTCTGATTCAGGCATTGGAAGCAGACAACGTAATCCGTGAACATGCCCATGTGTTCACTACTGCAAATGGAGTCCATAAGATTCCGGTGGTTACAACTAAGGGTGTGGCAAACTGGATTGATGAGGGCGGTTCTTACGGTGACAGCGATGATGTGTTTGGTCAGGAGCAGATCGATGCACATAAGGTCGGTACTATCGTGAAAGTATCCGAGGAGCTTCTTAACGATTCTGCATTTGACCTTGAAGCATACTTCAGAGATGAATTCGCAAGACGAATCGGCAGCAAGGAAGAGGAAGCATTCCTTATTGGCGATGGTGTGAAGAAGCCGACGGGTATTCTTCATTCCACTGGCGGTGCAGATATTGGTGTAACAGCTGCAAGTGCATCTGCAATTACTGCAGATGAGATTATCGATCTGTATTACAGCTTGAAGGCACCATACAGAAAGGATGCTATCTGGGTACTTAACGATTCCACTGTTCGTGAGATTAGAAAGTTAAAGGACAACAACGGTCAGTTCTTATGGTAGCCGGGTCTTAGAGAGGGTGAGACGGATACGCTACTTGGAAAGAAAATCGTAACCAGTGCCTATGCACCTGAAATTGCAGCAGGAGCAAAGACGATTCTCTTTGGTAATCTTTCCTACTACTGGATTGGTGACCGTCAGGGCATCACCTTCAAGAGACTGAATGAGCGATATGCAGAGGTAGGACAGGTTGGATTCCTCGCATTCAAGAGAGTGGACGGCAAGCTGATCCTTCCGGAAGCTATCAAGGTTCTTCAGATGAAAGCAGGTACTTCTAAGTCCGGTTCTTAAAACAAACGGCAGTGCTGTAAAACACGCGGCACTGCCTAATATTTTATGCGAGTGAGGTGATACGGATGTTGGTGAAACTGGATAAGATGAAAGGATATCTTCGTGTGGACTTTGATGACGATGATGCCATTATTGAGGAACTGGCAGGCGCGTCAGAAAAAATGGTCAAGGATATTATGCGTGTGGATACCTTGGAATATTTCGTAAATGCACCACATGTGAAGACTGCCGTTTTATATGCCACAGCCTATCTGTATGAACACCGAGAAGATGCGGATCATCATGCACTGATACTGACACTTCGCTCAATGCTCTTTGGCAGCAGAAGAGAGGTGTTCTGATGGATATTGCACTTATGAATGTTCGCATCACTTTTCAGAGAAATGAAGTGGTTACAGACAAAATTGGCAATCACAGGAATACCTGGTCAGACTTCTATTCCTGCTATGCCACTGTCAGTGGTGAGGGCGGATCAGAAAAGGCAGTCGCAGCTCTTGTTGTAGAGGATTCAGATATTTCTTTTACAGTGAGATACTGCAAAGCACTAGCTGATATTGATTCCACTAAGTGCCGCATTCTGTTTGATGGTGATATTTATAACATTGTGTCGATTGACCACATGAATTTTAAGAAGAAATGTCTGAAGTTCAAATGTGAGAAAGAGAGGAAGAAGTAATGGCAACAAAGATTGATAACCTTGCAAATGAAATAATGGAAGGCTTGAAAGAATATGCTGACCTTGCTTCGGATGATGTGAAGAAAGCCGTTAGAAAAGCTGGTAATGAGGTCAGAAAAGAAATCTCAGCAACAGCACCTGCAGATACCGGAAAGTATGCTAAGTCGTGGAGTGTAAAGAAAACCAAGGAAACATCGAATTCCTTAGAGGTGACCGTGCATTCCAAGAACCGATATCAGCTTGCACACCTTCTGGAGCATGGCCATGCAAAGCGTGGTGGCGGCAGAGTAAGAGCCAGACCTCATATTGCACAGGCTGAGCAAAGTGCAATTGAAACCTTTGAGAATGAAATCAATAAGGCACTTGGAGGTATGTGATGGATAAACTGTTAAAAATGATAGAGGAGATGGATATTCCATTTGCATATGATCACTTTGCAGAGGGAGAAAGTCCAAATCCTCCGTTTATTTGTTATCTCTTGCCGGGCACTGATAACTTCTCTGCTGATGGAAGAGTTTATAAAAAGATAAATGAAGTTCATATAGAACTGTATACCGATTTTAAGGACTTGTCGGTAGAACAGAAAGTTGAAGCTGTACTTGATAGGTACGGCATTTTTTATAATCACACGGAAACGTGGATTGAAAGTGAAAAGATGTATGAAGTCCTATATTCATTTGAAATGGAGGCTTAGATTATGGCAAATAAGATTAAATATAATTTGAAGAATGTCCATGCTGCAAGGCTTACTAAGAATACAGATGGAACATTTTCCTATGAAACACCCAGAGCCATTCCCGGTGCAGTAAGCATCAGCTTGGATGCTGAGGGTGGTTCTAATCCGTTCTATGCAGATGGCATCGTGTATTTCCGTTCTACTACAAACAATGGTTACAGTGGAGATTTGGAACTTGCATTGATTCCTGAGTGGTTCAGAACAGAAATTCTTAAAGAGGAACTTGATAATAATGGAGTCCTAATTGAGAGTTCAAATGTTACAGCGATGGAGAAGTTTGCACTTCTTTTTGAATTTGATGGTGATGTGAGATGCATCCGTCATGTTTTATATAACTGTACAGCATCTCGTCCATCTATTGAATCTGAAACAAAGGAGGATTCTATCGAACCGGGTAAAGAGAAACTTTCTCTTACAGCAGCCCCAAGAGAAGCTGGTCTTGTAAAGAGCAGAACGGGCGACACAACTTCTGAGGCAACTTATAACGATTGGTATAAATCGGTATATGTACCTATTCCAAAGACGATAGCGGTAAGCGGAGGTAAATAAGTATGCTTAAGAAAGTGATTAAAATCGGTGAGAAAGAAGTGGCATTTCGTTCATCTGCAACAGTGCCACGTCTTTATCGTGCAAAGTTTAAGAGGGATATTTTCAAGGACTTAGCAAAGCTTGAAAAATCATATAAAGGCAGTAAGGATGATGGCGAGGAGTTTGCTATCGATGATTTGGAAATCTTCGAGAATGTAGCCTACATCATGGCATATCATGCGGACAATACCATCCCGGATAATATCAATGACTGGCTTGACCAGTTTGAGATGTTTTCCATCTATGAGGTACTGCCGGAGATTCTTGCTCTTTGGGGTACGAACCTCATCACGGATATTGACTCTAAAAAAAACTTAAACGCAGCAGCAGGGAGATGACAACTCCCTTGTTCCTCTTGCGCTGCTTAGAAATCGGTCTTTCTATTCGAGATTTGGATTATCTGACCATTGGGATGGTAATGGATATCTGGACGGAGAAGGGAAATGACTCTGTAAAATATGACAACCTTGCAACACAGGAGGACTTTGATAAGTTCTGATGAACAAATTGTAAAATTTGTTTTATGTATTGCAATTAGCTATACATAGTGGTACAATACTCTTAGAAAGGTGGTGCTTACTATGGCAATTACAAAAAGTGCAAATGTTACAGCACGTATACAGCCGGAAATCAAAGAGACTGCAGAAGCAATTTTAAGCAAGTTGGGGATTCCTGTATCAGTATTTATTGATATGACTTACAGACAGGTCATTATGCATGATGGAATTCCATTCTCGCTTGATATACCTAATAAGTTAAAAACAAGAGATCAAATGACGGATGCAGAGTTCAATGCTATGATGGCAACAGGACTTGCACAGGCAAAGGCAGATGACTCCTATTCTGTAGATGAAGCGTTTGCAAATCTCAGAATGGAGATTAAAAGATGAAACAATACGAAGTAAAAGTTACAAAGATGGCATATGGGCATATGCAGGAAATTGTAAGATACATTTCGAATGAACTTTTTGCACCGGATGCTGCAAACAACCTCTTGGATAAGTTTCAGGAGTCTATTAATGGATTATCTGAAATGCCGGAGAGGTATAGTCTTGTAGATGAGGAGCCTTGGAGAAGCGAAGGGTTCAGAAAGATTATCGTGAAGAATTTCTTGATTTATTTTTGGATTGACGAATCTAATAGTAAGGTTCAGGTTACCGGAGTAATATACGGTCGCAGAGATCAAGTAGTACAGTTAGCAAAGTTAGAAAAAGAATAAAAAAATAAAACCGATGAAGCATCAATCAGAAATGGTTGGTGCTTTCTTTATGCTCGGAGAAATCCGGGCTTTTATTATGCAAATTTATAAGGAGGTAGACGCCAATGGCAAACAGAATCAAAGGTATCACTGTCGAAATTGGCGGTGATACTACCAAACTTCAGACTGCCTTAAAGGGAGTCAACGGACAGATTAAAAATACTCAGTCCGCATTAAAGGATGTCGAAAGACTTCTTAAACTCGATCCTACAAACACTAATCTTCTTGCACAGAAGCAAAAGCTTCTGACACGGGCAATTGGTGAAACAAAGGAAAAGTTAGCAACGCTTAAGACTGCGGCGGCTCAGGCAAATGAACAGCTGCAAAAGGGTGAAATTACCCAAGCACAGTATGATGCCTTACAGCGTGAGATTGCTGAAACAGAGGCAGAACTTAGAAAACTTGAATCTCAAGCATCGAAAACAAATCAGACTCTTACCAAAATCGGTGAGGTCGGCGGAAAAATTGAAAATATCGGCAACGGCATCACGAATGTCGGAAAGAAGGTAACTGTTGTTTCTACTGCAGTTGCAGGACTTGGCGCAGCATCCGTAAAGACAGCTGCAGATTTTGAAGGTTCCATGAGCCAAGTGCAGGCAACGATGGGAATCACAAAGGATTCCATGTCGAATGTAAATGGCGAATCCGTCAATACAATGGATACCCTAAAAGCCTTGGCTAAAGAGATGGGTTCTAAAACTGCGTATTCAGCCAGTGAGTGTGCCGAGGCGCTTAATTACCTTGCTCTTGCCGGATACGATACACAGCAGATGTGCGATACACTGCCTACAGTTCTGAACCTAGCGGCAGCAGGCGGAATCGACCTTGCATCAGCATCAGATATGGTAACAGACGCTATGTCTGCACTTGGCATGGAAGTATCGGATGCAGATAAGATGGTCGACCAAATGGCTAAGACAGCATCCAGTACCAATACTTCTGTGGGACAGCTTGGTGAAGGTATTCTTACCATTGGTGCTACTGCGAAATCTATCAAGGGCGGTACTGCGGAACTTAACACAGCACTTGGTATCTTAGCAAACAATGGTATCAAGGGAGCTGAAGGCGGTACACATCTTCGAAATATTATTCTTTCACTGCAGAAGCCTACGGACAAAGCTGTAGGCGTTATGAAAGATCTCGGACTTCAAGTTTACGACTCTGAGGGCAATATGCGGTCCATGAATGATATTTTGGGAGACCTGAATGCAAGCATGGACGGCATGACTGTCGAAGAGAAAAGCAACATCATCGGTCAGATCTTTAATAAGACCGACCTAGCTGCTGCAAATGCTCTGCTTTCCAATACAGGAGATGCATGGAATGAACTGCAGACTTCCATTGAAAACAGTGGCGGAGCAGCACAGCAGATGGCTGATACTCAGCTTGATAACTTAAAGGGTCAGCTGACAATCTTAAAGTCTGCCGTTGAGGGATTCGCCATTTCTATCGGTGAGGCTCTTATGCCAATGATCAAGAATATCGTGGCAAAGATACAGTCATTCGTGGATTGGCTGAATAATCTTGATGAGAGTCAAAGACAAGTCATTGTGAAGATTGGATTATTTGTTGCGGCACTGGGACCGGCACTTGTGATACTTGGAACAGTTATATCCAAGGTCGGTGTGGCCATGCAGGCATTCAGCAGTTTTGGTCTTAAGATTTCAGGGCTTGTCACCAAAGCAGGTGGATTATCCGGGATTATGGGTAAGGTTGGTGCTGCCATTGAAGGTATTTCTGCTCCGGTAGTTGCAGTAGTCGCGGTTATAGCAGTACTAGTTGCTGCCTTTGTACATCTTTGGAGAACCAATGAAGATTTCAGAAACAGCATTATAGCAATCTGGGAGAGAATCAAGGCAGTATTCAGCGGATTTGCCCAGGGTATTACCGACAGACTGAATGCACTGGGATTTGACTTTGCAAACTTCAAGGAAGTTGTGTCTGCCATTTGGAATGAGTTATGCAATTTCCTTGCTCCGGTATTTGAAGGAGTGTTCACTCAGATTGCCAATATTCTGGAAGTGGTTCTTGGTGTTATTACGGGACTGCTTGATGTATTTATTGGAATTTTCACGGGCAACTGGTCACAGGTATGGGAAGGTGTCAAAGGCATTTTCGGTTCGGTATGGGATTTCATCAAGAATACCTTTACCAACTATATGAATGTGATTCAGAATGTGGCCAATGTGGTTCTTGGATGGTTTGGCACATCATGGAATGAAGTATGGACAGGAATTAAGGATTTCTTTGTGAATCTATGGACTGGTATTGTAGACTTCTTCACTAATTTGTGGGAAGAAATCAAGAATACCGTTCAGACAGCCATCATGTTTATTGCAGCTATTCTTGAGGCAGCATTTGATATCATCACATTGCCGTTCCAATTTATTTGGGAGAACTGCAAATCAATCATTATTACCGTTTGGGATGCAATTAAGACAAAAATTACAACTGTAATCAATGCCGTATCTGCAGTTATCAGTACGGTGATGAATGCCATCAAGACCGTATTTACAACGGTGTGGAATGCCATAAAAACTGTCGTAACTACAGTGGTTAATGCGATAAAAACGGTAGTGACTACGGTATTCAATACAATCAAAAATACAGCGACCACGGTATGGAATGCGATTAAAACAGCTATCACCACGCCAATCAATGCAGTAAAAACTACGGTATCGACTGTATTTAACGCAGTGAAGAGTACAGTGACATCCGTATTTAACAGTATCAAATCTACAGCTACTTCCGTGTGGAATGGAATCAAAACCGCCATTACAACACCGATTGAGGCTGCTAAGAATAAGGTCAAGGGAGTCGTGGATGCCATCAAGGGATTTTTCTCCGGCATGAAGATTTCTCTTCCTCATATTAAACTGCCGCATTTCAGTGTAACGGGCAAATTGTCAATTTCTCCGCCATCGGTACCGCACTTATCCATCTCCTGGTATAAGGAAGGTGGTATCATGACGAGACCTACCGCATTTGGCATGAATGGTTCATCTCTTATGATGGGAGGAGAAGCAGGGGCAGAGGCAATTCTGCCGCTTTCAGGCTTTTACAAGCAATTAGAGGCAATGATTGACAGTAGGCTCAACATGACTTCTATGGAGAAGTACTTGGCCATTATCGCAGACAACAGTTCGAAGGGCATCTATCTGGATGACGGAACACTTGTGGGACACCTGCTTCCGGCCATTGATGATGGTCTTGGGAAAAATCAAAAACTGACAAGGAGGCTATCACTATGATACCGGATATTTATATCAACGATGTGTCCATGCTGCACATGGGATGGATCAGAGAAAATGTTGAATTTCCTGTGCCGGAATCCCAGAATGAAACGGTTGTTGTTCCGGGAAGAAATACTCCTATCAGATTCAGTGAGGCTCTTGGCATGATTTCATTCAAGCCGAGAGCCTTTACCATTACACTTTCTATGCTTGGAACAAGAGTGCAGTTTGACGAGATTGTAAAAAATACAGCGAATCGGTTTTTAGGACGGTTATGCAGAGTGAGAACAAGTGAAGAGCCAAATCTTTATGCTGTTGGAACCTTGCAGATGACTCCGTCCTACGATCCGCTAAATTACAAAGGGGTTCGAACCTTTGAATGTACGGATGGTGACAGCTATCGGTATCATGCGGATATTACGGAGATTACACACACTGGCAGCGGAACCGTCAAGCTAATCAATGACTTTATGCCTGTAGTTCCGGTGGTATCTGTTACGGCAGAAACAACCCTGTCTTGGAAAGTTGGCAATGAGTCATTCAGCAAAACACTAGGTCCCGGAGAGTGGGAGATTCCCGAACTGCAGCTATCCTTTGGAGAAAACACGGTGAAGGTTACCGGAAGCGGTGAGACAACCTTCCGATACAGGGAGGGATGCCTATGAGACTTTTTCGAGTATATGTGGATGGAAATATATTTTATCATCCAAATCTCTCCAAACTTGCGATAACCGAAGCAAAAATAAAAGAGGATGCAGAAAGCATAGACAGTTTTACCCTGTCCGCTCCATACAGCCATCCATATATTGATTCCATTAAGCCAATGGCTTCTGTAATCATTTGCAAGAAGGGTGAGGAGACGGTGTTTGAAGGAAGAGCATTGAACAATGGCTCTGATTTCTATAACACACATACTTGGACATGCGAATCGGCACTTGCGTATCTGAAGGATACCATGCAGCCGCCGTTTTCCTATAAGGGAACGCTTCGTGGTCTGCTTGAACATTTTATTACTGTGCATAACGAGGCAGTGGAAAAACAAAAGCAGTTCAAAATTGGAAATATCACCGTGACGGATAACAATGATTATGTTGCATACAGCAGTTCTGACTATTCCGTCACGATGGATGCCATTAAAAATAAGCTGATTAATACCCACGGAGGATATCTCATGGTTCGATATGAAAGCGATGGCAAGTATCTCGATTATCTCTCAGACTTCAAACAAAAATCCGTGCAGAAGGTTGAGTATGGAAAGAACATCACAGATGTAAAAATCACAAGAGACCACACGGAGCGAGCAACTGCCCTGATTCCGCTTGGAGCAAAGAAGAAAACCAAGGATGAAGAAGGCAATGAAAAGGAGTCCGATGAGAGAGTAGATATTACTTCTGTAAACAACGGCAAGAATTACATTTCTGATGATACTGCAGTAAAAGAAATCGGATGGATCTGGAAGTCGGAAGTATGGGATGATGTTACTCTTCCTGCAAATCTTATGAGAAAGGCAAAACTGCGTCTGGCTGATTTAGTAAATGGTGTAACAAGCATACAGCTTACCATTGTGGATGAGTCGGATACCGGAGCTGATATTGGAGATATCCGTGCAAGGATGTATGTGGAGTGCATCTCCAAGCCTCATGGCATCAACGGGACTTATCTTTGTGTCAGCAGGACAAGGGATTACTTAAACCCGGCAGGAAACACCATCACAATCGGTGCAAGCGGTGTATCCCTTTCAGCTTCAACAGTAAAGCAGGATAAAAATATCGCTGCTTTGGAAGATGACCTCTACGGACAGACAAGAAAGATTGATGTGATTTCCGGGGAGGTAGAGAATATCAATTCACAGAAGATGTACCGAACTGAACTTGTTGTGGATGGAGTAAACATTTTCAAGAATAAAGGCGAGAAAAGCAGAATGCTCTGCAAGGTATACTCTTGGGATAAGGACATCACAGATACACTTGATGCAGAATGCTTTATCTGGCACAGAAAGTCCTCTGATGAAGGGGCAGATGCCGAGTGGGATGGGAACCATGTTGGCATGAAACAAATAACAATTACCACAGAGGACGTATACGATAATGCGTCCTTTTATTGTGAAATAAAACTTTAGGAGGAATTTCAATGGCTACAATTTTAACATCCAGTCAGCAGACATTCGTGGATATCACAGACCAAAGAAAACTGTCTGCTTATATCACATCCAATCTTTCGAAGACACAGAGTGAGGATCCGAATGTACTGCCGCATACCTATGCACCAAGCTGGGCAAGCAAGAATCTTGTATTAACTCCGGTTCTGTTCCTTGACCAGACAAATGTATCTCCGACAGCAAGCGGAGTAACAATCTCATGGAAGAGGAAAGACGGTGTATCTTCCGAAACGGGATTCACTTCCGGTGAAACGGTCAAAAACGGTGTTCTGACAGTCAATCAAAATAAACTGTCAGCATCAGCGTCCGGCATGATTACCTATATCTGCTACATCAGTTACTACGATTCAGAAACAAAGAACACGATTAATATTTCTGCAGATATTACCTATACCTTAGTAAAGAATGCAGCCAATGCGAAACTTTGTACAGTAAGCAGTGACACTTATGTTTTCAAATATAATACTTCATCTGCCTTGGTTGGTGCTTCACAAGCTACTCTTACTGCACAGGTGCAAGGTGTTACAGTAAGCAAATGGCAGTATAAAAACAGCAGTGGTGCGTGGGCAGATTATCCGACAACCTCTGATAATACTTCTATCACGGGCGGAACTTTGGTCGTAAAGCCTGCACACAGCATCTTTGTGAACAATGTGGCTCAGATTCGAGTGCTGACTTCGGAGAGTGATGTATATGATACGCTTACGATTTCCAAAATCTATGATGGAGCAAAGGGAGATAAAGGAAGTCCCGGTTCTGCCGGAACGGGTGGTCTTTCCGTTGTTCTTGGAAATGAGAATCAGACGCTTGCTTGTACTTCGGGAGGAAAGACATCTGCTGCAAGCACGATTATGATTCCGTTTACCGGATATGTGGGGATTACGCAGACTGCTTGCACATGTGCTGTAGGAACACTGCCTACAGGAATTACAGTTAAGACCAACACGGCGGCTACAGCAAGTGCGACGGGTAAGCTTGAACTCTCTGTTGTAGCATCTTCAGATCTTGGAGGAACATCGGTATTAACAGGAAATATCACGCTGACCTTTACGATTTCAGGAAAAACTGTTTCAAAGGTATTTACATGGACAAAGTCAAAGGCAGGAAGCAATGGTGCATCAGCTGTTGTCTTCTCTGTCTATGCACCTAATGGAACCATTGTGCAGAATCAGTCCGGCAGTATTCAGCTTGCCACATCTGCGTACAGCGGCACAACTGCAATCACAAATGCCACCTATCAATGGGCCAAGTATGCAAGTGGAAAATGGACAAATATCAGTGGAGCAACTAGCAGTACACTGACTGTAAATGGCTCTGATATTTTAAATATTCAGTCTTACCGATGCACAATGACCTATGCCGGAAAGTCCTATGTAGATGTCATTACGGTTGAGGATAAGTCAGACCCTTATGTATCGGAGATGCTTTCCATCGGTGGTTATACTGTTAAGAATAACCTTGGAGGCCTTGTTCCATATATTATTGTCCGTACCAATCAGAAGGAAGTAGATGCACTGCTTGGCAATATCAGTGAGACAGCACCATCCAATCCAACCACAGGAATGTTCTGGTACAAGGTGGATCACACGGCAAAGAGCGTGACCTTGATGAAATACAACGGATCATCATGGGCGAATGCGACAGAAAAGCAGAGTCTTACCTATACATGGTATGCACAGGATAAGGACGGCAAGGAAGTGTCTTTCTCGAAAACCGGAAAGGTCATTTATCTTTCTGCAGCAGATATCGACAGCCTTCTTACTCTTCAGTGTGATGTATCCAATTGATGGGAGGTGTAGGCTATGGCATTACTTACTTCTTGCCAGAATACGTTCGTAAGTGCTGTAGCTTACGAAGAAACTGTCGAGGAAGTGGAATACTTAAAAGTTCAGATGCATGATGCATTTGCGGAAATCAGTAAGACATCCAGTGAGATTATCAGTACGGTGCATGATACCTATATTGAGAAGTCAGAACTGGAGCAGCTGCAGCAGGATTTTCAGTCAAGCATTACGCAAAACAGCAGTGAAATCCGTATGGACTTTACACAGATTGCTGATGAAATCAAAGGCAATGTTGCATATAACCAGGAACTCTTGGAGGAGTATATCAGATTTCGTGGAGCACTCATTGAACTTGGAAAAGTGGGAAATGCATTTACGGCGGAACTCTCCAATAATGAACTGGCCTTTAAGGAAAATGGTCAGAGGATTGCATATATCTCCAATCAGAGTTTGGTTATTACCAATGCAGAAATCAGAAACAAGCTGTCCCTTGGCAATGAAACCAGGGGATGGTTTGATTTTATACCAAGAGCAAACGGCAACCTTTCCATCAAGTGGAGAGGACCGGCAACATAAAGGGGTGATGATATGGCTTCAAGCGGAAGCATTACAACAGGACAAAAAGAAGGCCGTTCCGTGACATTATCATGGACGCTTTCCAGTCAGAATATAGAAAAGAATACCTCAACGATTGCATGGACACTGAAAGGTTCTGGTTCAGGCAGTGGATGGGTTATGTCGGGTGGATTTAAAGCTGTCATTAACGGAACAACAGTTTACTCTTCATCAACAGATAGTAGAATCCAACTGAAAAATGGAACTGTGGTTGCATCCGGCTCGACTACCATCACACATAACGCAGATGGTACAAAATCATTCAGCCTAAGCTGTGAGGCAGGTGTTTATACTTATGCAGTGAGTGTATCTGCAAGCGGAACACATACGCTGAATACCATTCCAAGGGCTTCTTCTGTAAAAGCAACTAATGTCAACATGGGAAGTGCATCCACAATAACGATTACTCGTGCATCGTCAGCATTTACTCATACACTGACCTATAAGTTTGGCAATACGACAGGTACGATTGCGAGCAAGACTACATCCACTTCGGTATCATGGACACCTGCAATATCTCTTGCAAATCAGATACCGAGTACCACAAGTGGCAGCTGTACGATTACTTGTGATACCTATAGCGGATCTACAAAGATTGGGTCAAAGACTTGTACTTTGACACTTACCGTTCCGTCAACAGTAAAGCCAACGTTGACAAGTGTTACTGCATCAAGAATTGATGAGAGTGTTCCAAGTGCCTGGGGAATCTATGTTCAGACCAAGTCGAAGGTAAAACTGACCATCAATGGTGCGGCAGGAAGCAATGGCTCAACCATCAAGTCCTACAGTATCAGTGGCGGCGGATATTCAGGAACAGCATCCACACTTACCACAGGATTTTTGAACTCTTCCGGGACGATTACCTTTACGGCAACAGTTACGGATTCAAGAGGACGAGTATCCGATGCCAAAACAGTAGCTATATCGGTGGTGGAATATTCTGTCCCTAGCTTTTCTAGTTATCAGTCGCAGAGGGCTGTTAGTGATGGAACAGCAAATGATGACGGAACCTATGTAAGAGGTCTTGTGGCGTACAGCTTTGCATCCTGCAGCAGTAAAAACAGTGTCAGCAGAAAGACAGAATACCGAAAGTCAGGAACAGCAGAGTGGACAGATGCAGGAGCAGCTTTTTCAAGCGGCACAGCATTTACCTTTGGCGGAGGAAAAATCTCAACGGAAACATCATATGAAATCCGTTATACCATTACGGATGCCTTTTCTTCCGTATCAATCGTTGATGTGGTATCTACGGCAGCTGTTGTTATGGACTTTAAGAGCGGCGGCAAAGGTGTAGCCGTTGGAAAGGTATCCGAGACAGATAATTGCTTTGAGGTTTCTGAGAAATGGAATGTGAAAGTGTATGGCAAGCTGCTGAAGGATTATATCAAGCAGGCAATCGGTGCCATTTATCCGGTTGGCAGTATCTATATGAGTGTGAAGAATACGAATCCATCTACCTATTTCGGAGGAACCTGGGTGGCATGGGGAACAGGAAGAGTTCCTGTTGGCGTGAATGCCAATGATACGAACTTTGCCACAGTGGAAAAGACCGGAGGTGCATCTACTGTGACACTTACCACAGCACAGATGCCATCACATTCCCATGCGAAAGGCACTCTTGCAACTGCAAGTGCCGGAGCACATACCCACAATCTGAAAAACCAGAAGACCTCTTGGGGTACGAGTGGCGGAAACAGAGTTTTAGTGGATGCGACATCCGGTTATACCGCTATTACAAACAAGGCGACTACCAGTGCGGGAGCACATACGCATACGCTTTCCGGTTCAACAGCAGCTGCCGGAAGCGGAAGTGCTCATAGCAACTTACAACCATATATAACCTGTTATATGTGGAAGCGAACAGCTTAATATTTATCGTTTGTTGAGGCGATTGCTCATATCTGAGCAGTCGCTTTTTCAATACAAATTTTTAGAAACGGAGGAATTATCAATGAAGGAATTTTGGAACATGATTCAGCTTGTATTTGCTGGAATCGGAGGATGGCTTGGCTACTTCTTAGGTGGCTGTGACGGTCTTATCCTGGCACTCATTGCATTTGTGGTTATTGACTACATTACCGGAGTGATGTGTGCGATTGCAGATAAGAAGTTGTCCAGTTCTGTCGGATTCAAGGGCATTTGCAGAAAAGTACTAATTTTTCTGCTTGTGGGAATTGCAAACATTCTTGATGTGCAGGTCATTGGTACAGGCAGTGTTCTTAGAACAGCAGTGATTTTCTTCTACATTTCCAATGAAGGAGTATCTCTGCTTGAGAATGCAGGACATCTTGGACTTCCAATCCCGGTAAAAATCAAAACAGTCTTAGAACAGCTCCATGACAGAGCGGAAAGCGAGGAAAAATAACATGGCATATACAAACAGCAAAATGGTGGCATGCACCAAACTCAGTCCGAATCATTCCGGGCAGAGAACACATGGAATTGACAGAATCACTCCCCACTGCGTAGTGGGACAGTGTACTGCAGAAGGACTTGGTGACTGGTTTGCTAAGTCCTCTACACAGGCATCCAGCAACTATGGTATTGATAAGAATGGCAGAATTGGTCTTTATGTAGAAGAGAAGAACCGTTCCTGGTGTTCTTCTTCCAATGCAAATGATCAGAGAGCCGTGACTATTGAGTGTGCATCTGATACCAAGGAGCCATACTGGATGAATGATAAGGTTTATCAGGCACTTGTCAAACTTTGCGTAGATATCTGCAGAAGAAACGGCAAGAAGAAACTCATTTGGTTTGGGGATAAGAATAAGACTCTTAACTACAATCCGAAGTCTGATGAGATGATTCTTACCGTTCACAGATGGTTTGCCAATAAGTCCTGCCCCGGCAATTGGCTGTATGCAAGACTCGGTGACCTTGCTTCAAAGGTTACTGCACAGCTTGGTGGTAAAGCAGATACTCCTGTAAGTGGAACTCAGGCATCTGTATTTGCAAATCTCACAGAGGCACAGGCGGCTGTGAAGATTGGCGAATTATGTCGAAATGATATGAAGACAAGCGGCATCTTAGCGTCTATCTCTGCAGCACAGTTTATCTTAGAGAGTGGATACGGAAAGAGTGAACTTGCACAGAAAGCAAATAACTGCTTTGGCATGAAGAAGTCTTTATCCGGCAACACTTGGAGTGGCAGTGCTTGGGATGGAAAGAGCATCTATACCAAGAAAACACAGGAACAGAATAAGGATGGTTCTTATGTAACCATTACTGCAGATTTTAGAAAGTATCCTTCCGTGGAGAAATCTGTCGCAGACCATTCTGCGTACTTGCTTGGTGCAAAGAATGGAGACAAACTTCGTTATGCAGGTCTTAAGGGATGCACCGATTACAAAAAGGCAGCACAGATTATCAAGGACGGTGGCTATGCTACAAGTCTTACCTATGTGGAGAAACTCTGCTCCATCATCGAAAAGTGGAATCTCACTCAGTATGATAAGCAGACTGCTGCAGCTCCGTCAGTAAAGTTCCCGGCTGTACCATTTACGATTAAGGTTATCATTGATGATCTGAACTACAGAAGTGAGCCTTCTATGAATGGTAAGGTTAACGGTCAGACCGGAAAAGGCGTGTTCACCATTGTAGAGGTAAGAGATGGATGGGGCAGACTGAAAAGCGGTGCAGGATGGATTTATCTTGAAAATCCTTCTTACTGCACGGTAGGAAAAACTTCTGCATCGGCACCAAAGAAACCTTCCAAGTCCGTGGATACTCTTGCAAGAGAAGTATTGCAGGGAAAGTGGGGTAACGGAACAGATCGAAAGAACAGACTGACAGCCGCAGGATACGATTATTCCGCAGTACAGAAAAGAGTTAATGAACTCTTGAGATAACTGAATAACGCATAGATTTACATGCCCGTTGGAGATGAGAAAGTCTCTGACGGGCATTTTTTTATTTGCAGGGGTAAAATATGCTCAATTTTCTTTGCCTGTAACGTAGGAGGTGGTTTTCATGCCGGACAAAACAGTGATGAAAATTTTAGAGCCGTCTGCGGAGGCAGAGATATCGGTAAGCAAAATGGACGATGAGCAGCTGCGAAGAGAATACGACTATTACCAGGCTCAGAAAATCCTTGAAGAAATGAGGAGACTTGAGCTTATATCTGTGGATGAATTCAACAAAATTACAGCCTTAAACCGTGAAAAATTCTGTCCGTATTTAGCTGAGATTATGCCAAATATGACTTGATATATATCGAATAGTACGGGTTAATGTTACTACCACGGAAGGAAGGTGAGTTGATGAAAAGGATAACAAAAATAGGAACAACAGTAACTGTTGAAAGAAAAAAGACAAGAGTTGCCGCCTACTGCAGAGTATCCACGGCCAGTGATGAACAGCTGATAAGCCTAGATGCACAAAAGACACATTATGAAAGCTATATCCGATCAAATGACGATTGGGAATATGCAGGCTTGTATTATGATGAAGGAATCACCGGCACCAAGGCAGAAGTCAGAGACGGACTGCAGGCTCTTCTAAAGGACTGTGAAGACGGAAAGATTGACCTCATTATTACAAAATCCATCAGTCGTTTTTCAAGAAATACTACAGACTGTTTGGAGATGGTCAGAAAGCTTGTGAAAATGGGAGTATTCATATTTTTTGAAAAGGAGAATATCAACACTGGATCAATGGAAAGTGAATTAATGCTTTCCATTCTCAGCAGTCTTGCCGAAAGCGAATCGGTATCGATTTCGGAAAACTCCAAGTGGAGCGTCCGAAGAAGATACCAGAACGGAACATTTATTATTTCCTATCCGCCTTATGGATATGCAAATATAGATGGTGAGATGAGGATTGTTCCGGAAGAAGCAGAAGTGGTAAAACGAATATTTGCTGACTGCCTGGCAGGGACAGGAACCTACACCATAGCCAAGAGGCTGAATGAGAATCATATCCAAACCAAAAAGAATGGCAAGTGGCATGGCGGAACAATAAACGGAATTCTGACAAATGAAAAGTATACCGGAGATGTTTTATTCCAAAAGACCTATACGGATGACGGCTTCAACCGACACACGAATTATGGCGAGGTTGACCAGTTCTTTTGTGAAAATCATCATGAAGCCATTATCAGCCATGAGGATTTTGAAAGGGTGCAGGAGGTACTTGCTCAAAGAGCTGCAGAAAAAGGCAACGGAATCAATACATCAAGGTATCAGAACCGTTATACATTTTCAGGAAAGATTATATGTGGAGAGTGCGGTACGACCTTTAAGCGAAGGACTCACTACAAGCCAAGCGGAGATTATATTGCCTGGACTTGCGGAAAGCATATCGAAAACAGGCATGCCTGCACAATGCTTTATGTTGAAGAATCGGCAATCAAAAGCACTTTTACAACAATGATGAATAAGCTGGTGTTTGGTCATCAAAGAATGCTGAAGCCGATGCTTTCATCACTGAAAGGTACGGACGACAGGGACAGGCTGATACAAATTCAAAGAATCGAGCAGGCAATTGAAGACAGTGCTTTAAGAAAGCAGACCTTGGTAAGTCTTGCATCACAGGGAATTCTGGAGCCTGCTGTTTACGCCGAAGAGTGTACGGCACTGGCGCTGCAGGAAGAACGGCTGTTGGCGGAGAAAAAGAATCTGATTTCTGATATTGGCGGAGACAGAGAGAAACTGCAGGAACTGGAAAAGCTGATGCAGTTTACAGGAAAAGGACAGATGATGGAGCAGTTTGATGATGAGACATTTAACAGTTTTACAGAAAAAATAGTAATTGCAGACAGAGAGACTGCCGTCATTCATCTGAAATGCGGGTTGAAACTTAAGGAAAGGCTGGTGAGATAAATGAGACATATTCCATATGGTTATGACATCATAGACGGAAAGGCAGTTATCAATGAAGAAGCGGCTGAACAGGTCAGAACCTTTTTTCAGCATTATTTGAATGGAGTGGCACTTACCAAGGCGGCAGAACTTGTTGGAATGAAATTGTTTCATGGGAGTGCTGGCAGAATGCTTAGAAATAAGCACTACCTGGGCGATGATTATTATCCGCAGATTATTGATAAGGAAACCTTTGATAAGGCAGAGAAACTCAGACAAGAGAAAGCTGCGGGACTTGGAAGAATCAGAGAACTAAAGACAGCAGAAGAAAAAATGCCTGACAAGGCGTTTGTCTTCAGACCTGCTGAAACAAAATATTCAGATCCGTTCAGACAGGCAGAATATGTGTATGGATTGATTGAAAGTGAGGCGCAGACAGATGGCACAAACTAGAACTGTTACAATGATTCCCGCAAGAAGACGAGTAGGAAATACAGTGCGAGAAGAGGAAAGACCAAAGCTTAGAGTTGCTGCTTACTGCCGTGTTTCTACGGACAGTGACGAGCAGGCTACAAGCTATGAAACACAGGTGGAGCATTACACCAGTTATATTAAGAAGAATCCCGAATGGGAATTTGCGGGAATATTTTCTGATGACGGCATCAGTGGTACCTACACCAAGAAACGAGAAGGCTTTAATAAAATGATCGATGAGTGCATGGATGGAAAAATCGATATGATTATTACAAAGTCTATCAGCCGATTTGCAAGAAATACTCTGGACTGCCTTAAATTCATAAGACAGTTAAAGGAAAAGAACATTCCCGTATTCTTTGAGAAGGAAAATATCAATACGATGGATGCCAAGGGAGAAGTTCTGCTTACTATCATGGCTTCTTTGGCACAGCAGGAAAGTCAGAGCTTGTCGCAGAATGTTCGATTGGAACTGCAGTACCGATACCAGAACGGGCAGATGAGCATTAACCACAATCGATTCCTTGGATTTACCAAGGATGAAGAAGGGCATTTGATTGTAGAGCCGGATGAGGCTGAAGTGGTCAAAAGAATTTACAGAGAGTACCTGGGAGGTGCAAGCCTTCAGCAGATTGCCAAAGGGCTGGAAGCTGACGGCATTCTAACAGGAGCCGGCAAGAAAAAGTGGAGACCGGAAACCCTGCACAAGATTCTGCGAAATGAAAAATATATCGGAGATGCCCTTCTTCAGAAAACCTATACGGTGGATTTCCTGAATAAAAAGCCAGTTCAGAACAAAGGAATTGTACCGCAGTACTATGTGGAGAACAGTCATGAAGCCATTATTCCAAGGGATATCTTTATGAGAGTGCAGGAAGAAATGGTGCGAAGAGCAAACCTTCACAGCGGAGAAAAGAGAAAGAAGAGAGTGTACAGCAGTAAATATGCTCTTTCCAGTATCGTGTGCTGCTCCAAGTGCGGAGACATTTATCGCAGAATTGCTTGGAACAACAGAGGAAAGCATTCCACAGTGTGGAGATGCTGCACCAGAGTTGATTTTGGCCCAGGCAAGTGCGATGCACCAACCATCAGCGAAGCAGAACTCCAGGAGGCAGCGGTCAAGGCAATCAATAAGGCACTCGGTGGAAGAGAAGATATGATGAAAGGCTTGCAGGAGAACATCGAGAAAATATTATCGGAGGGTTCTGATACTGCAGTTCAGGAAATCGACAATCGATTATTGGAACTGCAGAAGGAACTGCTAAAGAAAGCCAATGCCAGACAGAACTATGATGATCTTGCTGATGAGATTGAAGCCCTGCGAGAGCAAAAGCATGCAGTAATGGTGGAGAGTGCAGAGCGAGAAGGGATAAAGAAGCGAGTTGCTGAAATGCAGCAGTTTCTTGCGGAACAGGAGACAGTAATCACGGAATATGATGAAAGTTTAGTCAGACAGTTGATTGAGAAGATAACGGTGTATGAGGATAGATTTGAGGTGACATTCAAGTCACAGACGATGGTGGAGATAAAGAGAATATTTTGACGGATACCCTATAGCAGTTTGCTGTGGGGTATTTTTTATGACTTGACATTATTGTCCGGCAGAGTGATTTATATAGACGCAAAAAATCCGTTCTGGCGGCCCCAGAACGGATGAAAATGCAAAGTGTATATTTTACGCAGAGTGTTCTACTCTGCGTAGCTAATTATCGAATATTTAACCCCGATTATTAGATAATATTGTATAACTTGTCGCATATTTTGTCAATATATCACTTTATGTTATACATATTTTTAGCATTTTCAACAGAATCATGTCAATTAGTTTGTATAAACCAACACATTCGCCGTCAATAATAGAGTCATGAAAGGAGTGATATTATGCCGAGAAAAGGCGAAAACATTTACAAACGAAAAGACGGCAGATGGGAAGGAAGATATATTCGAGAGCGAGTCAATGGCAAAGCAAAATATGGATATGTATTTGCTCACTCATATAAGGAAGTGAAAATTAAGCTAACAGATGCAAAGGCTCGCCTTGCGTTAAACACCTCTGCGGTACCCGTTATGGCTTCAGAGTTATTAATTTGTTCATTTTCCAGAGCTTCTGATGAATGGGTACAAGCAAACAACTCGCAGTGGAAAGAATCCAGCACTGTGAAATATATAAATATCCTTAATAATCATCTACTGCCAGAATTTGGACAGAGAAATATTACAGATATTGCAAAGACAGATATCCAGGCTTACATATCAAAATTGCTGACGAGCGGCGGAAGAAATAATACTGGTCTTGCCCCTAAGACCGTTAACAGCATTATATCTGTCATGAAAAATATATTTGAATTCACGGCAGAGACAAAACAATGCACACTTATCAGTTTCAATGGCTTAAATGTTAAGCAGCCACAAAAGCAGATGAGGATACTCAGTCAAGCCGAACAATCCTTGTTAACAGAATATTTGTTAAAAGAATCAAGCAAAACAAGTATTGGGATACTGCTAAGTCTTTATACCGGCCTTCGTGTTGGAGAAGTATGTGCGTTGAAATGGGAAGATATCTCTTTTCGAGACAGATGCATCCATGTTCATAAAACAATGCAGAGAATTCAAGTTAACAACAATGAGAATCACAAAACAGAAATTATTATTTCAGCTCCTAAGAGCGAATGCTCTGTTAGAGATGTTCCCATTCCAGATAAGCTCCTGCGTATGCTTCAGGAACGCCAAAATGCATCCAATACATATTTTCTTACCGGAAAGACTAACATCTATGTGGAGCCACGTACCATGCAAAATAGATTCAAATCAACAATTAAGAAAGCAGGTATTGCCCCGGCAAATTTTCACGCTCTGAGGCACACATTTGCCACGAGGTGCATAGAACTTGGATTTGACATTAAAAGTTTAAGTGAAGTCTTAGGACATGCATCTGTGAACATAACATTGAACCGATATGTCCACCCATCAATGGAACTGAAACAAAAAAATATGAATATGCTTTGTGATTTATTAGCCGTCAAATAAATTGTCAAATTTACAACCATTTTCCCGTAATAGCAAAGGGAATGGCTTGTTTTTCGCAAAGTAGAACACTCTATGAAAGGTTTGTATACATGTGTAATAGAACCAATAGATTGAGAGGGCTGTAGATTTATGCAATTACAAAAAAATGATATTTTTAAAAGTGATGATGAGAAACGATTACTTATCAAAAAACTTAAAAATAATCTTTCAGTTCTAAGAGCCAGAAGTAATCTGAGCCAAAATGATGTCGCAAAAATAATAGGAGTTTCTAGACAAACATATTGTTCAATTGAAAATAACCGTGAAATGTCTTGGACAATATATTTGGCATTACTTTTTTTATTTGATTCATTAGATGAAACTAACGAATTGCTTAGTGAATTAAAAATATTTAGTTGAGAAGGAGATATCAGATGGGAAGAAATGCCGATAGTCGATATTTGATTACGAGAATATTTTCAATAAAATATTTTCATTACTATTCTACTCCTGCATTTTTTTCTGCATATTTTTTCCCATTTATAGCTGTAGGAAAAGCAAGAGCCTATTTTGATGAGGAAATAGATGAAAAAATAAGCAATGTCAGAAATAATTTCCATGGTAATTTTTATAATTATGCAACACAGGGCTTTGGAAATGTAGCGTTCGATAGGAATCAAATATCATTTTCATATTTTTATGAAAGACTTATAAAATATGAGACTGAAAAAAATAAATATTTTGATGAAATTGATGGGATTGATGAACTGGAATCAGAATCAACAAAAAAAGAAATATACGATGCCATAAATAGAGATAATCTGATGTTAAAAAGAAATATTGCTGTTAAAGAGGAAATAAAAAAAGAGCTAATTTCTGATTTACAGAATAAAGGAGCAAAATATACTCTTGCTAGAATGCTATATTATATTGTGGATGATAAGCATATATTACCAGATGTCGATTCGAATTATTATGAGAGTATCATCCGAAAGCTAAATCTTCATAGTGGAAAACCAAATGTCTATATGACATTTAGAAAAGAAATGGATGTTGATTTACGCAATCTGAATAAATTATTATTGAATGCCAGGGAAGTTCAACTGCTTTGTAGAGATGGGATTTCTTTATTTGGAAATAATATGGCTTATAAAGAATGTGAGTCTAAAGATGAAATACTAATAAATGCATTGTTACATAATGAGAAAATTAATATAGAAATAGTCTTGCAATCTTCTGACGAGGATAGCGTTGATGAAGTTAATGTTAATTTAAAGCATTTGCGCATTTCTAAATTGAATCTTGCAGATTATTCTATTAATAGAATAAAAAAGGTGATGCATGACCTATATGGTAGTAGGGTATTTGTGAAAAAGACAAAGCAGAAACTGCCATATGCTCTTATGCTGTTTAAATTTGAAGACGAATTGTTGGATTTTGTGAAATTGGATTTATATTCACCCTTTATCGCAGATAATAGTGAAAGGCCAAGTATGTATATTTTGAGAAAATCGAATTCTAAAATGTTTGAACATTTTCAAGAGGTTTTTGATCATGTATGGAATGATGAGAGATACTCACAATTCATATAAATGTGAGGGAATATTATGATAGATGAGAGTTATATATATAAATTAGCAAACAATCTTACAACAAAAGATTTTGAAAAGGCTATTTTTGATTTAAAATATGAATTTCCGTTGCATCAAGATATAACGGAGGAATTTTTTCCATATTGTCAAGGCAAGACAGGCTATTGTTGGCTTGAAGCAATGCTACAGTGTATTTCTCTATATAAGAAGAACGAAACAAAAGAAAATTTTTTGTTTGATGATAAGTATTTAATGTTTTTTGATAAACTTGAAAAGGCTAATTTATTTTTTGAAAACATAATCAGCAATATAGCTGAAGATGTTAAGGGAAAAAACAATAGTTATATTTTACACAATGCGATGACAGATAGGGGTCAGTGGCAAATGGGTGTAAATTTAATTAGAAAGTATGGACTAGTTTTAAAAAATGATACTGCGAATATTACTCCTAAAAAAACAGTAGAACTTAATATATATATATCGTATTTGCTTAGGATGGGGGCATATGAAATTCGACAAAAACATGATAGTGACATAGACGGAAATATCATATTGTTAAATGAAATAAAAGATAAAATTATTCAAAATATATTTGATGTGCTGGTAGCATTTTATGGAAAACAATATGAGAAAATCGATTTGCCAACATATGAGAATATGAATCCAGTTGAATTTTCTAAAAAGAAAATAAAATTTCCATTCCATGAATTTGTAAGCGTTTATCCAACGGAAAATATGACATCGACAGAAACAGAAATGTATTTTGATGGGAATATTTATGAATACGAGAGAAATAAATTTCTAGGAGTTCCAAATGAAATGTTTGGACAATTGTTAGAGAGTCAAATTAAATATTATGGTTTTTGTTGGTGCTCAGGAGACTTTGGAAAGTTCTATATAAAAAAATATAAATTATTGGATGATAGTTATTTTGCAAATGATGAAAAAATGGGAAATAATAAAATAATGAATTTTAATAGGACAATGGCATTTGATTATCACATAGCGGGGGTGACACATGCTGTTGTATTAACTCGAAAGAATTATGATTATTATGTATATGACAGTTCGTTTAAAGATGATGCGGGTGCTGCTTGCTGGGTAAGTAAATCCTGGATAAATAAGTATCTACTGCAGGTAGTGGTACATAAAAAATATCTGAATGGGGTAGTCGATATAACGAGAGTTCAAGAATATCCGTGGGATTTTTTTGGTGTTTAGATTGGTGAGTTAAAAATGAAAGATAGAATTTTTGATTTAAGATATGAGTATTTTAAAGATGCTTTTGGAAAAAAGAAAGCGAGCTTATTTTCCGTCTTTAGCAAAAAAATTTGCTTGCCTTGTTTTGAAATTCCAATAACAACGATTTGTACATTGAGATGTAAAAACTGTTCAAATTTGATACAATATTATGACAAACCATATCATGTTAATAATGACGATATGGTTTCTGATATTGAAAAGTTTATATCTGCTATAGATAAGATAGGTTGCGTCAGAATATTAGGGGGTGAACCTATTTTGTCACCAGCTTTACCAAAAATTTTAAACATTTTGATTGATTCGTGTAAGGTTGATAATATATTAATCGTAACAAATGGTACTCTCTTATTTTGTGATGATGCAATCGAAATTATTAAAAAGAGTAACAAAATAAAGATTTCAATTAGTAATTACGGAGATAATTCGAAAAAATTAAAGGAATTAGAAGAGCAACTTTGTAAACATAGAATCAAATTTGAGGTCAGAAATGTAACATGGAGAGATAAAGCTGAGATTATTCAAAATAATCTGACTGAAAGAGAATTGTCGAACTTTTTTGAGGTTTGTCCTAATAAGTTTTTTAGCTTGTTGAATGGAAAAATATATATCTGTCCTAAGTCTGCTCATGCTTCGGATTTGGGATTAATCGAGACCGAACATTATGTTGATATCAGAAACGAAAATTCGAGAAAAGAGATTAGAAGACAGTTAGTTTCGTTAGTAGATAGCCGATATGTAGAATTATGTAAATATTGCAATGAGCATAATATCGAAAACTTAGATATTGTTATTTCTGGTGAGCAATGTTCTAGGGAAGAGGCATTAAATCGATTAGAGAATATAAAGAAAAATATAATATCAAAAAAGGATAACTATAATGAATGAAAAAGATTATTACAAAAAATTATATAATGCTCTTATATGCGAAAATATAAGATTGTTTGAGTCAAAAAGTCTCAAGAATTATTTGTATATAAATATTAATCAGGAAGAGTTTGCTTGGCTGTATGAATTGTTAGATCAAGTTGAGATGAAGTATGAGTTTGATATGCAGAAAATGCTATTGCCTAATTATCGAAAGTTTTATTTGTGGCAACAACATTTTTTAGGTAAAGTAGATTCTAAAAGAATTGGAATTGCAATAGAATTTATTATTTTTTGTTGTCTTGTTGATAAGATTTTAGATTCAAGAAGATTTACAAATGAACAGAAAAACTATGTATGTGAAAAAATTATAACCCGAAATTTTTTTTCGCTACAAGAATACGAAAGTCAGGATTTTATTGAACTAGACATATTATTAAATGATATAAGAAAATATATTATAGACAGCAAATCTAAGGAGGAAGAAGTATTACTGTCTGTAATAGACAAGGCATTAGCATCAGAAGTATATATGTATCGAAATATTCTAGGATTCACTGATTCAATGAAAAAAGAAGATTACCATTTCCTGACTGATAAATCTATTGAGTTTGAAAAAGCTGCATTTATGCTTTCTACTTATAATGATAACAGAGCCGAAACAAATATAGCAGCAACAAATGTTGGTGAAATTTTTTGGATCATAGATGATTTGTGTGATTTGATTGAAGATGTAAAATGTAAGCAAAAGAATTCATTGTTGTTTTTAAATATTGAATATGAGGGAAATATTGACATAACCCAAAGAGTCGAACTAGCATCTGAAAATATAGGTGTTTATGTCAGCAGATTAAAAGATAACCTCCTTCAATTAAAGAACAATGCAGGCGTTGACTTTTATGATTATATTATCAATGAAATCTGGGAGTGGTGTGAAAATGTCAGAACACAGTCTCAAGTGTAAAAGTCTATATTTTAAAATTAGAATTAATAATATATTACAAATCATTGATCGCAAAATAAGGGAGGTGTCAAAAAATGAAAAATCATATTTAAACGATTATTTCATGAAAAAACTTCCGTCAATGGATAATGCACAAGAAATTGTTCTGGAAGAAATAAAAAACAAGACTCTTTTGCTTGTGAGATTTGGTCTATACGAATATCAGCTATGCTATCAGTATTTGGAAAAAAAAGCAGGAATACGAACGAACTTCTCAGAATTTATTTGTAATCATATACACAACGATGCTGGAGTCTTATGGAAAAACGAAGATGACCTTGATCAATATGCAGAATATATTATCGATAATTTAAAATTAGTGACGGTTATAGCGTATTGGAGAAATTATCCGTCTAGATTTGTATTTAACGATTTTATTGAAAATTATACATACAATATAAATGTTGAGGACTTATATCCTTATCCTTTTTGGCATAAAAATCATCTGCCTTATTGGCAGTCTGTTTTAAAAAATAAAAAGGTACTAATTGTAACTTCTTTTTCTAAAACTGTCAGTGAGCAATATAAGAGAAAAGATTTTATTTGGGATAATAGTGAATCTATACTACCAACCTTCAATCTTATAACCTATCAAGCGGTGTGTACTAACGGTGGATGGAAGGATAGCAGGTTTCAAACTTGGAAAGAAGCAATTGCGTTCATGAAAAATGAGATAGTAGCTATTGATTTTGACATTGCATTAATTAGTTGTGGCGGGTATGGTATGCCTCTTTCGATGGAACTTAGAAAAGCAGGCAAAAGCGTTATACAATGGGGCGGATGCTAT